>OIYW01000027.1_pt1 | contig 109298 bp, 102 predicted proteins | sample 1588351 | NCBI WGS metagenome assembly OIYW01 (sample SAMN03283268) | human gut metagenome | biome: human-associated habitat; material: feces | host: Homo sapiens | place: USA | collected 2013 | reverse complement strand
TGTTCCGCACGATCCCTTTGCAGGCAGCCTTCCTCCCGGAAGTATTCTGCTTTCTCCATGTTGACCCCCTTCCGCCTCAGTACTTGGGACTCACGATTGTTCGGCCCTTCCCGGAGTTTTTTCCCCGGTACTATGGCCTTGGCTGACTTCTTGCAGTTCGTTGTGACTACGCATTTTTTTCGAATACGTCTACCTCATGCGTCTACAAGACCTCCCCGGGTACTCACACATTCTTTCCCTCCATCTACCTGCCGCATTTACCCCAAGCGATTCCGTGTAGCTTTGGGGCTTCGACTTGTCTGGGAGCCTTGCCCTCGCTTGGAGCCTTGTACGCGATTTCTCTTCGTCAGGCCAGAGGTTTGCCGACAGCTTCCTTCAGATTCTGCCTCACGGCAGACACCTTTGCCTTAGGCTATATCCTACCCGCTGCCGGGCGGATTCGGGTCTTTCACCCCTTAGAACGTGCGCTCGCCGGGCGCACAAACGGCAGCGGATGCAAGCCTGTGGCCTGCATCCGCTGCCGTATGTTTAAAACTCTTCTATTTTCTTTTGAATCTCCGCCTGGCTCAACACCCGGACCTGGCGGTCCGCAATTTGATAAACCCGGTTACAAATGCCCAGAACACTGGGCCGGTGGGTTGTGACAATGACCGTTTTATGGGCCTCCGCCCGGAGGACGTTCCGCAGCACCCTGCGCTCCGTGGCCACGTCCAACGCGCTGGTGGCCTCGTCCAGCAGAAGCACCGGCGCATCGGCCAGAAGCGCTCGGGCAATGGACAACCGCTGAACCTGACCGGCAGACAGGCTGCTTCCCCCCTCCTTCAGGCGAGTGCCCAGGCCCCGGGGCAGCTTCCGTACAAACTCAGCGGCACAAGCCAGCTCCAGAACCCGCCACAGGGCCTCCTCCGGGGCGTCCTGCGCCATAACCCGGAGGTTCTCTTCGATGGTTCCGGCAAACATGGTATTGCCCTGGGGCACATAGGCAAAGAGATTCCGGGTGGATGCGGAGGTCGTCAGGCTCTGGCCGGTCTTCCGGCCCGTGACCGCAGCATAGCCCGCTTGCGGGCGGACAATGCCCAAAAACAGCCGGAGCATGGTGGTTTTTCCCTCCCCGGAGGGCCCCACCAGGGCCACGATTTCCCCGGGGCCCGCCTGAAAGTCCGCATCCCGAAGGACTACATCGCCGTCCTGATAGCTGAATTCCATCTCCCGGGTTTCCACCCGGATGCCCGCCGCCCGGTTCTCCTTCAGAAGCCTGCGGGCCTGCTCATCCTGGGCGCGGTCCTCCCGGGGAAGCTCCGTCACCGCCATAATCCGTCCCGCCGCCGTGGCGGCGGAAATGGCGCTGGGCACCAGCTTCACCAGGGCGCTGAAGCTGAAGGACAGCGTCCCCGCCATCTGCAAAAACAGAATCATGGTGCCGTAGGTGATATGGCCGCCCCAAAGCCGGTACACCCCCCAGCCAAAGCAGGCCACGGACACCGCCGTCCCCACCAAAGACATCAGCGACGAGGCAGCCACGGAAAACTTATTGTATTCCAGCTTCACCTCACGGTAATCCGCCTGAACCTGCCGCAGCTTCCTGCCGTACAAGTCTCCCAGACCGAAGGATTTGATCACCTGGATATTTTGGAAGGATTCCTCGTTAAACATCATAACCTGGGAGCTGACCTCCCGCATTTTCCGGCTGTACTGGCGCATTCTGCCCATGAGGGTCCTGGACACCACCAAAGTCACCGGCGCGCTGAGAAGCGCCAGACCGGCCAGCGTGGAGTCATAAAACAAAATAATTCCCAGGGCGCCCAGGAACTGCACCAAACGGGAAACCCCATCCGGCAGCCAGCCGCAAATGCTGCCGGAGACGCTGGCCACGTCGTTGTCCATCCGGTTGAGCAGGTCTCCGGAGTGATACTGAGACATGGCCTGCCAGTCCGCCTCCATGATCTTATCATAGACCTCCGCCCGAATCTCCTGGTCCACCTTGACCTCAACCTTCGCAGAGATCCGGCCCGTCCAGGCGTTCACCCCAATCCGGGCCAGCTGCATCGCTACATAAAACACCGCCGCCGGAGCCAGAGCGCCTGCGTCAAAGCCGGTCACCACGTCCACAATGTTTTTACTCAAAACACTGGCCGCCAGGCTCATACCCGTTCCCAGTACGCCCAGGAAAATATACCAAGCCACGGCCGTCCGGTACCGGCGGCTATATCCGGAAATCCAGGCCAGCTCCTTCAGCACCTGCTGCAGCTTCCCCGTTTTGATTTTTCGCCAAAGCTTTCCCCGACGGGCCATGGCATCACACCCTTCTTCTTAATCTCCGGCGTTTCGCAAATCCGCAAACAAATCCACGCCGTACTCCCCTGCGGCTATGAGGCTGCGGAACGCCTCGGCCACCTGGGGCTTGTCCTCCCGGTAAGTGACGCCAAACCATTTGTCCGCAGTGGGCAATACCTGCACGGTTACCTTCCCGGCCTGCAGCAGCTGGTCTACAAAAATGGGAATTAAAAATTCCGCCTGTTGGACCTGAGTGCCTGCCGTCTGGAAGAAGTCCCGGAAGCCCCATTCCAGTTCCTGCAAAAATTCCGGCGTCATGCCCCACATGTTCATGGATACAAAGCTATCCGGGTCCAGGGGCTGCAGGCTGCCGTCGGGGCGCAAAGCCGCCGCGCCGTGGGGCTGGGGCATCACATGCTTGGTCTCCACCACCCGCGTCAGGTAGCCGTCCCGTCCCACATAGCAAATGCCCCGGGTCACGCCCCCGTGCTCACTGAGGGTATTGCGCAAAATGAATCCGGCCATACAAAAAGCGCCTGGTTTTTGGGGATCGTAGCGCTGGAGGAAGGCGTAAAGCCGGCCGAAGGCCTCTTTTCCATAGTAATCGTCGGCATTGATGACGGCAAACGGCTCCTTCAGCACCTCCCGGCAGGCGAGCAGCGCCTGGCCGGTCCCCCAGGGCTTGGTGCGGCCCGCCGGCACCTGGACTCCCTGGGGCACATCCTCCAGCTCTTGGAAGGCGTAGGCTACCTCAATTCCCAGTTCGGCGCAAACCGCCTCAATTCGATTCCCAATGACATGCCGGAAGTCTTCCGCCATGTCCCGACGGATGATAAAGACAATTTTATCAAACCCTGCGGCAATAGCGTCGTGGATGGAGTAGTCCATAATGATTTCGCCCATAGGTCCCACCGGCTCCAGCTGCTTGATGCCGCCGCCATAGCGGGCGCCGATGCCCGCAGCCAAAATGACCAAAGCAGTTTTCATATTTGTTCCCTCCCGAAGTTGTGAAAAAGCGCTGCTTCCAGAAAAGACAACTTCCCACAGCGCATCCTCCAGGCTGCCGTCAGCCCATACCGTTCCATTAGTATATCATATCTTTCTTCCCTTTTCCACCCCATTCTTTTCCCCGCTTTCACAGCCCGCCCGGTAAAGTGGGCGCGTTGCAAAACCAAGTTCTGCAACGCGCCCGAGGTCAAAACAACAACGCGATTTTATTTAATGAACAAGCTGTTGGCAACAATGGATGTGTCAATTTCACCCAAGGGGGTAATATTGGCATCTCCCAACTCGATCGTATAGAGAATGGACTGCGGCGTGCTCTTGTCCCGGATGACATAGGTCACTCCGGTCTCGGTATCCTGGATGAAGCTGCGGCCGTCGTCGTACTCGCCCCAATAGCCCTGTACCAGAGACTGCTGCACGCCGATGAGCTCTTCGCTGTACAAATCCACATAGCACAGCATACCGGACACGTAGGTATCCACGAAAAACGCTCTGCCATCCAACACCAGCAGGTTTCCGGGCTTGATATTGGGATCGGCATACAGGATCTCCATCTCACCGGTGGAGGGATCCACCTCGCCGATCAAGGAAACGAACGTCCATGCCTCCTCATTGCTGGCCATCAGAGCGGCGTACAGCTTGCCGGTGGCGGCGTCATAGGACATGTCGACCGCTTCCATTTCGCATTCCACGGTATAGATCTCGCCGGTCCAATCGTCCACCGTCTCGAAGGTATACGTCTGCCCGTACAACGCGTCCGACACCTTGGTCCGCTGGAAGGTCTCCGTGTCAATCTCATAGAACCGTCCCTCTGCATCGTAGGAATACAGGACCTGGCCGGTGTAGGCGGACGCAGCAATGGGGGCCTCTCCCTCGGCGTCTTCCCGCTCCACATCGACATGGGCGGTGTCGTCGCCGGAGAAGCTGATCCAGCGGGTGTTGGTCTCATCGTAAGCATAGAACTTCCGCTCGTTTTCGGTGACCGTCAGCTCGCAGGAAGCCGACAGGCCGTTGGAGGTTGTGGCCGTGACGGTAACCGTGCCGGCCTTCACACCGGTGACCACGCCCGCTTGATCCACCGTTGCAACTGTGCTGTCGCTGGTAGTCCAGGTGAGACTCTGGTCCACCTGGGCGACACTGACCGGCAGGACCGTCGCCAACAGTTCCACCGTCTGACCCACCGCTACGGTATTCCGCTCGTTCAGCTTGACTCCGGCAGGGGCCAAAGACGCGGGAACCTCAGGCTCCTGAGTCGGCACAGTGAACATCGCCGACATCATGGCTCCGACCTGTTCCATAACTCCCAGACCGGTGGTCGCGCCGGTAGACGGGTCCACCAGACGCAGGCTGCTGGTCTGATCCTCCGCCATCTGGGCCCAGTACACATTGCCGGTGTTGTAGTCGTAGTGCATGCTCTGAATCAGCGTCGACGCCGTTACGCCGGTCTCGCCAATCAGGGTGCATTCGCCGGTCTCCTTGTCCACCTGATACAGACTGCCGTCTTCACCCACTGCCAGCATCCGGCCCTGGTTGTCTATGGTCATAGCAGCCAGAGAGCGGCCGGTATCGGCAATCAGCGTCACATCGCCGGTCTCGGTGTTCACCTGAGCCACCGTTCCCCGCTCCATACCGCCTTCGGCAATGGCATACAGGGTGCCGGTGGTGTAGTCAAAGGCCATATCCCGCAGGGCGTAATTGACCATCTTCAGGACCTCATAAGAGTAGTCCGCCGGATTGACCTTCAGGAAGTAAGACTTATAGTTATAGGTCTCTCCGCCCTGGCCATAGGCGTAGACGGTTCCGTCGTAGTAGGCTCCGGAATAAATGGAGAAATCGCTGACGCCGCTGGACACAGCCTCCACGTTGCTGGGATCTGTATCCTGCACCTTAAACCAGAAATCGGAGCTGTTCAGGAAATCATAAACCAGGAAGCCGTACAAACTGCCCGTGCTGGGTACCACAGACACCGGCGCTTCCAAGGTCCGGTTCAGGGCTTCCACATATACGCCCAGGGTCGTCTTACCCACCTTCAGGCCGGTGATATTGCCGTTGGCATCCACCGTAGCAACAGTCGGATCCTGGATGGAATACGCCGCCTCGCTGGAGGCGTTCCAAGGCTCCACAGACAGGCTCACATTGATGGTGCTGCCCTCCAGGAGCAGATAGCTGCTGGAAATAGACACATCCGTGGGTTCTACCTGCGGCACCTGCGGTTCAGACTGAGGCATCATCGTCAGGCCCATATTCATGGCGTTGCCTTCCGTGCCGGGAATGCTGCCCAGCTCCACTACCTTGACGTCGGCAAAATCCGTGGGATCCATCCACAGCAGCTGTCCCACATCGTTGGCCCAGAAGATGCCCTTGTTCTCCGCAGAATACACCATGGAGCCAAAGTTATAGGTGGGCCATGCGGCCAGAGAAGCCTTCTCCACCTGGGTCACTGCGTCCTGTTCCACCCGGAAACGAATCAACTGATTTTCAAAGGTGACCTGGTCCGGACCCACCAGGTAGAAATTGCCGTCGTAGTCGATGGCCATACCACCGATGGGAAGTCCGAAGGTATTGCTGTCCAACTGCTGCAGACGCCGGATCTGACCGTTGGCCGGATTGACCCGAACCAGATAGGTGTCTGCGCTCCACGCAGAGGCTGCGTACTCCAAGCCATAGAAGAAACCATCTTGATAATTGAACGCCAGAGCAATGATCATGGTATTGGCGCTTCCCAGAGCGGAGCCCTGCAGCGTGTCGGCATTCAGCTTATAGAAAGCTCCTGTGGTGTCGTAGACGTAAATCCAGCCGTTCCGGTACGCTGCGGCGGTGAAGCCGTTGTAGGAATTTGTGGCGTTCTCCACGACCTGGGCATCCTGAGGCGCGGCAGCGTCCAAGCCGATCCACTGATAGCTGCTCGCCATATCATAAAGATACATCTCGCCGGAGAACTGGCTGACGGTCACCGCACAGGAAACCGAAATCTCGCCGGCAGCGGCCGTGATGACAGCCGTCCCCTCCGACACGGCAACGACGCGACCGCCGTCAACCGTCGCCACAGCGGGATCGCTGGAGGTCCACACCACTTCGGAAAGCTCGGCATAGTAGGGCACCGGCATACACAGCAGCTGGGCCGTTTTTCCCTGGCTCAGCATCAGAGAATCCTGAGACAGCTGCAAACCGGTCAGCGCGGCATCCTCGGGGAACAGACTCTTCTCCGTCCGGTACGGCTTAAACAGAGCGGTCATGGCGCCGTTGTACTCCACATCCGCCAGGAAGGTCAGCTCACCTGTGGCTTTATCCACCCGATAGAAGTTGCTGTCCCCGGTATAACTCTGGTAGGCAGCCCAATACAGCTCGTTCGTCTCATGATCCACCGTCATGGACTGCTGGTACTGCGGCGTGTAACCGGTCTCTCCCACATAGGAGGCCACCGCCGTCTCCTTGTTCAGGGTGTACAGGGCGCCTGTGGTATAGTCTATCGTATACACAACGCCCTCATTGTCGCAGGCCAGCGTCACGCCCTGGGCGCCGCTGCTGTCGATCCCGGTCACCACACCCACGTCGGTGACCTGACCGGTCAAATAGTCCACCTTCACCAAATGGGCGCCTGCGCCGGCAGTCAGCTCGTCGGTGAGCACATAGAGCGTCTCGGTGGTATAGTCGAAAGCCATGTCCAGCGCCGGATAAACCGTCCCGTCCAGCTCCAGGGTGCCCAACGCAATCCGGTTCCAGTCGCCCGCCTTCATGGCAAAAATGGTGCTGTTGGCATCTACGCCCACAATGTAACCGTCCAGATACTCCGCTGCGCTAACCGCGGTCTCATTGTTGTTATACTGGGAGGTATGCTGCAGCATGGTATCGGCCGTCTCAAAGGAATACCAGCCGTTCAGCGCGTCGGTGGCATACAGATAGTTCCCATTGGGAACCGTGCTGTACTGGCGGTAACCGTAAAACGCGTCAAAATTGATATCGTATTCGCCGGAGAAGGAGATCTCGTAGTAGGTCTCATTGCAACCGTAGTCGCAGACCGCCAGCAGGAAGCTGGAGTCATAGCCGGTTACATCCAGAGAGACCAGAACCTTCCCACCGGGTACGTTTTCCACGGTAACCGCGTCGAATGCCGCGCCGGAGGCAGTCAGAGGAACCACCGCCGCTACGCCGTAGTTGTCGGAAACATAGAACTCCAGCCGCCGGGTATCGGCGTAAGGATTGTACAGGTAGGCGATCTCATCGGTATAAAGCTTCGGCGCTTCGTTATCAATGTACACAGGAACGCTGAAGGATTCGTCGGCAATCTCGTCGCCGTCGTCCAGATATCCCTCTACCGTCAGCCGGAGCCGGGTGTTATTGGGCAGGCTTTCGCCCTGGCTGTCGGTGAAGTCGTACAGCGCGCCGTAATTGGATGCCATCATGGGGATGGAGATGCCGTACGCACTGTTGTAATAGCTCTTACGAACGTAACCGGCAGAGGAGGAGAAGAGAACCTCGCCGGTGGCTTCATCGGTCCAAGTGAAGTCCACGTGCTTGGCATTGCGCATCATGCTCAGATAGATCTCAGAAATCTGATCCAGATACCCGTCTCCATTGGGCGAGAGCACGTTGTGAGACGGATCATATTCCTCCAGCACATAGGGGTTCAGGCCCAAATTGTATTCCGAAGAGCCGTAATCCGTGAAGAACACATTGGGATACCGGTTGTATTCAATCCCGTCTCCTTCATACCACCAACCGGAATCAAAGATTCGGGCATCGCTCCAGTCCCCGTAGAAACCGACAAAGGGCAGGCTCAGGTCGACGGCATCCTCGCTCTGCGCGTAGCAGCGGACGAAACCGTCTACGTAAATGCCGTTTTCGTAGTACTGGTCCATGTAGGCCTTGTCCCCATCGGACAGGGTAACGGTAACGTACACCGTAGCGGAACCGCCGGCGGGCACCTCCACCAGGGACAGCTCCGTCATACCTGCGGAGATCTTCTCATAGAGCATCTGAACATCCGCCGTGTCCAGGAAGCCGTCTTCATTCAGATCAAAGTCCGCCTGCACCGACTCAGTCAGCTCTACCAGTCCGTTGACCCCGTCCAGTAAGACCTGCACGTCGGTCATATCCACTTTGCCGTCCCCATTGACGTCGTAGAGCTTGGGCAGCTCTGCATTCTGGGCCGCAAATTGGACGTCGGCAGACAGTTCCCGGGAGGTCTCGCCCATAAAGGTGTAGCCCAAGTCGGCATAAGTCAGGTCCACCTGATCGGTCAGGACGGAACCGTCCAACGCATAGGTCTGCGCCTGGTCCGTCAGATTGTGCAGCTGGAAGGAGAAGCGATATCCCCCCGTCCGGCTGTCATCGTCCCCCAGCGACACCTTCGGCGTCTGCTCATCGCCGTTGTCCGCCGTGAGATAGACCGGGCTGGTCACCGCGCGGTACACATTGGCGGAGCCGGAGCCCTGCTTCCGGGGGGAGTAGAGCGCGCCCGTGGGCTCGTTCACCGGCTCAGCCGTGCTCATAATCAGCGATTCCGCAATGGCATGCGCTTCTTCTTCGGTCAGCTCGTAGGTATCTCGCAGATATTCCAATACCAAGGCGCTCATACCGGCAATGTGAGGAGCCGCCATGGAAGTGCCGCTCATGGTACCGTACTTGCCGCCGTCCAGGGTGGAATAGATGTTGCCGCCGGGCGCCGATACATCCGGCGTCAGCTGCAGGTCCGGCGTCACGCCCCAGGAGGAGAAGCCGCTCAGTTGGCCGGCCAGGGAGCTGTCCACCTCCACCCGGTCATTCACAGGCTGTACCTCCAGGGTCCCCGTTCCGTCTACCGCATTGTCGGCCAGGATCTCTCCGCCGGCCTTGGACACAAAGACGTTGGGCAGAACCCCGGCATCTTGCATGTTGGCCAAATCGCCTTCCACGTTGTCATATACAATGCAGGCAATGGCGCCGGCGTTGTATGCGTTGGTCTGCTTGGCCGTAAAGTCCAACTCGCCCCGGGAGACCACCGCAACCTTACCGGTCACATCCAGCCCGGCGTAATCCTCCTCCGCGCCGTAGCCGGGAACCATGACATAAGTCAGCGCGGAACCCGCCAGATCCGTAAAGGGCATAGCAGACACATCGGAGAAGGGAACCTGCTGGGAGCCCACCGTGAAGTAATTGCACATAATCGACTCATTTTCCACGCTGGCCACTACGGTAGCGCCTACATAGGTGGCCGGAGAGGATACGATGCCGTTGTCCGGATCCTCGGTCAGGTTCCGGTCCGTGCCGTAGCCGTTGCCGCTGGCGGCAGAGCCGCTGTTGCCGGCGGAAATGGAGGCGACCATGTCGCTTTCCAAAATCCTGCCGAAGATTTCATTGATGGTATCATCCTCGTCTACAAAGCCGGCGGGAGAACCCAGGCTCATGTTCACAGCATCCACGTTGAGCCGGTAGCAGTCCTCCAGGGCAGCCACAATATCGTCAAAGTACGCGCCGCCGGCTACGCCGAAGACCTTCATGACCAGAACCTGCGCATCGGGAGCCACGCCCACCACCGGGCTGCTCTCCACCGCATTGGCCGCCGCGATACCGGCTACATGGGTGCCGTGGTCGCCCTGCATGTCGTTATCATGGGTGACGTCCAGGCTTTCGTCCACATAGTTGAAGCCATACGGCACCTTGGCGCTGCGATAGAGCCGGTCGGCTGTCAGCTCCACAGCACCGTGGGACATGTACAGCTCATAGGCGTTCAGAGACTTCAGAACGCCGGACAGCTCCTCCTGCGTCAGAGAATCCTCCGTAAGCTCCGGAGCTGCCGCAAAAGAGGGATGGTCCAGATCCAAGCCGGTATCCACCACGGCAATCCGCATTCCCTGACCGGTATAACCCAGGTTTTCCCAGGTCAACGCCGAGCCAAAGGTCTCCTGTGTCGCATACATATCGGGATTGGCCACTGCACCGCCGGTGGTCATATCCTCCGGCAGGTCATACCGAGGCGCAACAAAAGCAGCCTTTACGCCATCCAGATTACGGATTTCCTCCAGAGCCCCATAAGGAGCCTCCAGCGCCATACCGTTTACAGCCACCTGATAGTGATATTTCACCCGGAGAGGCGTTTCCTCTTCTTCCAGGGAGAAATCGTCCACAATCCGGCTGATGCTCTGAAGCACCGCCTCCTGGCGCCGCTCCATAGACTCCGTCTGCCGCACCACCGAAGCATCGGCGGAGGCAATCTGAGCCGTGGTAAACCCTTGCTCCAGCAAGGACGCCTCTTCCAGGACCACGATGATCCGTACCTGCTCCTGCGGCTGGTACAGGTCCTCCGGAAGCGCCTCGGCTTCTGAGTCTTTCTTCAGATCCACGCCGGGATTTTCCACTTCTTCCGCCGTGACCGTAACAGGCTGCGCCTGCTCCGGCTGATTTTCCTCCAACGCCCCGGCAAGGCCGGACATGGGAGACTCCATCGTCTCAGCTCCCTGCTCCACCTGGTCCACCTGAGCTTGGAAATCGCTCTCCGGCGTCACCAGGGGCCGGTTTTCCGCAGCCAACCCGGAGACAGGGGCCAGGGTCGCAACCATACACAAAACCAACAGGAGGGAAAGGACGCGTTTCATTCGTTTCATTTACAGTTCCTCCTCTCACAGCTGCCCATAGCGGCAGAAGATCACCGCCGCCTGAGCACGGGTGGTACTTCTTCTGGGCAACAGGTAATTGCCGGGATAGCCCTCCAGGATCTCCTCCTCCACGGCCCAAGCCATCGCCTCTTTGGCGTAGCCGGAAATCCCGGCTGCGTCGACATAGCCGGACAGATCGGCCTGTCCCGTCACATCCTGCCCCGTTGCCTGAGCATACCGGTACAGCATGGTCACCAGATCCTGTCTGCTGATGGCGCTGTGGGGAGCAAAGCGGTCCTCACCGACCCCGTTGGTCACGCCGGTTTCCACCGCCCAGGCCACCGCCTCGGCATAATACCGGCCGGTGTCCACATCCGTAAAGTCCGTCTTCACCGTCTCCACTTCCGGGCTTCCCGCCAGGCGGTACAGAACCGTCACAAACATAGCCCGGTCTATGGCCGACTCCGGCGCAAACCGCGTGGCCGACACGCCCTGAAACAGTCCGGCATGGTAGGCCTTTAAAATTTCCTCTTTTGCCCAGTGCTGCGCAATATCCTCAAACGGATTGTACGTCAGGGTCACAGAGGCGCCGGAGGCCTCCAGCTTTTCCTCTCCGGCGTAAGCCTCTACGGGCTCTACCCGGTAGGTGGTGTCCTGGGCCGCTCCCGCCACCGGCTGGAAGGTCAGCCGGAACAGAGCCGTCTTCTCCGCCGTCAGGTTGCTCCCTACCCACGCGAAGGAAACCTGTCCCTCGGTATCCCGGTTCACGCTAAGCGCGCCGCAGCTTGCCAGAGCCTGGGTCTCGTCCAGCGTCACCAAAGCGGGGTCATAGAGCACCGTCACGCGGCCGTTGGTCACGCCGTTCACCCCCCTCAGGGAAACCGTGACAGTCGGCCGGCCTCCCAGGTACTCTGCCTCCACAGACCATTCCGCCTGGCCAGTTCCGGCAGCGGTCGCACCGACCGTCATGCACAGAACCAGAACCCATACCAGAAACAGTGCGCCGATTCGTTTTTTCACATTGCTCTTCCTTTCCGTTTTGAATTTGATACAAAAACCAGCGTCGCCGACGGCTACGCCGGATGCATCCCCAAGAGTTGTGCGTCCTGCATACCAAAGCAAATCGTTCCGCGTTTCTTTTTGTTCGATTTTACAGTCTTTTCCTGGCTGTGTCAAACGTCAATTTTCACCACTTTGCATGGTAAAATGCAAAAAAGCAGCTGTCCTTGGAAAATTGTTTCCAAAAACAGCTGCTTATCTAAGCTTAAACTTCAAAGCATCAGGAGAATTTTCTCAATAGCTCGTACGCCTTCCGGTACTGGCGGTTGGCGCTATACCACTCTTCCAGCCAGGCGGCATAAAACCGCACAAAGCTTGCGGAAAACTGCTGCTCCAGGCACTGCATACAGGCGACCAGCGCTTTCCCGTACTCCGGAATCTGCAGATAGCCGCTGTGGTCCAGCCGAAACTGAATCAAGCCGCACAGCTGCTGAAACACATCCCGCGCCAGGTCGGCGTTGCAGGACAGCTCTTTCAGCGGCGCCGTTTCCGCTTGACGCAACGCCTTCCGCGCATCCTCCCGCCGGCCCAGGCGCTCATAACAAATGGCCAGCTTTTGGTAGTACATCGCCTCATGCCAAGGATGCTCCAGCAGATGGCGAAGCGCATCCTCCGTCAGGCCCATCTGCAGCTCCATCGCCGCCTGGTTATATGCGATAATCCGCATAGGCCTGTCGGCTCCCAGGGTGCGGGCCATCCGGCCGGCAGCGGCGTACTGCTCCCGGGTCTGTTCCGTCTGGTTCAGACTGCTGTAGCAGTTTCCCAAAAACAGCCGGCAAAACATCATCACCGGCAGGCTGCCCTCCTGTGCGGCCCGGTCTACGCCTTGCTGCAGGCAAGACACCGCATAGCTGTAATCCCCTCTCCAATAGGCGTGCTTGCCCGCCTCCAGATAGAAATAGCTCCGGCCGGATATCCGCAGCAGCTCCTGAAAGCGTCCCTCCAGGCACAGGTATAAGCTGAGCTGCCTGGCATCCATGGCCGGGACGAAATCCTTTAACTCTACTTTCGACTCACCGGTCATGGCCCAGGAAAGCAAAAGCCAATCCAGGAGAAACGGGCTGCTGCAATATGCCTCCTCCCGTTCCCGCAAAACCTCCAGGACCCGCCCCATATTCTCTCCGGAAAACAAGCGGTCATAGCATTCCTCCAGCCATGCCCCGGCCTCCCGGCAGAAGGCCGGATCCTCCCGCCATGGAATCCCCAGCCGCCGGAACAGGAGGGTAAGCACCTCCGGACTCCCCTCGGCCTTTCCCTGCTCAATCTTCGACAGGTACGATACGGCGCAAATCCCCCGGCACAGGGATGATTGCGACCATTTCCGCTCCTGCCGGTACTTGCGAATGATAAATCCCTGCAGCTTTTGCCCCATGAAACCGCTCCTTCGTGCTATTTTTTACATGGTATCACAAAAGGGGCGAAATTTCCACTTCATTCTATCGCGGCAGGCCGGAAAAAGACTGTTACAGCAGCACGCTCAGCACCCACGCCAGACCCGTCGCCAGGGCGCCGCCCGCCGCCCAGACCAAGCTGCCCAGGCGGAACGCCCGCCGTTTGCCGGGGGGAATATAACTGCCCGCCGCCTGCTGGGCCTGGCGCAAAATGGCCCGGTCGGACATGCCTCCCTTGCCCAAGGCGTCTTCCCGGAGAATAAAAATCGCCTGTTCAAACAGCTTCGGATCCGGAGAACGCACCACAATGACTTGCCTGGAAATTCCTTTTACCATATCTTACCGCCTCCTCGCCTCCCATTCTGCCCGTCCGCTTCCCATTCCATACAAAACGGCCGGAAATTTCCTCCCAGAGGGCCGGAAAAACCGCCGTACGGGCTTAGCCGTACGGCGGTAGTCATGGATAGAATATTAAAACGCCCAGTTTCCGTTTCGGAAAATCGGAACCACGCGGCCGTCCCGGGTGTGTGCGTCAATGTTCATCGTATCGCAGCCGATCATAAAATCCTCGTGGATCATGGAATCGTTGACGCCGTAGCTCCGGCACTCCTCCAGAGTCTTATTCTGATAGTCCCGGATGGTGTCGGCGAAGCCCATACCCAGCGCCAGGTGGCACGCCGCATTTTCATCAAACAGGGTGTTATAGAACAGATAGCCGCACTGAGCAATGGGAGAGCTCTGGGGAACCAAGGCGCACTCGCCCAAATAAGCCGCGCCCTCGTCCATTCCGATCATGGTCCGAAGCAGCTCCTCGTTCTTTTCCGCGTGGACCTCCACGGCCTTTCCCTCTGCAAAACGAATGGAAAAGCCCTCAATCAGCTGCCCCTGATAGCTCAACGGCTTCGTAGCATACACAATTCCCTCAGCCAGGCCCCGCTTGGGCGAGATAAAGCACTCCTCCGTGGGAATGTTGGGGTTATAAAAGATTCCCTGGAGGCTCTCCTCGCCGCCGCCGCAGAACTGCGCCTCCGGCATCATGCCCACCGTCAGATCCGTGCCGTTGTCCGCCGTATAGTGGAGGCTCTCGATATCCAGACGGTTCAGGTAATCGCACCGGGCCTTCAGGTCCCGGTTGTGGGCCTCCCAGGCGGCCACCGGATCGTCATCCACCCGGGAAGTGGACAAAATTGCCTGCCACAGCTTCTCAATCGCCTGGTTTCGGGACAGGTCGGGAAACACCTTTTTGGCCCACGCAGCGCCGGGAACCGCCGCAATGCACCACTGCTCCTTGTTCTGTCTTTGATCGGCATAGGGCTTGACGATTTGGTAAGAGGCCTGATGTCCCTTGGCCATCTTCTCCAGGTTCACACCCTTTAAGCCGTCCGGATCCTCCGATACCAAGTGAATCCGGCAGGGCAGAATATCCACATAATGCTGCAGCCGGGCTTCTTCCCAGGCTTCCACCGTCCCCAGGGTTTTCAGGCTCTGGTAGCGAACATGCAGCTTCTGCAGGGGCTGGTAGCTCCAATTCACAGTAACCTTTCTGGCCTTGGCCTTATAGGCCTCCTCCACCACCATCTGCACGAATTCCGGCTGGTCCAAACCGGCGTAAATGAGCACATCCTGCCCCTTCTGTACGTTCACACCGGAACGGACAATCAGCCTGGCATATTCCCGCAGGATTGTTTTTTTCATAGCGTTGCGTACTCCTTTCCATCTTGCCGCCTGGCGGCGGTTGTCTCTGGGAAGCGGCCGGGACGGGGCTCGCGTGACACCTGCGAAGTCCGCCCCACCGGGTCAGCGGTTCCCTTCTCGCTTTCACCGAGGCGAGATTCCAAACGGCAATCGCAGTACCGCCGCCGCTTTGAGCCATTATACCATACCCGTCGGCATTTGTCATCCAAAAGGCGAGATTTCTCCGGACAAGCGCATGCGTAAACAACATCCCCGGCAGGACGACGGGGCAGCCGCCCTGCATCAGTAAATGCGACACGTTCCGCACCAACGGCAACCGTTACAAACATCCTGATATGGACAAGCACTGCAGCGTTTTTGAATCGGAATATCTTTCGACCTTGTGGGATATTGCAGGCCGGAGCGGAGCGCCTGTACCCTTTGATATGCTTTACAGATATGATATGACTTCCCGTCTTTCACAAAGATATTCCCTGTCCCAAAAAAGGAAAACGGAACCTCGTATTTTTTACACTGCTCATACAGGAGCCGGACCCACTCATAGTGCAGTGGTCTTGCCCCCTCATAATTTTCTCCGTCCGCAATCACATGCTCAATCTGACCGCCGGCCAGGTATTGTTCCAGGTCAACTTTTCCGATAAAAGGGGCGACCATAACACCCTTATGCTTCGCAGGGAGATGCAACAAAATAGGAATTCGTTCATCCGCCCGCTTTTGATTTTCAGCAGTGACATTAATCGACACATTTTCCCATCCGTCCAGCCAGTCCCATGGAAGGCAGCCCTCCATTCGTTCCGCACGCTTCGTCAACAGCCAGAAATGGACATCGGCACGAATCCGGATCATGTCCCAAACCTCATCCCGCCATGGGTCTGCTTCTTCCAGGAAAAAATCGCTGGTCATACAAACGCGGATGCGCGCACCGCTCTCAATTTTGAAATTTCCCTGTCTGTCTTTTTTCAACGGAAGGTTAAAATTTGTTTTGACCTTGTAAATATCGCTGCCGCACTTTCCACGTTCCTGATCTTGATAAAACATGTAACAGTTGTCGCAGCCCTCGCTGTATTTGCGGCAGCCATGCCAAGGGTTCCAGATATCACGGCTCATGGGTCATCCTCTCCATTTCACACGACAGGCTGTCCGGCACGCTTCGGGGACCCCGCACCGAAAAATACCATGCTTTTTCAACTTTTCCAGCAGCTCTTCCAGATCCTGCTCCCCTTCTTCGTCCCATTATAACACAAAAAAGCGTCCTGTTCCCAATAAATTTGCTCATGCGTTTGTCCCGGCAACTCGCCGATTCCCAATCTCTCCCTGCCTGCCGGACCGCGCGCCATCGTTTTTCTTGCAATTCACCGGGAAAGCCGGTATAATGAATTTATCTCAGCAATTTCACAAATTGGAGTGAGGAAACTTGGAAGAACGGAAAACACGGCGCGGCGACCGGAAGGACGGCTGGTGGCTGCGGGAGCTGCCGGGCATGACGCAGTTCACGCCCCACCTCTACCCCAATCGGGCCGACAACGAAGCCTACATCAATCTGGAGATTGATCTGCGCCCCCTAGACGCCTATCTGGCCAAAAAGAACGCCGGCCGGACCGAAGATAAATATACCTATTTTCATTTGATCAGCGCCGCCATCGGCAAGGCCTTTGTCCTGCGGCCGAAAATGAACCGCTTCATTGCCTATCATCGTGTTTATCAGAGGAAGTACATCTCCGTAGCTTTTGTCGTGAAGAAGAAATTTGAAGACAAGTCCGAAGAGGGCCTGGCCTTTCAATATTTTGACGGGGACTCCACCCTGGACAGCTACCATCAGGCGCTCATGAAAGTCATTCACCAGTGCCGCCGCACGGACGTGAAGGATCCCTCCTCAGACATGATGGACAAGCTGGTCCGCCTGCCCCGGCCCATTTTGCGGTTGGTGATGCACACCCTGTTTTTCCTGGACCGTCACGGCAAGGTCCCCCAGAGCATCATCGCCACGGACCCCAACTATTCCTCGATTTTTATCAGCAATCTGGGCTCCATCGGCTTGGAGTGCGGCTACCACCACCTGACCAACTGGGGCACCAACTCCTGCTTCGTCGTGATCGGCAAAAAACACTGGACCATGACCTACGGCGAGGACGGCGCCGCCGATCCCCACCAGGTGATTCCCTTGGGCATTACCCTGGACGAGCGCATTGCCGACGGCTACTATTACTCCGGCACCGTCGCCCTGGTCAAGGAGCTGCTGCAGCACCCGGAGCTTCTGGAGCTCCCCGCCTGCACGCCGGTGGAATATGCCATCACCCGCTAAGGAGGAAGGCGACATGTCCCTGCAGCCCGGCGTATACCGCCATTTTAAGGGAAAAGAATACCTGCTTTTGGGCCTGGCCCGGCACTCGGAAACTCTGCAGACCATGGTGGTCTATCGCGCCCTGTACGGTGAGGGCGGACTCTGGGTCCGGCCCGCCGCCATGTGGGAAGAAACCGTCACACGGGAAAACTACACCGGTCCCCGGTTCACCTACCTGGGTCCAAATCCAGAACGATAGCGTGGGAAAAAACCTGCTGCACGGTGCGGAACGGCAATCCGTTTCGGCGTGCAGCAGGTTTTTACATCCCCCCGGCAGCGCTTTACGAGGGCTCCCCGGACGCGGAGAGTCGCTCCACAAAGCTGCGCACCTGCCGAAGGCTGTCCGTGCCCGGAGTCAGGCGGAGACGCAGGGTGGGCTTTTTGGCGTCGGCAGCAAAAAAGACCCGGTTTTTATACTGGGGGTCGGCACAAATCCGGCTCACCTGCTGGAAATCCAGCGTGGCAAGAGTGAAGCTCACGTTTTCCGCCTTCTGCCGGATATCACAAACTCCCGCTTTCTGCGCCCGGGCCCGCAGAAGGGCCACGTCGATCAAATTGAGTACGCCCTTGGGCGGCTCTCCATACCGGTCCACCATCTCATCCAGCAGATCGTCCGCGTCGGACTGACTGCGGATGGCCGCCATGCGCCGGTACAGGTCCATACGCTCCTCGCCGCGTTCCACGTAAGTCTTGTCGATGTTGGCGGTAACGGTCAGGTCGGCCGTACACTCCGGCTCGGCAGGCTGCATGCCCTGCTCCTCCCGAACCGCTTCGTCCAGGAGCTTCAGGTACATATCGTATCCCACAGATACCATGTGTCCCGACTGCTCGGCCCCCAACAAATTGCCCGCTCCCCGGATCTCCAAATCCCGCATGGCAATCTTAAAGCCGGAGCCAAACTCGGCAAAGTCCCGAATGGCCGTCAGCCGCTTCTCCGCCACCTCGGTCAGGGCCTTATCCGGCTTGTAGGTGAAGTAGGCATAGGCATGCCGGCTGGACCGGCCCACCCGGCCTCGCAGCTGATGCAGCTGGCTCAAGCCCAGGCGGTCGGCGTTTTCAATCACAAGGGTATTGACATTGGGAATGTCCAATCCGGTTTCAATGATGGTGGTACACACCAAAACCTGAATGTCGCCGTCGGACATGGACTGCATAACGTCGCTTAAGGTCTCTTCTCCCATTTTGCCGTGGGCCACGGCAATGGAGAGCTCGGGCATCCGCCGTTTCATGGCCGATGCGCACGAATCAATGGTCTCCACCCGGTTGTGCAGGTAATAGACCTGTCCGCCCCGCTGAATCTCCCGCCGGATGGCGTCGTCCAAAATCCCCTGGTTATGCTCCAGGACGAAGGTCTGCACCGGATACCGGTCCGCCGGCGGCGCTTCAATGGTAGACATGTCCCGAATGCCCGACAGGGCCATGTTCAAGGTCCTGGGAATCGGGGTGGCCGAGAGGGTCAGAACATCCACACCTTTAGAGATCTCCTTCAGCCGCTCCTTGTGAGAGACGCCGAAGCGCTGCTCCTCATCCACCACCAAAAGACCCAAATCCTTAAACTGCACGCTTTTCTGCAAAAGCTTGTGGGTCCCAATGACCACGTCCAGCGTTCCGGCCCGCAGATCCTGCAGGGTCTTTTTCTGCTGGGCAGGGGTGCGGAACCGGCTGAGCACGTCCACATTCACAGGAAATCCCCGGAAGCGGCTCACCACCGTCTGGTAATGCTGCTGCGCCAGCACCGTGGTGGGCACCAGAATGGCAACCTGCTTGCTGTCCAGCACCGCCTTCATGACCGCCCGCAGCGCCACCTCCGTTTTGCCGAAGCCCACATCTCCGCATAAAAGCCGGTCCATGGGAACCGGAGACTCCATATCCCGCTTGATCTCCGCGATACACCGAAGCTGATCGTCGGTCTCCGGATAGGGAAAATGGTCCTCAAACTCCTGCTGCCAGGGAGAGTCGGGCGAAAACGCATAGCCGGTCTGCCCTTTTCGGGCGGCATACAGGCGGATCAGCTCCCCGGCCATATCCTTGGCCGCCTTTCTGGCCCGGGTCTTGGTCTTCTGCCAGGCATCGGAGCCGATTTTATTCAGTCTGACCGGCGTGTCCTCTCCTCCGCCGATATATTTGCTGATGAGGTCCAGCTGCGTGGCGGGAACATACAACGTGTCGGAGCCTTGGTAGGCAATCTTTACATAGTCCTTGATCACCCCGTCCACCCGGATCTGCTCCATCGCCTCGAAGCGGCCGATTCCGTACTGCTCGTGAACCACCAGATCTCCGGGAGACAGGTCTGTAAAGGAGGCCAGCTTTTGGCGGTTGGTGGACGCCGTTTTCCGGGCCTTGGCTTTGGGCGCCGCCTGGGCTACGATTTGCCCCTCGGTCAAAATCGCCAGGTGAACGGTCGGGTATTCCATCCCGCCGGGCAGGTTTCCCTCCGCCAGCAAAATCTGTCCCGGCTGGGGCATCGCCCGGAGGGGAAAGGCCAAAAAGCTGGACAGTCCCCGGTCGGACAGCATGGTCTGCAGCAGTTCCGCCCGGCGGCGGGAGCCGCAGAGCACCAGGCAGGAAAAATCCATTTTCTGATAATGGGCCAGGTCCGAAGCCGCCGTCTCCAGATTGCCGCCGTAGCCCGGCAGCTGCTTGGCCGTAAAGGTGAGAAGCTCCTGCGGCGGCCGGTCCTGGGGATAGGCCGCCCCGGCAAAGGCATCCAGATAAGCCGCCGGCCGGTCCCGCAGTCCCCCACAAAAATCCTCCCACTGGCACACAAAGTCGCACAGCTCCCCGGCTACCGCGCCGGTTTGCAGCAGGCTGTCCAGCTGAAGTCCCAGCTCTTCCATGCGTCGCCTGGCCGCCCGGTGTATGCCCGATTGGTCGCAAACAATCAGCAACGCATCCCGGGGCACATAGTCCAGCGCCGTGGTCATCTGCGGCGCGATCAACGCCATATACCGGTCCGAGGCGGACAAGCTCAGACCGTTTTCCAGCTTTTCCAAATCCTGCTCTAAGGTTCGGATCAAGTCCTCATTTCGATTTCTTCTCCGTTTTTGCCGGGCAAGCAGCCCTTCCAAATCCCGCTGCAGGCCGGTCCGACCGCCTTCGTGCAGGCCCGGCTGCATCTCCGCCACCGGCAGCACCGTAATTTCTTCCACGTTTTCCGTCCGACGCTGGGTAACAGGGTCAAAGTACCCCATGGTATCCAGCTCGTCGCCAAAAAACTCCGCCCGCACCGGCCGGTCTTCCGCCGGAGAGTACAGGTCCAAGATACCGCCTCGGAGCGCAAACTGGCCGGGCCCCTCCACCATGGCCGTGCGGCTGTAGCCCATGGAAACCAGGCGGGCCAAAAGAGCCTCCATATCGGCCTGCATTTCCAGGCGCAGAGAGAAGGCGGCCGCAAACAAGGTCCGGCGGGGCATGGTCCTGAGGCTCAGGGATTCCCAGGAAAAAATCTGCAGCCGTGTTTTTCCCCGCCCCAAATCATACAGCTGCCGCAGTCGGCGCTGCTCCCAAACCCGGGAGGCCGCAGCCGCGTCATACAAATTCAGCTCCCGGCCCGGCAGCACCGGCGGTTCCTGTCCCAAAAAGGCTTTCAGTTCGCTTTGCATCCGCCTGGCCGCCAAATCGTCCGGGCAGAGCACCGCCAGGGGCCGGTCGCCCAGGCCGTAGAGTCCGGCAATGACATGGGCCCGGTTGATCTGCGCCAGGCCTGTCGCGGCGGCAGCCTGACCGGCACGGGCCGTATCCAAAAGCTGCCGGAATTCCGGCAGCTCCTTCAAGGCCTGCAGCAGTAAATCCATTTTAATAACCTCCTCCCGGCCGGAACGGAACAATTCCGCCCACATGGCAACGCGGAAAGAGGGAAAATCCCTCTTTCCGTCATTTTTCCCTATTGATTTTGGCTCCGGAGCTATCTTCCGATTCCGTTGAACCGGCCGGCCGCCTGCTCCACGCCCAGGTCCACCACGGTCAGAGCCGCCTGGCCGGCCTGCTCCCAAACGGGCGCCAGGCTCTTTTCCTCCTGTTGGGAAAAGGAGGACAGGACCCAGTCGGCCAGATCATAGTCCGGATGGGGCTTACCGCCCACCCCAATCTTCACTCTGGGAAACTCCTGGCTTCCCAGCTGGCTTATGATGCTTTTTAAGCCGTTATGGCCCCCGGCGGAACCGCCGGCCCGGACCCGCAGCCGTCCCGGATCCAGGGAAATATCATCGCACAGGACCAGGACCCGGCTCGGCGGAAGCCGGTAAAACCGGGCCGCCTGGCCGACGGCATTTCCGGATAAATTCATAAAGGTCTGGGGCAAAAGCAGCACCAGCCGCCGCCCCTCCCAGGTGCAGGTACCCAGCAGGCTCTGAAACTTTCCCCGGTCTATCCGGCAGCCCAGGTCTGCCGCCAGCGCCTGCAGGGCGCGAAACCCGGCGTTGTGCCGCGTTCCTTCGTACTGCCTGCCGGGATTCCCCAGGCCCACAATCAGCCAGTCGGCCGACGGTCTGGACAACAGCATCAGAACAGGCTGGAGATGGAGGTCTCCGTGTAAACCCGGTTGATGGCTTTGGCAAACAACGGCGCCACGTCCAGCTGCCGGATTTTCTCTCCGGTGTATCCTGCAGGCATGGGAATGGTGTTGAGCACCATCAGCTCTTCAATATAGCTGTTTTCCAACCGCTCCAACGCCGGTCCGGACAGAACGCCGTGAGAGGCGCAGGCGTAGACCTTTTCCGCGCCGCCCACTTCCACCAGAGCCGCAGCGGCGTTGCACAGAGATCCGGCCGTATCCACCAAATCGTCAAACAGAATGCAGGTTTTCCCCTTCACATCGCCGATGACGTTCATTACCTCGCAGAAATTCGCCTTCTGCCTCCGCTTATCCACAATGGCCAAATCCATATGAACCTTCGCCGCAAAATTCCGGGCCCGGCCCACGGAGCCGGCATCGGGCGAAACCACCACAAAATTGTTGTGGTCATACCGGTCCTCACTGAACTTGTTCATGTAATACTTCACAAACACAGGAGACCCCAGCATATTGTCCACGGGAATATCAAAGAAACCCTGAATCTGCGCAGCATGCAAATCCATGGTCAGCACCCGGTCGGCGCCGGCCGCCGTGATCATATTGGCCACCAATTTGGCCGAAATGGGGTCCCGGCCCTTGGCCTTCCGGTCCTGGCGGGCATAGCCAAAGTAGGGAATCACCGCTGTGATCCGTCCGGCAGAAGCCCGGCGGAACGCATCCATCATGATGAGAAGCTCCATCAGATTGTCGTTCACCGGATTGCAGGTGGACTGGACCACGAACACGTCGCATCCGCGAACCGTCTCATTGACAGACACGGAGACCTCGCCGTCGGCGAATTTTTTGACCTCGCTCCGGCCCAGATTGACGCCCAGCTCATCACAAACGCCCTGGGCAAAGGTCGGGTTGGAGTTGCCGCAGAATACCTTGATTTCTTTACCATGTGCTATCATCGGAAGGTACCTCACTTCATATTCATATCTGGAATCCGGATAACCGGAATACCCTACTTTTTATGGCGGTTCGCCCATTCCTTTTTGTTGATCTGACGGCTGCGGGCCAGACCCAGAGCGCCGGCAGGCACATCCTGGGTAATGACGGAGCCGGCGCCGATATAAGCGTCCCGGCCCACCCGGACAGGCGCCACCAGGCTGGTGTGGCACCCTACAAAAGCTCCGTCCTCCAAAACCGTCTCATGCTTCTCCGCCCGGTCAAAATTGGCCGTGGTCACGCCGCAGCCGATGTTGCAATCCTGCCCCACTGCAGCGTCACCCAGATAGGCCAAATGGGCCACCTGGGTCCGCGCGCCCACCTGGACCTGCTTCATTTCCACAAAAGCGCCGGCTTTCACCGCCGGCCCCAGACAAGTCCCGGCGCGCAGGTGCGCAAAGGGCCCCACCTCGCTGTCGGCTCCAATGACCGCTCCTTCCGCCCGGGAGCTGACGACCCGGGCCCCGTCGCCTACGGAGCAGTCGGCCAAATACGTATCCGGTCCAATGGTGCAGCCGGAGCCGATGCTGTTACGCCCTGTGAGGATCACCCCCGGCAGCAATTCCGAGCCGCTGCCGACAAACGTCCAGGGGCTCACATAGCAGCTGTCCAAATCCCAAATCCGGACTCCCTGCCCGGCCAGCCGCAGCAGCTGGTTGCGGTTCATCGCCTTCTGCCAGGTCAAAAGCTCCGTGTAGTCGGACACGGCGTAAAAGCCGTCGTCCGGGGTGCAGGCGCTGCCCTGCTCCAGCAGAAAGCGGCTGAATGAAAAGTCGTGGTCCAGCGCCTCCATCAGCGCCTGGCGCCCGGCAAAGCAGGCCGCCGTCTTGCGCCGGAAGACGCGCTCCGGCCGACCGGCCGGTACGGGGAGATACACCGCCGGTCCGGTGATGACGGTAATGGTCTTCTCCTCCTCGCCGGTGGTGGAAAGAAACACGTGCAGCAGGTCGGCCGGCTCCTGCTCCGTACAAACCGTCAGCTCCAGGTCCTGGGGCATGCAGGCCTTCGCCCGGGCCTGCCACCCCGGCTGGGCCACCAAAAAGCACCGGCGCACTCCACTTTGGGCCAAAGCCGCCGCCAGCCAAGCCAAAAGCGGCGCTCCCTGGACCCGCTCCAGCATCAAAGGCTGCTCCCGGCCCGTCTTTCGCGTATCGTCCGGCACAAAAATAATCACCGAAGTCCCTGTCACAGATTTCGCATCCTTTCCCCGGCAAATCCGGGCTTCCATCCGCCTACAAAAGGCGGCACGAATTTATTATAACATTTCCTGCCGGATAAAGGCAACTGTTTTTCGTCTTCCAACCGGTAAAATTCTGCTAAATCTCAGGCCAAATTCGGAAAAAAAACCGACAATTCGCCAAATTCCGTATTTTGCGCCTGTTTGTCCGCTCTAGAAATACAAGCCGGTTATCCGCATTGGTTTCCATCCTGCCGGATGAGCAGCTTCAGCGCCTCCACGCCCACCCGGATCGCCGAGGAGGTATCCTCCGTCATATTCTGCCCCAGGCCGGCCTTTTCCCGCTCCTGATTCCAGATGACATGGAAGCAGCTGCCGCATCGGACTCCCAAGGCGGCGGCCACCACAAACAGAGCGGCGGACTCCATCTCGCTGGCCTTCACCCCCAGGCGCTTCCACGCCTCCCACTTTTGCAAAAGCTCATACGAAACCGGCATCCGCTGAGGCTGGTGCTGGCCATAGAAGGCATCCTTGCACTGCACCACGCCCAAATGCGTCCGAAAGCCCAGGTGCACGCTGGCCTGGCGCAGGGCGGCCGTCACGTCGAAATCCGGTACCGCCGGGAACTCCAGGGGGGCATACTCTGCCGAGGTATGCTCAAACCGGATGGCTCCCGTCGCCACCACCACATCCCCCGGCTCCACAGACAGGTCGATTCCACCGCAGGTTCCCACTCGGATAAACGTATCTGCGCCGATGTTATGCAGTTCTTCCATGGCAATGGAGGCCGAAGGGCCGCCGATGCCGGTAGAGCAAACCGAGACCTTCTGTCCCAGCAAGGTTCCGGTATAAATATTATACTCCCGGTTCATGCCCACATGAACCGGATTGTCAAAAAAGCGGGCAATGGCCTCGCACCGCCCCGGGTCTCCGGGCAGCAGGCAATAGCGCCCCACGTCTCCCTCCATACAATGAATGTGAAACTGTCTGCCGGTGTCTTGCATTTCCATCACCTGATCCTATCTTGAAATTTCTTCCATTGTATCACATGCGCCTGGGTTTGTCACCTTTTTGAATGGCGAAGTCCCGTTCTGCAGCCGTGTTTTCGCCGTTGCAATTGCGCGGGGTTTGCGGTACAATGGCGGAAAGATCTCTCCGGAAGGAGGCCAAACGTGGAAAATTACTTCGCCATGGAAATGGACCGGCGGCAGGTGAACGCCATTTCGGCCCTGGGTCTGGCGCATATGGGAGACGGCGTGTTTGAACTGCTGGTCCGCAGCTGGCTCTGCGGCCACGGCCGGACCAAGGCGCAGAATCTGCACCGGGAGACGGTGTCCTATGTATCGGCCCCGGCACAGTCCCGCTTTGTAGAACACCTGGAGCCCCTCCTGACCCCGGAGGAGCGGGACATCTACCGCCGGGGACGCAACGCTCACCCCCATGCCGTGCCCAAAAACGCCACCGCCAAGGAATACGCCCGGGCCACCGGCCTGGAGTGCCTCTTTGGGCACCTGTTCCTGGAGGGGAAGACCCAACGCATTAATCAGCTGTTTGTGACCGTGATGGAGGAACTATATGGCATTTGATGCTTATTTCTTAACCGGAGTTCTGGAGGAGCTCCGGGCTCAAGCCCTGGGGACCCGGGTGGAGAAAATTCACCAGCCTGCCCGGGATACCCTGATTTTGCTCCTGCGGTGCGCCGCCGGGCGGCAGCGGCTTTTGATCGCCGCCAATCCCACCGCGCCCCGGCTCCACCTCACAGGCGCCAATCCGGAAAATCCGGACCAGCCCCCCATGTTCTGTATGCTTTTGCGCAAGCACCTGTCCGGAGGCCGGTTAAGCCGCATCGAGCAGCCCCCTATGGAGCGGCTGGTCCGGCTTACCTTCCAGTGCACCGACGAAATGGGCGACCAGGTAGAGCGAACCCTGGTGGCTGAGCTCATGGGACGGACTACCAACGTGTACCTGCTGGACGCAGCCGGGCGCATCCTGGACTGTCTGCGCCGGGTGGGCCTGGACGATTCGGCCAAGCGCCAGGCCCTGCCGGGGCTGTACTATCAGGAGCCTGAGCCGGTGGCCAAGCGCCGCCCCGACGGCCTGACCGCAGAAGAAGCCCTGGCGCTTCTAACCGAGTCCGGCCCAGACCGGCTGGCCGACCGTCTTCTGGATACCTTCGGCGGCCTGTCCCCCCTGGTGTGCCGGGAGGCCGCTCTGTTCTGTTTGGGCGACCCGGACGGGCGGCTGGAAGCGGCGGACAAGCCTGCCGCAGCCCGGCGTTTGGCGGAATATTTCCAAACCTGCCTGCCTGTGGGGCAGCCGTATCTCCTGAGCCAGGCAGATGGGACGCCCAAGGCATATGCCTTCGTGCCCATCGTGCAATACGGCCCCGGCTTCTCCTGTGTCAGGCTGGACTCCTTCGGCGCCCTTTTGGACCGGTTTTACACCCTTCGGGACCGGCGGGACGCCATGCGCCAGAAGGCCCAGTCGGTCCGGCGGACCGTGCAAAACCTTCGGGACCGGATCACGCGGAAAATGGCCGTCCAAAACAAGGAGCTCACCGCAGCCCGGGATCGGGAGCGCCTGCGCCAAATGGGCGACCTGGTGACGGCCAATCTCCACCTCATCTCCAAGGGCCAGACGGTTCTCACTGCGGAGAATTTTTATGACCCGGAGCTGAGGCCCATTCAAATTGCTCTGTCCCCCCTGCTGTCGCCGCAGCAGAATGCGGCAAAATACTATAAGGACTACGCCAAAGCCAAAAACGCGGAGAAAGAGCTGACCCGCCAGCTGGAGCTGGGCCGGACGGAGCTGGAATACCTGAACAGCGTACTGGACGAGCTGGACCGGGCCGAAACCGACGGTGAGCTGGAGGAAATCAAGCAGGAGCTGGCCGCCGGAGGCTACCTCCGGCCGGAAGCCGGCCGCCGGCGGATGAAGCAGGCCCCTTCTCGGCCTATGCGCTTCGTCTCCACCGACGGCTACCCCATTTATGTCGGCCGGAACAACCGGCAGAACGACGAGCTGACTCTCAAGCTGGCCCAGAAAAACGACCTGTGGCTCCACGTGCAGAAGCTGCACGGCAGTCACGTCATCCTTCCCTGGACCGGGGTCCAGCCGCCGGATGCCACCATCACTCAGGCCGCCCAGCTGGCAGCCTGGTTCTCCCAGGGCCGACAGGGGCAAAACGTCGCCGTGGACGTGACGCCGGTGCGCTACGTGAAGAAGCCCGGAGGCGCCAAACCGGGGATGGTCATTTACACCCAATACCGCACCGTCTATGTCACCCCTGAGCCCGACCTGGCGCAGAAGCTCAACGGGGAAACCGGGCCCGCACCCCGTCCAGGAAAGCCCGGATAGCCCCGGCCAACAGCACAAGATGCTCCCACCACGACAGACCGTGAAATTCAAAACGGTCTGTCTAGAGGGAGCATCTCATTTTTCTATTTGCATATGGTTGGATTTTACAGCCCCTGCAGGGGTGGTCGGACGTACCGGCTTCGAATTTCCGGCCTGGGATGGGCATGGACGCTGGAGACGACCCCCATGGCCAAAAACAAAGAGACAATGGAGCTGCCGCCGTAGCTGATAAAGGGGAGCGTCAGGCCGATGACCGGCATTAAGCCCAGGCACATGCCCACATTGACGCAGATCTGGAAAATCAGCGCTGCGCCGGTCCCCAAGCAAACCAGACGGCTCAGATAATCCGGCGTCTTCAGGCCCACATAAATCACCCGGAACACCACCGCGCCCAGAAGCACCAGGGTAAACGCGCAGCCCAGCAGGCCCAGCTCCTCGCCGATGGCGGAAAAAATAAAATCCGTATGCTGCGCGTTCAACGCGCCCACCTGGGTACGGCTGCCGTGGAACAGCCCCTGACCGGACAGGCCGCCTCCTGTGAGGGACCGGAGGCTCTGGGCAAAATGCCACCGCTCATCCAGGCCCTCCGGGTCAATGGTCGGGTCGAAAATCACCAAAATCCGGTTTTTCTGGTAGTCCTGCATCAGATGCGTCCAGACATACGGCACCGCAGCGGCAAGGGCTGCAAAGCCCCCCAAAAACCACCACAGCTTGACCCCGCCTACAAAGGCCATCACCAGGAAGATAAACACAAAGATCAGGGAAACGCCGGCATCCCGGGACAGGACCATATTGAGGCCCACCAGGAAAATCAGCTGAAAGGCCATGGCCAATACAGACCGGGGGGAGGAAATGCGGCTTTGATGGGTCTGCATCACCTTGGCCAAAAGGATGGTAAAGGTGATCTTACAAATCTCCGCAGGCTGGATATTCACCGGGAAACCGGGCAGGTCCAGCCAGCTCCGGTTGCCCGTGCCGCCGTCGGTGCCGAAGGGAATCAGCAAAAGCAGCAATAGAGCATTAAAGAGAAAAAGAAGCTCCTTGTGCTCCGCCAGGGACTCCAAATCCAGGGAGGTCAGCAGCACATAGCACAGCACACCCAGCGCCGTAGCCGCCAGCTGCACGGTGAGGAACCGGCTGCTGCCCATATAATGGGTGGCGCTGGAGATCATCACACACCCGAAGCCTGTGGCCAGCAGGCAAAAAAACAGCAGCATCCAGTCTCCCTTTTTACAGAAATTCTGCAGAATGCGGACAATTCTCTGCATGAATGGAACTCCTTTCGCGACATAGAGCTATTGTAGCACCGGAAATCCAGGATGTAAACAAGAAATTGCGGCAGGTCGGGCACAGGCATGTCTCCCGATTGCTCACCTAATTTTCTGTTTTACTTCTAAAACGCCGGTGCTCCCTTCAGGAGCTCCCACGGCTTCCCCCCAAGCTTCCCGATCATTTCATTGGGAATCCCGGGGAAAACCGTGGGAGCAAATACGCATATTAAAAGCTCTTGACGGTGTATACTCCACCTCAGCAGGAAAACTACCGTCCGCTACCGTTCGCACAGGGGCAGCGCCATGTTACCCCGGCGGGCACGTTTCAACTTAAATAAGTCCAAAACGGCGCAGTCCATTCCAGATTCCGTCCTCCAGCACCGAGGCAGTGGTATACACGGCGGCACGCCGGACGACCTCCGGGCAGCCGCCCATGGCAATGGGCGTGGATACGCATTGGAACATGGGAATGTCGTTGGTGCTGTCCCCGAAGGCAACGGCATCCTGGGGACAGAGGCCGAAGTGCTGCAAAAGCAGCCGGATTCCGGTGGACTTGCTGCTGCCCTGCAAAACGGCCTCCGTCATGCCGCCGCCCCGGTCGATGAGGGTGAAATCGCGGCTTGCCTCCGACTGGAACCGGGCCAGGTCTCCCCCATCCGGATGGAAGACGACAAATTTTTCAAAGCAGAAGTCCGGCCTGTCCGGGTCTTCCGTGACGGAAAAGCCCTTCGCCCGCATCCGGTCCGCTTCCAGCCGGACCTGAGGCCCCTGGGGACGGGTCCCGTCCAGAATCAGGCCGCCGGAAACCTCAAACAGCACGTCCAGGCGGCAGGCGCGAATCAGGTCCCGCATTCTGCGGCACACGGCAGCCTCCGGGAGAACCCGGTGAAGCGTCCGGCCTCCGGCCTGTACCTCCATGCCGCAGCCGGAGATGCAGCCGTCCCAGGTCCAGGTTAAAAGCCGGGGGTCGATGTGACTGCGGGGCCTGCCGGTGTTGAGAACAGCCAGATGGCCACGCTCTCGCAGCGCTTCCACAGCCCGGCCCGCGCTGTCCGGCAGAATTTGGGTGGCATCGTCCACAAGCGTGCCGTCGATGTCAAAAAATACAATTTTTCTCATAATTCATTCCTGACGGTTTAAGATTTTGGCAATGGCGGTGCGTCGGACCTCCATGGCGCCCACCGGGCAGAATTCCTGGCAGCAAAAGCAGCGGATGCAGGCGGCGCGGCGGATATCGGGGCGGCCGTTTGTCATCACAATGGCCTTGGCCGGACACAAACCGGCGCATTTGCCGCAGCCGATACACCGCTCCGGGGACACCTGGGGCCTGGCGCCCAAAAGCTTCTGGATGAGCTTACCCTGCAGCTTTTCCCAGCCCGTTCCCCGACGGCCGCGAAACAGCAGGCTGCTGGGGGTTTCCAGTTTCTGGAAATCTGCGGCGCGAAACCGGGCCAGATCTCCCGCGATGCGGAGGTCCTCCACTTTGGGGGGAACCCACTGCCGCTCCAGGGCGGCTTCCAGGGTGGGAACCCGGCTTCGTTCCAGCCCGATGAGCCAAGCGCAGGCCAGGTCCAGCTGGTGCGAGCTTTGAGAGGCCAGCAAAGCGCCCATGGGGCGGGGCGTCCCCTGGGTCGGGCCGTTGCCCTCCATGGCCATGACTGCGTCCACGATGTGAAGCACCGGCCGGAAATACGCGTTTAGATCCACCAGCATCCTAGCGAAGTCCCTGGGGTCCGGATAGCGAAAGTGGTACTCCGGCTTTAACGTACCGGGGATGGCCCCGAACAGATTCTTGACTGCGGCCGACATGCCCATCATACCGTGACTTTTCAGCTTACAGAAATTGATGACGGCATCCGCCTCTGTCAGGTATTGGGTATAACAAAAGGTCTTGGCCACGTAGGCCTGGGGAAACACGGCCTGCGCCTGGGCAAAGTTCCGGTTCAACTCCGCCCCGGCGGCTTCCACCGGATATAAGCCGGCGGCCTTATAAATCTTTTCTACAAATGCAGCGGTGTACAGGCCGCCGGGGCTGTCCCCAATCACCACATGCGCGCCCCGCTCCCGGAGAAGCTGCGTCAGGGCGAGCAGCAGCGCCGGATGGGTGGTGGCGGCCCGCTCCGGCGCCATGCCCGCCACCAAATTTGCTTTGACCGCCACGCGCATACCGGGCTTGACCCACGCCAGGCCGCCCAGAGGCTCCAGAACCTCCTCCAGGGCCCGGCGGCAATCTGCCGGGGCGTATGTGCCGCAAGCGGCGACGGAAACATCGTATGGCATAGGCATCCTCCCTGTTGATTTTGCAGGTGTCAGTATACCACGATTTTTCCGCCGCCGCAAGGCCGGGTCCTGCCTCCAGGGCGCCGGGCTACGGCGTCTGCTCCTGGGGATAGGCCGCAGTGGTGAGAATGGGCAGGTTGGCGTTATAAATTTGCGGAAATTGACTCAGGGGCAAAGGGTTGACGCCCTGGCCCACTTCAATGGTAAAGCCGGGCCGCCGGTACTCCTGGATGAACCAATCTTTATAGCCGGCAAAGGAGGAATTATACGGCGTCTCCTCCAGGGCATAGCCGCTGAGGGCGGCGAATTTTTCGCCCAGCTCCTGGGCGCCGGGTACGTAAATATCCTGAAACTGCCAGTAAATGACCTCGCCCTGACTGTGGTAGGCCAAAACCAGCGCCGGGTCCAGCCTCTGGGTATATCGGGCCAACGCCTGAGTTTCCCGCTGATTCAGGGGCGCTCTGCCTACGAAATCCCGGGGGCCGGGACGGGTGAAGCCCTGGCTGAACTTGATTCTCCGGGCCATCTCCCAGCCGGCAGGATAGTTCAGATTCAAATCCACGCCCAGCAAATTGGCCTTCCACCCGTCCGGAAACGGAATGTCGGGATAGAAGGAGGCCAGGCTTCTGGCAAAGGCATAATCCGTGCTCCCCACCGGCAGAACGCCGGTCACCAGATCCACGCCGTCGGGATCTACCATGGGAACCAGATAAATAGACGCAACCTGGGACAACAGGCGGGCGGAATAGCCGCCGATGACGGTCCCTGCGGCAATCGCCCGGGCCAGGTCCTCGGCAAAGGCCAGCAGCAGGGTGGCCGTAATCCACTCGTTGGCATGGTGGGCTGCGGTATACAAAACCCGCCTCGGCCCCGTGCCCAGTTGCAGCGCCTCCACCGGCCGGCCAAAGGCCGTGGTCGTGAGGGTCTCCATTTCACAGAAGGGATACCGCCCCACTATGCCGCGTATGCACAAGCTGCACAGGTCGGACGTCATGGGGACATCCGTGGGAACCACCGGGAAATTCAGGGGAATCCGCACGGTCTCCCCCACGGTAAGCCGGTCCGGGTCTAGCGTGGGATTGGCTGTGGCAATGGCCTGGGTGGTGGCGCCGTAGCGCTCCGCCAGCGTCCAGAAGGTCTCGCCGGGCTGCAGCTGAACGGTCCGGTAACCCAGCAGATAGGGCTCCAGCGCCGCCCGGGTCTCCGGGTCGTCGATCCCGGTCTGGGGCAGTCCCTGAAGCGCCTGAAATTCCGCCAGAGTCCCTACCCCCGCCCGGCGCAGCGCCAACGCAATGAGTTCATTCATCGAAATCGCCTCCGGCTATTCTATGCATCCGGCCTCTCTCCGGTGCAGTCGGAATATGGAAATTGTCCAACAAGGCCGGAAAAGAAGCCGGGAATTTGTGAAAAACGGGGGCTTTACAGCCGGAAATGAATCTTGTATAATAATGCTGTCTGGGGCTTATACTCCAAACTATGTGGAATACGCCGTCCTCCGACGGCGAGATTGAAATGGAGGAAAATAACTATGTCTATCAAAGTCGGCATCAATGGTTTTGGCCGGATTGGCCGTATGGTGTTCCGTGCCAGCGTCAACCACCCCGAGATTGAAGTCGTGGGGATCAACGACCTGTGCCCCGCCGATTACCTGGCCTATATGCTGAAGTACGACACCATGCACGGTCAGTTCCAGGGGACCGTAGAGTCCACCGAGAATTCTATCATTGTCAACGGCCACGAGATTCCCATCTCCGCCGAGCGTAACCCCGCCGATCTGCCCTGGGGCAAGCTGGGCGCGGAGTATGTGGTGGAGTCCACCGGCCTGTTCCTGACCCAGGAGAAAGCCGCCGGCCATCTGACCGCAGGCGCTAAGAAGGTCATCATGTCCGCCCCCTCCAAGGACGCCACCCCCATGTTCGTCTGCGGCGTTAACCTGGACAAGTACACCACCGACATGAACTTCGTCTCCAACGCCTCCTGCACCACCAACTGCCTGGCTCCCATCGCCAAGGTTCTCAACGACAAGTTCGGCATCACCGACGGCCTGATGACCACGGTCCACTCCACCACCGCCACCCAGAAGACTGTGGACGGCCCGTCCCTGAAGGACTGGAGAGGCGGCCGCGCCGCTTCCGGCAACATCATCCCCTCCTCCACCGGCGCCGCCAAGGCTGTGGGCAAGGTTATCCCCGAGCTCAACGGCAAGCTGACCGGTATGTCCATGCGCGTTCCCACTCTGGACGTGTCCGTGGTGGACCTGACGGTAAACCTGGCTAAGCCCGCCACCTACGACGAGATCTGCGCCGCCATGAAGGAGGCCTCCGAGGGCGAGCTGAAGGGCATCCTGGGCTACACCGACGAGGCGGTTGTCTCCGCCGACTTCCTGGGCGACCCCCGTACCTCCATTTTCGACGCCAAGGCCGGCATCGCTCTCACGGATACCTTCGTGAAGGTTGTGTCCTGGTACGACAACGAGGTCGGCTACTCCAACAAGGTGCTGGAGCTGATCAAGCACATGTATTCCGTGGATCACGCGGAGTAATCCCTTCCTTTTCAATCCCCCTTCCCAAGCCGGGAAGCGCCGAACCGCTCCCTGTCAAGTAGACAGATGAAAAAACAAAAATAAGTTTTCTCCAGGATCTCAGAAATGAGGTCCTGGTTTTCTTTTAGGCAGCTTCCAGCAAGCTGCGGTAAGTAGCCGGTGGCAGACAATTCAGTTTGTGCTGACGCCGCTGGTGGTTGTAGTAATGGATGAATTGTTCCACAGCAGCCGCCAGTTCCTCGTAGGTTTCAAATTGGTTGAGATCGTACATTTCGCATTTCAGGATGCCCCAAAAGCCTTCCATTGGGCCGTTGTCGATACATCTGCCGACCCGCGACATACTTTGCTCCATCTTCTGTTTGTCCAGTTTCGCTTTAAACTGCTTGCTCGTGTATTGGAATCCCCGGTCACCGTGAAACAGCGGATGAGCATCCGGATATTTTGGGACAGCCGAATCAAAGGTTTCAAATACAAGCTGGTTGTTGTTGCTCTTTCCAATCGCAAAGGAAACAATATCTTTACTTTTCAAATCAAGAATGGCGCTGAGATAAGCCTTCCCTCCTTCAGAGCGGTATTTCATCTCTGTTACATCGGTACACCATTTCTCGTTCACCGTATTCGCTGTAAAGTCTCGGTTTAGAATATTCTCAGCAGTAACTTCTGGTGTAGATCTTTGGTGAGCAGGACATTTTCTGCGAATGACAGCCAGCAATCCAACAATATATACCAAGCGATAGAACCTCTTTTGATTAAATTGCTTTTCATGAGTAGCGTTGTACTCGTCTGCAATTCGGCGGTAGCCGTAGGTTCCGTTGTGCTCTGCGTAAACTAAGCCAATTTCATGCAGCAGAGCTTCGTTTTCTGCTTCGTGGCTGCTCTTGACTCGGTGTGTCCATTTGTAGTAGCTGGATCTGTTAAGTTTTAAAATGTCGCAGAGTTCGGCTATGGCATATCCATCTTTGTGCATTTCCTGAATACAAAGATAAAGATGTTCCTGCTTGACACCGTTTAGCGCCACCTTCCTTCGATTTCCTCGAGTTTTTTAGCACAGCATTCTCCGTTTCTAATCTTTTATTCCGGGCTTCCAGTATCCGATTTTCAGCCCGCAGCTTTTCCAGTTCCGTCATTTCGGATTCCGGTTTACGCTTGCCATGCTTATCCACCAGACCTTCCGCACCTCTTTCTGTGTATTTTCTTACCCAAGAGGAGACCTGCTGATAACCAACAACATATTACTCAACTGCTGCGGTGTAATCATTTCCGTTTGCAATACAATAGCTGACAATTTCTACCCGTTCTTCGTATGTTGTGGTTCTTCCCTTAGTCATATAGATATCACTCCCTCGACCTCTGCCCGGTCGTAATTCTCTGCAACTATTATACACCTTAATTCAATTCCACAACTGCAAATCTCAATAAATCTTGTATTTTACGCAAATATCGTAAATGGAACCTTTCCCGGATAGATATTCCTCCACGGCACACTGTTTCAACTCTGCCGGGTAATATTGGTTGCCTTTTCTGCGCATTAACCCCTCGGCGCTGAATGTCTGGTATTTCCTTACCCAATGGCAAAGAGTCGTAATTGGCACACCAAACCTTTCCGAAATTCCTCCATACCCCATCCCTTCACGGATATGTAATTCTACTGCTTTGATCTTTTCCTCAATTGCAAACTTCTTTTTGCCCATAAAAACACCCCCATAGTGTAGTCTCGAAATTTTTGTTATTTCAAGTGTCTACTCTATGGGGAGCATATCAGATGAGGGGATCTGCCGGCTATTTTTCCCCCAGTTTGCTGACCAGGCTGATATGATTGCCATCCGGATCGTACAGCCCCAAATACCGAAAGCCCCAGGGCAAAGAGGCCGGCGGCCGACTGACGGTGATTTGGTTCTCCAGCAGCCACTCGTACTCCCGGTCCACATCGTCCACCCAAATCTCCATACAAATCGCCCGCTGCCCGTCATCCGGCGCCTGGGGATTTCGGGTGATGGTCAAATTAGCCCCCTTGCCGCCGTTGGGGAGGAGGAGCTCCACCCGGTCGGGACCGCCGTGGCTGTCCTCCCGGCCTGCGTGCAGCACCTTCTGATAGAACCCCACCAGTCGTTCCACATCCCGGGTCAGCAACTCAATCCCATGCAGTTCCACCGTTCCGCTCATGCATCGCCCTCCTTTTCATTCCATGAAACGCCGGAAGCCCCTAAAAATCGGCTCCCGGCGTTTTCTGCGCATATTTCGTCCTCAGGGCTGCTGAGGCGTGATGTGCCAAATTTCAGAGGCATACTGGCGGATGGTGCGGTCTGAGGAGAATTTACCGCCGGACGCCAAATTGATCAGACACTTGCGCCCAAAGCCAAGCCGGTCTGCATAATCCCGATTGGCCCGGAGCTTCGCATCCAAGTAGGCGTCATAATCCTTCAGGATGAAGTAATGATCCGGCCGGTGCCAGGAAGCGCCGTCCAAAAGGGCCGTGTACAGCTCCCGCTGCTCGTCGTCTGTGGGAACGGTGCCGTCTACCAAGGTGTCGATGGCACGGTGCAGGCGACGGTTGCTGTCGTAAATCCCCCGGGCCCAGTAGGTGTTCCGGATGGCGTTCAGCTCCTCCACCGACGCGCCAAAGATATAGTTGTTCTCCACGCCGGCCTTCTGCACGATCTCCACGTTGGCCCCGTCCATGGTGCCCAGAGTCACCGCGCCGTTCAGCATCAGCTTCATATTTCCGGTACCGGAGGCCTCCGTTCCGGCGGGAGAGATCTGCTCCGACACGTCGGCCGCCGGAATAATGTGCTCGGCATAGGAACAGTTGTAATTCTGAACGAATACCACCTGCAGTCTATCCCGGACCGCCGGGTCCTGATCGATCATCTTGGCAATCCGGTTGATATACCGGATCACAGCCTTTGCCCGGACATAGCCGGGGGCGGATTTGGCGCCGAACAGGTAGACGGTGGGGTAGAAATTTTGCAAGCTCCCGTCTTTCAGGCGGAAATAAATATCCACCACAGACAGCGCATTCATCAGCTGCCGCTTATACTCGTGGGCCCGCTTCACCTGCACATCAAACATAAAGTCCGGATTGAGGTGCACGCCCTCATGCTTTTCCACCACAGCCGCCAGCTGCACCTTTTTCATGTGTTTGATTTGGTTGAACTGTCGAACCATGTCGTCGTCGATCATCGGCTTCAGGTTCTCCAGCTTATCCAGGTTCATCAGAAAGTCTCCGCCCACCCGGTACTTGATCATTTGCGTCAGCTCGGGATTGCACAGGCCCATCCACCGCCGGGGAGTGACGCCGTTGGTTTTGTTCTGGAACCGCTCGGGGTAGGCCTGATACCAATCGTGGAACAGGCTGTCCTTCAAAATCTGAGAGTGAATCTCCGCCACGCCATTGACATAGCTGGACACATAAACCGAGAGATTGGCCATATGGGCCGTATTGTCCCGGATTACAAACAGGTTGGGATGCTCCGACTTCAGCTTGTTGTCAATCCGGACGAGGATGTCGCAGATCTCCGGCACCACGCTCCGCAGCAAATCCATATTCCACTTCTCCAGCGCCTCCCCCATAACGGTATGGTTGGTGTAGGAGAAGGTACGCTGGGCCATTTCAAAGCTCTGGTCAAAATTCATTCCCTCGGCCATCAGCAGGCGGATCAGCTCCGGAATGGACATGGCCGGGTGGGTATCGTTCAACTGCACGGCGGTAAAGTCGGCGAAACGGCTCAGGTCGGAGCCATGGGCCTCTTTATAGGTCCGGATGATATCCTGCAAAGAGGCGGACGAGAGCACATACTGCTGTTTCACCCGCAGACGCTTGCCCTCCCAGGTGGAGTCGTTGGGGTACAGAACCCGGGTGATGTCCTCCGCCTTATTCTTGGCATCCAAAGCCCGCTGGTAATCCTGGGCGTTGAACGCGTCGAAGTCCAGCTCCTCCTCTGCTTCACACTGCCAAAGGCGCAGGGTTCCGATGTTGGACGTTTCGTAACCGATGATGGGCACGTCGTAGGGCACCGCCAGAACGGTGTGATCGGGGAACTGAATCTTCACCGTGTGGTTATACCGGCGGTAGGACCAGGGGTCGCCGTACTTGGTCCAATCGTCCGCCGTTTCCTTCTGGCTGCCGTTCTCGTCAAATTTTTGCTTAAACAGGCCGAAGCGGTAACGCAGGCCGTATCCGGACAGGGGGAGATTGCAGGATGCCGCAGAGTCCAAGAAGCAGGCCGCCAGACGGCCCAGACCGCCGTTCCCCAGCGCCGCGTCCTCAATGTCCTCCATGCAGGCCAGGTCCACGCCCACCTCCTGGAAGGTCTTTTTCAGCTCATCCAAAATGCCCAAATTATACAGGTTGCTGTATACCAGGCGGCCAATGAGATACTCTGCAGAGAAATAGTAAGCTTTCCGGCCTTGCTGGCGGCTGCGCTTGCTCTTCGCCCAGTCCTCGCTGATGGACATCATCACAGCCTGAGACAACGCCTCGTGAAGCTCCTGCGGCGTGGCCTCCTGGAGAGACACATCGCTCTTATACCGCAGCTGCGCCTCTGTCATTCTTAAAATATGTTGACAATTCAAATTCATATACGCTATCTCCTCAATTGGAATCCATACGCAAAGCACACCGGCGGCGTGCTCTGTAAAAAGAATCAAAGTCGCTCGAACATCCGGGTAAGTTCCCGAATTCTGTCGGCCAACGTATTTGTTATCATATCATTTTGCGCCCGCCATGTCCAGTTTTTATTTGTTAAAGTTCCTGGAAAATTCATGCGGCCCTCTGCTCCCAGCTCCAGGTAATCCTGCATCTGGGCCACAAACAGGTCGGCCACAGAGCTCATCCCTCCGCGGATCATGCCCCAAACATAGCCTTCCTCCTCATGGAGCCCCATGTACCGCTTGGCGTATGCCACATCCTCCGGGTTCGCCTCCTGCAGCCACTGGCTCATGGTCTGATTGTCGTGCGTGCCTGTGTAGCACACGGAATTCCGCGTGTACCGGTGCGGCTGGTAATCGCTGGGCTCCCGGGAGTCGAAGGCGAATTCCAGCACCTTCATACCCGGATAACCGGAATCCTTCTGGAGCTTCCGCACCTCCGGCGTCAAATAGCCCAGATCCTCCGCAATCACTTCCAGAGCCGGCAACTTCTCCTGAATCGTGCGGATAAAATCCCACCCCGGGCCGGGTAACCAGCTGCCATTGCGGGCCGTCTCATCCTCCGCCGGAACCGCCCAATAGCTTTCAAATCCCCGAAAATGATCCAGACGAACCACATCATACATCCCGGCAGCCGCGTCCAGGCGGCGAAGCCACCAGGCATACCCGGACTCCTTCATCACATCCCAATCGTACAGCGGATTGCCCCACAGCTGGCCGTCTGCAGTAAAGGCATCCGGGGGAACCCCCGCCACCAGCTTGGGTCTGCGCGCCTCGTCCAGCTGGAACAGCCGGCTGTTTGACCAGACATCGGCGGAATCCAGCGGAACATAAATGGGCACATCGCCAATGATCCGAATCTGCTTCGACTGGGCGTATGCCCGCAGCTTGCCCCACTGCTCAAAAAATTTAAACTGTAGAAAATACTGGAATGCAATCTTATACTTTAGTCTCTCCCGATAGGCGCTCATCGCCTCCGGCTGCCGGAGGCGCAGGCCGTCCGGCCACTCCTGCCAGGGCTTTCCCTGAAACTCCTCCTTCAGCGCCATAAACAAGGCGTAATCCTGCAGCCAGTCCTGCTGCCGCTGGATAAACTGCTGAAACGCCCGGTTTGGAATGCCGAGAAAGCGCTCATAGGCCTGATATAAAACGGAACCCCGGTTTTCATACAAAATGCCGTAATCTACCCGGCCGTCCTCCCGGCTCCACGAAACGCCATCGACCTCTTCCCGGCGCAGAAGTCCCTCATCCACCAACATTTCCAGGTCGATGAGATAGGGATTTCCGGCAAAGGCAGACAGCGCCTGATAGGGAGAATCCCCATAGCCGGTGGGGCTCAAGGGCAAAATCTGCCAGTACCTCTGCCCTGCCCGCTCCAGAAAATCCAAAAACCGGCAGGCCTCTTTGCCCATGGTCCCCACGCCGTTTGGGCCGGGCAGAGATGTCACATGCATCAGAATTCCGCTCGCTCGCATCGCATTTCCTCCTTACCGCCCAAGGTCTGGGCTCTCTCTTTTCCATTCTACGGAGGATCCCGCCGTCGCGTACCGGACACCGTCCACTTTTTCCATACGCTTCCGGCGCATTCCTCCGGCCGGGCGGCTCTGCTGACGGAGAGAGCGTAGCCAATTCCGGCACAAAATATTCCTCCGCAGGCGCCCGCCGGACTTTCGGGCAGCTGTGGCCCGGCAGGTAAATTCTCCTCGCCCCAGAAAAGGATGGATCCCCGTGGTTTTTTCCTATTCCGCCGTCAAATTGCGTAAAAGCACCCTAAAACCGGAGATGCCTTCCACAGTAAAAATTGCTTTTTATGCCAAAACCCAAGGCGGCGGCAGCACACAAAGGGGCGGCTCCCATTGCAATCCAGCCGGGCCGCGGATGCTTTCCGGAAGGGCACGCCCACACCTGCCGGGCGTCCTGCGCCACAGCAAATTTTCACCGCAATACCGTCTCCTTGTTTTTTAGCCTATCATATACAAAGTTAATACTTTTCGGGAAATTTGTCAATATTTTTCGGCAAAATTTTTGATCTCGTTGCTTATTTTTTACGTTTTGTACAATTCATCCCCGCAAATGGCAGCGCTGTATTCCCCATCTGCACCCCTGAGACAGCCCACGCTTCCCGTTCCATCCATAGCTACCAGCTACCGCCCCCATCAAAATTTCAGAACGCTATTGACAAATGTAAGTCCCGGTGCTACAATACCGGCAAGTTACCGCTTATTTTAGGGAAGGAGAAAGCACGATGAAGAAGCTTCACGCTGCAAGCATGAATCGGATGGAAATGCGCATGTTCGCCATGTGCATGCTTTGCTGCGCGAATTTTTCGATGTGCTTTCTGTCATAGAGCGCCGGAGCGGGTTTCGCCGTTTTCCGTTTGTGTGTCTAGGGAAGCTTCATCGGAAGCTTCCCTTTATTTTTTAGCTGCTGGAAAGGAATTTACTTATGAAGACCATGGCCAGAATTTTTGTCATGACAAACGTAACGCAGCAACGAATGTGTCCCATAACCAGTCCGTTTGTTGCCTCAAATTACTACGTTACAAAAAGGAGTTTTAATCATGAAAAAAATCATCTCTCTGCTTCTGGCCGCCGCATGGACGGTGGGCTCCGCTCTGTTTTTGTCCGCCTGCTCCCCCAGCGAGGGTATTACCATTGCCGTCCCCAACGACACAACCAATGAGGCCCGGGCCCTGCTGCTGTTACAGGAAAACGGATACATCACCCTGAAAGAGGGCGCCGGAATCACGGCTACCGCTCGGGACATTGCCAGCAATCCGCAAAACATTCATCTGCAGGAAGTGGAAGCAGCCCAACTGCCCAACGTGCTGCAAGACGTAGACTATGCCGTGATCAATTCCAACTACGCCATTGAGGCTGGCCTGAATCCGATGGAGGACGCCCTGACCATGGAAGGAGCTTCCTCCGCTTACACCAATGTTTTAGTTGTAAAAGAGGGCAATGAGGAAAGCGATTCCATTCGGGCCCTGAAGGCTGCCTTATCCAGCCGGCAGGTGGCCGACTACATTGCCGAAACCTACGGCGGAGCCGTGGTCAGTACCGTGGAGAATCCCTCGGACGGATACGACGCCTCGGTGGATTATAACGCTCTGGCCGGCGTCACCATCACAGTGGCCGCCTCTCCCACACCACACGCTGAAATTCTGAAAATCGCCCAGGAGATTTTGGCGTCCAAAGAAATCACCCTGGATATCAAAGAGTTCACCGACTACATACAGCCCAATCTCGTGGTAGACAGCGGGGACATCGACGCCAACTATTTTCAGCACACCCCTTATCTGGATAATTTTAATGAGGAAAATGGGACCCACCTGGTGGCCGTAGCCGCCATTCACGTAGAGCCCATGGGGCTGTACGGGGGCAAACAGACCACCTTGGAGCCCCTTCAAGGCTAACGCGCACCGACGCATCCCCATCCGACATGCTTTCCACGCGCCTGGAGGAAACTATGATTGAAATACAAAATTTATCCAAATCCTTCCCGACGGCCAACGGGCAGGTTGAAGCGCTGAAGCAGGTATCTCTGACCATTGCCGACGGAGACATCTACGGCATCATCGGCATGAGCGGCGCCGGCAAAAGCACCCTAGTCCGGTGTATCAACCTGCTGGAGCGGCCCTCTCAAGGGTGCATCCGGGTGGACGGGCAGGACCTGGGAAGCCTGTCCCCCGCCGCCCTGCGCCGGGCCCGCCGGGACATTGCCATGATTTTCCAAAGCTTCAACCTGCTGATGCAGCGCACCTGCCTGGGCAATGTCTGCTTTCCTCTGGAGCTGGCCGGGGTAAAAAAGGGACCGGCCAGGCAGCGGGCCCTGGAGCTGCTGGAGCTGGTGGGGCTGCCGGACAAGGCGGACGCCTACCCGGCGCAGCTCTCCGGCGGCCAGCAGCAGCGCGTCGCCATTGCCCGGGCCCTGGCCGCCGGCCCCAAGGTCCTACTATGCGACGAGGCCACCAGCGCCCTGGACCCCAAAACCACCCACGCCATTTTGGAGCTGATTCGGGACATCAATCGAAAGCTGAGCATTACGGTGATCCTCATCACCCATCAAATGTCTGTGGTGGAGGAAATCTGCAACCGCGTGGCCATTCTGGATCAGGGCGCCGTCGTGGAAGAAGGGGAAGTCGGCGCCGTCTTTGCCCGCCCGCGCTCCGACGCCGCCCGCCGCCTGGTTTTCCCCGACGGAGCGGAGGAAATCCTCGCTCCCCATCCGGAAGAGCGACGGCTTCGGGTCGTCTTCCATGGTGCGCCCACGACCCGGACTCCCCTCATCGCCCGAATGGCCATGGAGGAGCGCATTGCCGCCAACATTCTATCGGCCTCCACCCGAAGCATTGGGGACAAGGTTTACGGAAACATGCTCCTGAGCATCTCCGGCAGCGCAGAACAGGCCCTTCGAGCGACGGCTTATCTGAAGAGCATTCCGGATATTATCGTCGAGGAGGTGGAGTCTCATGCTTGAACGGGCGTTTACCTCAGAGGCAGTCCGGGAGGCCCTGGAAATTCTGCGGTACGAATTCCCCCTGGCGCTGTGGGAGACGGTGTATGTGACGCTGCTCTCCACGGCCTTTGCCATCGTCCTGGGCCTGCCGTTGGGCGTTCTCCTGGCAGTGGGGCGGCGGGACGGCATTCTGCCCCTGCCCGGGTGGCTGCGGCAAGGGCTGAATCTTTTGATTAACCTGCTTCGCTCCGTGCCCTTTCTGATTCTCATGGTCCTGCTCATCCCCCTGACCCGAGCCATTGTGGGCACGCCGGTGGGCACGGTGGCCTCCATCGTCCCCCTGGTGATAGCGGCCTTTCCCTTTGTGGCCCGCCTGGTGGAGAGCAGCCTGCGGGAGCTGAATCCCAGTATCTTAGAAGCCGCCCAGAGCATGGGCGCCTCTCCCCTGCAAATTATCTGGAAGGTGATGCTCCCGGAGAGCGTCCCCAGCCTCCTGTCCAACGGAACCATCGCCATCACCACCATCCTGGGTTACTCTGCCATGAGCGGCATCATCGGCGGCGGCGGTCTTGGTAAGATCGCCATCAACTACGGTTACCACCGGTATCAATACCTGGTGATGCTTCTGGCCGTCGCTTTGCTCATCCTTCTGGTACAGATTTTTCAGGCTCTGGGGACCCGCCTGGTAGCCAGACTGGACCGGCGGCTGAAATAAGCGTGCGCGCTGCCGTTCTCCAAATGAAATCGCTTACTATGCAATACACACCGGTTTGCCGCCCCAGCAGGCTGCAAACCGGTGTGTATTTGTGCACCCAGGCCTATTCCATCTCCGCGCCGGTGTCACAGCCATGGGCCCGGGCAAACACGACGCCGGTACACAGGCCCATCAGGCCGAACAGAGACAACAGGTATCCCGGCAGCGCCCAACTGCCCAGGCTCTGAATCAGCAACCCGCCCAGGGGAGGCAAGAGGGTAATGGCCAGGTAAGAGGAGGCCATCTGGACTCCCATGGCAGACTGAGACGCCGCTCTGCCAAAATGCCGAGGGGTCAGGTGCAGCAAATTGGGAAAAACAGGTCCATTTCCAAAGCCAATCCAAAACAGTCCCACTACAGCGGCCCAGCCGGGCAACGGCAACAGCAAAAATGCCGCTCCCAGTCCCGCCAGGCCCTGTCCCCACCGAATTAGCCTCCGGCTGCCCAGGCGGCCGGCCAAAAATCCGGAGAGCATCCGGCCGGCCGTCATGCCGATATAATAGAGCGTAATTCCCCGGGCGCCTGCCTCCGGGCTGCAACCGCGGCCCGCCACCAAATAGGTGCTGCCCCAGATACCGGCCGTATACTCCAGGCCGCAGGAGCCCGCAAAAGCCAGCAGTCCCGCTATAAATCCAGGCATTCGGAACAGCCGGGACACCGGAACCGGCTTTGTTTCCGCCTCCTGCGCTCCGGCATCTTGCCCCACGCGCTTCCAAAGAGGGAGCGTCACCAGCAGCAATAGGCCGATGGCGCCCTGCAGGGCAGCCATTATACCGTATCCCTGCCGCCAGCTTCCCCACTCCAGGGCCAGAGACATGAGATACGGGCTCAGGGATACGCCAATGCCGTAAAAGCCGTGCAGCAAGTTCATTTGATTGGCGCTGTAATGCAGCGCCACATAGTTATTCAAGCCGGAATCCACACATCCGGCCCCCAAGCCCAGGGGGACGGCCAGCAGGCACAGCCAGAGGAAGCCGGGCGCCAGGGAAAAGCCCAGCAAAGACAGCGCCGTCAGGGCCACGCTGACCATCGTCACCGCACCCGTGCCAAAGCGTCCCAGAATCTTGCCGCTGCACAGGCTGGAGACAATGGTCGCGCCGGAAATGAGGCTGGTCACCAGCCCGCCTGCGGATAGAACCGTTCCCAGCTCCTCTCCCATGGCGGGCCAGGCCGCCCCAAACAGAGAGTCCGGAATTCCCAGACTGATAAACGCCAGATAGATGAGAAGGAGCAACGCCGTAGCCATTCTACTTACCTGTATCTTTCCATCTGGGCTTGCAGCCAAGCGCCGTCCTCAAAATAGTTGATCCGCATGGCCCGTTTGACATCCGATAGGGTCCGGGCCGCCTCCTCTCGGGCTACCTCGCTGCCCCGCTTGAGTATGTCGTACACGCCGGGGATGTCCTTTTGCCACTGGGCACGCCGCGCCCGAATGGGGGCGAGCTCCGCCTGGAGAATGCGGTTCAAGAACTTTTTCACCTTGACATCGCCCAGCCCACCTCTCTGGTAGTGAGCCTTCAGCTCATCCAGATTGGCATACTCCGGCCAAAACTCCTGAAAATGCGCATCCCGGCAGAATGCATCCAGGTAGGTGAAGACCGCATTGCCCTCCAGGCTGCCGGGATCCGTGACCTTTAAATGGTTGGGGTCTGTGAACATGCTCATGACCTTCTGCCGGACCTCGGTCTCTGAATCAGAAAGATAAATGCAGTTGCCCAGAGATTTGCTCATTTTGGCCTTCCCGTCCGTGCCGGGCAGACGGCAGCAGACCTGATTCTGAGGAATCAGCGCCTCCGGCTCCACCAGCGTCTCGCCGTAGGTCAGGTTGAACCGGCGCACAATTTCCCTGGCCTGCTCCAGCATGGGAAGCTGATCCTCTCCCACCGGCACGGTGGTGGCGCGGAAGGCAGTGATGTCCGCCGCCTGGCTGATGGGATAGGTGAAAAAGCCTACGGGAATGCTGGCCTCAAAGTTCCGCAGCTGAATCTCTGCCTTGACCGTGGGATTCCGCTGCAGCCGGGAGACCGTAACCAAATTCATATAATAGAAGGTCAGCTCCGTCATCTCCGGAATCTGAGACTGAATCAGGAGCGTGGATTTCTGCGGATCCAAGCCGCAGGAGAGGTAGTCCAACGCCACCTCCAGAATGCTTTCCCGAATTTTCTCCGGGTTGTCGGCATTGTCGGTCAACGCCTGAGCGTCGGCAATCATAATGAATATCTTGTCGTACACGCCGGAATTCTGCAGCTCCACCCGCCGCTTCAGGGAGCCGACGTAATGTCCCAGGTGCAGGCGGCCGGTCGGCCGGTCGCCGGTGAGTATAATCTTCTCCATGGTTCGTTTCCTCCTTGCAAAAAATAAAGGGCCCCATCCTACAAAGGACAAGACCTCGGTCTATACGCCACCTGTGCAGGCGCCCACAAGCATGGGGCCTCCGGGTAACGGTCGGATGCCGTCGGCGCCTACTGAAAACTTCGGGCCACCCTCCGGAGCCCATTGGGGACAGCCGACTTACAGCCCTTCCAGCATACCGGGCTGCTCTCTGCAAAGCCGGGACCGTCCTTACTCTTTCTCCATCTACGGTTTCCTATGTGCCCTTATCATACTTCGCCCCCTGAGAAAAGTCAAGGGGCGAAGCATGCGGAAAATCAGCGGGAGAAGATCACCCGTTCGCTGTGGAACATTCTGGTGAGCAGGAAGACGCCCAAGCCGGTGAACACCAGGTTGGCGCCCACCGCCGTCAGAATCAAAGCCGGTGCGGGAGAGAAGGCAAAAATGCCGACCATACACTGGACGCTGTTATAAATGGGAATCAGGTAATACCACAGCTCCGTTTGGGCCCCGTCTCCAAACATAGCGGTTACGCCTACCAAAATCACCAGAATCATCAGCGGCATGACGTAGCCCTGCGCCTCCTTGGCGGATTTTGCAAAGGCGGAGATGATGGAAATGACGGTAATCAGCAGCAGAACCGTGGAAAGGATCACAACACCCAGAAGCACATAATCCTCCACGCTATACGTGACGGAAAGGGAATCGGAGGCCACCCCCATCAGCTTGGGAAACGATAACATGGTTCCCAAAGCGCTGGAAGCGCCCGCCAGCAGGGCAATGACCGACAGCGCCGCAATTTTCCCCAGGGCAATGCTGCTTCGCTTGGCAGGGGTAATCAACAGCGTTGCAATGGTGCCCCGCTCCTTTTCTCCGGCAATGGACTCCGGCGCCACCGCCATGCAGCCGCTGAAGAGGAAAATGAGCAACAGCATCGGCATGAGGGAGGAAAACAGCATTCCGGTGGCATCCTCCTGGGTCACCAAATCATACTCTCCGGACCGGTTGATGTCAAACCGGTTGGACAGGCTGCTCTCGTACTGGTCCAACGTCTCCAGCATGAGACTGTACGCCTGCTGGGAGGCAGTGGATGCGGAGTTGTAGTAAATCTCCACCTGGGGCGCGGCAGCGCCGGAGGCAATGTCATAACCTGCCACCGCCTGGTCAAAGTCCTCCGGAAAACAGATGTACAGATCCAGCTCCTGGTCCCGAACCTGCTCCATGGGATCGGACTGCTCCTGAATCTCCAATACCTGAGACAGCGCAGAGGTCAGACTGTCCGGCAGATTTTCCACCACGGCAGTGGGACGATACATATCTTCCACGGAGAACTGGCTGGTCAAAGCGCTGCCCATAAAGGTATACAGCACATAGATCATCAGACCGGGCAACAAGATCGTCGTCAGCGCCATGCGCCGGTCCCCAAAAAAGCGGGCCAGTTCCTTCTTAAAAATGGTCACAACGGGATTGCGCATCACATTCCACCCGCCCTTTCCGCATACAGGTCAAAAAACCGGTCCTCTAAGCTTTTCCCGGCGCAGACCTCCTGCAAAGCGCCGCATTCTATCATCTGCCCGTCCAGGAGAATCCCCACCCGGTCGCAGACCTTTTCAATGAGGCTGAAAATGTGGGTGGAGACAAGCACCGTGCGGCCCCGGGCCTTGAGCTCCAGGAGAAAATCCGTCACGACCTTGGCCGTCAGCACGTCCAGGCCGTTGGTAGGCTCGTCAAAGATAATGACCGACGGATCATGAACCAGGGAAATCGCCAGGGAGGCCTTTTGCTTCATACCGGTGGACAGGTTTGCCACCTTCACCTCCGCAAATTCTCCAATGCCGAAGGTATCAAACAGCTCCTTTTTGCGCCGGTCCCGAACCTCCGGGGGGACCTGATGCAGCTGGGAAAAAAAGTCGTATAAATAGTTCGGCGTAAAGAACTCCTCCAGCTTTAGCTCGCTGGTGAGAAACCCCACGCGTCGCCGGACCTGCTCCGGCTGGCGGGTGATGCTGTAACCCTCCACCGTAGCGTCGCCCCGGTCCGGCCGAATCAGCGTGGCCAGCATGCGCAGCGTCGTTGTCTTCCCCGCGCCGTTGGGACCCAGCAGGCCGAAGATCTCTCCCTGCCGCACGGAGAAGGACAGATCCCGAACCGCAGTTTTGCTCTTCGCTTTGGTCTTCTCCAGCTTCTGCTGCTTGGCAGAGAGGCGGAAGGTCTTCTGCAGGCCGCTGGCTTGCAGGATATCAGGCATAGTACATTCCTTCTTTCTAAATGGAAGTCCGGATCATTGTACCATACCGCCGCTGCCAATTCCACTGTTTTTGCAAAATTTAAGAGATAACTTACGAAGCTCGAATCAACCGGCTAACCCCCGCCGCGTCCTCCGCTCCAGGACATAGCTGCATCCCAACCGGTCGTATAGCCGTCATGACTCGATGGCCGTTCCGCCGGTTCTCCCGAGAGGCTACCGGGCGTCCTCCCCTTCTTCCAGCACAACCTTGAGCCCGTAGGTCGCCTGCAGTCCGTCCTGCGGCCACTGCATGGTGACCTCATAAATATATTCTCCCGGTGTGAACGGCGCTACGATGCCGATGCCGCTCTGGTCTTCCTCCCAGTACAAGCACGAACTGCGGGAATCGTATGGAAGCCGAATTCCGTTGTCAAACACCTCTCCCCCCGGGAGATAAATTTTGTAGCTCGCCCCTTCGGGCAGCTCCGCCGACAGCGCAATGCGGTTCTGGCCCTCTCCCGTGAAAACCAATGTATTTTCCGCCCCATATTCCCGTTCCCAGGCAGGTTTCCCATAGACCGCCCCCTGGTCTTCCCCGTCGTCCCAGGCGTAGGACAGCAAAAGCGCCTGAGCTTGTATATGATGCTCCGTCTCCACCGCTGTGATGCTGGGAGCCCCCATATCCGCCTCCCGGCTCAGACACCCGCCGGTGCAGAGGAGCGCCAAAACCAGCAGGATAACATATGGGCCGCATTTCCTTTGCTTCTGCATATGGTAATCCTCCCCCCATTTTTCAACCTTGAACTTTGACGTTTCACTCATGTATAACACGTCAAAGCAATCCGCCGGCAATTTAAAGTGCAGATTATATGGAATTATTATATTCTGTATTGACAAAACTGTCAAGTACACCTTCCCGGCCGGTCATCCGGATCGGAACAGCATGCCGGCCGCCTGTCTACCTGCGTTCTGCTTTCTAAGCTCCACTCCCTCCGGCAATTGTATTGCATTTTGCTTCTGCATTTTGTACAATAAAATCAGACTCTCCCGGAATGACGGGAAGCGTCTGGGACAAAATAGAAAATGATCCCACAGTCAGGAGGAAAGACCATGGAAAAGTACGTTTGTGATGTTTGCGGTTATGTTTATGACGAAGCGGCGGGAGATCCCGACAACGGCATTGCCCCCGGCACCCGCTGGGAGGACCTGCCGGAAGACTTTGTCTGCCCCTTATGCGGCGTAGGAAAGGATATGTTCTCCAAGGAATAAGGGCAACAGGCGGGGCTGCAGGATTCGCAGCCCCGTCTGTTATGCATTTTTACGCCCCAGGTATACCTGTGCCTGATAATTCCACTGCAAAATTCCGGAGACCACGATGAGCTGCACCGTGAACGCCGGGCTCGCCCGGTACCGTTCCCGGGCGGTCTGCATCAGCTCCCTCAGGATTTCCTCCCGGTTCTCCTCGGTACAGTCTGCGCACAAATACGTCCCGGCCGGGAGGGTTTTCAGGCTGTCCGCATCCTGATAGCGAATGCAAAGCGCAAAGAGATACGATTTGCCCTGCTCCGTGTAAATCCCCGCCAGGTCCTCAAATGCAAAATCGTCCCTTTGGGAAGGGTCCACCTGATCATAAAAATGGCTCAGGTAATTCCAGAGATTTTCCAGCGTCGGCGTCTGTAACGTTTGCGAGAGCATGATCACGCGTTCCGGAAACTCCTTGGTAAACGCTACGGTTGCGCTTTGCCGCTGCTGCAGCTTTTTTTCATATTCCGCCCGGACCGACTGAATTTTTTTCTTGCTGTATTCCAGGGCCGCAATTTTCTCCTCTGCCTTTTTCTCCGCCCGATTCAGAAAATCCACAATCTCCTCCAGTTCGTCATACTCCAACACTTCCTTGATTTCTTGCAGGGACAGATCCATCCGTTGCAGCGCGCGAACCGTATGCAGGCGGACGACATCCTGCTTGGAATAATACCGGTATCCGGTCCACTCGTCTACCCTGCTGGGCTGAACCAGGCCAATCCGGTCATAGTGGCGGAGGGTTTCGCTGGTCATTTGGGTCATTTTTGCGGCTTGCCCAATGGAAAAAAATTTCTCCATAAAACTTGTACTCCCTCTTGACTCTTGTGTTACACAAAGGTTTATGATAGTAGCACCCCGGCAGACGAACCGGCATGCATCCGGTTATTTGCTAATTCTTATATGCAGGAGGAACTATGAAAAAATTATTTGCAATTGCGCTTTGTCTGATCCTGGGCGCCGCCTTGTTGACAGGGTGCTCCGACGGCAGCGACTTTCGTCAGGAGCGCTACACCGCAAGCGCAGCGGAAGTCCAGGCAATCAACATCGATGTGCGGGACAGAAAAATTGAGATTTCCGTATCCCAAAACGATGAAATTCACATTGATTACTATGAAAGCGCCAAAGAGTCCTATGACTTCTCCGTCTCCGACGATCATGTCCTGTCCGTGACCGCCGTAACCGACAAAAATTGGACCGACTACTTTGGCGGCAAAGCCCCGGCAGAACAGCGCGTCCTGTCGGTCCAGGTTCCCGATTCCCTGTTATCCTCCCTGACGGTGTCCTCCACCAACGAAGACATCACCCTCTCCCCCCTGACGGTAACCGGAGACGTATCCATATCTGCAAATGGAGGCGACATTGTATTGGAGCAGCTGGATGTGGGCAGCGCCCTGACTCTGACCGCGAAAAACGGGGACATTCGCGGAACCGTCACCGGCGGCTACGACGACTTTGCCATGACCAGCGAGGTCAAAAAGGGAACCTGCAATTTGCCGGCTCACAAGGAAGGCGGATTCAAAACTCTGAACGTGTCCAACAACAACGGCGACATCCAAATTGAATTTACCGGTTCCTAAACACACTGCCGCACCCGTGTCCATTGGTGCGGCAGCCGTTTTTTATGGCTCCAAAAAATCCCAAAATTGCCGGAAGGCGCTGGGCAGCGGAATCTGCTCCCGAATTTCCCGAGCCGTCATCCACTGAAAGCCCGGCGCAGGAGCCCGGCACCCAATGCGGCAGCAGCGCAGATTCCAGCGGATGTGGGTAAAAATGTGGGTTCGGTCCGCGCTGCGCTGGAGGTCCACCGGCGCGGCTCCCCATCGGGCCGCCTGGTCCAGCGCCTCCTGCGCCTCCAGCTTCCCCGGCACATTGGGAAACTGCCAAAGTCCCGCCAGAAGTCCTGCCGGGCCGCGCTGCTCCAGCGCAAACCGACCGTCCCAGTCCAGAATGAAGACGGTATAGTCCTCCACCCGCCGGGTGCGCTTGGGCAACCGGCAGGGCAGCTCCCGCCAACGGCCGGAGGCCCCGGCCCGGCACAAGCCGGCCATGGGGCAGCTGCCGCACAGCGGCGCGCCGTTGGGCAGGCAAACCGTGGCGCCCAGCTCCATGAGCGCCTGGGTAAAATCGCCGCACTGTCCGGCGGGATAGACCTGGGCTAAGGCCTCCCGGACCTCCCGGCGGACCGCAGGCAGGTCCACAGGCCGCTCATCTTCCAAAAGACGGGCCCACACCCGAAGGACATTCCCGTCCACCGCAGGCGTCGGCATATCGTAGGCAATGGAGCAAATGGCCCCGGCCGTGTAGTCTCCTACGCCGGGCAGACTGCGGATGGCATCGTAATCCCGGGGAATTTCGCCGCCCCACTTTTCCCGGATCTCCCGGGCTGCAGCCCGCAGGTTCCTCATGCGGGAATAATAGCCCAGGCCTTCCCACAGCTTTCCCAGCACGTCCTCCGGGACCTCCGCCAGATCGGCCACAGTGGGAAGGGCCTGCAAAAACCGGGTGTAGTATCCCCGTACCGCCTCCACTCGGGTCTGCTGCAGCATGATTTCCGAAACCCAGATGTGATAGGGCTCCCGGTCCCTGCGCCAAGGCAAATCCCGCCGGTTTTCAGCAAACCAGGGCAAAAGCAGCTCCGGCATTCGCTGTAAAACTTCTCTCACAGGCGCTCCCCTCCCGGCGTGTCCGTTTCCTGTCCTTCTATGTGATTTTTGATATCCTGCATACGCTGGTCCAACATCGCGCTGATATCCGCACACTCTCCCAGGTCCGCCGCCAGCTTGGCAGCGCCGGCGGGGTCAATGTCCTTTTTGTACCGCATCTGATGCTCCAGACTGGCCCAAAAGTCCATGGCAATGGTACGAAGCTGGACTTCCACCTTCATCCGCTTGGTCTCCTCTTGGAGGAAAATCGGCACGGAGATGATCAAATGTAAGCTCCGGTAGCCGTTGGCCTTGGGATGCTTAATATAGTCCTTCACCTGCAGAAGCGTAATATCGTCCTGGCGCAGCAGGCAGTCCACCAAAACGTAAATATCGTCCACAAAGGAACAGATGACCCGCACACCGGCCACGTCGTTGAGATTCTCCTCCAACGAGGCCAGCGTCACCGGCAGGCCCCTTCTGTGAAGCTTCTCCAGGATGCTGTCCATAGATTTCAGCCTGGTTTTGATGGACTCAATGCGGTTTCGATCGTGCTCCAGAGAAAACTGCTCGTTCAGGACCTTGAACTTCGTCTCTACCTCCATCATAGCGCAGCGGTAGCAGGCCATTAAAGAGCGAATGGGCGCCATATTTTCCCGGAACGACTGCATCAAATCTCCATCCAGAAATTCCGATATCTGCGCCTGCACCATATCCCGCTCCAGCACCACCTGCAGCGACCGCTCCAGCTGACGGTTTTCTGCCATTGTCTCAGTCCCCTTTACCGGATTTTGTCACATGAGATTATAGAGAATCTTCTTCCCCGCTGTCAAGGCATTTCATGATTTGTTTACAAACAGAGCCCTGAGGATTTTTCAGTTGCATTTTCTGAGACAGCGGGGTAAAATAACAATGAGTTGTAGAAACGAATGAGGAGGAAAAAGCCATATGATTTCAATATCCAATCCGTACATGACGGTAGCTCTGAGCCCGGAAGGCGGTTCCCTGACCTCCATCCGGAACGCCCAAACCGGGCGGGAATACCTTTGGCAGGGCGATCCGGCCTATTGGACCGGGCAGGCGCCGAATTTGTTCCCCTTTGTCGGGCGGTTGTATGAGAAGACCTACACCCTTCACGGCAAGGCCTATCCCATGACCATTCACGGCTTCGTCCGCCATGCCCAAATGGAAGTGGAAAGTCAGGCGCAATCCGCCTGCTCCTTCCTGCTGACGGACTCTCCTGAGACGAGAGAAATCTACCCTTATCGCTTTGCCTTCCGCATCCGGTACGCCTTAGAGCGCGCAACGCTGCAAATTGTTTTTCAGGTGGAGAACCGGTCTGAAGCGCCCCTGTATTGCGGTATGGGCGGGCACCCCGGTTTCCAGGTTCCGCTGGAAGACGGGCTGCAGTTTGAGGACTACGAATTGACCTTCCCGGAGCCGTGCACCCCCCGGCGGGTATTGTTCAGCCCCGCCCTCCAGGTTGCCCCGGAGCGCCCGCTCTATCCTCTGGCCGACGGCTGCCGGATTCCCCTGCGGCACGACCTGTTTGACCAGGACGCTCTGGTACTGGCCGATGCGCCCAAAAGCGTCACCCTCTCCTCCCCCAAAGGCAGCCACGGCGTGACGGTCTCTTATCCCCAGATGCCGTATGTGGGCTTTTGGCACAAGCCCCAGACAGACGCGCCCTATGTATGCATCGAACCCTGGTCGATTCTGCCGGGCCGGGATCAGATGGTAGAGGAGCTGAGCCGGATGCCGGATATCACCCAAGTGGCGCCGGGGCAGACCTTTGAAAACCGCTGGTCCATCACACTCTGGTAAGCCGCCCATTTCATCCAGTCCCCTCCGGCGCTGAATTGTGCAAAAAGTATAAATTTTGAGGAAAGAATTGACAATTCCCGGTAAAGCAGGCTATAATGTTACTTTCCGTCTATTTTTCTGTGCTGTCCGCGTGTAATGGACGGGAAATTTTTCATAAGATAGACATCTGGCAAAACGACCCTCCGTCGCAGTCAGAGGAAAAGGAGACTTCCCGTGAGTAAAATCAAGATTATCACCGACGCGGCCAGTGACATCTCCTCAGAAGATGAAAAACAATATGATATTCGCGTCATTCCCTTCCAGGTCACCTTGGGAGATACGTCCTATGTTCCCCGGCGGGATCTCAACAACGCCCAGTTTTACCAGCTGATGGAACAATCCGGCGAAATTCCCAAAACCGCTCAGATCAACCCGTTTGAATTTCAGGAGCTGTACCTTCAGGAGGTTCAGGCCGGCTATACCGATCTGATTCTAATTCTCATCAACTCCCAGGGTTCGGCCACTTACGGCAATTCTCTCCTGGCCGCCCATCAGTTCTGGGAAGAGCACCCGGAGTACCGGGATCGGGTACACATTCACTGCTTTGACGGCATGGGCTACTCCGCCCTCTACGGAGCCCCTGTGGTGGAAGCCGCCCGCATGGTCAAATCAGGCGAAAGCGCAGAAGCGGTGGTGGCCTATTTGACCGATTGCCTGCCCCGGCGTCAAATTTACTTTGGAATTTATTCTTTGAAATACGCAGGAAAATCCGGCCGTATCCCCAGCGCTGCCGCTTTCCTGGGGGACAAGCTGGGGCTGAAGCCGGTGATGAAAATCTTTGACCGGGCAATCACCACAGCGGCAAAGTGCCGGGGAGATGCCAAGCTGGTTCAAAAGGTCGCAGAAATGACCGCCGAGGATATCGCCCCCGGGACCCCTTACGAGGTGATTTACGGCTGCGAGGAAAGCTGCCGGGAGGAAATGACCCAGCTCCTGACTGAAAAGCTGGGCTATCCCCCCTCCGGCAATTACCAAATCGGCGCCGTCATCGCCGCCAACGCAGGTCCCAAGGTAGTAGGGGCGGCCTTCACCAAGAAAGCTTAATCCAAAGGGGCTGTCTCAAAATAGAATCTTCTAAAAAGTAGCCTAATATTTACGGCACAGAAAACGCGCGTTTTTCGTTTTCTGTGCCATTTTTACAGCTTTTTCCAAAAGGAAATTTACAAAATTTTGAGACAGCCCCGTTCCCCACCCAGGGATGGGACAAAAAGGCAGCTGCGGAAATTCTCCACAGCTGCCTTTCCATTTTTACTTCCAAAGCGGTTTACTTTACCTCAGCAACCGCACCGGCGCCCTTCAGCTCTTCAGCCAGCTTTTCGGCGTCTTCCTTGGAGATGCCCTCCTTCAGGGTCTTCGGCGCGTTGTCCACGATCTCCTTGGCTTCCTTCAGGCCAAGGCCCGTAGCGGCGCGGACTACCTTGATGACGGCAATCTTGTTGGAGCCGACTTCCTTCAGCACCACGTCGAACTCGGTCTTCTCCTCTTCCACCGGGGCGGCAGCCACAGCGGGGCCGGCCACAGCAGCGGCAGCGGCGGACACGCCGAACACTTCCTCCAGGGTGTGAACCAGCTCAGACAGCTCCAGAACGGTCAGACCCTTTACTTCCTCTACGAGAGCAGTGACTTTTTCACTAGCCATTGTAAAAATCCTCCTAAAATGAATTCAAAATAAATATGGTACCATTGGGGCGGACCACTTAGGCCTCCGCCGGAGCTTCCTCCGCAGGAGCGGGTCCTTCTTTCTGGATCCGGATCTGATCCAGAACAAATGCCAAGCTGGAAATGGGCGCCAGGAACGTACCGAGAACCTGCGCGATGAGCGCATCCTTGCTGGGCAGCTCGCCGAAGGAGTTCAGCTGCTCGGCAGTCAGCACGGAGCCTTCTACCAGACCGCCTTTGATGGACAGAACGTTTTTGTTCTTCTTGGCAAACTCACAGACAATCCGGGCCGGTGCAATGGGGTCGCCGGTGGTGCAGGCCATGGCAGTCGTGCCGTTGAGGAGCTCGTCAAACTGGCTGTAGCCGGCCTTGTTGGCGGCGAAGCGGGTCAGCGTATTCTTCACAACGGAATAGTCCACGGAAGCATCCCGGAACTGCTTACGCAGGTCGGTATCCTGCGCCACGTTGATTCCCTTGTAATCCACGAAGACTACGGCGGAAGCGCCCTGAATCTTCCCGGCAAGCTCGTCTACAATCGCCTTTTTGCTCTCCAGAACCTTTGCGTTGGGCATGCGTGTGTCACCTCCGAAAAAATAAATGCCTCATGCCACAAGACATGAGGACACAGAACATGTATACACAAATTCCGCAAACCTCGGCAGGATGGGAACCCCATTACGGCAAAGCCTCCTGCTGTCTTTGGCAGCTTTTACATTATACCAGTTTTTTTCAGGTTGTCAAGACGTTTTTCCGGATGAATCCGAGAAAAAGTGAACCGCCGCAGAAAATTTCTTCCCTGCGGCGGCATACCTACGTCTTGTTAAGCGGCAGAGTCCAGAGCTTCCTGCGGAATCTCAATGCGCTCCACGCCGTTTATGTTGCGGATCACGATGGAAATCTGTACAGATTCCATGGTGACGGTCTCTCCGCTGCCGGCGCTTTCCAGCGCCTTGGTCATAATGGACTGCATCACAGTCGTCAAATCTACGTTACATTTGACCGGCATACCGCTTTCCTGGCCCACCCAAATGCTGACAGGCATATCACCCAAATCGGTAAGCATCGATCCCACGGTTGCGCCGTCCACGCCCAAGCCGGAGAGCTGATCCATCATCCCGGTGGCGGTGAGCACCTCATTCAACGAGTCGTTGCTGATGACGCCGTCATAACGGACGGCTTCCTCATTCTCTACGGTCTCGGTCCCGTTTTCCTGGAAGCTGGCTGCGTTGTCCAGATACAGATCCATGGAGGCCTGGGCATCGTATTGCTCCAGCTGCCCGGCATCGGTCAGAGTTTGGGCCGTCCAACTCATATTCCCGCTGCCATCGTCTATGCCGGTGTACAGATGATACGTCCCGTCTTGCTCCTGTGCGTACAACTGGGTACCGGCAGAACCCAGCGCGCCCATATCCATCGTCATATCCATGTGCATCGCCATGGGTTCGGCAATGAAGTCTGCCACGCCGGTCATGGTCATCGGAATGGATTGGCCGGCCATGCTCATCTGTAGATCCGTGGTCATTTCGTAGCTCATGCTTTGAACCGCTTCCATCTTCTCCCGGGCCCCTTGTATGACCTCCTCCGGCGTTTGTTGACCGGCGGAACAGGCCATCAGCGACAGGCTCAAAGCCACCGATAGAGCTGCAACCGCACCCTTTTTTGTCCAATTCTTCATCTCAATCATCCTCTCTTTTATCATTAGACTGCATAGGAAATTCCGGCAGTCCACCGGACTTTTGCATATAAGCGCATACCCCTCCTGCCGGCGCTTGCCGGGAGGAGGGGTAATCGGCTTAATATTTGGCCGTGCTGACCTTCACGCCGGGGCCCATGGTAGAGGCCACGACGCAGGAACGGATATACTGACCCTTGGCAGCGGCAGGCTTGGCCTTGACCACCGCATTCAACAGCGTGTCCATATTCTCCTGGAGCTTCTCCGGGCCGAAGGAAACCTTGCCGATGGGGCAGTGGATGATATTGGTCTTGTCCAGACGGTACTCCACCTTACCGGCTTTAATCTCCTTGACGGCGGCGCCCACATTGGGCGTGACGGTACCAGCCTTGGGCGAGGGCATGAGGCCCTTGGGTCCCAAGACCTTACCAAGACGGCCGACAATCCCCATCATGTCGGGAGATGCCACCACGACGTCAAAATCAAACCAGTTTTCCTTGGTGATACGCTCCACCAGGTCCATCCCGCCGACATAGTCGGCGCCCGCCTCTTTGGCCTCGTCCACCTTCGCGTCCTTGGCGAAAACCAGAACCCGGCGGGTCTTGCCGGTTCCGTTGGGCAGAACCACTGCGCCGCGGACCTGCTGATCGGCGTGGCGGGAATCCACGCCCAGCTTGATATGAAGCTCCACCGTCTCGTCAAACTTGGCGGGCGCAGTCTTCACAACCAGACTCAGCGCATCGGCGGGCTCGTATTGCACAGCGCGGTCAACCTGCTTGGCGCTGTCTCTGTACTTTTTACCTCTAAACAATGTATTATCCTCCTTAAAGTGGTGATGCGGAATAATCCTCCCACATTTTTGAGGTCAGGCGGATTGCCCGAAAACCTCGGCAAGCAAAATTCAGTCCACAACCGTAACGCCCATAGACCGGCAGGTGCCGGCTACCTGACTTTCCGCAGCTTCCAACGTGGCCGCGTTCAGATCGGGCATCTTCTTTTCCGCGATTTCCCGCACCTGGGCCCGGGTAATGGTACCGACCTTATTTTTGTTCGGCACGCCGGAGCCGCTCTCCAGGCCGATGGCCTTCATAATCAGCATGGGGGTGGGGGGCGTCTTGGTGATAAAGGTAAAGGAACGGTCGGCGTACACCGTGATCACCACGGGGATCTTGAAGCCGGCCTGATCCTGGGTGCGGGCGTTGAATTCCTTGATAAAGGCGGCAATGTTCACACCGTGCTGGCCCAGAGCGGGACCGACAGGGGGAGAAGCGGTCGCCTTTGCCGCCGGGATTTGCAGTTTAATAATACCAGTTACTTTCTGTGCCATAATCAGCACCTCCTGAATAAATGTGGTTCATGCGCCCCAGGGCGCATCCTTGTCGGGGCCGAAGCCCCTCCCACGTTCCGGCCTTACGGCCCGATGCGTTTATTGGGAAATCACTTCCACCTGGTCGAGCTCCAGCTCGACCGGCGTTTCGCGGCCAAACATCGAAACGGCCACGCGGACCTTATTTTTCTCCAGGTCCAGAGCCTCCACAGCGCCTGTGAAGGAGGTAAGCGGGCCATCGGTAATGCGCACCGTGTCGCCCACGGCATAATTCACCACAATTTCCCGCTTTTCCACCCCCAGCTGAAGGACCTCGTCGTCGGTCAGAGGGGTGGGCTTGGTGCCGGAACCGACAAAACCCGTAACGCCGCGGACATTTTTAATGACATACCAGGCGTCGTCGCTCATAATCATTTTCACCAGCACGTAGCCGGGGAACACCTTCCGGTCATAGGTTTTGCTGGCGCCGGATTCCGTGACTTCCGTCACCGTCTCCAAAGGGATGGAGACCGCATGAATCTGCTCCTGCAGGCCACGGGATTCCACCGTCCGCTCAATGGTAGCCTTTACCGTATTCTCATAGCCGGAATAGGTGTGGACCACGTACCATTTTGCTGCTTCTGCCATGGTTACTTACCCAAACTGAGCAAGGCCTGGATGCCATATTTGGCGCCCATGTCGAAAATCCAAATGAAGACGCCGACGATGAGAACGCAGACCACGACCGTCAGCGCGTTCTTCAGGACCTGGCTCCAGGTGGGCCAAACGACCTTCTTCAGCTCGCTCTTCAGCTCCCGGAAAAACTTACAAATTCGTTTCCAGGTTCTCTTGAACCAATTTTCCTTTTTGGTTTCAGCCATTGTTTTCACCCTTTCCGCTCGCGGCCGCTTACTTGGTCTCGTTGTGAATGGTGTGCTTCCTGCAGAATCTGCAATACTTCTTCATCTCAAGACGGTCAGGGTCATTCTTCTTGTTCTTCATGGTGTTGTAGTTTCTCTGCTTGCACTCGGAGCATCTCATAGTGACTTTCACGCGCATAACGGCACCTCCTTAAAAATTGCCTCCCTGTGTGGCCCCGGCTAGAAAAATTTAGAGACGGCGAACCGGGCGGTCCCGCCGCCCGGGGCTGAAAAGGGCGCACAAAAAAAGCCCTTTTCGCAGGTAAAGTCATTCTAACATATGGAAAGTCGGAGGTCAACAAGTTTTTCTTTCTTTTTTTGGACTTTTCCCGTATAATAGGAGCGCAAGCAAAAAATGCAGGCAGATTTACCAAGAAGGTGGGAGACAAAGAATGCGAAACACCGTCATCGCCGCTTTGCGGGATGCTGCAGAGCCGAAATACGCAGCGTTTCAAAAAAAGCTGTGCCCGGACACGGCGCTGGAAATCTGGGGCGTCCGGCTGCCACGGCTGCGCAGCTTGGCCAAAGAGATCGCCCGGGGACCGTGGCGGAGCTTTTTGACCCAGGCCCAGAGAGAATGCTACGAGGAGGTTCTCCTCCAGGGCCTGGTCATCGCTTATGCCAAGGCGCCCTTGGAGGAAAAGCTGAGCCGGCTGGAGGCGCTGCTGCCGTGGCTGGACTCCTGGGCCCTGACCGATTCCATCGTCCCTACGTTTCGGTTTGCCCGGGAAGACCTCCCCCGGGTCTGGGATTTTGCGCAGGCCTGCCTGCGCGCCGCGCCCGTCTACACCCGCCGTCTGGGCCTGATTGTCTTGTTGGATTACTTTCTCACACCGGACCATCTAGACGCCGTAGCCGAGACCGTACAGGCCCTCACCGACGACCGGTATTACGTCTGTATGGCTGCAGCGTGGCTCCTGGCGGAGCTGGGAATCCGGGACTACAACCTGGCCCTAAAAATCCTGGCCGGCGGAAGGCTCAACTGTTTTACCCAGAACAAGGCCATTGCCAAAATGCGGGAGTCCTACCGGTTCACCCCTGAGCAAAAGGCCGCCCTGCTGGCATACAAGCGCAAGGAGGCCGCAACATGAAACGACTGATGGCCATTGATTATGGCGACGCCCGGACGGGCATCGCCATTTCGGACCTGCTGTGTACGCTGGTAGGCTCCACCACCGTCATCCACAGCCGGATTCCGGCGCAAACCGCACAGGAAATCTGCCGCCTGGCCCAGGAGAACGAGGTGGGTGAATTCATTGTCGGCCTCCCCCGAAACATGGACGGCAGCGAGGGGCCGCGGGCGGAACTGTGCCGGGCCTTCGCCCGGCAGCTGGAGGTGCTGTCCGGACTGCCCGTTCACCTGTGGGATGAACGCCGCACCACCGTGGAAGCACACCAGATTCTCTCTCAGCAGCACTATCACGGCAAAAAGAGGAAAAACACGGTAGACGCCGTAGCGGCCTCTCTGATTCTGGAGGGCTACTTGTCTTTTCTGCGCCGGTGAGCGCCAAAGAGCTCCCAGAGCCCGGTGACCAGGAGGAGTCCGCCGAAGAGCTTCTTCAGCAGGCCCGTATCCAGTACAGCTGCCGCCCAGGCGCACAACCCCGCCGCACAGGTCCCGGCCGCAATGGCCGGCAGCGCCGCTTTCCATGCCAAGCGCCCGTGCCGGCTATGGAAAAAGCAAGCCGTCAGGGCAGCCGGCAGGAAAAAGAGCAGGTTCACCCCCTGCGCCATCCGCTGATCCATGGACACCGCTGCGGTTAGCCAAAGAATGAGCAAAGAGCCGCCTCCAATTCCCAAACCCGACAGGAAGCCCAAAACCGTGCCCACCAAAATGCAGACCGGAACAGATTCTAGAGAAATGACCGGATCCCTCCCCATATAATTAAAATGCCCAAAGCCCGGTGCAAAAGGGCTGTGGGAATCCGGCGTCCAAAGATTCCCGCCGCCAGGCCGCCCAGTCCGCTGCCCACCAGGTACGGCCAAGCCGTCTGCCACGGCAGGTCCCCTCGAAGGCCGTACACCGTCAGAGACACCAGGCACAGAGGGAGTATCACAGCCACCGAGGTGGGAAACAGGCTCTCCTCTTCTACATCGGTCAGCTTTTGCAGCGCCGGTACCAGCACCATGCCGCCGCCCGCGCCGAATAGGCCGTTGGCCACCCCGGCCCCCGCTCCGGCCGCCGCCGCTCCCAGACGGGAAAATTTCTTTTTTGCCACAAAAAATCGCCTCCCATGGAAAAGCTTTTCCGGGGAGGCAAATTTTATGCAATATCCTTGCCCATGGCGTGAACCCTGCGTCGCAAAATTTCATAGGCAACCCCCGGAGGATGTGGTATACTGAGAACAGCCTATTGTAGGAGGGATGACATGGAAAAGCAGGAGGCCCTTCTGGCGGGAACTCTGCTTCGCACGGAGCGTCTCCGCCAGGGCATGGAGCAAAAGGCAGTCTGCTATGGTCTGTGCGTGCCGTCATATCTGTGCAAAATTGAACAAGGAACCGTATGCCCCGATCCGGCGTTGTTGTCGGCCCTATTCCGGCGGTTGGGAATCGAATATACCCAGGACGCGGGGCTTTTGAAAACGCTACGGCAAGCGCTTCTGGATTATTTTTACCGTTTGGAATACGGCTTGAACCCCCAGGAGGTCTATGCGTCGCTACAGGCGCAGGAGGAGGTTTTGCGCCACAGTCCCTTGGCCATCTGCTGGCTTCTGGTGCAGGGGTGTCACGGCGAAGCCGTTCTTCCCCTGCTGGAAAAGCTGGAGCGCGCCATGACCAGCCGGCAGCTGGCCCTGTACCGCCTTCTGCGCTGCCGCGCACAGCCCCAGGCGCCGGAGGCTTTGACGTGGTGCCGGGAAGCCTGTCAAAGCTTAGACTGCTCTGCCGCCATGATGGAGCTGGCCTTTTTGTACCTGCTCCGTGGAGACTACGCCGCAATCCACCGGATGGAAAGCCGCCTGGTCGCCGCCGCCGTGGATGAAGGCAATCTTTTCCAATTGGCCAACTACTTTTTTCTCAATGCCACAGCCTACGCCTGTTTAAACCAGGAAGCCATGATGCTCACGTATTACCAGCGTTGCATTCGCCTGCTGCAAAATACCGGCTGGCAGCAGTTTTTGGGAGATACCTACTACAACATGGGCGCCACCTATATCAGTTTAAAGCAGTACGATTTGTCCTTAGAGTATCTGGCCCGGGCCGAGAAGATACAAGGCGTCTCCCTGGCGCTGTCCCACAAGAAAGCCGTTGCCCTGCTTCGCAGCGGACAGCGGGAAGAGGCAAGGGCCGCTCTGCGCCAAATGCAAGCCCTCCTCGACTCCGAGGACGCAACCGAGTCGGATCATCTCAAATACCAAGAGGCCTGCATGGAGCTGGAGGAGAATTACCTGGACAACCCGGCCTATTTGGAGCTCCTGGAGCGTTTGATCCGCGCCTTAAAACAGGAGTGTCATTTTGGCCACCTGTATTTCTACCGGGAAGCGGTGTTGGATGCCTACGTCCGGCAGCGCAAATATAAAAAAGCCCTTGCATTTGAAGAGGAGATTTCTTTGTTTGTCGCAAAAAACGGCGTTTAAGCAGGAGTACTCCGCTCCAATTTCTCACAAAGATGGGGTTTATGCCGGCTTAGCGAAATGGTAAAATAGGACTGAACTCTTTAGAAAGGGAGGAACCGTCCTATGAAACCGAACCGATCCCGCCCACGCTTATGGACCAAGGATTTTTCCTGCATCACAGCCGCCACCGTTCTGTCCGCCATCGGCGGAGAGGCCATGAATCTGCCCATCAGCCTGCTGGTTTTCGATAAAACCCAGTCCACCCTCTTGTCTGCCGTGATTCTCGTCTGCGGCATGCTGCCGGATATGATTCTGCCCATTTTGATTGCCCCGCTCATTGACAAAGGGGGCAAGAAAAAATGGATTGTGGGCTTGGATATTCTGCTGGCCTGCATCTACGGGGCCATGGGACTGTGGATTACAGGCCATGCCTTTTCCTACGGACTATATGTGATCTTTACTCTGATCGTCGGCACCGTCTCCGTCTTTTACCGTCTGGCTTACCAAGCCTGGTACCCGGACCTGATCCCTGCCGGAGCCGAACAAAAAGGCTATTCCGTCAGCGCCACCCTTTACCCCCTGGTCACCATCCTCATGGCGCCGGTCGCCGCCTTCTTATATGAGCGTGTACCCATGGGCGCTCTATTTTGCGCGGTAGCCGGTCTGACTCTGGTCTCCGTTGTAGTGGAAGGGTGCATTCGTGAGGTTCAGAAGCCGCGCGCCGAATCGTACACCCTCCGGCAATACCGGTCCGATATCCGGGAGGGATTTGCCTATCTAAAAAAAGAAAAAGGCATTCGGAATATCTATACTTACATGAGCATCACCCAGGGGGCCTCCGTGGGAGTCGGCGTTCTGACCCAAGCCTATTACCAGACCCAGCCGTGGCTTACGGTAACCATGCTGGGATTTTTGCAAAGCGCCGAAATGATCGGCCGGGTACTCAGCGGCCTTTTTCAGTATATCCGGGAGATTCCCGTAAAGAAGCGGTATTCCTTCACCAAGCTGGTCTATACTTTTTACGATACCATGGACGCCGCTCTGCTGTGGATGCCGTTTCCCCTGATGCTCATAAACCGGTTTCTGTGCGGCGGGCTCGGCTGCGCCAGCGCCACCATCCGGGAAACCGCCGTGCAGTCCTATTTACCGGAGTCCATGCGCGCCCGTGTCTACGCCTTCTTCGACGTCATGTATTCCATAGGCGGCGTCGCCTTCCAGCTTCTGGCCGGCCTTTTGGGGCAGCTCATGCCATACCGCCTGGCTGCCACCTGTTTGGGCCTGGTTACGCTGTGCAGTATGTTTTTCCTGATTGTACTGCCCGCCAAATCCAATCGCCCCATATACGAAGCGGTACGCCAAACCAACCCGCCGGAATCGGAGTAACATGCCCCGGAGCTCTCTTTTACTCCGGACGGCGGCACGTCCAAGCAACCGGCCGGTTCTCTTTCCGGAGAGCCGGCCGGTTGCTTTCTTCTTTTTGCTCCCAAAGAGGAATCTCTGGTTGCGTTTCTTGCGCAACCATGCTATATTGAAAGCCAGCACGGGTCGCATCCGAGAAAAATCGAACATGGGCCCTATGATTGCAGACGGTATGAAACCAGGCGCCGCAGCTTCCTGCTCGGCCTCCCGAGTCGGACCGGCTGCCGGAGAACGAGTCTGCTCCGCGGGAGACACGGCTGCAGCCCGGTTGTCCTACGTGCTGCGACAAATTTTTCCCGGAGCGGCATCGTGGGAAAATCCTGCAAGAAAGTGGGAACTTTCGGAACATTGCAAAGAATTTCTGAAGTTTCCGGCTTCTTTCCCAAAGCGCCGGACCGGCGCCTGCTAAAAATTCACAAAATTCCAAAAACCTTTGGGTTTTTTATGTGGATACTATGAAAAATTCCCCCAAATCCGTTTTTTCGGATTGATTTTAAAGAGAATTTGGCTTACAATATGCAAAGTCAGCGCAGGAGGTCCTCTTCTATGCTTCATGTTGTCCTGGTCGAGCCGGAAATCCCGGCCAACACCGGAAATATTGCCCGGACCTGTGCCGCAACCGGCAGCGTCCTTCACCTGATTCGTCCCCTGGGCTTCGACATCTCTGAAAAAGCCGTACGCCGGGCCGGATTGGACTACTGGCATCTGGTGGATGTGCGGGTCTACGACAATTTGGAGGATTTTTTTCAAAAGAATCCGGTTGCGGAAATGTGGTGCCTGTCCACCAAAGCGCCGCGGGCTTACACCGAAGCCGTCTTCCACGACGGCTGCTACCTTTTTTTCGGTAAGGAAACCCGTGGCCTCCCGGAGGATTTCTTGGCATGTCATAGGTCGGCCTGCCTGCGCATTCCCATGCGCTCAGGCGCTCGGAGTCTGAATCTCAGCAACTCGGTAGCCATTACCGTGTATGAAGCCCTGCGTCAGCTGGATTTTCCCCAGCTGCAGGAATTTGGTCAAATGACGGACTGGTAATCCCGGTCCCCACCATCATATATCAGGAGGTATGATTATGAACTATAATAAGAAATCCATTGAAGATGTTTCGGTTTCCGGGAAACGGGTACTTTGCCGTTGCGATTTCAATGTCCCCACGAAGGACGGCAAAATCACTTCCGACAAGCGGATTGTAGCCGCGCTGCCCACCATCGAATACCTGGTCAACCACGGCGCAAAGGTCATTCTCTGCTCCCATATGGGCAAGCCCAAGGGCGAGTGGAAGCCTGAGCTGAGCCTGAAAATTGTGGCCCAGCGTCTCAGCGAGCTCCTCGGCAAAGAGGTCATTATGGCCAACGACGTGGTCGGTGAGGATGCCAAAGCTAAGGCTGCCGCCTTGCAGGACGGCGACGTCATGCTGCTGGAGAACGTCCGGTATATGAAGGGTGAGACCAAAAATGATCCCGAGCTGAGCAAAGAGCTGGCCTCCCTGGCGGACCTGTTTGTCAACGACGCCTTCGGCACGGCACACCGGGCGCACTCCTCCACCGCAGGCGTGGCGGATTACCTTCCTGCAGTCTGCGGTTACCTGGTGCAGAAGGAAGTGGGCATCATGGGCAAAGCCCTGGCCGACCCCGAGCGTCCCTTCGTTGCCATTTTGGGCGGCGCCAAGGTTTCCGATAAGCTGAATGTCATCAACAACCTTCTGGAGAAGGTAGACACTTTGATCATCGGCGGCGGTATGGCGTACACGTTCCTGGCCGCCAAGGGCTATGGCATCGGTACCTCCATGTTGGATGGAGAAAAAATCGACTACTGCAAAGAGATGATGGCCAAAGCTGCCGACAAAGGCGTCCAGCTGCTGTTGCCCGTGGATACGGCCGTTGCGCCGGCTTTCCCCAGCCCCATTGACGCGCCTGTAGATGTGGAGATGGTGGATGCAGACGCCATGCCCGAGGGCAAGATGGGCCTGGATATCGGCCCCAAAACGATGAAGTTATTTGCAGATGCCGTCAAGTCCGCCAAAACCGTGGTTTGGAACGGTCCCATGGGCGTCTTTGAGAACCCCACCCTGGCAAAGGGCACCATCGCAGTCGCCCAGGCCCTGGCTGATTCTCAGGCCGTCACCATCGTAGGCGGCGGCGACAGCGCTGCCGCTTGCGAGCAGCTTGGCTTTGCCAGTCAGATCACGCACATCTCCACCGGCGGCGGCGCCTCCCTGGAATTCCTGGAGGGTCAGGTCCTGCCCGGCATTGCCTGCCTGCAGGATCAATAAGGCTGGAAAACGTTGGCAGCGAGGGCGTCTGCCGCTCCCCCGCTGCCTTCCTATGCACATTTTGGCACATAGATATATTGGGAGGCTCAAAACATGAACAGAAAGTACCGCAAAACCATCATCGCCGGCAACTGGAAAATGAACAAGACACCCAGCGAAACAAAAGAATTTATGACCACCTTTAAGACCCTCCTGCCCAAGGGCCGCTGGTGCGACGTGGTGTTCTGCGTTCCCGCTGTCTGCATTCCCGCCGCAGTTCGCGCTATGCGCGAAACCCGGGTTGGAATCGGAGGAGAAAATATGAACGCCAACGCCTCGGGCGCTTACACCGGGGAAATTGCCGCCAATATGCTGGTGGATGCCGGCTGTAAATACGTCATCATCGGCCACTCGGAGCGCCGCGCCATGGGCGAGAGCGATGCCGATGTGAACGCCAAGGTATTGGCCGCCCTGGAGGCCGGCTTGATCCCCATCCTGTGCTGCGGCGAATCCCTGGAGCAACGGGAAGCCGGTATCACAGAGGAGTGGATTACCATGCAGATTAAGACCGGCCTGCAGAATGTGCCGGAGGAAAAGATCCGCAAGGTGATCATTGCATACGAGCCGATTTGGGCCATCGGAACCGGCCGGACCGCGACTCCCGAGCAGGCCGAAGAGGTCTGTGAGAGCATCCGCACGGTCATCCGGAAGCTGTACAGCTCGAAAAACGCCCGGGCAATTTCCATTTTGTACGGCGGTTCCATGAATGACAAAAACGCCTACGAGCTTTTGGCCCAGCCCGATATTGACGGCGGCCTCATCGGCGGCGCCTCCCTGGTGCCGGAAAAATTCGTCAAGATTATCGAAGCGGCAAATCAGCCCACTTTGTAAACGACACCGTCACAGGGACCACGCAGCCCGACCGGGCTGTGCGGTCCCTGTCTCTCCAGAGGCAGAAATGGGGGCCATGCCCTGGGCAATTTCCCGCCTGTGACAGGGAATGCTGCACTTCCCATCCTTACTTTTCTGCACCCCATGACATTGCGTTCCCAAGGGAACCTTGCCCGGCCGTCCTATCTCGATTGTATCACGGACGCCTCACAGCCTGCCGGTATTGGAAGACCGACCGAGCAGGTGCATTTCAAATGATCTTCCAATTCTACAACACCAGGAGGACCGCGTATGCGACTTTGCATTGCCAACGCTCTGTGCAGGCTTTGACGGAACAGACTTGCACAGAGCAGAATCTATCACAGCATTCTGTTCCCGACAGCCTTGCACGCTAACCGGATCTTATAATTCGTTAGGAGTAAGGCTTTATGAAAAAATTCTTAAGTACAATTCGTGAAATGCGCAAGTTTCTTGTGCTTTGGTTTGGTCAATCCTTTTCCGCCCTGGGGAGCGCCATGACAGCTTATGCGCTGGTGATATGGTCCTACAGCCAGGAGGGCTCCGCGCTCATGACGGCCCTTCTCATGGTTTGTTCCTACACCCCCTACGTGGTGTTCAGCATCTTTGCCGGCACCCTGGCAGACCGCTGGAACAAGAAAGGGACCATGCTGATTTGTGACAGCGTGGCAGCTCTCACTACCTTGATTGTTCTGATTCTTCTGAAAACAAATTCCCTGTCTATCTGGCATATTTACGTGGTCAATGCCGTCGGAGGGCTGATGAACACCGTGCAGCAGCCCGCCTCTGAGGTGGCAGTCACCAGACTTTTGCCCCAGAAATACTTTCAGAAGGTCGGCGGACTGCGGTATCTCTCCAATTCGATCAATACCATTCTCACCCCCATTTTGGCTACGGCGGTCATGGGGCTTTGGGGCATGGATGCCGTGATCTGCCTGGACCTTGCCACATTCCTGTTCGCCTTTCTCACCCTCCTGCTGTTCATTCGCATCCCGGAAGAACCGGAACAGCAAATGGCGCAGGAGCATCTTCTTGCTTCGGTCAAAAGTGGGGTGGGGTGGCTCCGGGAGCAAACCGGTATTTTTTACCTGATTCTCTTCCTGGCAGCCATCAACCTTGTGGCCTCCATGTATCAGGCCGCTTTTCCGGCTTTGATGCTATCCAGAGGCGGCGGCTCGGAGCAGGCGATGGGAATTGTCAACACGGTCATCGGCATCTCCATGCTGGCCGGAAGCCTTCTTGCCTCCTTTGCCCCGCCGCCCAAAAGCAGAGTTCGGGTCATTTGCAATTGCCTCTTGTTTTCCATGTGTACGGAAAACCTGATGCTGGCCCTGGGCCGGAACATATGGGTGTGGAGTATGGGCGGATTTCTGGGCTGGATTGGGATTCCTCTGATGAACGCCAATTTGGACGTCGTACTCCGTTTGAACACGCCGGTATCCATGCAGGGTCGGGTCTATTCGGTCAGAAACTCCCTGCAGTTTTTTACCATTCCTTTGGGCTATTTACTAGGCGGAGTTTTGGTGGACTATGTTTTTGAGCCGGCCATGGCCGCGTGGAACAGTCCCCTGCTTACCGCCGTCTTCGGCAGCGGCAAGGGCAGCGGAGCCGCCTTGTTTTTCTTCGTCCTGGCCTTTCTGGGAATCGGCGTCTGCCTGTTTTTCCGGCGGACCCGGGCCTTACGGGAACTGGAAAAACAGGGAATGTGATGCGGCGCGTCGGCGTACGGTTCTAGTCGGAAAGTTAGAACGCGCAGCAGACTCAAGCATGGTAAATTAAGCAGGCTGCTTTCACCTGCAATTCCCATTGGGAACGGCGGCGAGGGGAACCTCGCCGCCGGAATCCCGGTATATCTGCTTTCTGCATCAAAAATCACCCCGCCTGATTCGGTCGCATGCTGCGCCGTCTAACAGGCGGGGTGCTGTGCTCAAAAGGCCGGTGAATCCCCTTTGATTCCGGTTCCAGAAAGCACATTAGCCCATCTCATAAACCTGTTCAAACTGGGCCTTGCGCTCTTGGGATAGATGATGACTCACCAAAATTAACGTCAACTCCGGATTGCACAGAAGCGTATTTTCTACAATGTCCGCGTTCTGCCGGTCCAGCGCACTGGTGCCCTCGTCCACCAACAGGATGGAGCGCTTATGGATGAGCGCCCGGGCAATCGCAATCCGCTGCTTCTGTCCACCGGAGATCCCATTCCCCCCTTCCCCTACGACGGTGTCAAGCCCGTGTTCCATGGTAAGGACTTCCTGCGCCAAGGCGCTCTCCCGAAGCGCTTTCTGGATTTCCTCTTCCGAAAAGGAATCACCCAAGGTGATATTTTCCCGAACGGTGGTGTTGAACAAAAAGACGTTTTGCGGAATGTAGCTCATTTGCCGTTGCAATTGCTCCGGCGTAAAATTCCGGATTTCCGTCTCATCAATTGAAATGGCTCCGGAATAGTCCGGCAGCCATCCCAGCAAAAGCTTCAGCAGCGTGGACTTTCCGCAGCCCGACGGGCCGACCAGCGCGTATTTTTTCCCTTTCTCAAAAGACATCGAGATGTTGTCCAAAACCGGCGCATTCCCGTATTGAAAGCTCACATTTTGGAGGGTAATCCCATGCTCCATGGGAACGACTTGGGATTCTCCTTTCTGACCGGAAATCGGTTTAGTTTGGAACTGGATTTTCTGAAAATATGGCTTTCCGGCAGAGAAGGACAGGCGATTTTTTGTAATCGCGTCCAAACCGGTTGCCACACCGCCGGTGAGGTTTCCAGCACCTGCAAAAACGCCCACGCTGACCCTGCCGCTGAAGGCCAGGAACATGACCAAAACATCCGTGATAAACTGGGAAACCACATTCACATAACCCATCAACCCATAGGCAATGGTCTGCGCCCGCTTCAGCCGATAAGACGGCTTTTCCAGCAATTCGCTGGAAGCGTCCGCCTGTTCTAAGAAGTGCTTCTCCTTTTGAAACAGCCGAAAGATGTCAAACCCAGACAGCAAATCCTTCAATTCCCCCACCGCAGAGGCTTGCTTCTCACTGCAATCTTTTCCCCGCCGTTCCAGGCGCTTCTCAAACACCTTCGGAACAAACCACATGAGCAGAGAAATGATCCCTGCCGCCACAACAAGAGACCAATGAATCGATGTCAGCGCCAAGATGCACCAGCAGACCTGAGCACCCCGTCCAACGCATTCAAAAAACGGCTTCCAGGCCAGGCTTTCCATCTGCTTCACATCGTTGGTCAGCCAGGATATGTATTCGCCGCTGTCTTGTTTGTGGAAGTCCTGATAGCTTTTTTCCAGAAGGGTCCGGTATAAATCGTGACGCACCTCATTGTTCAGAATCCGGATCGTCCGAGCTTGGACAATCTCGCGCAGACAGGACGTGGCAAAGTACAACCCCCAAGTTACAAGGTTGATGCCGGTCCAGAACAAGAAATCGTGCGCATTCAGGCGAAAAATTGCGTCAAAGGTCTGAATCATGAGCAGGGACGCTGCAGCCTGCAGCCCCCACTCCAAGATCAACAGGACACAAACTTGGGCGCTTTGAAACCATTTTTGTTTAATATAATATATCATTATTCAACTCCATTTATACACTGTTATACTAAATTATTTGTAGCAATCGTCTTTATACATACAAAAACTATCTCCGCACCCATTAACAACCGCATTTCTTCTACATGATATGTTAAGGCACTCAAGCAAACTCGCACACGACAAGCACTCTTTCTTAATGTCAGAAGTGTACCACAAGGAATTGGCATCTTCGTCAATTTCTACACCAGTTTCAGGATCTACGCGGCCGACAAGATTTTTGGGGTGATCCAAAATAATAGTACACTTCTCTATTCGTCCATCGGCGCGGATTATAAAGCCATTAGGGCAAGATGCATAACAAACATCGCGAAATAGCTTATCTCTTTTTTCACAAGAAGCAAGTCGTTTTTTTAGCAAATATTCTTCATGAAGGCGCACAAGATCCCGACATTTATCCTTCCACGACAGATTAAGTTCCTTTATTGAATCGCCGCCCCAATTACGAACAGGAAAAACCGCAACAGAGATACGATCATCTTTTCCAAAAAGTTTGCTCAAGTAATCATACCAAGTGAAATCATAATCCTCCGGAAAGAGATTTCGACGAAGTGTAATTGTAAACTGGTATTTTTCTTTGGGCAAGTGTGAAATTGCAATAACGTTGTCAATAATGGTTTTTAAAGTTGATTTTCCAGATACGTGTGGGCGTGTATTGTCATGTCTCCACCCATCTAGTGTTATCAAATATGATGTGATTCCGCATTCATAATATTTCAAAAAAGAATTGATATCTAGCATGTATCCATTGGTTGTCATTGCAGCGCTGTAATGAAACATATATTTCGATTGCAGGCAAAAAATTTGCTTCGAAATTCTTAGTATAATATCTTTGCAGAGCGTTGGCTCACCACCAAACCAACTGATGCATATATGTTTAAATCTAGGTGCTTGCACCGCAATATACTTTTGAACTTGCTCTAGTACCTTTTCCGACATAGTTATAGCTTGATGCGACTCGTAACAATAAGGACAACGAAAATTGCATGCCTCCGTCGGCATAATAGTCAAAAGAAGCCTATTGTTTAAAATTTCTTTTACCTTATTTAATGTTTCTAGCAGCTCATCTTCCTCTAACAATAATTCTTGATCATGAAGAAACTGTGTGAGCGGGCTTGCAATATTTTCACAGCCTCCTTGGCTGTAGATATTTATAAACTCTTTTCTTAACTGTGCATTGGTGATTTTCACTTTATTTTGAAGTAATTTAGAATTAATTACTATTGAATCACCCTCTGTGTAGTATGTAACATATCCCGGAAAAATATACATAATAGCAACCCCATTTCCAAAAGAACACAACTCGTATTTTTGTTTGTGCAAACTGGGGTCCTATAAACCAGGACCCCAGTTTGCACAAATTACAAAGGATATACTATCAGTTCACTTCCGAACTGCAACCGCAGGGGCTGAATCTGTTATTGTTATATGCTGCTACATGAAGAAAAGTTTCAATTTCATCCAGTTCAATTTTTTCAGCAATAACTTCCATGTACTAACCTCCCAATTACATACAGTTTCCCGATTACTTCCTGCTCTAGCTACAATCGGTCTGCAGCCACTGCGGTTGTAACACCACAGAATGATAATTATCGGTACCATGATATAACCATTAAGCACATAATTATAGTAAACGCCGGCCATGCGTTTGCTCTCAAAATTGTGCACAAATATCCATTGAATTTACTATTTAATAAACTACTCCCGGCATCTGCGCACAAGTCATCTTGAGGAGCACCATTATAATAGCAATAATTTTCAATGCTGTCAAGAGGTATGCAAAAACTTTTGTGACCGCGTAGATATCTTTTATAAATTCCTATTGTAAAATTATAAATCGGCATGTGCACCCGTATTACAGCGTAGTAACTTTTGGTTCTCATTTTTAATGTGCTGCTTTATATAATGCCACATTACTTACTACCCCCTGTCTCAAAATAAATGCAAAGAGTCCTATAATTCGCTTATATAATATCTCCGCTTTGTTATGCTATTTTATATTAAATAGACTCTGCAATAATCGCGCCAAAATTTTTTTGAAATACTGGAGGAGACTTTTTGCAAACATGAGAATCGTTGTTGGCCTTGCTTGTATTCGTCTAAAATATATGCTCATTTATCGTTTCTATCATGCATTCCCATAATTTAATACCAAATTCAACAATTTACCCAAGCCTACTTCAGTGCCCGTTGCAAGCTATACTTTCTATCTCTGCAACGGTGGTCCAGGCATCCCGTTGCAGATATTGAATGGCCCGAAGGGCGTATGCATGGGCTTCTTGGCTGGAGCCTGCCACAGCATCCGTCACTACCTTGATGTGGTAATCATGCTGGTGGGCATCGACTGCCGTATAGTGAATGCAGACATCCGTCAGGCCTCCAATCAGATACAGCGTATCAACATGCAGCCCTTTCAACAGAATTTCCAAATCTGTTCCAAAAAAAGCGCTGTATCTCCTTTTGGAAATCAAATATTCGCCCTTGATGGGATAAGTCAATTGCGCGTAATCGGAATCGGGAGAATCCTCCATACAGTGAATCCCCTCGGAGCCGTCCAGCTCCCGCCCGAAGTCCACCATATCCGGCCGGTGGACTTCTCTGATCTGAATTACAGGCAATTTTTTCGCCCGGAATACATCCAGCACTCGTTTTGCATTCCGAATGCAATCCCACTGGGGATCATGCATATTGTCCTCCCGCATCTGCTTAAAATCCTCTTGCTGAATGTCAATCACCAAAAGGGCGCTGTTTTTTTCAATTTTCATCTTGCATTCCTCCATGATTTGAACTATGACGGCATTTCCGGGTTCCATGCCCCCAAACATAACCTAGAACCAACCGCTTTCCTTTGCATCGGATGTGCCATATCTTCATCTTTTTCTCCCTAATTTTACATTTTAAAACAGATATACCATCTGCCAAACCAAATTCCTGTAAAAGGCTGCCCCGTCGGAAGAAGGGTGTGCACAAAATGAAGCCTACAGAAGCGATTTATCTATACGAAAGCGCAGTGAAAAATCTAATATATCTATTTAGTTATCTAAAAGTTTATCCAAAACAACACAGTTGTCCTAAGCTGCGTAAACAGGAACCGTTATCCGGCTTGATCCCATCTGTCGAAAACGACGAGAAAGAAAATCCAGCGCTGTTTTTTCAAGCCGGAACGCCGCCTTACACAGTAGGCTATTTCACTGCAAAACGCGTGCTCTTTCCATTTACATGCTATTATACGCACAGGCAGAAATAGAATCAAGTCCTTTATGAAGCCCGGCATTTCTCAGCTTCCTTTTCGCAATCCGCACCGATGCGTTGTCGGAATATTGGGGGTGAACCGCAAGGAAACGATGCGCACCGCTCTTCACTGGGCGATTCTCCTTCCGCAGCCGAATCGTCCAGCGAATCCATTTGACATGTTCCGATCATTTGCATCCGCCGGTATGAGGATGTTTCCGGCAGGATTGGAAGAGGAACTCTTGCGGGGCTATGCTACAATGATTATAGACCTGTTCATTTCCATGACTTAAGTTCCGGTGCGAACCAAAGGGCGGCATTCTTTTTGGGCCGTCGGCAATATACAACGGACAGAAGAAACCTCGCAATTTGCCGAACGTTGGATGAGACCGTCCGGCAGGCGGCCGCTTTACCGGCTCAATATTCTGAGGAGGAACCGTCATGCAATATACCACAACTTACCAATCGCCTCTGGGCGAGATTCTTTTGGCAGCCGATACCGTGGGGCTGACCGGCCTTTGGTTTGAGGGGGAGAAATACTACGCACTCAGCCTGGACCCGGAGCATCTGGAAAAGGAGATACCGGTCTTTCACCAAGTGAAACGCTGGCTGGACATTTACTTTTCCGGACAGCAGCCGGACTTTATGCCGCCCCTGCACATGAGCGGCACCCCCTTTCAGATGGCGGTGTGGGAAACCCTACGGGAGATTCCCTATGGGCAAACGACAACCTACGGAGCAATCGCCCGGAAAATTGCCCGTCAAAGGGGACTCTCCAAAATGTCCGCCCAAGCCGTGGGCCAGGCCGTAGGCCGAAATGAATTGTCCATCCTCGTCCCCTGCCACCGGGTGGTGGGGACCAACGGAAGCTTGACCGGCTACGCAGGCGGGATAGACAAAAAAATCCAGCTCTTACAATTGGAGGGCGCGTTCCGGGAGGAATATTTCGTCCCGAAGTACAGCACTGCGCCATAAGGAAACAATTTTCATTTCTTCCGGAAACGTTGAAGCCGAAAATCTGTAAATATCAGGCGGTGAACAAATTGAAAGAAATCATCAGTACGACACACTATCTCTCTCCGGTGGGGGACCTTTTCCTTGCGGCGCAGGAGGACGCTTTAATTGGCCTCTGGCTGACCGGTCAGAAATATTTCCTCGGGACCTTGAGAGAGCCCATGGAGGAGCGGAAGGACCACCCAGTGCTCATGGCGGCGAAGCTCTGGTTGGACCGCTACTTTGCCGGAGAAAAGCCCGCCATTTCCCAGCTGAAGCTGGCCCCTGCAGGCAGCGATTTCCGGAAGGCAGTTTGGGCGGCCCTGTGCGAAATCCCATACGGTGAACTAACCACCTACGGCGCAATCTCTCAAAAGGTCGCGGCTAAATTCGGAAAGCTCCATATGTCCGCCCAGGCGGTGGGCGGGGCGGTGGGACACAACGCCATCTCCATTATCATTCCCTGCCATCGGGTGGTAGGCTCCAACGGAAGCCTGACCGGGTATGCAGGCGGGATCGACAAAAAGGTTCAGCTGCTGACTCTGGAGGGCGTGGACGTAAGCCAATTGATCGTCCCACAAAAGGGGACGGCGCTGAAAGGAGGCAGTCGGGCGCAATAACAGGCCGGTTTGACATCACGCCGGTGTAAGACAGTATGTCCCCGAAAAGCCCGGCCCATGCCTGGTCCGGGTACCGTCAACTGTGCTCGGGCCCAAAAACAGCATTTTACCGGTTTAGAATAAAACATCGCTGCAGGCCCAAGTTAAAAACCTGTTTGATATTTCAAATTGCCCACCTAACTGCCGGCACACCGACGCATACAAAAACGCACCCCACTTTGTGGGGTGCGTAACTTGGGCACGGCAGCTCGCCGTTGGCGGAGATGGAGGGATTTGAACCCCCGCACGCCTTGCGGCGCCTATCGGATTTCGAATCCGAACCCTTCAGCCACTTGGGTACATCTCCACATAATTCTCCTCTCGGACACTCCGGGGATACTTGAGGTATTATAACAGAATATCCGAAAAAAAGCAAACCCTTTTTATTCTAAAAACGACTGCACGTTTGCCCGCCGGGGATATCAGCCGGAGCGCAACGTCAGCATGGGGATTTCGGGACCGTTAAACAGGCGGAAGGTGCCGGGATTATTCCCCAGGCCCCGGCTTACCACAAATTTCGCCCCGTTGACGGTATAAACGCCTCCATCGTACTTTGGAAACAGCTCCCGGTTGGTACCGGCCAAGCCTCCCACCCAGGGCAACCGGATCAGTCCTCCGTGACCGTGACCGGAGAGGATCAAGTCGGCGCCCCGCGGCCCCCAGGCCTGCGGCTCTGTATTTCTGTGATACAGAAGAATGGTAAACTGCCCAGAGGGCATTCCGGCGAAAACCGCCTCAGGCGTAGCCCGGTCCGCCGGTCCGTTGGGGTCTTGAATCCCCGCCAAGAGAATCTGTTCCCCTTCTCGCTGAAAGGCAACCCATTGGTTGTCCAGCAGGACAACACCTGCCTCCTCCATTTCCGCCCAAATTTGCTGCCGGTCCTCCACCGTCCACTCGTGATTGCCGGAGACATAATAAACAGGCGCCACCTGACACAGGGCCCTCATGGCAGGAACGATCTGCCCTTGTCTGGTGTTCCGGTCAAACAAATCTCCGGAAATGGCAATGAGATCGGCGCCGGTGGCAGCCCGGGCCAGGGCTGCGCCTCCGGCATCTAAAAAGGCGCCGTGTAAATCCGTAATCAGGGCAATCTTCAAGCCGGAAAAGGCCTCCGGCAGTCCCGGACAAACCACGGTGTACGGCGTTACCTGAATTCGTCCGGCATTCAAAAGATCCAACGCCACCGCCAGGATCACCGCCGTCAACCCCGCGCGGCCCCACTGCTTCCAGCTTGCCATCTGCATCCCCCCTCCCTTCAGTATAATTCAACGGCATGGGGGAATGGGGAAGAATCCTGTCCGGTGTCTCAAAGAAAACGCAATCCCCCGGGGTTGCATGAACCCCGGGGGATGAAACCGGCTGTACTGCGCTAGGCATCTTCTTTTTCCGTCTCCTGCACCCCCTCCGCCGTCACGGAAAGGCGCCGCTTTTCTAATCTGTGATTGACATTCAGACGCAGCAGAGAATACAACACAGAGGCCAGGGGGATAAAGAAGAGCATGCCTACAATGCCGAACAGCTTGCCGCCTACAAAGACGGACACCAAAATCCAGATGGCCGGAAGCCCCACCGAGCTGCCTACCACCTTCGGATAAATCAGCTGTCCTTCCAGCTGCTGCAGCACGAAGAAGGTAATGATAAAAATCAGCGCCTTCATGGGGCTGACAATGACAATCAGAAGCGCACCCACCACGCAGCCTAAAAAAGCGCCCACGTAGGGGATCAGCGCCATGAATGCAATGAACACACTGATGACCAGAGAATATGGAAGCTGCAAAATGCTCATTGTAATAAAAAACATGCATCCTAGAATGACCGCTTCTACACACTGACCCGAGATGAAGTTGGAAAACGTCTGATTGGTCAGAGCAGCCACTGCACACAGCTTGTCCGCATATTTTTTCCCCACGTAAGCATAGAGAATCCGCAGTCCCTGATTGAGCAGCTTCTTTTTGTTGGACAAAATGTAAATGGAAATTACAAATCCCGTAACCGCAATGGTGAACACGGAAGCCACAGAAGAAACGGCGCTCAGGGAAGTCTCGATGATCTGCGCATAGTTTTCCCACACCTTGGTTAAGATCAGGCCGAGGTCAAAACTGGACATCCAATTTTCCAGCTGCTGCGTATCCATGTTGTGAGACTGCAAAAAGGCAATAAACCTGGGCCAGGCCGACTCCGCTGAGGACACAATGCCGGGAATGGTTTCCACCAGCTGGGGAATGACGATATAAAGGACCAGGAAAATCAACAGAAATCCACCGACATAGGTGATAATCAGGCTGAACACCTCATTGGCCCGCTCCCGCACCTTCCAGCGGCGTTTGGTCTGAAAGCGGAAAAAGAGGCGTTCCAGACCGCGCATAGGCACGTTGAGAAAAAATGCCAAAATAGCGCCGACAATCAAAGGCTGCAATAAATCCGTCAAAAAGTGGAAGACCGACCCAATGACGCTCAGATGATTGACCAGCGCATAAAGCCCCACGGCAAAGGCAATGAGTCCCATGGCCTGGGTATACCTGGTTTTTGGTTTCTTTGGCAGCATGCTGTTTCCTCCGGGCACAATGGAGCAAAATTCTGATCCCGGTCTCCCCGGGATCCGTCACATTTCCCTGGTCATTATAACACAAGTCCTGAGATTTTGCCGCTGTTTTTCAAAAAATTCATAAACATTTTTATTTTTTATGTAAGCGCCAAGGGACGCCTCCGCGCGCCCCTCTTCTTATATTTTTTCGTATGCCTTCTCCAAAAAGCGTTGCGCGTGAACCAAGACCCGCTGATGGGTGCCGCGGCCAATCTCACCGGATTCGTCAAAGGCCGTAACCTGAAACGTTATGACCTTTCCGGCGACACCGGTGACCTCCGCCTCCGCCCGAACCTCCAGGCCAACCGGAGTGGCCGAGGTATGCACCAGCTGGAGCGCGGTTCCCACGGAGGTCTGTCCCTCGGGAAGGGCCGGGGCAATGGCTTCGCAGGCCGCGCCCTCCATGAGCGCCGCCATACACGGGGTCGCGAAGACCAGCAAATCCCCGGAGCCCACCTCCAGTGCCGTATCGGCCCGCTCCACCTGGGTGGACGCTTCCCCTTTCATGCCGACTGTAATTTCCATAATTTGCTCCATCCTTTCCGCCCGGGGTTTTATGCCGCAAAGCCCAGGCTATGCCCTGATGATACAGTCTGTCCCGGTAAATGTCAACGAAAAAAAGGTTGCTATTTGGTGGGAAAACGCATATAATCAGTACAATAGAACTGGCTTCTGATGGGAGCCGGGTGCGAGGTGCCGGAATGGAAACCAAAGAAAAGCTGAACCTGACCATGCTCTGCGATTTTTATGAGCTGACCATGGGAAACGGGTATTTTCAGAGCGGACTGCAGGATCGTATTTGCTATTTTGACATGTTTTTTCGCAAGTGTCCGGATAACGGCGGCTTCGCCATCGCAGCCGGGCTGGAGCAGATCATCGACTACATCCAGAATCTGCATTTTGATTCCCAGGACCTGGCGTATTTGCAAAGCCGGAATCTGTTTTCCCAGGAATTTCTGACGTATCTGCGTCATTTTCACTTTACCGGCGACATCTGGGCCGTCCCCGAGGGAACGCCGATTTTCCCCCAGGAGCCCATTCTCACCGTCCGCGCCCCGGCCATTGAAGCGCAATTGATCGAGACCTTCCTGTTGCTGGCCGTCAATCACCAGAGTCTCATCGCCACCAAAGCCAACCGGGTAGTCCGGGCGGCAGAGGGCCGGACCGTCCTGGAATTCGGCTCCCGCCGCGCCCAGGGCTCCGACGCTGCAATCTTAGGCGCCCGGGCCGCCTATATCGGCGGCTGCCACGGCACCGCCTGCACCATCTCCGACCAGCTCTACGGCGTGCGGGCCGGCGGTACCATGGCCCATGCCTGGGTGCAGATGTTCGACAGCGAGCTGGAGGCGTTTCAAACCTATTGCCGCCTCTACCCCACCAACGCCACCCTGCTGGTCGATACCTACGACACCCTGCACTCCGGGGTCCCAAACGCCATTCGGGCGTTCGACGCCGTCCTGAAGCCCTTGGGCATCACCAAGTGCGGCATCCGCCTGGATTCCGGAGACATGGCCTATCTCACCAGAAAAGCCCGGCAGATGCTGGACGAGGCAGGCTGGACCGAATGCCAGATCTCGGTATCCAATTCTCTGGACGAATACCTGATTCAGGACCTGCTGCGCCAGGGCGCCTGCATCGACTTGTTCGGCGTAGGCGAGCGCTTGATTACGGCCCGGTCGGAGCCTGTCTTCGGAGGCGTGTACAAGCTTGCCGCTGTGGAAGACCACCAGGGCCGTATCGTGCCTAAAATTAAGATTTCAGAAAACGTGGGGAAAATTACCAACCCCCACTTCAAAAAGCTGTACCGTTTTTACGGCAACGACACAGGCAAAGCCATCGCCGACTATCTCTGCGTTCACGATGAAACCGTGGATGATTCCAAGGATTTGGAGATTTTTGATCCGGACGCCACCTGGAAAACCAAGCGGGTCTATAACTTTACAGCCAAGGAGCTGCAGGTCCCCATTTTCCAAGGCGGGAAGCTGGTGTACCGGAAGCCCGGTCTGGAGGAGATCCGGGCGTACTGTCTGCAGCAGGTAGATACCCTTTGGGATGAGGTCAAGCGGTTTGACAACCCCCATACCTACTATGTGGACCTGTCTCAAAAGCTGTGGGATATCAAATACTCCATGCTGAAGCAAAAACGTCGCCTATGAGGTGGACTACCTCCAAACAAATGGCCCTGTGCGGCGTTTTGGCCGCCTTGGCCGTCTCAACCATGGTTCTGGGCGGATTGTTTCCCGCCGCCACCTATTTCTGCCCTGTTTTGGCCTGCCTGATGCTGGTCCCTGTGACGCAGACCTGCGGCAGGCGAATCGCGTGGGCCTGGTATGGCGCCGTGGCCATCCTGAGCTGCCTGCTATGCCCGGACGTAGAGGCCTCGGCTTTGTTCGTATTTCTGGGGTATTACCCCATTGTCAAAGGGCGGCTGGACCGGATTCGGCTGCGGCCGCTTCGGTGGCTGTCCAAACTGGCGGTATTTGTGGTGGGCTGCGGCCTGATGTACGCCGTGCTGATTTTCCTTTTGTCTATGGAGGAAATCGTTGCAGCTGTGCAACAGGAAGCCCCCTGGGTCCTGGCTACCGGTCTTGGGTTGGGCGTTTTGACCTTTTTTCTCACAGATCTTCTCCTCACCCGGTTGGAAACCATATACCGGCGAAAATTGGGCGGAAAAGAGAAAAAATAGAACGAGGCCTGTTGCACCGGCAACCGGCCTCGTTTTTTAATGGGGTCCGAATTCTTAACGTTGCGCCAGATACCGGCCTGCCAGATGCGCGGCCACGGCGCCGTCGGCAGCAGCTGTGACAATCTGGCGCAGGGGCTTGGACCGGATGTCTCCGGCCGCAAAAACACCGGGCAGATTGGTTCGGGTGGTCTCGTCCGCCAAAATATATCCGGCTGGATCCAATTGCACCTGTTCGCGGACCAGGCCGGTTTCCGGAATCCGGCCAATGGCCGCAAAAAGCCCCCGGCAGGGCAGCTCCCATCGTCGGCCCGTTTCCCGCTCTTCCAGCCCCAGAGCCTCCAAACGGTCCCCGCCCCGGAGCTCCGCGATTTGCGTGCCGGGATGCAGCACCACGTTCTCAGTCTCGGCCAAAGCCTTCTGTTCCCGCTCCTCTGCGCGCATGGTTTCTCTTCGAAAGATGACATGAACCTGACGGCACAGCCGGGACAGGCTCCGGGCAGCAGCGGCGGCTCCGTTGCCGCCGCCCAGCACCGCCACCGTTTGATTCCGAAAAAACATGCCGTCGCAGGTGGCGCAGTAAGACAGGCCTCGGCCCAGAAAGCGCTCCGCTCCCGGCGTCTCCAGCTTCCGAGGCGCAGCGCCCATGGCCAACACAACCGCGCCTGCCGTGTAGATTCCAGCGGTAGTCTGTACCGTCTTAACCGCCTGCGCCAAGCGCAGGCCTGTCACCTGGGCCTGGAGGAACGTGGCGCCGGCAGACCGGGCCTGTTCCAGCATATGTTCCGACAAATCCGGCCCTGCCACTCCGGAAAAGCCGGGGTAGTTTTCTACCCAAGCGGTGACCGACATTTGTCCCCCCGGCGCCCCGGGCTCCAGAAACAGCGTAGACAGGCCGTCTCTGGCCCCGTAAAGCGCCGCCGCGCAACCGGCCGGTCCTCCGCCGACCACAATGAGTTCATAATCCATGCCGTTCCCCCCTCTGATGAAAACAGTATGCCCCAAAAAACGAAGATCCATGACCCGTTTCCCGGGCCGAATGAAAACACGGAGGTACCATATGCGGAATATTCCGGCTTTTACTTGTGAATACGGCGTAGCGACTCTGATTTTGCAGGAAATCCCCACCCGGGGGGAGGCCTACTGTGTCGTACAGTGGGCCAATCCGGGCCAGACCGGTCCACTGCTGCAGGCCTGCTCTCAGTTCTGCCGCATGGCCGGAGCCCAGCGGGTCCTATCCTCCCAAGCGCCGGGGCCCGCCGGCACGCCGCCCCAAATCCAACTTTTGCGTATGACCCGCTCCAGGGCCGGTCTGCCGGAGACAGACGCCGCCCTCCGGCCGCTTCTGCCGGAGCTGGCAGAGGATTTTTTACGGATCTACCGCAAGGGAATGTCTCGGGTTCCGGCCGTTCTGACGCTGCGGGATACGGACATCCCTCAAATTCTGGCCCGAGGCGGCGCCTATTTCGTCCACCGGGACGAAACCCTTCTGGGAATCGGCCAGGTAGAGAAAGACACGCTTCTGTCGGTCGTTTCCTGCCGTCCCGGCGCCGGATGGGACGTGACCGCCGCCCTGCTCTCTGTAACACAAGGCGACACCGTCCGGCTCCAGGTCGCCCGGGACAACCACCGGGCAATCGCCCTCTACCAAAAACTTGGATTTACCGTGGTGGGGACGGGAGCATGCTGGTGGGAAATTTAAAAATGGACAAAATATGCGGGCACGCGGTTCCGGGACGGCGCGCCCGCATACTTTACCCATTTGTAACAAAACTCTCACAAGACGGTGATGGAAGAACGGATGATTTTGCGGTATGGTAACGGCGCAACAAAGGAGGTTATTTCGTAATGAAAAAATGCAAATTTCTCAGTGTACTCCTGGCGCTCGTTCTGGCGCTGAGCCTGGTATCCGGAGCTCTGGCAGAAGACGCCGCGCCGGAGGAGGTCACCGCCGTAGATCGGGACACGGTGTGGTCCTACTACGACAATGAAAAAGATCCCCTGGTGGGGACGGAGTATGAAAAGTGGAACATCCGCACGCTGTGGGCCAGAGGCATTTTTCTGGACAGCCCCGACTGGAAACAGGCCAAGGGGAGCTTCGGCGCGAAGAACGGTTCCTCCACCGATTTGGGAGACGGCTTCGTGGCCAACACCCTTCTGAATCAGTACAAGGAAGATGGAGACGGAATTGAGTGCTACTTTTTCGTCACCACGTTCCAGGTGGAGGACCTGAGCCGGGTCAAGCAGATCATGGGCTCTTTGTACTATGACGACTGCGCCGTTGTCTACCTGAATCAGAACAAAGTAGCCGCTTTCGATGAGCCGGAGGGTGGATTTTCCAAAAACATGGAGTACGGCGGTTCCAACGCCAGCGATCCAAAGCTGGGCGAATTCACTGTGACCGATATGAATCTGCTGCAGGAAGGCACCAATGTTTTGGCCGTTGAGCTCCATCAGGGCCGCGCCTCCAGCTCCGACATTTATCTGGATTTCCAGTCCCTGGTTCTGTCCAGCCAAGAGGTGGATTACAGTCAAATGCCGCTGGAGCAGGACACGATTGCCCTCAACCTGGGAGCAGATGAGACGCAGATGAGCATCTCCTGGTATGCCTCCACGGATACGCCGGGCTTGGTGGCCTACGCGCCGGAATCTGCCGTGCAGGACGGCTCCCTGCCTGCCGACGCCGCTACCGTTACGGCATCCGTCAGCCCAACCACCCGGGGCGGCTACTGGTCCCACCAGCTCACGCTCACCGGACTGGAGCCCGACACCACTTACGTCTATCAGCTGACCAATCACAAAAACGAGGAAACCTGCACCTCTGAAATCGCCACCTTCACCACAGGAGGCGGGGAGCAGACCAGCTTCCTGTTTGTGGGCGACCCCCAGCTGGGCAGCAGCGGCAATCTGGACTCCGATGACGGCGGCTGGGAAAACACCCTGAATCTGGCCGCGCAGCATTTTCCCGACGCAACCTTCCTCCTGAGCGCAGGCGATCAGGTAGACACCGCCTCCAATGAAACCCATTACCAGGCCTATTTGAATCACGGCGTGCTCCGGAGCCTGCCCCAGGCCACCACCATCGGCAACCACGATTCGTCATCCGACGCCTACAGCAAGCATTTCCAGTCGGCCAATGAATCCACCCTGGGCGCTACCAAAGCCGGCGGCGACAGCTACTTTGTCTACAATGGAATTTTGTTCCTGGTTCTCAACAGCAACAATCTGTCCACTGCAGAGCATAAGGCATTCATGGAAAACGCCATTGCCGCTACGGCAGAGCAGGACATTCGCTGGAAAATTGTGGTCTTCCACCACTCCGTATACTCTGTGGCCAGCCACGCAGTGGACGACGACATTCTCAGCCGCCGGGATACGCTGGTCCCCCTGTTCCAGGAGCTGGACATTGACGTCGTTCTTATGGGTCATGACCACGTATACACCCGCAGTTACATGATGGACGGCCTCACGCCCATGACCGACGCATCCATCTACGACAGCGAGAACTACGATTCCATCACCGACCCGGAAGGCATCCTTTATGTCACGGCAAATTCCGGCTCCGGTTCTAAGTTCTATAACATTTCCGGTACGTATCCCTACGCCGCCGTGCAAAATCAGGAAAAAGTGCCCAACGTCTCCCATGTAACGGTCTCCGATACGGAATTCACCATTACAACCTACCGAACCTCAGATATGAGCCAGGTGGACACCTTTACCATTTACAAAACGCCGGAGATTGTCAATCCCTTCCAGGATGTCCGGGATACGGACTGGTTCTACCAGGACGTCATGCACGTTTACGAAGCCGGCCTCATGCAGGGTGTGTCCGACCATGTCTTCGCCCCCAACACCGGCACCACCCGCGCCATGGCGGTAACCATGCTGTACCGGTTGGCCGGTGAGCCTGCGGTAAAAACCACGGCTTCCTTCCAGGACGTCGATGCAGGCTGCTATTATGCCAAAGCCGTAGCTTGGGCTGAAGCCAACGGCATCACCGAGGGCATCGACGACACGCACTTTGCCCCCAACGGGACGGTCACGCGGCAGCAGCTGGCTCTGTTCCTGTACCGCTACGCCCGGTTCCAGGGCTATGACACCACCGCAAGAGGCGACTTGGCCGCCTATCCCGACCGTCCGGCTGTTTGGGCCAGAAGCGCTATGCAATGGTGCGTGGGAGCCGGCATCATAGAGGGTCTGGAAGACGGAACCTTGCGTCCTAACGGAACCGCCACCCGGGCGCAAATAGCCGCCGTATTCCACCGCTTCCTCACTGCCTACCAGGTATAATTCCAATCTAGGAAGACACTCCGGCGCCGCAAACCAACCGGTCGGAGACAACGGGCCTGCCGCAAAACGGATTTGCGGCAGGTCTCCCGCTTTCGGCCAAGACGGAGGCGCGCCGGTTTTCCGCGTCGTGCGCCGATCCAGCGTACGACGCGTCACGCGCCAAACAAATAAAAAAGGAGCATATTGTGAAAAAGGGAAAAATTTGGCTGGGACACCTGATCATAGAAGTTCTGGTTCTGTTGTCCATGGGAGCCATGCTTTTTTGGCCGGTACAAGGCGGCAGCTACCGCAGATTCGCCAACGACATGCTCTCCTATGTGCGGGGAACTGTCGAAGAGATTTTGAGCGAGGAGCTGTCGGACAGTACCGTAGGAAGCGGTCAAAAGCTGGGCCTTCAAACCCTGGCCGTCCGCCTGCCCGACGGCCAGACTGTGGAAATTGACAACTATCTGACGGAAATGCACAACGTATATGCCCGTCCGGGCCAGCGGGTCATCGTGTGCGTAGACGCCCCGGAGGGGGTGACGCCGTATTATTCTATTTACAACTACGACCGAACCCCAGGGCTCATGGCGCTGGGCGGCGTATTCCTGCTTCTGATGTTGCTGGTGGGCGGGCGCAAGGGCTTTGACGCCTTTATGGCCATTGGTTTTACGGTCCTGTTTTTGATTCAGGTGGCCCTGCCGAAAATCTTCTGCGGGGGGAATCCCGTGCTGGTCGGATTTTCCGTGGTCTTTCTCTCCACCGCCGTCACGCTCTTGCTCCTTCACGGGCCGACTCTCTCTTGCTTGCTGGGCGCCTGCGTCACGCTCCTGGGGGAAATTGCGGCCTGCCTGTTATTCTGGGGCTTCTCTCATATCTTGCATCTGACGGGATTTCAGACAGAAAGCGCCGAGGATCTGCTGCTCATTGCCCAGAACACCGGCTTGCAGGTGCGAACCCTGCTGCACACCGGGACGATGATCGCTTCCTTGGGCGCGGTCATGGATGTGGCCGTCTCCATTCTCTCTTCTCTGCGGGAGGTCGCCCGAGCAGAGCAGACGCCCAGCACCCGAGGCCTGTTCCGGTCGGGTATGAACATCGGCCGGGATATGATCGGCACCATGAGCAACACCCTGATCTTTGCGTTTACCGGCGGCGCACTGGCAACCATGCTGGTTTTCTACTCCTACGGCGTTCATTTTCATCAGCTTCTCAGCTCCGACTACCTGACGCTGGAGCTCACACAGGGCCTGTGCAGCACCGCCGCCGTCATCCTCACGGTGCCGGCCGCAGCTTTGGTCGCCGCATGCATTTATCCCCGCGTCATCTCCAACGGCCGCCGGAAAGTCCTCCCTGAAACCCGTCCGGAGTCAAAATAGGGACTGTGGCAAAATAGACTTTTCAGAAATTCTACCTAATGTTTTAGCGGGAGAAACCACGAGTTTTCGTGATTCCTCCCGCTATTTCTAACTTTTGAAGAGGGGAATTTTGCAACAGGCTCATCTGTTTGGATCAACGGGCAGAGGCATCCTCTGCGCCGGGCTTTGGCAACTGGTTCAGGCGAACGGCGATGGCCTCCATACGCCGGTCCGTCTCGGCAATGATACCGGCGCACTGGGCCAGCTCCTCGGCCACGCCGTCGGGAATTTCCTCCGACAGCTTATAGTGAAGCTCATGCTCCAGGCTGGCCCAGAAATCCATGGCGATGGTGCGAATCTGAATCTCCACACGAACCTGCTGCTGCGAATCGGACAGATATACCGGCACCTCCACCACCAGATGCAAGCTCCGGTAGCCGTTGGGCTCGGGATGCCGGATGTAGTCCTTCTCTCGAAAGAGCGTCACGTCCGCCTGCGACAGCAGCATATCCCGAACGGCATAAATGTCTGAGATATATGGACAAACCACCCGGACGCCCGCCACATCGTTGAGATTTTCCAAAATGGACCGGATGGACAGCTCCAAACCGCGCCGGGAGAGCTTATCGGCAATGCTCCTCGGTGTTTTCAGCCGGGATTTCACCGTTTCGATGGGAGTCCGCATTCCGCGAACCCGATGCTCCCGATTCAAGATATCCAGTTTGGTTGTAATTTGCTTGATTCCCCCTTCGTACAGGAGCATCAGCTGCTGATATTGGGTGGCAAAATGCAGCAGCTGCTCCTGGTTCTCTGGGGGAGCCGGCAGAACTTGCATTTCTTCCATGGCAATTCTTCCTTTGATATTTTTGTCTATTTTACCAAATTTTCTAAAAACAATTGTGACAAAAGGGTGAACTTTCCAAAATCCCTGGGATTTGCAGCCAAACAGGCAAAAGTCTTGCAAAAAGCCTCATTTGTGTTATAATAATAGAAAATGCACGGTGCCGGTTTGCTTGTTGCCGGCATGTTTACAGAGAGGATTTTTACAATGTCTGACTGCCTGTTCTGCAAAATTGCCGCCGGAGAGATCCCGGCGCAAAAGGTCTATGAAGATGAGCTGGTTCTGGCCTTTCGGGATATCCAGCCCCAAGCCCCGGTTCACATTTTGGTGATTCCCAAGCGCCATGTGGAGAGCGCGGCCTGTATCACGCCGGACAACAGCGCTCTGGTGGCGCGTTGCTTTGAGGTCATTGCAGAGCTGGGCAAAGCGCTGCCGGACGGGTTCCGCGTGGTCAGCAACTGCGGCCCGCATGCCGGGCAAACCGTCCCCCATCTGCACTTCCACTTGCTGGGCGGCGGTCCTCTGGCTTTGGAAATGGCGTAGCGGAAAGAGAGGAATGAAAATGGAAACGGATTTGAAGCCCAATGAGGGCAAAAAGGGAGTCATCGAGGTAGACGGCGTCCAGTACCTTCGCCTGCCCATTCCCACGCACCTGATCACCGATCAGGACAACATTTGCGATGTAGCCGAGCAATACGGCAAGCCCTTGCTCCAGCCGGGAGACATTCTGTTTATATCCGAAAAATGTGTGGCCTGCACCCAAAAACGGGCGATCCCCCTGGAGGAAATCCACCCGCGCAAGCTGGCCTATACTCTGAGCAAATATGTCACCAAAACCCCCCACGGCATCGGATTGGGTATGCCGGAAACCATGGAATACGCCTTGCGGGAATGCGGCACCTTGCGGATTCTCTTTGCCGCCTTCGTTTCCGTCATTGGAAAGAAACTCTTCCGGAAAAAGGGTTGGTTCTACAAAGTGGCCGGCTACAAGGCTCGCTCCATTGACGGCCCCTGTCACAACACCATCCCGCCCTATAACCACTATGTGGTCTTGGGACCCCTGAACCCCGACCGGGTGGCGCGGGACATCAAGGCCCGCATCGGCTTCGAGACCTGCATTGTGGACATCAACGATTTGGAGGGCCAAATCCTGGGCGTTTCCTCAAAAGCTCTGGACAAGCTGCTCTACGCCCGTATTCTGAAGGACAATCCCCTGGGACAGGACGACCAGCAGACGCCCATGGGCATCATCCGGAAAATATCGTAATCTGAAAGGATCCCGGCCCGGCAGAGCCCTGCGTAGGCTGGAAATCAAACATCCCGGTTCCCTACGGCGTAAGCGTAAGGGAACCGAAAAAACAGGCTGGCCGCGTGAATTCTGTGCGCGGCAGCCTGTTGTCTTTCAGCCGAAAAGCCCCGAATGGGTTCTCGACTGTTTCGGATCTGTTACAAAACGGAGTAGGGACCCTTTCCACAACCAGAGCGCTGCCGGCGTAGGTCCCGCCCCCTCCTGTAACAGTTTATACTGCGGTCAAAGCACGCAGTATCATTTCGGACACGCAGCCGCCGGCAGGGCCGCCTGCCCCCAATCCAGAATCAAACGGACGCCCTCCGGTACCCCGGTAAACGCGTTACGCGCCGGCGCGGTTTAGAAGGAAATACAGTACAACCACCAGTCCCAACACAATCCGGTACACGCCAAAGGCGGCAAAGGAATGGCGCTTGACATAGCTCATGAGCGAGCGAATGGCCATCAGAGAGACCACAAAGGCCACCACACAGCCCACCAGCAAAATCGCCGCCTCCTGACCGGTCATGCCCACACCGTCTTGTATAAACTTGACCACCTTGAGGAAGCTGGCGCCCAGCATGGTGGGAATCGCCAGGAAGAAGGAAAACTCCGCCGCCGTGCTCCTGCTCAAGCCCAAGAGCATCGCTCCCAGGATGGTCGCCCCGGAGCGGGAGGTTCCGGGTATCATAGAGAGGCATTGAAACAGGCCGATGTACACAGCCGTGCGCCAGGTGATGTCTCCCGTGCGCCGGATGGTTGCCCGGTCCGAACGGTTGCGTTCCAGGAAAACAAAGGCTACGCCATAGGCAATCAAGGTCACTGCCACCGTTACGTAGTTGTACAGATGGGCATCCAGCCAATCATCCAGCAGGACCCCCAGCACCGCAGCCGGGAGCATCGCCACCACCACGTGGCCCCATAGATCCCAGGTCTGCCGCTTCTCCGTGCCGGTCTTCCGGGGAGAAAAGGGATTCAATTTATGAAAAAACAGCACCAGAACGGCGACAATGGCGCCCAACTGAATGACCACCTCGAACATGCTCCAAAATTCCTCGGAGACGGACAGCGGCATAATCTCCTTCAGGAGAATCAGATGTCCGGTGGAGCTGATCGGCAGCCACTCTGTAATCCCTTCCACAATGCCGTAGAGAATGGCTTTTAAAATTTCCAGCATAGCATAACTCCTTTTCTATTGATTCTATTTCGCCGGCGCGGCGGCGTGCGTATGATTTCCCATGTTCCCCTCATTCCGCCTCCTCTCGTCCATGAAAGGATGTCTCATCAAACGTAATCACGGTAAAATAGCGGTCGGATACCCGGTGAACCGCCTCATCCACCCGGCGCTTCAGCTCCGCCTGCCGGTTCTCCATTTCAAAGGGAATCGACATGTCAAAAATCAAATTTGTGTGGCTCGGTCCCCGGACCATCCGAAAATCATGAATGGACAGACGCGGGTCCAATTGCCGGACCTGCCCCTCTACCAGAGCCCGCATGTGATTCAGCTCCGGATCATCGGTCACCACGGGGTCATAGTGGATGCACAAATGAATTCGGTGCCGGTCCCAGCAGTCCCGCTCGATGTTGTCTATGATGTCATGGCAGACCATAGGGTCCTCCCGCATATCCATCTCCACATGGGCCGTGGCAAACCTCTGCCCGGGACCATAATCGTGGACCATCAGATCGTGAAAGCCCAATACCTTATCGCTTTGGAAGATCTCTCCGGCAATGACCTTCCTGAGGGCAGGATCCACCGGTTTCCCCAACAGGGGATCCACCGTATCCCGGGCAATGCCAACCCCCGACCAAATGATAAACAATGCCACCAGAAGTCCCACATAGCCGTCAATGGTCCATCCGGTCCAGTTCTCTACCAGAGCGGCCAGGAATACGGCCCCGGTGGAAATCACATCGTTCCGGCTGTCCATAGACGTAGCCTGCAGGGCCGCAGAATCGATCCGGCGTCCCAAGTCCCGGTTGAAAAGAGCCATCCACAATTTGACCAAAATGGACAACACCAGAACAGCCCCCACCACCGGGGAAAACTCCACCGGAGACGGGTGGAAAATTTTTTCCACAGAGGTTTTCGCCAGCTCCACGCCGATGATCAGAATCAGCGCGGCCACAACCAGCCCGGAAAGATACTCCACCCTGGCATGGCCGTAGGGATGTCCTTCGTCCGCCGGTTTTTCCGCAATGCGGAAGCCAACCAGCGTCACGATTGAGCTGGAAGCGTCCGACAGGTTGTTGACCGCATCCGCCGTTACAGATACCGAGCCGGAGATGGTTCCTACCGCCAATTTCCCTGCAAACAGCAGAAAATTGCATAAGATTCCCACCGCACCCGAAAGGACGCCATAGGCGCTGCGCACCTTCGGATCGCCGGTCTGATCTGCATTCCGGACAAACAGCCGGAGCAGCAGCCGTGTCATAGGCTGGTCCCCCTTTCATGATTTCCCAGCGGGGAAATTTTTGCAAGCCGACAAACAAAAATTTCCCCCGGCGCTGTACATTTGAGATATTTTGCTTTATGATAAGCTTATGTAGCCGCCTTCCCAACATGCCAACCGCGCTTGCACAGCGCAGCAGCGCCATCTCGTTGCATTCCGCTCAGGGCGGCAACATATCGTTTGTCATAGTTCAGGCACAATGTGGCTATTATACCACAACCAGCTCAGAAGTCCAGACTAAAACCAGCGGCGGTGACTTTTTTCAAGCCGCCGATAACATGGAGGGAAATTTTATGACCACAGCTTATCAAATTCTAACCGACTCCTCTTGTGACATGCCGGCCAGCCTGGCTCAGGAGCTGGATATCTCCGCGGCGCCTCTGCGCGTGCATTTCCAGGGAGGCGAGTACGAAAACTTTCTGGACGGCGACCCCCGCAGCCGCTTGGACATGAAAGCCTTTTACCGCGCGCTGCGGGAAGGCGCTCCCACCAGCACCACCGCAGTGAATCCCGAGGGCTGGGCGGCGCTGATGCGGCCCGTTCTGGACAGCGGGCGGGATGTTTTAGTTCTGGCCTTCTCATCGGGACTCAGCTCCACCTATTCCGCTGCAGTTTCTGCCGCCCAGGAGCTGGCGCTCCAATACCCGGCACGGAAAATCCGCGTGATAGATACCCTGTGCGCTTCCATGGGCCAGGGGCTTCTGATTTACCACGCCGTGCAGCGGCAGCGGGCTGGAGAGAGCCTGGAGCAGGTAGCGAACTTCGTTGAGGAAAACAAGCTGCACCTGTGCCATTGGTTCACCGTAGACAATCTCATGTTCCTCAAACGCGGAGGCAGAATTTCCGCCGCCACCGCCGTTATGGGTACCATGCTGAAAATCAAGCCGGTACTCCACGTGGACAATTTGGGCCATTTGGTAAATGTGTCCAAGGCCCGGGGCCGCAAGGCCTCCATCGACGCCATGGCCGCCAAGGTCGGTCAATCCGGCATCGACCCCGGCAATCAGGTCTTCTTTATCAGCCACGGCGACTGCCGGGAAGACGCCGAATATCTGGCCGAATCCCTCCGGCGCACGTATCATCCCCAAGACGTGGTCATCAGCTATGTGGGGCCTGTCATCGGCTCTCACTCCGGTCCCGGGACCTTGGCTTTGTTCTTCCTGGGTACCCAGCGCTGAAAGCCGGGAACCCAGGCCCGAAGAGCCGATAGCGCAAATCCGCCCTTTGCATGCTTTTGCAACACGCAAAGGGCGGGTTTGTGCATCAAACGGCGTTGAAAGTCCGGATATTTGCCCAAAGGGGGCGCGCAGTGCGCGCCCCCGAATTCGTCATACCCCTGCCGCGAGGCAAGCGCTTAACCGCCGAACACAGACAGCAGGAAGCCTGCCGCAATGGCGGAGCCGATGACGCCTGCCACATTGGGGCCCATGGCATGCATCAGCAGATAATTGGTGGGGTTGTATTTCCGGCCCACATCCTGGCTGACGCGGGCAGCCATCGGAACCGCAGATACGCCGGCAGAGCCAATCAGCGGGTTGACCTTCCCCTTGGTCACCACGTACAGAACCTTACCCATCAGCAAGCCGCCGATGGTGGACAGGGCGAAGGCAAATACGCCCAGGGCAATAATCTTCAGCGTATTGAGATTCAGGAAGGACGCGCCGACCATCGTAGCGCCCACGGAGGTAGAGAGCATAATGGTGACGATGTTCATGAGCGCATTCTGCACCGTGTCCGACAGCCGTGCGGTCACGCCGCATTCCCGGAACAGGTTGCCCAGCATAAGACAGCCGATCAGCGGAGCTGTGGAGGGCAACAGGATCGACACAAATACCGTAACCACAATGGGGAAGATGATTTTCTCGGTTTTGCTGACTTCCCGAGCCTGCTTCATCACCACTCGGCGCTCCTTGCCTGTGGTAAGCAGCTTCATAAACGGCGGCTGAATCAGAGGAATCAATGCCATATAGGAGTAAGCCGCGATGGCAATGGGGCCCAGCAGATGGGGGGCCAGCTGCATCGTCAGGAAGATGGCGGTGGGGCCGTCGGCTCCACCGATGATGCCGATGGAAGCCGCTTCCGGGCCGGTAAAGCCGATGCAAATGGCCAGGAAAAACGCCACAAAGACGCCCAACTGAGCCGCAGCGCCCATCAGCATGCTCTTGGGATTGGAAAGCAGCGGGCCGAAGTCCGTCATAGCGCCCACGCCCAGGAAAATCAGGCAGGGATACAGGCTGGTTTTGACGCCGATGTAGAAAAAGTCCAGCAAGCCGCCCTCCGCCAGCACATGGCCGTAGCTGTGGTAGAACGCACTGCCCTCATTCATAAAATCGTCCCACAGCTCCTGGTGGTACAGGCCTCCCAAGGGAAGATTGCTCAGCAGACAGCCAAAGGCAATGCCCACCAGCAATAGGGGTTCAAATTTCTTTACAATACCTAAGTACAGAAGCACACAAGCAATGACAATCATGACCAGGCTTTTCCAGCCGTCGCCGACAAAAAAAGCGTTGACGCCTGAGTCATTCCAGAGGCGCTGCAGCGTTTGCCCAATATGAAATGCAAGCATGGGTCATCCCCCCTACGCCAGAACAACCAGAGGCGCGCCCGACTCCACCGTGGCGCCTTTGGCCGCTACAATTTGGGCGACAGTACCGTCCTTGGGGGCAACAATTTCATTTTCCATCTTCATTGCCTCCAGAATGATCAATACCTGACCGGCTTTGACTGCCTGTCCCTGCTGAACCTGAACCTTCAAAACGACGCCGGGCATCGGCGCCTTCACCACCTCGCCGGCAGCCAGCGCGGCGGCAGGGGAAGCCGCTGGAGCAGCCGGAGCGGCGGGGGCGGCAGCCGGCGCTGCCGGAGCGGCAGGCGCAGGAGCATAAGCCTCATATTCGTCCACCAGCATCGCCTTTCCGGCCTCGACCTCCACCTCATAGGTGCGGCCGTTGAGGGTAACCTTATATTTCATCTCTACGAAACCTCCTTAATGGAAATGAAGCGGAGCTCGTTGACCGGTTTCCCCATCCGGTCGGCCACAATGGCCATGAGCATCGCAGCCGTTTTGGGATCGGTATTATATAGCTTCAGCTTACCGGCAGAGCCCGGCGCTGCGAGGCAGCTCTGTACCGGCGCAGCTGCGGGAGCGGACTCCAAAGCCGGCTCCTGCTTTTTTTGCGCCGATTGCATCACCTTCCCCATAATTGCCATGACGGCCATCAGCAGCGCGATTCCGAAAAACACCACCAGATAGCCCGTGACGGCAGCCAGACCTGCCTCTCCAATGGAAGAAATCACATCCGTCAATACCATGGACCGTCCCTCCTTAGAGCGCCTCGATGGTGTACGTGGCCTCATTCTCCTCCCGGGCCTTGCGTTCGGCAAAGAACTTCTCAGCCAGCTGGGGGAAGGCAATATAGCTCAGCACATCCTCGTCGCTGCGCGCAATGCCCTTCAGTTCCTTTTTCGTCTTCTGGAAAATCGGCTCCAATGTGTCGGCGTAGCGTCCGGTGAGGGGCTTCTCATCACCCAGAATCTTTTTCCGCACCTCCGGATCAATGGGAGCGGGCGTCTTGCCGTACTCGCCCCGGCAGTAGGCCTTGATCTCCTTGGACACGTTCCGGTAGCGCTCCCCATCCAACACGTTCCGCACTGCCTGCACACCCACCATCTGACTGGTGGGCGTCACCAGAGGCGGATAGCCCATGTCTTTCCGGACCTTGGGCGTCTCCACCAGAGCCTCGTCGAAACGGTCCAAGGCGTTCATCATTTTCAGCTGGCTCAGCAGGTTGGAAATCATACCGCCGGGGACCTGATAGCTCAAGCACTGGGTATCCGTCACCATGGACTTGGGCATCAGGGTGCCGTCTTTTATGTAGCCGTCGCGAATGGGCTTGAAGTAATCGGCAATGGCTTTCAGCGCCTGATCGTCCAAATCGCACCCGTAGCCCAGCTGCCGCAGCGCATAGACCAGCGTCTCTGTGGCAGGCTGAGAGGTACCGCCGGAGAAGGGAGAAATGGCGGTGTCGATGATGTCCACACCGGCTTCCACCGCCTTCAGGTATGTCATGAAGGCAAGGCCCGTGGTAGAATGGGTGTGCAGGTCCACGGGCAAGTCCACCGCATCCTTGATGGCAGACACCAGGTCATAGGCCTCCTTGGGGCCCATGATTCCGGCCATATCCTTGATGCAGATGGTGGCAACCCCCATAGCCTTCAGCTCCTTGACCATCTTGACATAATTGGCCTGGGTGTGAACAGGGCTGGTGGTATAGGAGATGGTGCCGGAAGCAATCGCCCCGGCTTTCACGGTCTCCTCAATGGCGACCTTCATATTGTTTACATCGTTCAGGGCATCAAAAATGCGGATGATATCAATCCCGTTTTCCACGGATTTCCGGACAAACATCCGGACAAAATCATCCGGATAGTGAGAATAGCCCAGAACATTCTGACCGCGGAGCAGCATTTGCAGCTTGGTGTTGGGCATCTTCGCCCGGATCTTCCTCAGCCGCTCCCAGGGATCCTCCTGCAAATAACGCAGGCAGACGTCAAAGGTCGCGCCGCCCCAGCATTCACAGGCGTAATAGCCCGCCCGGTCCATCGTAGGCAGAATGTCCTCAAACTTGCTGTAAGGCAACCGGGTGGCAATGAGGGACTGGTTGGCATCCCGCAGGACCGTCTCCACAAACTGGACCTTTGGAGCCTTCTGTTTTCCATTTTGTGCCATAAGGCAAAACCTCCATGTAACCGCACTTGCGGTTCAATTTTGCAATAAATCGTCTGCGGGAAATGGCCGCACAGCTGCCGGGTATGGGCAGACGCACGGCCCTTCCCCGCAGACTTGCATTCCATGCGTCGCAGAGGCCTTCCGGCAGGGGCTATTTTCTTCAGGCGCAAGCTGTGCCGCCGAGCCTTCTCCAACCGCCCCACCGGCTTACCCACAGGCGGCAGAAGCCGCCTGTGGGGCAGGAAACGCATTATTTTGCCTTGGGCCCGGCCTCTGCAATGTTCTTGGGCATATTGGGATACTTTTTGGCAAAGTTCTCCGCAAACATGTTGGCCAGCTTGTTGGCGGCTGCCACATAGTCCTCCTTGGTTTTACCGTTGGCAATCCACATGGTCTCCGGATTCAGAATTTCGGAGGGGCATCCGGTTACCGCCTTGGGCATTTCCACATTAAAGATCTCAGAGTGCTCATACTCCGCCTCGGCCAGCTCGCCGTTCAAAGCGGCTGTGATCATGGCCCGGGTATAGCGCAGCTTCATCCGGCCCGCCTTGCCCAGCTCCTGGGCAGAGCCGCCGGCCCAGCCGGTGTTGACCAGATACACCGATGTGCCGTACTTCGCAATCTTCTCACCCAGCATGTTGGCATAGACCGAGGGGTCCATGGGCATAAAGGGCTCGCCGAAGAGCGTGGAGAACGTGGGCTTGGGCTCCGTGATGCCCCGCTCGGTGCCGGCCAGCTTCGAGGTAAAGCCGGTGACAAAGTGATACATCGCCGCGTCCGGGCTCAGCTTAGAAATCGGAGGCAGCACGCCGAAGGCGTCTGCGGTCAGGAAAACAACCACCTTGGGAATGCCGCCCACGCCGGGAACCGCTGCATTGGAAATAAAGTCGATGGGGTAGCCCACCCGGGTGTTCTCCGTCAGGCCGGCATCGTCAAAGTCAAATTCCCGGGTCTCGGGATCCAGGGCCACATTCTCCACCATCGCGCCGAAACGAATGGCATTGTAAATGTCCGGCTCGTTTTCGGCAGACAGGTTGATGCACTTGGCATAGCAGCCGCCTTCAATGTTGAATACGCCGTCGGCGGACCAGCCGTGCTCGTCGTCGCCGATCAGCTTCCGGTTGGGATCGGCGGACAGGGTCGTCTTACCGGTGCCGGACAGGCCGAAGAAAATGGCCGTCTCATGGGTGACCGGGTCCATATTGGCAGAGCAGTGCATGGGCAAAATGCCCTCTTTGGTCAATACGTAGTTCATGGTAGAGAACACGCTCTTTTTGATCTCACCGGCATACTGGGAGCCGCAGATGACAATGAGGTGCGCCTCGTAGTCAATCATAATGGCCGCTTCGGAATGGACGCCGTCTACGGCGGGATCGCAGTGGAAGCCGGGGGCGGCAATGACCGTATAGTCGGCCTCCCCGTAAGCCGCCAGCTCTTCCGGGGTCGGCCGGATCAGCAAGTCACGGATGAACAAGTTCTGGGAGGCCAGTTCATTGACCACGCGGAACTTCTTGGTATACTTGGGATCGGCGCCGGCAAAGCCGTCAAAAATAAAGATCTCTCTGCCCTGGAGGTAAGCGCAAACCTTCGCCAAAATGGCATCGAAACGCTCCTTGGCGATGGGGCGGTTCACCTTGCCCCAGGCGATGTCGTCATGAATGGCAGGGGTGTCGACAATAAACTTGTCGTCCGGGGAGCGGCCCGTGTACTTGCCGGTGGTAACGACCAGCGCGCCGGTATTGCTCAGCTTTCCCTCACCCCGGCGGAGCGCCGCTTCCGTCAGCTGTGCGGGGCCAAGGTTCCGATAGACGGCGCTGGGATTCAAAATTCCCAGTTTTTCCAGACCATAGGTTTCCATAATGAATCCTCCTAATGAAAAAGATAGAACGCGGAACGCACCGTGAGGGAAATTCCCGCTGTTCCGAACACAAATGATGCAGGGAAGCCGGTAGAATGCCAACTTCCACCAGATATCATTTTAACATATACGGCAACTTCTGTCTATCCCATTTTTCAAGAAAATCGGTACAATTTTATCGGTTTTTGCCTGCCCGGTTATGTACACTTTTCCCCCTATTTCGCCTCCGCGCCGGAGGCATGTCAAAAAGCTGCACGGCAAAAATCCTTTCCGCCGTGCAGCTCTGTGTCGTGATCCTATCCCACATCCACCTCAAATGCAGGACGGAAATTCGTATACAGACTTCCCGCCTCCATGGCCCGGCCCCGCAACCGGGCGAGCTCTGAAACGGTCACAAACTGATAGCCTTCTTGTTCCAACCGGTCGATGATCTCCAGCGCCGCATGGACAGAACTGTTGGACATATCGTGCAGAAGGATGATGTCGCCGTCCTTCGCCTGCTCCACCACCCGGCTCACAATCCTTGCCTGCTCATGCGTCGACCAATCCTTGGGATCTACAGACCAGGTGATCAAGGACAAGCCGTGCTCCTCCGCCGCCTGCACCACCGTCCGACCGGCCTTTCCTCCCGGCGGACGCAGCAAGCTGGATTGGACGCCGGTTTGTTCCCAAAGGAGGTCCTCCGTCCGGCTGAGCTCTTGCTCCAGCATCTCCTCTTCCATACAGCTCATGCAGCTATGGCTGTAGCCGTGCAGGCCGATTTCATGCCCTGCGGCAACCATCTCCCCGGCCAGGTCCGGATATTGCTCCATCCGGTAGCCGCAGAGGAAAAATGTGACCTGGGCCTGCCGGGACTCCAGGCCCTCCAGTAGGCGCCTGGTGAATTGACCGGACGGCCCGTCGTCGAAGGTCAACGCCAGGTATTTCTCATGGACGCCCTGGGCAAAACACGGACAGACCGTGAAACCCAGAAGCAGCAGACAAGCTGCCGCACATCGTATTTTGCGTTTCAAAAATTTCACTCTCCCTGCACCTTGACGGCCAGCCCACAAATGGGCTAAGATAAAAGTCCTACTCTATTGTGCCGCAAGGAGACGTTCTTATGCCGGAAATTCTTTGCCCCTCCTGCGGGGCCGTACTCACCCAGGCAGATAAACAGTGGTTTTGCCGCAACGGACACAGCTTCGACGTCGCTCGGCAAGGTTATGTAAACCTCTTGCCCGTGACGCAAAAGCATTCCCTCCATCCCGGCGACACCCGGGAGCAGGTCGCCGCCAGACGGGCCTTTCTGGACGCCGGATTTTACGCCCCCTTGGCGAAGGCCGTCTGCCGGACCGCCCTGGAGTATGCCCCTACTGCCCGGGCCATCCTGGACGTGGGCTGCGGCGAGGGATATTACAGCGCACAGATTGCCCACGAGCTTCCCCAGGCGGCGCTGTACGGCCTGGATATTTCCAAGGACGCGGTACGCCTGGCCGCCGGGAGATACAAATCCGGCGTCTGGCTGTGCGCCACAGCAGCCCATCTGCCCTTTCCCGAGCACAGCTTCGATCTTCTGATCAGTATGTTCTCCCTCACCGTGCCCAAGGAGTTTCATCGCGTTTTGACGCCCGGCGGAATATTTTTGCAGGTTCTGGCCGCAGAGGACCATCTGCTGTCCTTGAAACAAACCATTTACCCGCAGCTGTTACATCGGGAAAAAACGTTCGCTTCCGCCCTGCCCGGCTTCACCCTGGCGGAGTGCAAAACCATAGACTTCTCCTTTACGGTACAAGACGCGCAAATTCGGAATCTTCTGGCCATGACGCCCCATGTTTGGCGAATCACCCGCCAGGGCGCAGAACGCCTCGCCGGTCTGGAACGCCTCACCGACCGGGCCTCTGTGGTGATTCAGGTCTACCGCGCCGGTTGACCCCCGGCCCTGGAGCACGGCACAGATTTGCCGTCCGCTTCTCCCCACCAGGCTGCAACAGAGCCGGGCGTTCGACGCAGCCCTCTGCATCGCGCGCCGGAGCCCCGCTCTGTACCGGCAGCGCTATACGCCGGCTTCTACCCGTTCATACACCGGCCGTCCCGGCTCATAGCCCTGGGGGCGGTATACCACCGAGGAAATGGGTTTGCCCTCCAGACCATACCGGGCGTTATATCCAAACAGATTGATGTACCGGAGCAGGTCGTCCCGCTCCTCCCACATGGCCTGCAGCACCGCCACCGTGGCCAACACGTCGTCGATTGCCCGGTGGGAATTCTGCACCCGGTCCTGAAGGCCGTAAGCCTCTATGGCGGAAGCCAGCCGGTGGGGGTAGGCCCGCCGGTCCCGGTATACCGTGAGCAAATCCAGCTTGTCCTTCCCCTTCAAAACGGCCGGGTCCCCATCTCTTCGCAGAGCATAGAAGAGAAAACTCAAATCAAAATGGGCATTGTAGGCCAGCAGCAGCGTCCGGTCCCCGGAAATGAGCTCCGCCACATCCCGGCACAGCCGGGTCTTGGGAATTCCACGTTCCCGTAAATCCTGGTTGGTAATGCCTGTGAGGGCTTGAATCTTAGGGGGTACAAACCGGCCGGGGGAGAGGGCAACCAAATTGTCATACTCCCGCGTCACTTCTGCCCGGCCGTCTTTCCGCTCCAGCACCGCTGCGGAAAATTCAATGATTTCATCCCGGTTGGGATACAAGCCGGTCGTCTCCGTGTCGAAGACAACCAGCTGATCATACCGGGTAAACAGCGCTTCCAATTCCGCCATACAGCCTCCTATTTCTCTGTCAGGGCCATGGCCCGTAGGAACTTGCTCCGGGGCTCCTCCAAAAGGCCCCAGGCATCGGCCAGAGACCGGCACCACTGCGCCAACGCGTCCTCGCTGCCGCCTTTCAGCTCCGCCTCCAGTTCCCAAAACGGCGTTTCCCGCCCTCCGCCTGTGAAGACGCCCTCGTCCAGGGCCAGCTCCGCCGTGGCGCCCGGCAGCTCCGCCAGACAGCGCAGCCGCCGGAACCGGACGCCGCACTGAGACCTCAGCTGCTCCGGCGTCAGACGTGTCAAATCCAAAGGCGCGCCCTGCTCCGCCAGGCGGTGCAAATCCCGCAGGGTTCCTCCCGGCAGCTCCCATTCGCTCCGCGCCCTGCCCGGTCCCGGCGCTTTTGCAGTGAGCACCGGCACGCCGTTCTCCCGACGTACCCGCAATGTCCACTGCCGGCCGGACAGCAGTCGGTCTTGCGTGTCAAAGTAGGCCGTTTCCATCTTGACCTCTTGCCACGGTCCGAAGCGGCCGCCCAATTCATCGGCCAGCCGGCTCCATTGTCCGGCGCCGGATAACGCATACTTGAACTCCAGCTCTGTGCCCATGCTCACTCCTTGTCATGCTTCTGCTGCTTCATCCAGATCCGCATCACCAGGCTGTGGGGCAGCAGCTTGACACCCCGGACCTGCCAACGCACCGGGGCTCCGTGAATCGACAGGTCTTTCCGGGTGTGATAGAGGTCCCGAATCGCCGTGGCTACCACGTCCTTCGCCTCGTACATAATGTTATAATACGTCACAGCCGTGTCGCTGGTTTTGGTGGCATGGTCAAAAAACTCCGTCTTCACCCAACCGGGGCTGACCGCCATCACCCGGATTCCCCGGGGCTTCAGCTCCTGATTTAAAGCCCGGCTGTAGCTGAGGACAAACGCCTTTGTGGAACCGTACACGTTAATGTATGGAACCGGCTGAAAAGCAGACAGCGAATCCAGCTCTACAATTTTGCCGTCCCGATGCATATACGGCAGAGTCAGCTGCGTCATCGCCACCAGGGCCTTGCAGTTCAGGTCGATCATATTCAAGCAGTCCTGAAGGGGGATCTGATCGTACCGGCCAAACTTGCCGAAGCCTGCGCAGTTTACCAAAACCTTGACCTCCGGCTGCGCCATATCCAGAAGATCGGCATACCGCTGAAAGCTCTCCGGGTTCAACAAATCCATCGCAATGGGGCGAACCGGACAATGGACCGAATCCCGCAGCGCCTCCAGCGCCTCTTTCCGGCGGGCGATCACCCACATTTCATCCAAATTGACCTCTTGAGACAGCTGAATCGCAAATTCCCGGCCCATTCCGGAGCTGGCGCCGGTGATCACCGCGATCTTCATATCCATTCCTCCCATAGCAAGGGGCAAAACCCAAATTTGATACTTTCATACCACGATTTTCCTCTCATGTCAAGAGAAATCCGGAACTCCATTGACAAATTGTCCGGTACCGGATACACTTTGGGAAAAGGCGGTGGGCAGGGCGGCGCCTCCGGGCGACGTCCCGGCGGGGTCTGTGCCCCCACTGCACCGCATCCCACGACACCTCAGGAGAAAGGACGCGCCATGATCCACCATACCGAAAGTTACGCCGGGAAAATCAACCGGAAGCTGCAGAAAAAGCAGCGCATCATCGAAGTGGCAACCGGTCGCCAAAAAGCAGACCTGGTTTTGAAAAACGCCACCTATGTCAACGTATTTTCCAACGAGCTGTGCACCGCCGACATCGCCGTGGTGGAAGGACTCATCGCCGGGATCGGCTCTTACGCAGGCGTGCAGGAAACCGACGTGCGCGGAAAAATCGTCTGCCCCGGTTTTCTGGACGCGCACATCCACCTGGAGAGCGCCCTGGTATCCCCGGGAGAGTTCGCCCGGGCCGTCCTGCCCCACGGTACCACCACAGTGATCTGCGATCCCCATGAAATCACCAACGTCATGGGGACGGACGGCATCGACTACATGCTGCAGGCCACCGAGGGGCTGCCTGTGGACGTGCGTTTCATGATTCCCTCCTGCGTCCCGTCTTCTCCGCTGGACGAGTCGGGCGCCAATTTGGACTACCACGCCATCGACTCCTTTTTTGAGCATCCCCGGGTCCAGGGACTGGCCGAAATGATGAACTACCCCGGCATCACCGGCGGGGACCCCGGCACCGTGGCCAAAATTGTGGCGGCTCAGGCTCATCATAAAAAAATCGACGGCCACGCCCCGGATTTGACCGGCAAAGCCCTGAATGCTTACATCGCCGCCGGGGTTTACTCCGATCATGAGTGTCACGATCTGTCGGACGCTCTGGCCAAGCTGCGCCTGGGACAATTCATTATGATCCGGGAGGGCACCGCCGCCCGGAACCTGGAGGCCCTCATGCCGCTTCTGACGCCGGAGTACTATCACCGCTGCATGTTCTGCACCGACGACAAGCATCCCAGCGACCTTTTGGAGAAGGGCCATATCGACTATATCGTCCGCAAGGCCGTTTCCCTGGGCTGCGACCCCATTTTGGCCGTCTCAGCGGCCTGCCACCACGCAGCCCGGTATTTCCTCTTGAATAACCGAGGGGCCGTTGCCCCCGGTTACTTGGCAGACTTTGCCATTGTAAACAATCTGACCGACTTTCAGGTGGAGACCGTATACAAGAAAGGACGGCTGGTGTATCATCGCGGTCACCTGACGGACTTTCCGGACCCCACCGTGGAGCCGTACCTCCGCGGCCGGGCCCGGGATACGTTCCATGTCGCCCGGCTCACAGCGGACAGCTTTACCTGTCAACGGCCCCGGGGCGTCATCGGGATGGTAAACGGGGAGATCACCACCACGGACTGCGGATATGCCTCCGCTGTGGATCTCCAGCGGGACATTCTGAAAATTGCCGTGGTGGAACGGCACCAGAACACCGGGCACATCGGCATCGGCTATCTCCAGGGCTACGGGCTCCGGAGCGGCGCCGTCGCCACCTCCGTCTCCCACGACAGCCACAACATCATCGTGGTGGGGACCAACGACCTGGATATGGCCTTCGCAGTCAATCACATCGCCCAGCAGCACGGCGGCATCGCCGTGGTATCCGGGCAGCAGGTCCTGGGGAATCTGCCGCTGGAGATCGCCGGTATCATGAGCGGCGACACGCTGGTGAACGTCAATGAAAAGCTGGAGGCGGCCAAGGAAGCGGCTTACCGTCTGGGAGTCAACCGGGAAATTGATCCTTTTATGACCCTCTCTTTCATGGCTTTGCCCGTCATCCCCACCTTGCGCCTCACAACCCGCGGGGTCATCGACGTCCTCACGCAGCAGTATATCTAGACAAAACGTGCTGCAGGAGAAATCCCCCCGCAGCACGTGACTGAGTCCTTATCTCCCGTCCCCCAGGAAAAACAGCGCCAGCATCCCGGGTCCCACATGGGCCCCGGTGAGGGGTTCATGCAGGCTGACAATCAACTCCTTCGGCGGAGCGGCCTCCCGGACCATCCGGGCCAGGCGCTCCGCTTCTTCCAAGCAATCCCCATGGGAGAGGTAAACCCGCTGCTCCTCCGGACGGCGCACCCGCTTCCGGTACAGCTCCGCCAGGGCGTCCACCGCACGCTTTCGTCCCCGAACCTTGTGAAACACTGTAATATGACCGGTCTCGTCCCCCCGAAGCAGCGGCTTCAGCTGGAGCATGGTGCCCAGGGTGGCCGCCACGCCGGATACCCGTCCCGTGCGGCGCAGAAACATCAGGTCGTCCACCGTAAAAAACTCACACAGGTTGCTCCGGTCTTGCTCCAAGGCGGCGTAGGTCTCCTCCAGGCTCATCCCTGCCTTCCGGCAGTCGGCGGCCCGGCCCAGGAGCAGGCCCACGCCGAATCCCGCCCCCAGAGAGTCCAAAACCCGCACCTGCCGGTCCGGGAACTCCTCCTGCAGGCTCTGAGCCGCCTGCAGGCCCGAGGCCACCGTACCGCTGATCCCGGAGGAAATGGTCACATATAAAATGTCCCTTCCTTCCGACAGAACGGGGCGAAACGCCTCCTCCAGCCGGGCCGCAGGAATCAGCGAGGTCTTCACCACGCCCCCGTTGCGGAGATAGTCGTAATATTCCCTGCCGTCAAATTTCTCCAGGTCAGGGGGGCACGGGACGAGCATGCCGTCCCGCTCATAGGAAAACGGGATGATCTGCACCTGGAATTCCTCCAGCTGCGCCCGGGGCAGATTACACGCTGAATCGGAAAAAATGGCAAAGCTCATAGAGATATGCGCCTCCGCATCTTGTATTTGATAGTAGTATACATGATTTGCAAGAGCATGTAAAGACGGAAGTTGTAAAAACTTTATGTCCGCCGGGCCGGGCGGCCTTGCAGCGGGGCCGACGGATGTGCTATAATGTCACATCATGCCCCATTGGGAAAGGTGGTCCGTCTATGGCCTATGACAAGCAGCAGGTAGCGGAAAAGCTTCGCTACTGGCAAAGATTCATGCAGAATTTCCACCTGCCCACCTGGGAGGAGCTGCCCGACCTGGAGCTGTATATGGATCAGGTGGTGTCTCTGGTGGTCCGCTATGTGAATTTGCAGCCCCATTCCGCCCCCAAGGACTCCATTCTGACTGCCAGCGCCGTGAACAACTACGTGCGGCTGAAGCTGATCCCCCCGCCTGTGAAAAAACGATACAGCCGGGTTCACCTGGCGCATTTGATCGTCATCTGCTGCCTGAAGGGCTCTATGAGCCTCTCCAGCATTCAGCAAATGTTTCCCATTGCGCTGTCGGAGGAGGAGGCCCGGCAGGTTTATTCCAACTTTGTCAACCGCTACCGCACCGCATACCTGCGGTGTGTGGAGCAGCTGGAGCTGCTGTCCGAACCGGTTCTGGACCCCGGCAACGGGGAGCCCAGCCAGGTGGACAGCCTGGTCCTCACCACCGCCGTGGCAAGCACGCTGTACAAGCTGGTCACAGACAATCTCCTGGCTCTTCAAACGCCGCCGGAGAAGGAGACGGAACCCTCCTGCTAACCCCCCAGCTCATCCGGCGGAACCCAAGCCCGAGTCATAAAAAATTGCGTGAAGACTGCAGATGCAATCTTCACGCGAATTTTTTAGGCCGTCACCTGTACGGCGCGTGTCATACGTATTGAATTTTCATCGTGCCGAAGCTGACTTCTCCCTCCAGGACAATGGTCCCCCGGCAGACGTCATCCGGCTTCCCGGAAACATTCATTCCCCCGCCTGTCCGGTCCATGTCCAGCTCCACCCGGTACTGCCGCGGGATCTGGAGGACCAGATTGCCGAAGGAGGTGTCCAAGTACAGGCGGCAATCCCGGGCCACCGATTGACAGCCGGTGAGATCCAGGACCAGGCTGCCGAAGGCCACCTCCACCTTGCCTCCCTGGAACTGCTCCGCCTGAACCAGAATCCGGTCGGAGCAGAAAGCAAAGTCCCCCCGGATCTCGCCGGAATCGTTGGAGAAGAACCGACGGCTCCGCTCCTCGTCATCCAGAGGCTTGCCGTTCACGGTGATATGCGCGTGTCTGCCTTTGCCGCCCCTGCGTCTGTACGCCCGGTCCAGAATCATGGACAGGCCCCACAGAATCAGCAGGAAGCCCAGCACCACAGGCCAGGTGATCAAAGAAGGAATGATCCCCAGGTTGACCAGAAGGAAATACACGCCGGACACTGCGGCGCCTATGCCGAAAGCAGACACCCGGGAGGCGCAGGACGACAGGCCGATGGTCAGCAGCGCATAGGGCCACAGAATGGACCACAGCCCCGTCTCCAGCTTCCAATATATGGCAGCCAGGTAGGTGACGCCGGTTAAGATCAGGAACAGCGCAAACCAAATTCCGCTGCCTTGCCAGTCCATATGAAATCCGCTCTCTTCCGCATCCCGAACCACCTCGTCCACCACTTCCCCCACGTGGGATTTCCGGGGCTCCTCCGGAGCCCGGGCGACGCCCAGCAATTCATCTGTGGAAATGCCGAACAGCTCCGCCAGCCGGGGCACCGTGGTGACGTCGGGGCAGGAAAGATCATGCTCCCACTTGCTGACGGCCTGCGCCGTCACCCCCATTCTTTCCGCCAGCTGATCCTGGGTCAGACCCAGCCGCTTCCGGTGATACAAAATTCGCTTGCCTAAAGTCAGGCTCGCCGTTTCGTCCATGTTTGTGACCTCCTGTTGGATTTGCTTCTAATATGCCACAAAACCCGGAAAATTGCTATCACCCATTTGTTTATTTTGAGGCTTTCCGGCCTGCAACGGCTGGTTGTAACCCGCTCAACAGCCGGTTGAAGAGCCGCCGCACCGGCGGCTCCGGGCCCGGTGGGGGAGGTTGGTAGAAGCGCGCTCCGAACATTTCAAGGCAAAAGCGCCGAACCACGGCCTTTTGCGATTCGGCGCTTTGCCTTTTCGTCACGTCAATCAGGAGGCCGAACTTTTGTAAATGATGGATTCCAGTCGCCGGTCTCGCGTAGGCGGAAGCAGGTTAATACGCTTCTGTAAAGGGCAGGAATCCCAGGTAATCTTTGATCTCCCTGCGGTATTGTACCGTTTGAAGATAATCCTCTCGGTAGCCGGGCTCCACCCAGGGCAGAAATTTGTTGGCGACGGCATAGCCTGCATAGTGCGCCAGCTTGGGGCCTGCGGTATCCAGCGCGATAAAGTAGGCGCGAATCGCATCCTGATACCGGCCGGTTTCTTTGGGCAGAGCCTTCCGAAAGGCATCCTGGGTTGCGCGGGCTTCTTGACACACGGGGAACGTGCCCATCAGGTGATCCCGAATCAGGTGCGTGAAATCCTTTGACGCAAAGTCAAATTTACACGGGCTGTGGAAGTTCTCCAGATTCACCCGATAGCCCAGGTATGCCGCGTACAGGATGTCCGCAATCACCTCTCTCCGGCACGCCGAGAGATACGCATCCAGACTGGGCGCGGCGGCCTCACCCAGCTGGGCGCGGAGGGCCGAGACAGCCGCATGATACTTCTTTTCCGTGTCGGGAAACTCAGAATCATGTTCTCTGAGCAGACCGGCAAGGTCATGGAGGATAGAAGGACCCGTAAACCGGTCCATGATTTCGTCCAATGTTTTCATCGTCATCTTCCTTTTTATGCGAAATCAACCGTGGCCACAGTCGGCAGAACCAATTTGCTGGAAATGAGTCCTCGCAAAATTGGTATGGCTGATAACTATTGTCAGAAAAAGGCATGTACAGCGTTGATAATCCGCGATCGTTCTTTCTCAGGCAGCTTCATGATTTCTGCGACAAATTCATTTGACACCCCTTCGGCGGAATGCTTGACAACATCTTGCAGCAATGTATCCGCCGACACTTCCAGAGCATTTGCGATATTTACAAAAGTATCCAATTTAGGAGGCTTCACGCCGCGTTCAATGACGCTGATGTGATTGGTGCTCAAATCAACGATCTCGGCAAGTTCGCCCTGCGTCATATGTTTTCTCTCTCGTGCAGTTCTGATTCTACTCCCAATTGCACCCAGATCCACATAAAAGCCTCCTTTCAGAACGAGTCATTGACCTAGTGCAATTATAGCCAGTGTAGAACCAAGAATACAGAAGCCAAAAGAACGAGCAATCATTCCAATAGCATCATTTTTTAGTGCATCGTGCTTGCCCAAAAGAATTTTCCTCGTTACTAGCCGGGGACAAAAAAATACCGTAGAATTTTATGATGCGGATGAACAGCAAGCTTGGCCAACCAATTAAAAAATATTTTTATAGCTTAAGAAAGGAAAAAGACACAGACTGGAACATGGTTCCGCTTCTGTGTCTTTCGTCTGGAATTTGCGTTTGCAAAAAGATGCCACACCCCAAATTATGTCTGGATCATACATAAGTCCAAAGCGAAAAAATAATCTTAAGTGTAGCTCTTCAACACATAGGCCTGCAAGGCATAATGGAACACCCGCCTAAAAGAGAGCGGGCAGCTCATCCGAATCAAACAATTAGGGGAAGGGCCATCCAACACCATGATGCAGGCCGAGGGCTACTATGAGCTGTTTCTGCTGAACCTGCGTACCGTCCTTCGCCGAGGGGGAGCTGATGGCCCTCCAGTGGGATGATCTGGACTTCGATACTGGAGTAGTGGCGGTGAATAAACAGGTCCACGAGGTAAAAGGACAGCTCCGGCTAAGCGTCCGCAAATTGGTGCTGCCGCCGGGTGTGGTTGGGGTGCTGCAGGAATACCGGATTTATAATTCGGTCTCTCTTTTTCTCAGATAATTTCATCACTACTGCCGTAAATTCATTCAGCACACCTTTAGTGGAGTGCTTAACGACATCTTGTAATAGTGTATCCGGTGAGACTTCAAGGGCATTCGTTATACTCACAAAAGTATCCAGTTTGGGAGGCTTAACGCCACGTTCTATCACGCTGATGTGGTTGGTACTTACATCGACGATCTCAGCAAGCTCGCCTTGCGTCATCTGCCTTCTCTCCCGCGCGTTTTTTATCCTACTCCCAATAGCACGCAAATCCACATCAAAGCCTCCCTTCAGAGCGAGTTATCAGTCTACCATAATTATAGCCACTGTGAAAACAAAAATACAGAATCTAAGAGAACGGGTAGGATAAGGTATAATAAATTGCGCAAATTGAAGAGGGCATAAAAAGTAGACACGGCT
>OIYW01000024.1_pt1 | contig 115199 bp, 95 predicted proteins | sample 1588351 | NCBI WGS metagenome assembly OIYW01 (sample SAMN03283268) | human gut metagenome | biome: human-associated habitat; material: feces | host: Homo sapiens | place: USA | collected 2013 | reverse complement strand
GTGCCTGCCGGGGATGTGCAGGCGGCGCGCCATGCCGCAAAAGCTACCGCTGACGCCGGACTCTCGGTGCTCTCCTATGGTTCCTACTTCCACGGGGACGAAGGGGAGGACTTTGCCCCGGTGCTGGAAAGCGCCAAAGCGCTGGGCGCACCGATAGTGCGGGTGTGGGCGGGGCGCTCCCCCTATGAGGAATGTTCCGCTGAAGCGTTTTCCCGCTGCGTAACCGCGTTTCAAAAGGCTGCCGATATGGCGGCAGAAGCCGGAATTGCGGTGGGCTTTGAGTACCACCGCGGCACCTTCACCCAAACGCGCGCCGGTGCTGCTGCGCTGCTGGATGCCGTTTCTCGGGAAAACGTCTCCTGCTACTGGCAGCCCAACCCGGATATTTCACTCGAAGAACAGCTTCTGGAAATGGATGACCTGCTGCCAAGGATATCCAATCTTCACGTATTTTACTGGACCGGAAACAATATGCGCCATCCTCTTTCGGAAGGCTTTCCCCTGTGGGAGCAATATGTGAAGCGCTTACAAAAATCCAATGTTCCCCGTGCGATGATCTTGGAATTTGTGGAGGGAGATTCTCCCGAGGCCTTTTTGCGGGATGCGGCCACCCTGCACAGGCTTTTGGGTTCCACGGTTGCTGCCAATTATGCGGAAGAAATACAAAACCAGTGAGGAGTTATCAAAAAATGACCAAAATAATTTTCGTGTGCCACGGCAATATCTGCAGGAGCCCTATGGCCGAGGCTGTTTTCCGGCATCTGGTTGAAGAGCGGGGGCTGAGCGACCGCTTTCAGATTGATTCGGCGGCGGTCAGCGATGAGGAAGTGGGCAGGCCTGTGGATCTGGAGGCCAATGCGGAACTCGAGCGGCGCGGGCTGCCGCGAAGCCAGCATATTGCCCGCCAGTTGACGGCGGAGGATTATGACCGCTTCGATTATTTTCTGGGGATGCCGTTTCCGGTCAAGAAGGTTGGGCAACAATGACTGTTGACGGCGTTGTACAAGAACTCTTTATGATTAAAGATTGTACAATGACGATGACCAAACGTAAAAAGGAATTTAGAGCTCTTGGTTTTAGGGGTTCTCAACATAAGTCCGCAGGTTGGTCTGGTAAAGGTGAATTTACTATGTATCATGTTAGTTCTGTATTCCGCAAGCTTATGCGTGAATATGCGAAAACTGGTAAAGATATTTATTTCACTCTTACTATTAAAAATAACGATCCAACAACCACTATCGGACAGCAGGTAGCTGCTTTTTACTATGTGAACATCGATGAAGGCGTTCTTGCAAAATTAGACGTTGAAGCTGAAGTATTGGAAGAAACTATGACTGTTACTTTCTCTGACTTCGAATATTTAGAATACTTCAAGAGTCCTCAAAATTAAAGGAGAATATAAATGGAACTTTTAGATTTACTTAAATCGCGTGATATTCGCGCTACTAAAGAAATTGAATTAAAAGGTGAACTGGCTGGTTGTAAAATTACTATTCGTCCTGTAACTACAGAAGAATGGCAATCTGCAAGAGCTCGTTCTATTAAAATCAGTAAAACTGGAGAACCTTCCGTTGATCAGGTTGCAATGGGTATTTCTTTGATGGTCGATGGCTGTGTAGTACCGAACTTTAGATCTACTGAAGTATTAGGTACTTTTACAGTTCCAGAAGAGTTTGTTAAGTATAATTTCAAGCCGGGCGAAATCGAAAGAATTGCTAATGAAATTATGCAATATTCTGGCTATAGCGAGGATGTAAATCAAACTGTAAAAAAGTAAAAAAGCTTTTTTATGATAAAGATTCTGATACGGTAGCAGCTTACTGGTGTTTCCGGAAATTAGGTTGGAAACCTTCAGAATTTTTAGATTTACCGATTGATGAAAAAGCCTGTGTATTTGCTTTTTTAGAAATAGCAGCTAAACAGGCAAAAGAAGCTCAATCACAAATAAAATAATGATTTAAAGATAAGCGAGGTAAAATCATGGAAGTCAGGAACTCAATTCATTTAGATGATGGAATGTCACCTGTTCTCAGTAAGATTTTAGCCTCGCTTCGTCTTACTTTAACGGCTTTAAATAGTACGCCGGGCGAAGCGGGTTTATTTAGGGCAGCACAACGAGATATTTCAAGAGCTAATCAACTTTTGAATGGATTTAATAGCGAATTAAAACAATCACAAGATTTAATTCGTAATCTTGGATACCGAGATGATAATCCAATAGGTAACGTTTTTTCACGAGCAATGAATCCTTTGACTGAGTTAGTTGCTGGAGTTTATTTATTAAAATCTGCAATTGATGAAGTTGGAAGACTAACAACTCTTGGCGATAATTTAATGTTAAATCAGGCAAGATTAAATATTGTCAACGATGGATTAAGAACACAAGAAGAATTATCAAAAGCTATTTATGAATCGGCACAAAGATCCAGAGCAGATTATTTAGCTACAAGTCGTGTTATTGGTCGTATGGGTATTCTTGCTGGACAAGCCTTTAATAATAATGATGAATTAATCGCTTTTACAGAATTAGTTAATAAAGCTTTCCTTGTTGGTGGTAGTACCCAACAAGAACAAAGAGCCGCTATGTATCAATTGACTCAAGCGATGGCATCAGGCAGACTTCAAGGTGATGAAATGCGTACCATTCGTGAATCTGCTCCCTTACTGAAAAAGGCAATTCAAAATTATATGGGTTTAGATGATGCTGCTTTTAAAGAGGCTCAAAAGAATGGTGAAATTACAGCGGAAGTTATTAAAAATGCTGTATTTGCATCTTCGGATGAAATCCAAAATAAATTTAATGAAATTCCTATAACTTTTAGTCAAGCAATGACGATGGCAGGAAACTCCTTATTGACTAATATGGAAGACATATTTACTGGTATTAGTACAAATGGAGTTAGTATGATACAGACTCTAGTTAGTAATTTTGATATTCTTGCAGGTATACTAGGTTATATCGCAGGCGTATCACTTGTTATCTTAATTAGAAACCTAGTAGCCGCACTACCAGCTGCGGCGGCGTTGGCATTAAGTTTCATTGCCATGAATTGGCAGGTCTTATTATTAGTTGCGGCTGTAATGGCATTGTTTAAATTATTTTTAGCCTTTCCTGAAGCATTTGGTGTTTTAATTGGTGGTGTTAAAGCACTAGGAACAGCTTTTATGAACATGGTAAAATTAGTAGCTGATTATTTCTTAATGTTATTTAATGAAATAATTTTAAGAGGTATGAATTTTGTTCTTGATAAATTAGGTAAAGAAAAAATTCAAAAAGTAGAATATTTTGGAATGGAAAGTGTTGGATCAAGTTATCTTGAAGGATACTCTAGCGGTAAAAAATGGGCAGAGGATACAGGGGTTAAATTAGATAACTTTATGACTGGCATGAAGAATACTTTCAATCCAAATACATCTGTTTTAGGCGGAACTGTTCCTAAACCAGTAACAGATCTTGATACTGTTGGCGAAGTTAAAAACATTAAAGGTGGTAAAATTAATCTTGATGACAATAGTATTCAATGGATAAAAGATGCTGGAGCTATAGAATTTGTAAATCGTTTTACAAATATGCGACCTATCTTGAAAGTTAATTTTGGGGACGTACATCAAACGGCGGATGTTAATGAAATTGCCGACGCTATTGCAGATATGGTTGAAAATGCCGTTACAACATCTTTAGAGGGGGAGTGAGTATAAATGGCTGCGCAGTCTGGTAATCCCAGTGAATTGAAGACACTTCTTGAGAGTCTTTCTCCAAATTCGGATTCTATGAGCCAAGCTAAAGGTGATGTAAAGATATTTGTAGTGTATAAAGGGGATACAATACAAATTCCAGTGAATCCAGAAAAGTTGAATATAAGAACTCCCGGAAATAATAAAACTTTTCCGATAGTTTCTTTAGGTGAAATCAATGTTCTAAAAAATCCTAAATTGACCACTATAGGATTTAGTTGTTTTTTTCCAATTCCGGAAAGACAAAATTATCCATATGTATTGACAGGTAATTCAGAACCAACATTTTACACAGCACTTATTAAGCAAATTTTAAATAAACAAAATAAAACTCAATTTTTACCTCCAACTTTTTATACGACATTTTTTGAAAAAATTCGTAATGGAAAAGAACCTGTAAGATTAATAATTACAGGATTGCCTGTTGGGTTTAATAAATTAGTATCTGTAGAAAAATTTGATTATGGTTACGATGAAGGTGACTATGATGTTGTTTATGATATTGAGTTTAAAGTTTATCCTATTTATGCTATTAATGGAGCTACTATTGATGAAGATGGAACAATTACCGTTGATACTGGTGAGTTAAGAACAGATGAATCAGAAAGTTTAACAATGGGAGATGAAGTAAGTGTCACAGGCACTATTTACAAAGATCCCGCTATGCAATTTGTTGATAGGTATGTAAAAAATAAAACTGGCTGTTTTGTTAATTTATTAGATTTTGATAATAATGGGGCTATTCATCTAACAGATAGTGAAGATAGATGGATTGGTTGGGTATCAGAAACAGCTGTAAATAAAGTAACAGGTATTTTATGATGAAAATATTATTAGCAGTTGAAACTCCAGATAATAAAATATTTGAAATATCTGAAGTAGTTTATGATATATCATGGACTACTACATTACTTGAACAGCCGGGAAAATTAAAATTTTCTGTTCCGAGTAATGTTGAATTAGTATTAGATTTTGCAACAACTGTTAATTTAATGGTTGATGAAGTACCAGTATTTTATGGCTATGTAGTTAATATGAATTGTACTGAAGATACCATTACTTATGAAGCAGTAGATCAAATGTTTTATTTAAAAAATAAAGAATCCTATGTATTTTCTGGAAAAACAGCCACTCAAATATTTAAAGCGATCTGTGATGACTGGAAATTTACCTATAAAATTGTAGATGAATGTAATTGGCAGGTATCTACAAGAGTTCATGATGGAAAATCTTTATACTCGATAATTGCTTATGGTTATGATGAAGCTTTGGTAAATACTCAAAACTGGTTTATTATTCGAGATAATTATGGAACATTGGAACAAATCAGTTTATTATCCCTTAAAACAAATTATTATATTTCTGATGACTTAAATGTTACCAACTTTAATTACCGAAAAAGTATTGACAGAGATTCGTATAATCGGGTAAAATTAGTACAAGATAACACCAAAGAAGGTGTTAGAAAAGTATATGTTGCTCAAGATGATGAGAATCAACGAAAATGGGGTATTTTACAATATTATGAAAAAGTTGATAAAAATGCAACAGAAAATCAAATAAAAGAACGTGGTAACGCTCTATTAAAGATTAAGAACAGAGAATTAAAAACAATTAAAATTCAGTGTGTTGGTTTACCACATAATTTCAGAGCTGGACATTGGTTATTTGTTGCGTTAAATCCTTTAACAAAAGCAGGTTTTGTAAATAATCAAGAATACATTGTTGTTGATTGTACACATCAATGGAAAAATAATGAGCATACTATTAGTTTAAATCTTAACGAATACAGTTTAAACGTAGGTGGTTAATGTGGCAGAAAGCACAGCAGGATTCAGATTAGTTAGTATTACAAGAAAAATGATTAAACAAAAAGCACAGAGTACCGATGTGGCTGATTGTGTGTATGGTACAGTTCTTTCTGTAGCTCCATTAAGTGTGCAATTAGACACAAGAACAACTTTACAGGAAGCTCAATTAGTTGTCGGTGCTCTATGCAAAGAAACCATTATTAAGATTCCGTTTCCGGAAAAAGGTCAAATTAAACACAAACATCAGGCAATTCACGATGGTATGCACAATACGACGATGGAATTGCCTGAAATTCAATTGTGGCGAGGTTTAAATACTGGAGATCGTGTTATTTTGCAAAGATTTAATAATGGTCAAAAGTATTTAATCTTGCAAAGAGTGGAGGGAATACCTTGATACCGTCAAATCGTAACCTTATTGTTACTCAAATTGGACAAAATGAAGTTACAAGAACTTATAAAGTTGATTCTTATAATAAAAGAATCATTGGAACAACTGATGGACAGCCTGCAATTGAACAAGCAATTTTAAAAAATTTTGATACAGAAAGATTTGCTTATGTTATTTATTCTAAAAATTATGGTATTGAATTAGAAAAATACATTGGTAAAGATTATGATTTTATTCGTTCAGATTTGCAAAGGGCAATAGAGGAATGTTTATTAGTTGATGCAAGAATTTATTCTATCAATAATTTACAATTTACTCAAGAAGGTCTGGATTATATGTCAATTACAATGGATATAGAAACAGAACAAGGTGTTTTGACTACAACTTTAGAGGTGAAAAAATGAATGCACTTTCAACCTATTTAGAAAAATATTCATATGATTATATTTTATCTGAAGCACTAAAACAAGTTCCGGACACTGTGGATAAACGTGAAGGTGCTATTATTCGAGATGCTTTGGCTCCTTGTTGTTATGAGGCAGCGAAGGCTATTTTGTATCTTGCAGATATTATCGAACAAACTTATGTAGCAACTGCAAATGGACTTTGGCTGGATGGTCGTGTTTTAGAAGGTGGAATTACTCGAGATCCTGCTACATACTCTAAAAATTTAGGTGTTTTTAAAGATCAGTTAGGTAATCCTGTTCAAATTTCTATCGGACAAACTTTCTCGACTGTAGGAGATACCATTTTAAATTATGTTTGTGTACAGGTTTATGTAGATGAAAATGGGGATGTAGTTCCCGGAAGTTATGTATTACAATGTAATACTATAGGGTCTGTTGGTAATAGTTATATCGGTAGAATCGTTCCTAATGATTATATTGAAAAACTTGCTAGCGCTGAAATAACAAGTTTATTATATCCCGGCGAAGAAGAAGAAACAGATGAATCTTTACGTGAACGATATTTAGGTAATATGTTAAAAACAGCTTTTGGTGGTAATGTTGCACAGTATAGACAATGGGCAAAAGAAATTGCAGGTATTGGTGGAGTTCAGGTTTATCCTGTTTGGGCAGGTGGTGGAACAGTTAAATTGAGTATTATTGATACGGATTATAATCCAGCTTCTACAGAATTTTGTCAGACTATTTTAGAAATGTTTGATCCAGAAAATTCCGGAGCAGAAAATACTCGTGGATTAGGTTTAGGTATCGCTCCAATAGATCATAAAATGACAATATCAACTCCTTTACCGAGAACTATCAATGTATCTGGAAAAATCACCTTATTACCCGGATATAAATTAGAAACACTATTGCCTAAAATTAAAGAATCTATTTCTAATTATCTATTAATGTTAAGACAACATTGGGAAGATAGTGACGAACAAAATAATTATTCAGTTATTGTATATTTGGGCAGAATTACAGTTGCTATTTTAAGTGTTGAAGGTGTATCAAGTGCTTATGAATTAAAACTTAATGATACTGATACTGATGTTGTTTTAACAGAAACAAGTTCGTTACAGGAAGTTCCTGTTTTAGGGTCGGTGAATTTCATTGAACAATAAAATTTATAATCGAACTGGGTTATATAGGACAAGAATTGGTCGTTATTTTCCAAAATATTATGAAGGTATTTTGGAAACAGATGAACTAATTAAAGTTGAAAATGATATTTGGAATAATATTTATAATTTGATTGTAAAAGCTAAAAGAAATCAATTTATTGCTTATGCAGATGAAGATGGAATTTATGCTTATGAACAATTATTCCAAATAGTTTCAGATCCCACTACTGAAACATTAGAAGAAAGAAGATTTAGGCTACTTAATAGAGTACAGACGTTGTCTTATTATACAATGAATTTTCTTCGCGAAAAATTAGATAATTTATTTGGCGCGGATAATTATGAAATTCAAATGGATTATCTAAACAGAACTTTATATGTTAAAAGTAATGCTTCTAATTATTTTGTTTATAGCGAAACGATTGCTTTAATTCATAAAATAAGACCAGCCAATATGATTTTTGTTAATGTACCTTTAATTCCGTCAACAGTCGAAGTTGGAGAAGAAATTTATCAACAAAAATGGTGGTGGAATTATATTTTAGGTGGTAAATGGAAAGTCGGTGAAAAACCGATTATTAGTGTACAAGAATTGGCTAAATTAAAATCAGAGGAGGTACAATCCTTGACGCCTTTAATGCTTAATAAATTAAAAGAATTTACAGCAGAAACAATTCAAGCTGTGCTAATCAATGATACCTATAAGGTAACAACATTCGTTCAAAAAATTATTACTGGTGGGTATTTAAGAATCCAGTATAATGTTGAAAATTGGGAACAAATAAAATTAATTACTAATATTAAATTTTTAGACGCTGAAGAATTTATTTTATCAAATAATGCTGTGTATATTCCAGTGGCTTCAGATACAATGATTGAACACAGAATTAATATTCGGGAGGTTACTTCAAATGGCTAATATTATAATGCAAATTACTGATTACATCGCTCATTTATGGCATAACACATCTGATGATATTGTAATGGCTGAAAATATTAATGGTTGGGAAGATACATTACAACAACATTCACAGTTCTTAAAAAGGTTTTCTTGGCAACCGAATACCGCTTATCCAAAAAATTCGGTATTACTTTATCCGTTTGGATTGCATACTAAATTAGTATCTAAAAACGCTGGTACAAGTGGCAGCGTTGAGCCTACATGGTCAGAGGCTACAGGGGTAGAAGGTTCAAGAACAATTCAAGATAATGATATTGTGTGGGAAGAACAGCCTATTCAAATATCTTCAGATACTACACCAGTGGGAACCATTAAACAGCAGCTTTGGAACTCAGCACCTCCTGGATATTTAAAGCTTGATAAAAGTGTAATTCTAAATAGATCAGAATATCCGGAATTGTGGGATTTTGTTCAAAAATATATGCCTTTAACTACAGAAGTTGAATGGCAAAAGATGTTGACTCAAAATGGGACTTCCGTTGGTTTCTTTTCACAAGGCGACGGTTCTACCACTTTTAGAACACCAATTATGATAGATTTTGGTCGTGGTGGCTCCTCTGCTGGTGCTTTCTTTAAAGACCAAAATAAACTCCATAACCATACGGCTAATATTGATACTACCCCTGCACAGGGTAGCTTTAGGTTGTGGAAATTTGATCCTGCCGCTACGGGTGTATTCTCTTCAAGTTATTTAGGAAGATGGGCAAACAGTAAAAACGGCGGCAGTGATTCAATGTATCAAATTAATTTTAATCTTGCAAATGCCTTAAATAATATTACAATCGCTTCTTCGGGAGCATCTGAAGGGTATCCGAAACACGTTACAATGCCATTTTACTTGAGAACTTTAAATATTTAATATTCTTAAATAGTAAGGCATAATGATATGTTTAGGATAGGCTTCTGATCCACCACTATCACTCATGTTTAAATCATGGGAGTGTGTACCATTAAAGTTGACAACTTCACGAGTATCACCTTTATGAGCACAGCTACCAGCCCATATACCAGTTCTGGAAAATACTCCTGTTGTTCGACCTGAATCTTGTCCAACTTGTTGAGCTGCAATAAAACTACCTGTTAAACTTTTAGATTGGATGCTTCCGGAGTGGTTATGGAGTTTATTTTGGTCTTTAAAGAAAGGAGTATAAAGTGATTAAATTTAGAATATTCAACCAACGATTAAGTTATTATGGAGATTCTGAAATAGTTGCAGATAGTAAAGGATATTTAACATTTACGCTTGAAACCTCTGAAGATTGGGCTAATTATGTAGGTAAGACTGTACAATTTACAAGGGACGGAAAAACTTACAGCGTAACCAATATTTCAGACGGCGTAGAGTATACTGTACCGTGGGAGGTACTTGTTGGTGCAGGTGTAATGCAAGTAAATGCGTTCGCTGTATCAATGGTGGGAAGTAAAAGAGCAACTACAAATGAAATCCAAATAGAGGTTATAGACAGTGGATTTAATCCGGATGATCTAGAACCAACAGACCCAACTCCTGATATTTTCGAACAGTATGTTCAACAAGTTCAGGAAAATGCAGATAAAGCAGAACAAGCCGCTAAAGATGCAAAAGATTCTGCGGATACTGCGCAGGAATTAAAAAACAAAATTGATACTATTTATCAAAATGTTAAAGATATTAAGAGTGACATAGAAGATTTATTAGAACAAGTACAGAATTATGCTAATAATGCCTATCAATATGCAGAAGCCGCTAAATTATCTGCACAACAAGCTTCAAAATCTGAAACAGAAGCAGGTCGATATGCAGGCGAAGCGAAGGTATTTTCTCAAAACGCTAAAGAATCAGAAAATAATGCTAAAATCAGCGCAGATTCTGCTAAAGAATCAGAAAATAATGCTAAAATCAGCGCAGATTCTGCTAAAGGTAATGCAGAATTAGTCTTAGCGACTAAAGAAGAGATAGATACTATTTATGCAAATATCGAAATAATTAAAGCGGATATTGATAATAAGTATACACAAATTAATTCACAAGCGGATTCAATAAATTCGATGTATATTCAAATACAAGAATGGTATAATTCTTTTTTACAATCAGCTTCTTATATAAATTTTACAGATGAAGTTTCTGAAGATTTATGGAATGCAGATGAAAATGATTATACTCTATCCCTTGATACATCAGGAAGGGCTATTTTAAATATTCAAATGTTGGACACGAATGGATTATACATAAGAAGTCCTTTTGTAGATATGGAATTTCCTGATGACGTTAGTGTAACAATCAGGGCTATTGCTCCTTTTACTGGTAGACTATGCTTATACGAATTAATGAAAGGAAGCGAAACTAATGCTCAATAAAATTAGTCAAGTTATTTCTGGATTATCCCTAATCAAATTTATTAATTCTGTTATAGATGGCATAAACGCTCATTTATCTGATTATAATAATCCTCATAAAGTAACAGCGGCTCAATTAGGTTTATCTAATGCGTATAAATATAAGGGTAGTGTTGAAACTTATGAGGATTTACCAACATCAGCTGAAAGTGGTGATGTTTATAATGTTGTTAAAGGTGATAAAGAACAAGGTATTGCAGATGGAGCAAATTTTGCTTGGGACGGTACTAAATGGGATAATTTAGGCGGATTATTAACTGGTACAGGTGCAATTAGGGTTGAATTTGTGGCTGCAAGTTGGCAAATTAATTCTTCCACTAATTTATATGAACTTCCATTAAATCTTTTTGAACAAGTGGAAAGTGTTGGTGTTTTAAGTGTTGAGGCTGTTGAAAATAATGAAAGACATAGCGTTTTAATCGACACTGTTGGAAATAAAGTAATTGCTTTGAATGCTTTTGATGGTGCTATTTATTATACGACTTTTCGGGAGGTAACACAATGAAAAAAATTTCTCGCCAGCAAGATGTAACAGTAGCTAATGTTTTAAGATGTTTAAATGAATTAAATGATGAAAATATGGTTTACGTCGGAACAGAACCTCCGGAAGAAGTTAAAAAAGGATTAATATGGGTAAATCCAGAAGAAATAACAGAAGAACCTGAAAAAATTTATGTTGGTCATATGGTTGGGGATATCTATCCTGTTAGTTATACCGAATTAGAATCAGGTCAATTAGTATTAAAAGGTCAGTTAGTTAGTCGTGAAATTTATGGTGTATTATGGGCATGGTTGCAAAAACACCCTAGTTTACTAATAACAGAACAAGAATATACCGAATATGTAAATTCCTCAGAAAATTTATGTTGTCCTTATTTTAGCACAGGAACAACAGAAAATAACTTCAGATTACCTAATTATAATGGCGTATTCTTTAAAGCAACTAATGATACTTCCAAAATTAACGAATATGAAACTGATAAACAGAGAAATATTAGTGGACAATTTTCAACTTATCGCACAAGTTGGGATGATGGTACTGGAGAATTACTTTTTGATGCAAATGGGGCTTTTGGAAAAATAGAAACTGGTAATAATATGGACAGTATTCATCAAGATTCCTCAGACAGACAACAACAAATTGTAAATTTCGATGCATCACGTTCAGTAGGCGCAGAACATACTGGTGAAGAAGTAAAACCTAAATCAATAAATCAAATATGGGTTATTCAAGCTGTAGGAGTAATAACAAACGCCTCTAATTTGGATATTAGTCAATTAGAAGAAGCAATTCAACAATTAACTAATTATAGTAATTATGAAGTTGCCTGCATTAAAAATAATCCAAATTATTATAATCGTGATGAATTATTTACTACAAATAAAACAACAGTAACAATTCCGAAAGATTTAAAAATCAATATTAATGGAAATTGTTATATCAGTACAATTAATAAATCTTTACAATTATCTACAGTAGATACTCCAGCTAATTTAGCAGGTAAAGATGTTTATATTTATGCTTGTGAACCAACTTCAGGAACAGAGCCTATTTTCGTATTATCTTTAAATAGTACAGTCCCAACAGGTTACACAGCTAATAATAGCCGCAAAATAGGCGGTTTTCATTGTTTGTGTAAAGATGTTGGAGTTATAGAAGGGCATACGTTATCTGGATATGTTACAGGAGATATATTACCAGCAACAAGATGGGATTTATTACACAGACCTAAAGGAGATTCAGAGGGACTTGCTTATGATGAAGTTTCTGAATGTTGGTTAAGTATTTATCAATTAAGTTGGGACGGCACTAAATTAGTCAGTGTTTATAATGGAGTTATTGCAGATGGTACTTCAACTAAAAAATGGCATGGTGAAGCTTTTATTGAACAATTAATGAATCAAAAAATGCGATTACCATGGCGACATGAATTTCAGATGGCAGCAAAAGGAAGTAATGAAGGAACAGGAATTAAGAATGCAGCAGATCCTAATACTACAGGTGGTCATGTAGATAGTAACAACAGAAGAATGATTAGTAATATTGGATTAGAAGATTGTTGTGGCTGTTCTTGGCAATGGGCTATGGATTTAGGCTTTGCAGGGGGATCAGGATGGAATGATTCTGTTTATAATTCTAACGTTGATTCTCAAAGATATGGTCAATCCTATGGTACTTTATATCGTTTGCTTTTGGGCGCTTGCTGGTTTTTCGGTTCGAATTGCGGTTCTCGTTCTGTCAATTGTAATGATGGCTCGTCTAATGTCAATTCCGCTTACTCTGCGCGCGGTACGTCGGAGCCGAGGGTTGTCACGAATTTAAACTAATGACCGAGGGAACTATTTTACGAGGAAAACGGTGGCTAGTATGAAATACTAGCCAAAGCTAACTTTTTAGTGTATAATATTAATTAGGTTAATGTATTTTTCAGTAGCTGGCAGTTTTTTCAGGTTTGCTATTGGGCGCTAACTGGAATAACAGTTCGAATTGCGGTTCTCGTTCTGTCAATTGTAATAATGGCTCGTCTAATGTCAATTCCAATTACTCTGCACGCAGTACGTCGGATACGGGGAAAATTAGCAGGTGCGGCTAACCCTCGGCTGATACATTGACCTTGCTGAAAAGCAAAATACGAAAAAGGGTGAAGCAGTGGTTAGTAGTTAATTCGAACGTCATTGCTTCAATTTTTAATAATGAAAAGACATAATAATTTATTTGACAAAATTGTAGACAAAGATAATCTTTTATTAGCGTATAAAAAAGCTAAAAAACATAAAAGCTGGCAACAAAAAGTTATTCGTGTTGAAAAAGATTTGGATAATTTAATTGAAGAATTAAGATTAAGTTTAATTAATGGTACTTACAAAACAGCTGAATACAGAACAAAGAAAATTTATGAACCAAAAGAAAGAACAATTTATGTACTTCCATTTTATCCAGATCGCATTGTTCATCACGCTATAATGAATATTTTAGAACCTATATGGGATAACCTTTTTATTTCTGATAGTTATGCTTGTAGAAAGAATAAAGGTCAACATAAAGGAAGTCAAAAATGTATGGAATTTGTTCGTAAAAATAAGTATTGTTTAAAATGTGATATTAGTAAATTTTATCCATCTATAAATCATGAAATATTAAAATTAATTATTCGTAAGAAAATAAAATGTAAACGCACTTTAAATTTATTAGATACCATTATTGATAGTATTGATGGAGAAACAAATATTCCTATTGGTAATTATCTTAGTCAATGGTTTGGAAATTTATATTTAAACGAATTAGATATGTTTATGAAACATGATAATAAAATTAAATGTTATATTCGTTATTGTGATGATTTTCTTTTATTTTCTAATGATAAAGCTTTATTAAAAGAAATGGCTATTAAAATCAAAGATTATGTTGAAAATATTTTAAAATTAAGATTAAGTAAATGTAATTTATTCCCGACTTCTCAGGGAATAGATTTTTTAGGTTATAGGCATTTTTCGTCTGGATATATTCTTGTTCGTAAAACTACAGCTAAAAGAATGAAGAAAAGAATCCGGAGATTAAAATGGGAATTGGCTAAAAAGAAAATTACTAATGATAGAGCTTTATCTGTTATTGGAAGTATTTCGGGCTGGTTAAAATGGGCTAATACATATAACCTTCAAATTTTCTTACAACTAAATGAATTAAAAGAATCTATAGGAGGTTCTGTTAATGAACAAATTTAGTGATTTTGCCGAAGAAAAATTTATCGGCGAAAAGATTAAAATATCAAAAGTGTTGAATAAAGAAATTAAAGTTTTAGCTTTTCAAGTTAAGAAAAGTAAAATTGAAAAAGATGGTTTTTATATTCAAATGCAAATAGAAGTAGATGATGAAAGAAAAGTCTTATTTACTAATTCAAGTGTATTAAAAGACCAACTTGAAAAGTATAAAGATAACCTTCCATTTATCACTACTATTATCCAACCAAAGAAATATTTTTCATTTAGTTAGGAGGATTATTATGTATGGTTATCCAAAAGCACTAAAAACAAAAGAAGATTATGAATATGTTCGTAATTATTTTCCAAAAGAACTTTGGAAACAAGATTTTCAAGCTTTATTAGATACTCAATATGATTGGTTTTTTATTGATAAACTATTAAAAAATGAAGAAGTTGTTTTAAAGAAAAATCAAAGAATTGAGTATAATGAAGAATTAGATGAAAGATACTTATACGAATATAAGTATAATCCTAATTGTAAATTAGCTACTATTGGTTATTCAGAAGAAGAAGTACAATCAATTTTACAGGAGGATTAATCATGTCAAGTGTAAAAATTTATGATGGCGAAAAATTTGTAAACTTTAACATATCAAATGGTATTGAATTACCTGTAGGATTTGAATACTATGTACCTTACTCAGAATTAGATAGTGGTCAACTAATTCGTGATGGAAAAATTGTAAGTCGTAGTGTTTATAAAGATTTATGGGATTTTGTTCAAACGCATCCGTCTTTATTATTGACCGAAGAACAGTGGCAAGCTGAATTATCTGCTAATGAAGGAATAGTAAATAATTATTATTCTTCGGGTGATGGTTCTACTACTTTTAGATTACCTAAAGCTGGAGTCATTGAATTACCTGTTATCACAGCTGAAAATATTAATAAGTTTAGTACAGATAGTTTTAAATCTCATAATCACGAAAATATAACAGAGCCTATTAGTGGAAAAATATTAAATCCTATATACTGGAATAGTACGGATAATGGGGGAATATTAAATAACGCAAATATTAGATCTCAAAACTCTGGAAGTCTTGCTCCTTATTTTGCGCCACTATCAGGAACTAATATAACTAATGTTGGAGGAACAGAAACTAAACCTAAAACAATAACTAAATTAGCTGTAGTTCAAGCCTTTGGTAGAGTTATAAATACAGGTACTTTAGATATTAATGATTTGGTAAACGATGTAAATAATTTAATTCAGTCTAATCATATTAAAACTTATACAGATTTAAGTCAGATTGGAATAACTAAAGGCACAGAAACCTTAAAGGCAGTAGGAAAAGCTTTGCCTGATAATTCAATGCTTATACTTTCAATATTTCCAGAATCGGGACACAATAATGTTGAATATCCATATGTATCAGGTCAATTTAGATTAATTAAGTCTAAAAATTATTGTTCTTTATATTTTCAGACTGATTTTGGACGTTCTTATGAAAAATACTTTGATGACCGTGATAATTATTATGTTGAAAATAGCTGGAAAAAGATTGCAGATAATAATAAATTAAGTGTTCCTTCTGATATAAGAATCCCTGTCCATTTAGTTAATCAAGGTGACTCTTATACTCCTGATTGTGATGGTTTAATATGGGCAAAGAAATCAGGAACTGATTCTGGAGCATATATGATAATAGCTGATACTCCAGAAATAGAAAATTCTACTTTTGGTCAAGTATTATATGATGATTATGGTGGACAATACGTTTATAATATTCAAGGTTGTTGTACTTTAGCAAAAAATCAAACTATGTATTTCTTTTGGTCATACAATGCGATAGTTAATTTTATACCTTTTAAAAATAACAATTCTACTTTATACGGTGAAGATTATAGAATATATGTTAAAGTTACTGATGCTGACGGAAATATTCTTAAAGGTGCAAACGTATCTATTTTGAATAATGATCAAGTATCGGTATATAATAACATTACATATGGGGATGGTCGTAATTTTATTTTAAAAAAATATATTAATGTATTAAAAAATTTATCTTCATTTATAGTAAAAGCTACTTACGATGGCAAAGAAAATAGTATTTCATATGAATGGTCAAAGATTGATGAAAATAAGATTAATGAAATAACAGTATCGCTTCCTCTCTCTCTGAATTAAAAATAATAAATAATATTGAGCTCATAGTTACTTCTTTCGATCCAATAAATAAACAATTTTCTGTAAATTTATCTAATGGTTTTCCTTTGCCATAAGCTTGACAACATTTATTAAATTTTGTATAATGGAGGTATAGTAAAGATGAAAGATAAAATATTAGCTTGGATGAAAAAGTTATATGGTAAAATACCAAACGCTATAGGCAACAAGTATATTAAACTAATGGTTTGGTATATGATATGCGTATATCTCGGCTTTACTATTTTATTTATTTATGGTTGGTTTTATAACCTGTTTAAACAAAATATAGCAGATTTACCAATTATTATTTCATTCTTTACTGTATTTGTTGGAGCATCAACAGTTGCCGCAATTAGTTTTCTTTTGCAGTTATTTGTTGATAAAAACAACAATAGTATCCCCGATATTTTAGAAAGAAAGGAGGATGAAAAAAATGACAGTAAATGAATTAATTGCTTTAGCTAAAAGAGCAAAAGGTCAAATTAATCGTATTTATTTACATCATACTGGCGGATTGTATAAACAAAATTGGATTGAAGAAAAAGATTATCACATTTGTATTGAAGGCGATGGAACGATTCGTGTAAATGGTGAACTAACAGATTTCAAAGAGCACACATGGCATCGTAATACAAATGCGATCGGAATAGCGATTTGTTGTGCATACAGAGCTAATCCAATTAGTAAAACTGAAGTTGATTGGAATGGTTATCCGCCTCTACCTATCCAAATCAATCAAATGGCTGAAGTTGTTGCTATTTTAGCATCTGTATTAGATATTCCAATTGATAAAGAACATATTATGACCCATGCAGAAGCGGCTGATATTGACGGTTATGGCTATGGGAGTGGAGATCCGGAAACACGTTGGGATTTATTAGTTGTTGATGATCCTGGCACAGGTCAAAAAAATTGTCCTGGTGGTGATGTGATTAGGGGTCTTGCAATTTGGAAGCAAAATAATTAAGGAGGTACTAAAAATGGAATCTATCAAATCATTGTGGAATAAGATTAAGGCTGTCTTTAATCGTTATCCGAAATTAATTTGCTTTGCTATTGGTTTTGCTTGTGGGGTTTATCACTCTTGGATGAAGTTATAAATGAAAAAAAAACTGATTTTATCATTTGTTTTGTGTGGCTTATTATTGGGTTTTGTATCGGTTGCTTCTGCATCGGAATATTATTTAGTTCCAGTGGAAAAATACGAGAAACAGGAACAATTAGTAGCGGAAGCAATATCCCTCAATCAACAATCGATAAACAAGATTCAAATATTAAAGTCACAGAACAAGGAATTAGACAGCAAATTGAAGAAATCCAATCAGTTAATAATAACATTGGAAAATCAGCAGAAGATGTTGAAGGACTCTTACAGCAGCAAAATCGCATACTTAGAGAATTGCAATCAAGCTTTAGAGAAGGAGTCCAAAGAGTACAAAAAGAAGATTAAGAAGCAAAAGCTTGAAAATACTCTTTTGTATAGCGGGCTGGCTATCCTAATAGTTAAAGCAATAACTTAGGAGGATCTGATGAATAATCCTGAAGAACATACAAAACTTGATCAATATTTAGAGCGCCTAATGAAAAAACAGGACGAGATTGATGAAAAAGCAAAAAATGCTCAAATTTATAGAGATTATAATGTAAAGCTTTTAGGTCTTTTAAAAATCATGGTCGTTGGATTTTTATGCTGTATTTTTTTATGCGCTTGTGCAATAGGAATCTCTTCGGTACTTATTGCTAAAGAATACTTTACTTATAAACAGGGTATTGTCAGAACTGTTACTGAAGATTCTGATACTATTTCCGGCTCTGGAAGCAGTGTTATTATGAACAGAAGTAACGGAGCAACAATAAATGGAAAATAGATTAAATTATGAAAAATTAAAAGCTGAAATTCAAAATCTGACTCGTAGAATGGATCAGATGGAGAAAAAAGCATCCATGTATGAAGAACAATTCCGTGAAACCTCGAAAACTGTGCAATCAATAGATTTTAACGTCAATAATTTATTAAAATTATTTGACAAACTTGAATCAAGAATGTCTAACGATCAGGAGATATTACATAAAAGAATAGGTTCTTTAAAACAGGATTTTGAAGATTATCAAATGAAAGATTTAAAGAATTACTATAACTATAAAAGAGTTATAGTAAACACTGTTCTAACTCTAATTATCGGAGGACTTTTTGGTGGAGTTGTTACAGCCTGGAGAGTCTTCAAGATTAATGGTTGAATCAGATTTTAATAAAAAACTTAAAACATTATCACAAATTGCACTAAAGGTGATCATAAAAGGAACTGGCTTAAAAACGAAAAGTGAATTGCTTTTATGGAAATTTTACATAGAAGATAAAACTTATTCCGAAATAGCCGATGACTTAGGAATTGAAATATCTTCAGTTGGCAAAGCCTTATGGAATGCCAAAAAGGAATTAAAAGAAATCATTAATAATGAAAGACATTTAATTCCACAAGAAATCCAACCATATATTGAGCTCTTGTTGCAAAAACAATAGCAAGGGAATAAATAGACAAGCTCTTTACATATTTTAGGAAATATGTAGAGGGCTTGTTTTTGTTATAATAATTACAGGTAATAACCCCTGCGGGGTGTTAAAAAAGTTTAATATCGTCCAAATATGGTGGCGGTATGGGGAGGACAAATGTATGTATCCAACTAATTACATGAATCCAATGAATAATCAGCCAATGAGTCCGGATTATGGTTATAATCGTATGCAACAAGTACAGCAAATGCAACAAGCAATAAATCCTACTGTTCCGAATATGTTTGGTCAGATGAATCAAATGAATAATATGAATCAACAACAGCAAACACCATATATTTCAGCGATTCCTGTTACTTGTTTAGATGAAGCGAAAGCCGCAAGAATTTCTTTAGATGGCACTTTAAGTGTTTTTATTAATATTCAAGATGGTGAAATTTATACTAAACAATTAAATATGAATGGTTTGGCAGAATTAAAAACTTATAAATTAGTCAACCCACAAGAAAATAAGGTTGAATATATTACTTCAGATACCTTTAATGGTTTAGACCAACGTGTTCAAAATATTGAACAATTATTAGCAAGTATAGGAGGAAATAATCATGAATCCAATGCAAATGTTACAAGTATTCAACCAAATACGAGCGATGCAAAATCCTCAACAAGGAATGGAGCAAATGTTCGGAAATAATCCAGTATTTCAACAAGCTAGAAAGATGGCTGAAGGAAAAAGCCCTGAACAAATGAAAGAAACTGTTTTAAATTTAGCTAAAACACAGGGTGTGGATATTCAGCAAATTATGGGTATGTTAAATCAATTTGGAATTAAAATTTAATAGATGCGCACTGTTAAATTTTGATTTAATAAATTAAGGGAGTGTTCAATTATGGCATTCGAAGGGGCTCAAATGGTTCCGGTTTACGACATGAATAAGTCTGACAACGCTGGTATGATGGGCAGCGGAGCTGGCTGGATGTGGGTAATTATGTTATTTTTCCTGCTTGCTTGGGGCGGCTTCGGCGGCGGTGGTTTTGGTGGTGCTAATGGTGCTGTCAATACACTGACTAACGAATTTCTTTATACCAACTTGAACAACACTTTGGATCGTGGATTCAACCAGTTGGCTAATCAAAACTTTGGTATCCAACGTGATATCTGTCAATCCACTGGTGCTATCCAAATGGGTATGTGTCAAGGATTCAATCAGACTAACGCCGCAATAGCTGAAAGTCGTTTTGTTGCTCAGCAATGCTGCTGCGAAACCAATCGTAACATTGATGCTGTTCGTGCAGAAAACTACAAAAACACTTGTGAAATCACTACTGCAATTCATGCAGAAGCTGAAGCAACTCGTGCTTTGATGACTGCAAACGTAATGCAAGAATTGCGTGATCAGTTACAGGCAGCTCAATTGCAACTTGGTAACCTTTCTCAAACTCAAAATATCATTAATGCAGTTCGTCCGTTCCCGCAGCCCGCTTATATCACTTGCAGTCCTTATACCTCTGTAAATGGTTTCGGTTGTGGCAATGGTTGCGGAATTGTCTAATTAGGAGTGATTATTGTGGCTTGTAACCGCTGTGATAGATTTATTAAAAGTTCCAGCATCACAGCCAGTTCTTCTGACGTGATTATTACTATTAGTTCTGCTCCCACTCTTACAAATTTAAAACGATTCTGTCTTGTGCTTGCACAAAATCTTCCCGAAGGAGCGAATACACTACCTGTTCAAATTAGTATTGGCGGGACGACATATCCTGTTTATACAAGGACTGGTAATCTGTTAAGAGCAGATCAAATTCGTTGCCGTAGAGTATATCCGATTATCTTTGGTAATGATCCTAATCATTTCTCTTTATTATGCTGCGTACCTAATACAGTATATACACCACCTGTAGTAGTTCCGACGGAGGGTTAATATTATGTTAGATACCTTATTAAAACATCTCAAAGAGCAAAAAGATGTCGGCTTAACTAATGAAATTTTAATGGAAACCTTTAAGGAGTCCATTAAACCATTAAAATACTCTGATAGAGAAATCTATGAAGAAGTCGTTGATAAGTTGTATAAAGAGTGTTATGGAGAGCATTTCAGTGATTGGTTAGCGGAAAAGGCTGTTGAAAACTTTAAGAACGTAGACGGCACGGAAGGAGCACACTGGACGATTGAACAAATTGATGATGTAATTCGTCAATATAATATTAAATGTGTTGGTTTTAATCGTTGGGATTTATACTATGTAATGAATATGCTTTATAGCGATTATTACAATGTATTAGGCTCGGATACCGCTATCTATGTAAAATTGAGTAAGGCATGGTTTGAAGACCCGGATGTAAGCGAGGGCAAAGCCTACCGTTACTATATGCAAGTAGCAAAAGCCTAATTAAAGAAAGAGTACATTCTTCGGAGTGTACTCTTTTTTATTGACAATTTTAGCTTATTGGAGTATAATTGTCACATAAGGAGGAATCACAGTGGTCAAAATTAATATTAAAAAATCCAGAAAATTTACTGAATTTGAATATAGTTTATTTATTACATTTGATTTTGATATTAAGATTGTAAGTCAATTAAGAAAGTTGACTTATAGATATTTTCATACAGAATCAAACTGCTGGGAAGTTCCTTCTGTACATTATGAAGCCGTATTAAAAATATTAAATGGCACTCAATTTGTCATTACTAATAAAGAATTATTAGAAAAGAATATGCCTGATTATGAATTTAAAACAACTCCATATAATTACCAACTAGAGGGTATTAAATTTGGATTGTCTAAAAATAGATTTCATTTAGGTGATGAACAAGGTTTAGGTAAAACTAAACAATGTATTGATTTAGCCTGTATTCAAAAGCAGAAAAAAGGTGTTCAGCATTGTTTAATTATTTGTGGTGTAGCCACTTTACGCTGGAATTGGCGTGATGAAATTGAAACACATAGTAATGAAGATCATTGTATATTAGGATTGCGTAAACGTAAACGTAAAAATACTATGTATGATGGCGGCACTACTGCAAAGATTGAAGATTTGCAAAGTATTCCGGAAGCGTTCTTTTGGATAATCAATGTAGAAGCTTTGCGTGATGAAACCATAATCAAAATATTAAAAAAATATCATGAAAATGGTATTATTGGAATTATTATTACTGATGAAGTTCATAAAATAAAAAATCCTTTATCTGCACAAGGCAAAGGATATTTGAAGGTTGTAAATATTAAGGATACTGAAGATATTCGTATAACCATTAGTGGTACACCCTTAATTAATCAACCAATGGATTTATATATGATTTTTAAATCTTTGGGCTATGAAAATAATAGTTACACAGCTTTTAAAAATCATTATTGTTTAATGGGCGGTTATATGAATAGGGAGATTATTGGATATCAAAATCTTCAAGAATTAAAGAATCGTCTAAAAAATATTCAAATAAGAAGATTAAAAAAAGATGTTCTTGAATTGCCTGAAAAGTTACCCCAAACAATTTATGTTGAATTAGCAAAAGAACAGGTAGACCTTTATCAGGAAGTAAGAATAGCTTTACAAGATAAAGTTGATTTAATAAAATTAAATCCAAATCCGCTTGCACAATTTACAAGATTAAGACAGGTCACAGGCACTCCCCAGTTAATTAGTTCTACCGTTAGCAAATCTACTAAATTGGATAGGTTAGTAGAACTTGTGGACGAAATTGCCGATAGGGGAGAACAATGCCTTATCTTTAGTAATTGGGCAGAGGTATGTAAAATAATAGTTGATAGGCTAAAGAGTGTTAATGCTTTAGGTTATATTAGTGGCTGTAAGGATTTAAAAGCTATAGAAACAGAATTTAAAGCTAATCCTAATCATGTTGCATTGGTTGGTACTATCAAATTAATGGGTACAGGCTTAACATTTAATAATAGCAACAATGTAATCTTTTTTGATAGTCCATGGACTGATGCAGATAAACAGCAAGCAATTGACCGTTGTCATCGTATAGGACAAACAAGTGATTTAAATATTTATACTCTTGTTTGTGCTAATACTATAGATGAAAAAGTTGAGAAAATTATTCAAAGAAAACATATTTTGTCAGATGGTATTGTAGATGGCGGAAATGTAATGAAACTTGAACAATTAATCAACTTACTCTTATCGTAAAGGAGGGATAATGTGTCAAGAACTCGTAGACATAGAAAACGTCAAGGCTTTAAAAAACGAAATGTTAATTGTTCTTTGTGTCTTTTTGAAGAAAGTTGCAATCTAAAAGATGCTAAAATTTGTCATGGGTTTGTATTAAAGGATACTAAACCAATCGTTACTAATGCTGATACTAAAATAACGAATGTAGACAAAGAAAATCAAGTAGAACAATTACCAATGTACGATCCTGAATATACAGCACCAGTATCAATGTCTGAATGTCTTGCTATGTTTTTATTTATTATTTTATTGTTTATTGGTTGTGCTTACTTAATTTTAAGATAGGAGATGCCTTGAATGAATGAAATTATTGCTAATTTTATCAACGTACACAAACAAGAATCTGTATTAGCTAAAAAATTAAAATCGCTTAAAGAGCAAGTAAAAAACATCTTAAAAGAAGCAAATCAAGATTCTTATATTATTGATGGAGTAGGTAGTGTTTCTATTAGTGAAAGTAAATCATTGCAATTTGATGAACAAAGATTAATGGCATATTTAGAAGAACACTATCCTCAATGTATTATTCAAGAACCTAAAATTGATTATACTTTATTAGATAAATTAGCGTATGAAAATCAAGAAATTATTAAAGAATTAGTTCCTTTTCAATATGAAAAAGTAACAGAAAGGATTAATGTTAAATATGTCAAAGATTAAAGAATTTACAGTTAGTAGTAAACGTAGTGTTCAAATACATGGTGAATTTTTTACTTTTGAATGTTCTGAATTAATTAGTTTAGATGAAAAAGATGATATTGAAAAAGCAAGATTTGAAGCTTGGGAAAGAGTTAATAATGAAGTAGATAATCAAGTTATTGATGCGTCTAAAATGTAAATAAAAAATATTTTTTTTTACGAATAGTTGACAATTAAAAAGGGATATGTTATTATACTTATAGAGCGGTAATGTACTCGGCGGTCTTACTGCCTCATAAGTACATATCGCTCTAGACCCCTATTTATTTAAGTCAAAAAAGGCTCCTTACGACCGCCGAGAAAGTAAGGGGTCTTTTTTGTTGAAAAGTGAAAGTGAGGTTTTTACAATGTTAAAAAAAATGTTAATTAGTGGACTAATGATATTAGCCATTAGCAGCTCTGTAAGTGCCTGCGAGGTGGAGAATAAGGGGGTAACTGCGGAAGGTAATATCATTACTGATTTCAAGCCTTGTATGCAAGAAAGTTGCCCTATGTACCGTAAATATAGAGAGTTAGAAATATTAATAGAGATTGAATTAGGGGAAAATATGTCTGATGAAGAAGTTCAAGCAAGAACAGCTCGTCAAGATTTCGTAAAAGCTAATACTAGAGTAATTGAACCTAAAAAAATCGTATATGGCGAAGTTTCGATGGACGTAAATAAACATTTAAGGAGAAAATGATGACTAATAATTTTTCATTTATTGTTCACTCTTGGATGCTAACTTCATTAGAGCTAAAAGGAAATGAATTAATTGCTTATGCAATAATTTATAAATATTCAGATATTAAAGGTCAAAAGTTTGTTGTTAGTATTAGAAAACTAGCAGAAATTATGAATGTTAGTAAAAATACAGCTCAAACTGTGCTTGATTCATTAATCGAAAAAGGTTTTATTATTAAATGTGCAAGTCTTGATAATGTTATGGGTAGCAATGCCTATAAAGTTGATTTAGATTTAATTGAGAGTTTTGTTGGGTGTGAAAATGGGACTATCCCCAAAAATGGGACACAACAAAAAAGCCAGGAAAAACAAGGCTCTACAGGCATTTCTAATCAGAGCGGTGGGTCAGAAACTGGGACTTTAGAAAACAAGAAAATAAATATTAATAATATAAATAAATTAGCTAATAAGAATACTAGAAAACAAGGGGGTTTATTAAGGGGGGGCAGTACGTCAACATCAAAGTATTCAACCATGTTGGGTCAACTACTTGCATTTTGCAGAACAAATTTTTACACTCGAAAAGAGCAACAGGAATATGTTTTTAAAGCTTTAAAGCAATATTTAGATTATCGCATTAAATTTAAACTCGAGCCTGAACAATGGCAAGCAATTTTAAATTCTGTAAAAGATTTTGACGCTGAAGATATTTCAAGGCGGGTACAAACAGCTCTTGCAGGGGGTTATAAAATTTTAGTGCCGTCATGGGAAGTTAATAAACCGCAAAGAAGAGTTGATAATATTACTCCTCAAAAAGATGACGATAATGATCATCATGATGTTGAAGGAGTGTATTTCTAAATGGCTTATGAATACAAATTTGATCGTGAAAGTTGCTGGTTTAAAAAAGTTTGTACGGCGTATAAGTCAAATACTTGTGAAAAGTTCTGTGTTAGATACATGGAGTTTGACTTTTTAATTTATGCTAGCCGCCTGCCTAAAAAGTTACAGTATCCAGCAAAGCTAACTCCAGAAGATAAAGATTTAGCTTGTTTTACAATGCTTGATGATTTAAGAAGTGATATTGTAACTTTTGTTGAAGAAGGTGAAAATTTAATTATAGCTGGGGCTAATACTGGCAACGGTAAAACTACATGGGCAGTTAAGTTACTACTGCGGTATTTTCAAGAAATATGGGCTTGTAATGGTTTTAGACCTAGAGGATTGTTCATATCGACATCGAGCTTATTCTTTGCAATTAAGCAGTCTTTTAGCAAAGAAAATGATGTTAAAGAAATTTTAGACCTTATTCCGAAAGTGGATTTGATTGTGTGGGACGATGTTGCAGTTAAAAGTTTAACAGCCTTTGAACAGGATTTACTTTATGATTTTATCAATACAAGAATGAATAACGGATTATCAAATATTTTTACGACAAATATTTTGCCTGAAAATTTAGAAGTTGAAATTGGCAAAAGAATTGCAAGTCGAATTATGAGTGGTAATCAAGCATTTATCTTGGGAAGGGATCGTCGTCATGGTTGATCTTCAGATACTTAACAAGTGTATTAGCAGTGGAAATTTTGATTTAGTGGTCAATAATAATCTTACAGAGGATTATTTTGCTGCTTATCCAGACGAATATAATTTTATAAAATATCAAGTTAATCGATTTGGAAAAGTTCCGGATAAAGAAACGATGTTGTTGAACTTTCCAGAATTTACTTTACTTGATGTAAAAGAAACTGATGAATATTTAGTCACTACCATTCGGGAAGAATACCTGTATGGGCAAATGGTTCCTGTGATTACAGAGTGCGCAGACCTTGTTAAAAACGATGCGAATGAAGCTTTAAAGTTTTTAACAAGTAAATTAGCTATATTAAATAGTCAGGCTACTGCTGGTGGTGTGGATATTGTTAAAGAGTCACAAGAAAGACTTGAATTGCATAAGCATAAAAAAGAACATGGTACTAATTATATTAAAACAGGTTTTCCACAGCTTGACGACGCTATTTATGGATTAGAACCAGGAAACGAATTATTGACTATTGCAGGTAGACCTAATCAGGGCAAAACATGGATATTATTAAAAATGCTAGTAGAGGCGTGGAAGCAAGGAAAAACTGTTGCCATGTATAGTGGCGAAATGAATAAATATCAAATAGGGTATCGCTTTGATACTCTATTAGGTAATTTTTCAAATCGTTCATTGATTAATGGAACAGAAACAAATGGCTATGAATCGTTTGTTCTTGATATGCAGAAAGAGAAAGTGCCTTTTTATATTTTTACCCCTAAAAGCTTTGGCGGTAGGGCAACACTATCTTCCATTCAATCAATGATAAACTCTTGTCATGCAGATATTGTTGGTATCGACCAATACAGTTTAATGGACGATGAAAATTATCGTAAAGGAAAAAGTAAAACAGAGCAATTATTTAGTATTACAGAAGGCTTAATGCGTTTATCAGAAAATCATAATATTCCAATAATTGGATTATCCCAGTTAAATCGTGATGGGGAAATATCTAAGGATAATGTAGATGCTGATGCTGATTTATCTAATTTAGCTGATAGTGATAGCATTGGTCAAAATAGTTCGAAGGTATTGTTTATACGGCAAACAGGGGCAGGTTTAAAATTATCTTTAACGAAAAATAGAAGTGGTACGGTCGGAGTAAACTTTATTTATTTTTGGGATATTGATAATGGTAGGTTTATTTATGTTCCTAGTGCAACAGATTCATCTACACCACAACAAAAACAAGAAGCACAACAAACTCAAAAAAAGAAATTTAAAGATAGAAAAGAGGTTTTTTGATGTTTAGTGTTAATGGTAAAACTTTGCTAGAAGATGATTTACATATTTTATCAATGTTGCAATCAGAAATTTATAATCGAACAGGTATAACCTTTTTAGGTAAATTTATTGTTAGTGATACAGATATTCAATTTTGCTGTCCTTTTCATAGCAATGGACAGGAAAAAAGACCTTCTTGTGGTATTACAAGAGTTGAAAAAGGTACAGGTAAAAATAAAATCCCGGCTGGTACTGTACATTGTTTTACCTGTGGAGCGACTACATCACTAGAGAATATGGTTAGTTATTTATTTGGTTTTAATGATGAAGGTATTTATGGGTCAAAATGGTTAATATCTAAATTCTTATCTGTAGAAATTGAAGATAGAAAAGATATAAGATTAGAATTTAATAGATATAAAGCGGATACAATTCTTAAAAAATATGTATCAGAAAAAGAGTTAGATCGTTATAGATATATTCATCCTTATATGTATAAGAGAGGTATGACAGACGATTTAATTGAAAAGTTCGATGTAGGTTATGACCCAGCTTTTAAATTAAAGAAAGGTGAAAAGACATTCCCCTGCATTACTTTTCCTGTAAGGGATAAACAGGGCAATACTTTATTTATTGCAAGACGTGCAATAGATTTCAAGCTCTATCACTACCCCGAGGGAGTAGATAAGCCCTTGTATGGGGTATATGAGCTGGACTACAGTAAAAATACATTAGTTGTTTGCGAAAGTATTATTAATGCAATTACGGCTACTAAGTATGGGGATAACGCTATTGCGTTATTAGGTACAGGAGCAAAGAATCAATATGATTTAATTAAAAAGTTACCATTTAGATATATTATAGCTGCTTTTGATGGTGATGAAGCTGGAGAACGTGGTGCTTATAGGTTAATCAAAAACTTACCTAATAAATTAGTTAAGGTTTTAAAAGTCCCACAAGGTAAAGATATTAATGATTTAACAGAGGAAGAGTATAATAATCTTCCCGAATATTTTTTATCTAAAAGGTATTGACATTGAGATATCTAAGCAGTATAATGTATTTGAAGGTGAAGGTTTTCACCAATAAAATTTATAAAAAGGTGGTAGTATTATGAAGGTAATTTGTACTCGAAACAATGCAGAATTTGAATTTGTAAGAATGGAAGGCGAAGATTATGTATTAGCCGATCCGGAAACTGGTAAAGAAAAAATTATTAATGCAAAAGCATATAAACGCTTTTACAAGGAAGTTGAAGAACCTGAAGATGAAGTTGTTGATGAAGAAGTAGAAGAAACTGAATCTGAAGATGTTGAAGACGAGGAAGCTGAAGAAGAGGTTGAGGAAGCTGAGGAGGAAGAAACTCCGAAAGAAGAACCTAAACCTAAAAAAGCTTCTGCAAAAGAAAAGAAAGTAGCTTCTAAGGCTAAAGAACCTAAACCTAAAAAAGTCAAAGAGCCGAAAGCACCTCGTGAAATTTCTCCTTTGAAAGATATTGTAGAAAAGATTGTTCTTGCAGCTGATTGCACAATTTTTGAAACACAAGTAAAAGGTTTCCATACTTTTAAAGTTGCTGAACATATGTGCATGGCAATGACTTTTAGTACAAAAGGTGTTGTGCTTTGGTTGCGTACTAAAGTATTAAAAGATTTAGATTTGGGAATTAATTACAAACCTATGAAGCATATGTTTGATGCTCGTTTGCCAATTACTGAAGTAACAGATGAAAATGTTGATTTGATTCGCAAACTTGTAGCTGCTCATGTAGAGTATCAAAAGGGCATTAATAAACAACGTGCAGAAAAGGTTTTAAAACAAGAAGCTGCTCGTAAAAAACGTGAAGAAAAAGCTGAAGCCAAGAAAAAAGAAGAAATGGCTAAAAAATTGGGAGTTAAATCTAAAAAATCCAAAAAAGAAGAAAAAGTTGAAAAACCAGTAGAAGCTGAAGTAGAAGAATCCGAAGATGTTGAAGAGGAGGAATAATCAATGGCTCGCGTAAAACTTGAAGATGTCGATAAAGTAGTAACATCATCAACACAGTTTTTTCAAATGAAAAACGATGGGGATATCGAAAAAGTTAATATATTATATGAAACAATTGATGATGTTGAATGTCATTCCCTTCATAAAGTTAAAATTAATGGACGCGATCGTTGGGTTGAATGCTTGCGGGAAGTTGGGGATGAAGTAGAGGCTTGTCCTTTATGTGCTTCCGGAAGTAAAATAGCATTAAGAGTATTTGTTCCATTGTATGTTAATGGTCAGGTTCAATTTTGGGAACGTGGCAAGAGTTTTGTTGATGATTTGAAAAGTTATTGTAATCGTTATAAACCTCTATGCGGTATGAATTTTGAAATTGAACGTCAGGGTGAAAAAGGCAATACTCAAACAAAATATCAATTCTTTCCATTAGAAAAAAATGGCAAAACTTTGAAGGATTTTCCGGAAGTTCCGGAAGTTCCAGACCAGTTCTTGCTTACTAAAACAGCTGATGAACTGTATGACTTTTTAGATACTGGTATTATGCCAGGAGTTGAAGTAACACAAGAAAAGAAACAGGAAGTTCAGCCAAGACGTCGAGAGGGTAGTCCACGAACAAACCGCCGTCGTGAAGTTCAATTTTAATGGCACTGTTTAATTTTAAACCTCGTTCAACAAAAGCAACTGATGCTGAAATAGCGAGTAAGGCTAAATCTAAATTACCTGTTTTATCTTCTGGCGGTGTAAAATTAAAAGCAGGTAATTTAGCTAGTACCATTACTTCCATAAAAGCAATGACCAATAGGTATTTTGCTGATAAAAAAGATATGTATCTTAATATTATGGAAGAAGATATTTTAGTAGGATTAATTGATAAATTTATTGAAAATGGAATTGGAGCAATTGATACCGAAACAACAAGCCTTGATCCTATAACAACCACCTTAGCGGGTGTTTGTATATATACTCCTGACCATAAGGCGGGATATATTCCTATCAATCACATTAGTTATTTAACTGGAGTTAAGATTAAAGGTCAACTTACTCCCGAGTTTGTCCGAAGTCAATTACAAAGATTAAAAGATGCTAATGTAAAGATTGATATGTTTAACAGCGATTTCGATTGCCGTGTATTAAAACATACTTTAGGAATTATCTTGCCTTGTTGGTGGGACGGTTATATTGCACAGCGTTTGTTGGACGAAAATAATAAAGACAATGCTTTAAAACCTTTATGGGATAAGTATGTTAATAAAGGCAAAGACAAGTCCCATACATTTAGTGAGTTATTTAAAGGAATACCATTTACAATGATTCCTTTAGATATAGCCTATTTATATGCTGCAAATGATCCGCAGATAACATATGAATTGGCAGAGTTTCAAAGACCATTTTTAACAGAAACATCACAAGTATGTCAGGAGTATGACCTCGTGGATGTAGCTAAATTATTCCACGAATTAGAAATGCCTTTAGTTCCTGTCGTTTCGGAAATGGAAGATACTGGTGTTGCATTTGATTTAGATGTACAACAGAAACTTTCCATCAAGTATAATAAGCTGGTTGAAGAAGCGAATACAGAATTTAAAGAAACTTTAAAAATGTATGAATCTGAAATTGAAGCTTATAGAATTAAAAAAGGTTCTTCCTGTAAATTACCCGAAGAAATAAACGTAGCAAGTCCTGAACAGATTGCAATTTTATTGTACGATGTTTTAGAACTACCTCCTGCCAGTAAAAAAGAGCCGAGAGGTACAGGTGAAAAAATATTATTACAATATGATAATGATTTGGTTAAAGCGATATTAAAATATCGTGGGGCGGCAAAGTTAGTATCTACTTATGTGGATAAATTTCCGAAAATTCTTAATCCGAAAACAGGGCGTGTTCATGCACGGTTTAATCAATTAGGCACAGTAACAGGTCGGTTTTCAAGCAATGACCCTAATTTGCAAAACATTCCCAGCCACGCTAAAGATATTCGTAAGATGTTCAAAGCTAGTGACGGCTATGTAATGTTATCTTGTGACTATTCCGCACAGGAGCCTAGACTTACTGTGCATTTGGCACAAGACCAAAAAGGTATTCAAGCATACCTTGATGGAAAAGATTTATATGCCGAAATCGCTTCATTAGCGTTTGGAGTACCTTATGAAGAATGCTTAGAGTTCAGACCTGATGGTACACATAATCCTGAAGGAAAGGACAGACGTGGCAGGGCAAAAGCAATATTATTAGGAATTAACTATGATAAAGGTGTTCCAGCTATTGCAGAGGACTTGCGCATATCTAAAAAATTAGCACAAGAAATTTATGATGCTGTATTAAATGCCTTTCCGAAGTTAAGGGATTTCCGTGATGATAGTCGAAGTATGGCAAGGGAATTAGGATATGTTACGACTATATGGGGACGTAAAAGACGTTTACCCGATATGCAATTACCTGATTACGAGTTTTACTGGAAAGATGGTGTTGCTCGTGATTATGATCCTCTTGCAGATGATGAAGATGAAAACACAGAAGTTCCTGAAGAAACAGTAAACTATTATTGGAGTAAATTAGAGAACTGTAAAAGTTTTAAGCAGGTTAAAGCTATAATTGCAGAAGCTAATAACGAGGGAATTAGAGTAGTTGATAATCGAATGAAAATTGCTGACGCAACTAGAATGTGTGTTAATGCAAGGGTACAGGGCAGTGCGGCGGACTTAACTAAATTTGCAATGCTTAAAATTAGTAGATGTGAAGAGTTAAAACAGCTTGGCTTTCGTTTATTAATTCAAGTACATGATGAAATTATTGGTGAGTGTCCGGAAGAAAATAAAGATCGTGTTGCAGAGTTGATAAATGAATGTATGGTAAATGCAGTTAAATTATCTATTCCTTTCAAATGTGATGTCGAAGTTACGAAATGCTGGTATGAAAACGAATAAGACCATTAATAACCATTACGATTGAATCGTAATGGTTATTTTTATTGACATTACTATAATAGTGTAGTATAATAGTAAATAGAAAAGGGGGTTTAAAATGTTTGATTTATACTTCGCAGGTCAAGTAACAGACCATGTTGACAAATGTTTATTTGACATGGGAGCTAACCATCTATTTTCTTTTTTAAATGAAAGAAAAAATATTGATAGATGGATCAGGTGGGTCGATACCTATGGCAAAAGGGGAAAGTTATTTATTGATAGTGGGGCTTTTACAGCGTGGACTAAAGGTACTTATATCAACGTAGATGACTATATTTATTTCTTAAATGATAGGGTACAGTATATTGACCTTTTTGGGCAGTTGGATTGTATTCCTGGAAACATCAGAAATAAACCAACACAGGCACAAGTAAATGATGCGGCTGTTAAAACTTGGAAAAACTTCATTTATATGAGGGAGAGAGTGCTTAACAAAAAAGGTTTATTATTTACTTTTCATGTAGGTGAGCCTATATGGTGTCTACGTAGAGCCTTAGAGTGGAAGGACGAAAATGGGTTGCCATTGGACTATATTGCCCTCGGTGGTATGGTTGGTAAGCCTAAAGATGTACAAAAGAATTTTTTAGATTTATGTTTTGACATTATTAAAAGTTCTAGTAATCCAAATGTTAAGGTTCATGCTTTTGGAATGACAGTAAGAAAGATATTACAGTCATTTCCAGTATTTTCAGCAGATAGTTCTTCATGGATTCAAAGTGGTCACAATGGAGCTATTTATACTCCTTGGGGTACTATTATTATTAGTGCTCAGCAAAAGGATAAAATAGTTCACCCTTTAAATGGTAGTGCGGTTGCTTTAGAAGACTTGAAAAATTATATTTCCAGTAAGAAGTTCGACTTTGAACAACTTATGGAAGATTATGTTCAGCGTGATCTATGGAATGTTACATTCTTAATGGATTGGGCAAAAGATTATACCTATCATGGTGGAAAACTTATCAGGAGGCGATTATTTTGAAAGCAGTAGTATTATTAAGTGGTGGCGTAGATAGTGCCACTTGTTTAGCAATGGCAGTAAATAGTTATGGAAATGACGAGGTTACTGCCTTATCTATTCATTATGGTCAAAAACATGAAAAAGAAATTGAGTGTGCAAGAAAGCTTGCTGAATATTATAAGGTAAAACATATTGAACATGATGTTAGTAGTGTAATGGATTTTAGTTCTTGTCCCTTACTGAAAGATAGAGGAGAAATTGAACATAAAAGTTATGCTGAACAACTTAAAGAGAAAGGCGGGCAAGGAACTGTTGATACTTATGTTCCTTTTAGAAATGGCTTATTTTTAAGCGTAGCTACGGCTATTGCATTAAGTTTGTATGCGAGTGAGGTTTGGTATGGCGCACATTTAGATGATGCGGCAGGCAGAGCCTATCCGGATTGTACAAGCGAATTTGTAGATAGTATGCGTCGAGCAATTCTTGAAGGTACAGCCTATCAGGTTACTTTAAGAGCTCCTTTGATTTTCTTTAATAAAGCGGGAGTTGTTGAAGCTGGTTTACGTTTAGACGTACCTTATCAATATACATGGTCTTGCTATGAAGGCGGGGATAAACCTTGTGGTGAGTGTGGTACTTGTTTAGACCGTCAGAAAGCTTTTGAATTAAATGGTGTTAAAGACCCTGCAATGAGGTAATAATATGAACTGTTTAAAAGGTGAAATTATCAAAGAAATGGAAGCCAAAGCTAAAAGGGCTATTGACCAAAAAGAATATACAATGGGCAATGTTTTAGTCAATGCAGAACAGTTATTAAGCCTTATTCATGAAGTTAAAGTAAAAAGATATCATAATCATATTAAACCAGGAGGAAAGAAATGTACACAGTAATTAAAGATTTAGAAATTTCAGCTTGCCACAGATTAAATTTGAATTATGCAAGTAAATGTACTCAAAGGCATGGTCACAACTGGCATATCAGAGTGATATGTGAAAGTAATGAATTAAACGAAAATGGTATGGTGGTTGATTTTACCCATATTAAACAATTTATTTCAGATATGTTTGATCATCAAGATTTAAACGAAAAAATGGACGTAAATCCTACAGCAGAAAATATTGCAAAAATGATTTGTGATAATGTTGCAAATTGTGTTAGGGTAGAAGTTCAAGAAAGTGATGGTAATTTAGCTATTTATGACAAAACAAGATAAAGTTTATAGTGTAAACGAAATATTTACAAGTATTGAAGGAGAAGGTATTCGTACTGGATTTCTTTCAACATTTGTCAGATTTAATGGTTGTAATTTAGCTTGCGGTTATTGTGATACAAAATATGCACAGGAACCTCAAGAACCTAATATGTCATTGCATGATATATTAGAAGCTGTTAGTCAATCTGGTTGTGGTAGAGTCACCCTTACAGGTGGAGAACCTTTATTTAGGGGTTATATGCAGGAGTTAATTCAAGAATTATCGTGGCTTGGTTATCATGTTAATATTGAAACTAATGGGTCAATTATTCTTCCGGATTGTGTAACATTACCCGGAGTTTTTGTCACAATGGATTGGAAATGTCCGAGTAGTGGTCAAAATGGTAATATGAAATCAGAAAATTTAAAAAAATTAGCTTTAGTAGATGTATTGAAATTTGTTGTTGCTACTGAAGAAGATTTAGCTGAATTTAAACGTATTTATGAACAAGATTTAGTTTGTACTTATGTGTTAAGCCCTGTATTCGGAGCAATTGAGCCAAAAGCATTAGTTGAATTTATTAAAGAAAATAAAATGAATAATGCAATGGTACAAGTACAGCTTCATAAAATTATTTGGGATCCGAATGAAAGAGGTGTCTAAAGTGGAAGTAAATATTGATAAGGAGCAATCATTAAAGCTTCTTGAACAAGCTGGTACGCTTATTTTGCAAGCGTTAAATAAAAATATAAATGAACCAGGATTAATTGAAACTCCAAAAAGATTCGCTAAAATGATTATGGAACAATGCGAGGGCGAATTTGTTACAGACAAAGATATTATTAGAATGTTTGATAAATGTTTCCCACAGGATTCTGAAGATATTGTTACCTGTTGTAATATCCCTGTATTTAGTCATTGCGAACATCATCTTGCATTAATGTATGATATGACTGTAAGCATTGGTTATTATCCTAATGGAAAAGTGATTGGACTTTCTAAGATGGCTCGTATTGCAGATATGGTTGCAAAAAGACTTCAACTGCAAGAAAGAATCGGAAATCAAATTAAAAATATTTTATCCAATATTTTAGAAACAGAAAATGTTATTGTAGTTGTTAGTGGTAAACATTCTTGTATGACTGCAAGGGGAATTAAAAAGCCAGAGGCGGGAACTATAACTGTTCATACTTCAGGTAGATTTAAGTATATTGATGAACAGGAAAAATTTATGGAAATTGTGAGGTTAAGTAAATGAAGATTGACATTATAACTACCGAATTAAAGGATATGGTTGCTCGAGCAATTAAAGGTGCAAGCTGTAATAAAATTCTTCCTTTAACGAATTATATGGGCTTTGAGGTTGTTGATAATACCTTGTATTTAAAAACTACTGACGGCTTGCATTATTTGACAGTATGTAAAGATAAAGTAAAATGTGAAGACTTTGCCTGTGTGCTACCTGTGCAAACATTTGCTAAATTAGTAAATAAAACCACCAGTGAACACATTATTTTAACTGTTAAAGATGGTGTACTTACTGTTAAAGGTAATGGTTATTACCATATTGAGCTTGTACTGGACGAAAATGGGGATATATTGCAATTTCCAGATACGTCTATAGAAATACCTGAAGATATTAAGGCGGTAAAGGTTAAACAGCCAATTCTTCAGGCGGTTTTCGATATTTGTACAGCAAGTTTATCTAAAACAATGGAAAATGCAGTTTTAACAGGTTATTTCTTTGATAAGAATGTAATTACTACAGACAGTATTAAACTTTGCGTTTATTCGGTTAATGTATTTAAAAGACCTGCACTGTTATCTGTAGAAATGCTTAAACTTGCAACTTTAATTCCGGAAGAAGATATATCTGTTTATTTTGTTGATAATGATGTAATCTTTAAAACCGAAACAATGGAAATTGCAGGCGCACAATTAGAAGATATTGAAACATATCCAGTTGAAGAACTTGAATCCTTTTTAGAAACAGAATTTCCTTCAAATTGTGTAGTAAATAAGGGGCTTGTACTTTCTGCCCTTGACCGTTTAAATATCTTTGTATCTGAATATGATAAAAACACCATTAAATTAGTATTTACTAAAGATGGTATGAAAATTATTTCCAGACGTACTAAAGCTGAAGAAATTATTCCTTACATGGAAAGTGAAAGCTTTGAAGAGTTTGAATGTTTGGTAGACATTCAACAATTTAAAGACCAGTTAAATGCTTTAGCAACCGATTCTATCGATTTGTCTTATGGTTCTCCTCAAGCTATTAAGATTGTCGAGGGTAAGGTAGTACAAATTCTTTCTTTGGTTGATGAAGAATAATGGCTAAATCATCTTTAAAAAATTTACTTGCCATAGTAAATGAAACAAAGAAGCAAAGCCCTATTGCAGAATCCTTTTTGATGGACTTAATACAGTCCATCGAAAGGACTGCAAATAAGAATGAGAAAAAACCTAGTCCTCATTATAAGCCCAGCAGTTTGAATTGTATTCGTAATATGTATTATCAAATTGTAGGTCAAGATATGGACGAAAGTATTAAAGAGGCTGTGCTTGTTGGTATTGGGGAAAGTGGTACGGATCGTCACGAACGTATCCAAAAAGCAATTATGCAAATGAAATCAAACGGTTTCGATTGCGAATATTTAGATGTTGGGGAATATGTAGAAGAAAATGAAATTCCAGGATTGATTGTAAAAGGTAAAAGTGGAGTAGAAACACGACTTTTCAATGAACCATGGAATTTAAGTTTTCTTTGTGACGGTATTATTAAATATAAAGGTCAGTATTATATATTTGAATTTAAAACTGAAGTATCTAAGAAATTTTTAATGCGTAAAGATGTTGATGAAGACCATAAAAAACAGGCAACAGCTTATGCTTTATCTTTAGGAATTGATAAAGTTTTATTTGTTTATGAATGTCGAGATAACTGTGATAAAAAATCTTATATGTTAGATGTAACAAATGACATGAAAAAGAATTTAATACAGTTAATTCAGGATTGCGATGATTATGTAGATGCTAATGTAGTCCCGCCTAAACCAAAAGATATTAAAACTAAAACTTGTCAATATTGTAAATATCGCCTAGCGTGCAGAAAGGACGTATAATATGCCTGTATCCCTCGGAAAAAAGTTTGAAGAACACTTTTCAACCCAACTTGAAGACGCTGCAATATGTTTTGATCGTTTTAAAGATGATACCGCAGGGTATAAAGGTATTCGTAATATATGTGACTTTTCTGTCTTTTTTAATGGGTATTTATTTTACATTGAATGTAAAAGCATACATGGCAAAACCTTTAACTATGCTAATTTAACTGATAATCAATACACTGGATTATTGGATAAATGTGAATATGATAAGGTTATTGCAGGAGTTTTAATATGGTTTATAGATTGTGATGTTACGGTATTTGTTCCTATCTCTGTTATCAAACAGCATAAGGAATTATTAAACTATAAATCATTTAAAAGTTATGAAATTCCGGATATGTGTACTATTTTTGAAGGTAAAAAATTAAGAAAATTCTTTAAATATGATATAGATAAAAATTTATCTACGATCATAAGAAAGGCTAATCAATATGGAAGTTGATAAATCATTCGTAAAAAGTAGAATGGAAGATATAACAACTCAGCAAAGGTATTTAACAAGATTTGTAAATCAGGTTGTTAGAGAAGCTTGTGGAGAACTGGATTCTTTGATGTCTACTATTAGAACAAGAATTAAGGATATCAATAATCCAATCACAGATATGGAGTTAGAACACTTTATACTGAACTTACCTGCATTGATGTATTATGCTTATGAATGTCAAGAAGCAATTGGTATTCGGGAAGATTTGGCAAAACAGGAAAAAACTCAAAAATATAATAATAGTTATATGTCAAATGATGGCAATATGCAGGAACGCAAACAACAGGCTGAATTGGATATCATTACAGATTCTTTAGTATTGAATATTTATGTTCGTGCAAGACGGCAAATTCAGAATAAATTAGATACTTCAACAGAGATGTTGCAAAGTCTAAAGAAAATAGCTACTCGTAGAATTAGTGAAAATAATTTTAATAATTTAACCAATTTACCATATAAGGAGGATTAAGATGTATACAGCTGAAATATTTACTAGATATATCAATCAAATTAAAAGTCCGGAAGTAAAGAATATTGTTAAAAGAGGATTAGCAGAATGTCCTGAAGAATTTTATACAATGGCGGCTTCGACTACAGGTAAATATCATCCTAAATTTGCTCTTGGTGAAGGTGGACTTATTCGTCATACATTAGCAGCTTGTTGCTGGGCGGTAGATATGTTGGAAATGGAACAATATGAAGAATTAAGAGCTTATAAAGATTTAATTTTAGCTGCTTTAATTCTTCATGATAGTGTTAAAAAAGGTACAAGTAAAAGTAAATATACTGTATTTGAACATCCAATATTTGCGGCTGAAATGGTAGAAAGAATTAGCAAAGAACTGTATGATGAAACATTCAATGAGGTTTACAAAGAAAAAGGTCATTATATAGCCTGTTTAATTGCTAGTCATATGGGGCAATGGAATGTTAATCTTTATAGTAAAACAATATTACCAAAACCTAAAACTGCAACTCAAAAATTTGTTCATTTATGTGACTATTTAGCTAGTCGAAAAGGTGATGTTGATGTCCAATATTGATGCTGTATTAAAAGAAATCAATAAAAAATTTAAAGCTGAACTTGTATTTCAAGGTAGGGCTGAATATGATGTTAAAGAAACAGAAAAGATTCAGTTTACTAGTTGCAGATTAAATTATATGCTCTATGGGGGCTTACCTCGTGGAAAACTGATTGAGTTTTCAGGAGAAGAAAATTCAGGCAAAACAACTACAGCTTTAGATGCCGTAGGAAATGCACAACAACAATTCATCAAAGAGTATAAAGAACAACTTGCAGAATTGGAAGAAATTCCAAAAAGAAATAAAGCAGAAGAAGAGGCTTATCGTAAATTAAAAGCAAGAGGAGCTTTAAAGGCGTTATTTGTAGATTGTGAAAATACTTTAGATGAAGAGTGGGCGGAAAAGCTTGGTGTTGATGTAGATTCTTTATATGTTGTAAAACCTACTAATCAAACGGCAGAACAAATCTTTGATATTATCGAAAGTCTTGTTGAAACGGAAGAATTTGGAATCGTTGTCATTGATAGTTTTGCAGTTATGTTATCTCAAGATGAATATGATGAATCAGCTGAAAAAAGAACGTATGGCGGTATATCCAAACCTCTAACGAAATTTACTAAAAAAATGATACAGCTTTGCAGTAGGTTAAATGTTACCTTAATTGGTATAAATCAGCTTAGGGACAAAATAAATAGTCCTTATGGGGGGAAAGATACTCCCGGCGGCAGGGCTTGGAAACATAATGCAGTGTTACGTTTATTTTTTAGCAAAGGAACATACTTTGATGAAAATTTAAAAGATTTAACTCGTAACACGGAAGAACCAGCTGGTAATTATGTTATGATTAATATAGCTAAAACTAAAGTTTGCAAACCTGATAGACGTGTCGGTTGCTATACATTAAATTATACATTCGGTATTGACTGGATAAATGATTTAGTTGAAATGGGACTTAAATTAGGTTATATTGATCAGGCTGGTGCATGGTTTAGATTTATTGATGAAGATGGCGTTATTATGTGTGATGAAAATGGTGATGATATTAAATTACAAGGTAAAGCCTCTGTAACCGCTTTTTTAGAAGATGAAGCAAATGCAGATATTTTGCAAGATTTTGACCAATTAATTAATAGTAAAATTTCAAGTAACGTTCGGTAAAAGTAATTGTTGACAACTCTCTCTAAGTGTACTATAATAGTATCACAAGGAGGGAGTTGATATGGCATTATTTGATATTAAAAAATTAGTAAAGAAAGACCCAACGGTTCCTGAAGATATTAAAGCTCTTATCAAACGCAGACGGTTACAACTTATTATTCATAGCTGTATATACTATAGATTGAATAATAACCTTATAACTGATGCAACTTATGATAAGTGGGCAAGAGAACTTGCAAAACTTCATCAGAAGTATGGCGTAATTAAAATTAATTGTTATGATGAATATTTTAATGATTGGGTATTTGCTTTAGGTAAAACCTATTCAGGATTTCAATTACCAATTAATAATTCAGAAATAATTGCACTTGCAGGAGATTTGATATCTTATGAACACAAGAAAGTACAGTAATTTGCAAGAAAGAAGAATCGCTAAAAAATTACAAGGTAAAAAGCAATTAAACAGTGGGGCGACCATGTTTGCAAAAGGCGATGTAATTACCGATAATTTTTTAGTGGAATGTAAGACCAAAATTAAAGATTCAAAGTCTATTTCAATTCAGAAAGAGTGGATTGAAAAATTAAAAGAAGAGTGTTTTGCGATGCGAAAACCTTATTGGGCTATATCTTTTAGTTTTGGGGATAATGAAGATTATTTCATTATCAACGAAAAATTATTTAAACAATTAATGGAGGCTTGCAATAATGAGTAAAAAAGATATGGATAATTATATTAAAGATGTACAAGAAGGCGGTATCATTGATCCTGGTCATGTAAGAGAAATGAATATGCTGGCATATTTGGGAACTCTTCTTGAATTTGATGAATTATTAGGTGGTATGGATAGTGAAAATGTATTATCTATGCAAATAGCACAAGCTAAAGATGAATTTAGTATCAATGTAAATATTAATGGATATGATTATCCATTAGCTTATCTTGGAGTTTTAGGTGTAGTTACAGCAGCTAAAGCACGTGATGTAGACCCGATTGTTATGTTTACAGCTTGTTATTATAAATGGCTTAAAGATGGCAATCTTAAAAGATTAGGAAAATTTAGAACAAAAAGTCCGAATGAGGGTGCTGTTAAAGAAATGATAGACTTTATGGATTTGATGTATTCTTTACAAAAAGAAAGAGGAAAATAAAAGATGATTTCACTCGCTGTTAAATATAGACCAACAAAATTTGATGACGTTGTTTCTCAAGATAGTATTAAAGCTATTTTACAACAACAAATTGAGAGCAAAAATCATAAAAATTGTTACTTATTTACTGGCGGTGCAGGCACAGGTAAAACAACTTGTGCCCGCATTTTTGCCAATGCTCTTAATGCTGGCAAAGGAAATGCCATTGAAATTGACGCGGCTTCAAATAATGGTGTAGAAAATGTTCGTGGCATTATCGAAGATTCTAAACATAAATCTTTAGATAGTGAATTTAAAGTTTATATACTTGACGAAGTTCATATGTTAAGTACAGGTGCATGGAATGCAATGCTTAAATTATTAGAAGAACCGCCATTGAAAACAATTTTCTTAATGTGTACTACAGACCCACAGAAAATCCCTGCAACAATTCTGAGTCGTGTTCAAAGATTTGATTTTCATAGAATACCAACTGATCAGATAGTTCAAAGACTTGATGATATATTGGTTATGGAATTAGAAGAATCTGCAATAGATTGCGAATGGGAAATGGACGCTTTGGAATATATCGCTAAAATTGCAGATGGTGGTATGCGTGATGCAATTACATTATTAGATAAATGTTTATCTTATGATTCTACAGAACTAACAATGCAAACAGTTATTACCGCTTTGGGTGTTATGGATTATTCAGAATTATTTAGTTTATTTAAGGATATTTATCATGCAGAAGATGCGAATATCATTCGTAGTATTGAAGATATTTATATGAACGGTAAAGATTTAAAGCAATTTACAAGACAATTCTTCTTCTTTGTATTAGAGCTTGTTAAGTATAATGTTGTTAAAGATTTCAAATATGTATCAATTCCTAATACTTATGCTGACCAGTGTAGTTTATCTGCTGGGGAACAAGAGTTCGCAATGAGGTTAATTATTAAATTACAGGAACTTGTAAATGTGATTAAATGGGAACAAAATCCAAAACCGTTTATTATTGCAAGGTTGTTGACGATATGATGCAGGAAAAATTAAAGAACCAACTTGATCAAATGAATATAGCAAGGTTTACGATTGTTGTTGGAGATAGTGCAATGGGCTGTGAAGAAATTGCAAAGTGTATTGCAACAAGATGTAATGCGACTTTTGTAGATTGCGGCATTAAAGTTGATGATGTTCGTAATATTATTTCTATGGCATATAAGCAAAGCAGCCCGATTGCATATGTTTTTAAGAATAGTGATTTAATGAGTCCGGCAGCAAAAAACGCTTTATTAAAAGTTATAGAAGAACCTCCAAGACAGGCATATTTTATAATGATTTTAAAAGATAAAGCAAATACCTTAGCTACAATTTTAAGTAGAGGTATGGTTATTACTTTAAATCCATACACAGCAAAAGAGTTAAGGCAGTATGCCCTGCGTAAGAACAAAACCTTAAATAAAACACAGTTAAATTACATTGAAAATACCTGTACAACTCCGGAACAGGTAAATTTGTTATTATCCTATGGCATAAAGGAATTTTATGAGTTCGTTGAGAATGTCGTAGATTACCTTCCTGAAGTAACGATAACTAATAGTTTAAAAATTGCAGGGCGATTAAACTTAAAAGATAAGGAAGAAGAACAAGATAAATATGATGTAGGTTTGTTTTTAAATACTTATACGAATCTTGTTTTGGATAAATTTCTTGATGGTATTTACGATGAAGAACAAATCGAATTAATTATGAATAGTCTTTTAACGATTAAATCGAGATTGAGAGTAGTTGGAATAAATAAATCTTCTTTAGTTAAGCAATGGTTAATGCGTCAATGGGAAATAGTTGGGGGTGAGGATATTGCATGATTGGTTAAATGAGATTGAAATTGGTACGAAATTATATGTAGGCGCACAGTATAAAAATCGGGTATTATATCGAACAGGTGAATATGCGGGTAATGAAAATAATATTTTAAAGTTAGCAACTACTCGAAAATATCGTCATAAATTAGCTAATTTAACATGGGAAATTCCCTTAGATATAGTTCGTTTATGTAAGATAATGGACACCAATGAAATAGTTTATGTAGATCCGGATAGATATGCGCAAAAATAAAATTTATGAATTATATAAAAAGATAATCAAAAAAGAAATTCGTATTTGCAAGTGTGGCAAATTTACGCACTTGCAAATTATTGAAATTGATGGTATTAAATATAGGCAGTATATCTGTTCAAAATGTGGTACAATATATCAGAAGAGGTGGAGTAATGAACATCGCCGAATTAAAAAAAGATATGAAAGCAAATAATTTAGCAGGTTTATATATATTTACTGGAGAAGAAATTTATATTCGCAATCTTTATATTGAGCAAATAGTTGATTTAGGGTTTATTTGGAAAGAATTGCCAACTGTAGCCGAATTATTTAAGTCCGTAGACACAACTAAATTAATACAAAAGCCAACCTTGTATGTTATTAGAGATGATATGGACTTTATTAAACAGGATTCTACAGTTTGGGATAAATTGGTGGCATGGGTAAATAACTCTGTAAATAAAGTAATACTCATTTACAACAATATAGACAAACGTAATAAATTTTTCAAAACTTTTGAAGAAAACACTGTTAAATTTGAAAAATTATCCGAAACGGTTTTATTAAAGTATGTGCAAAAAGAAGCAGATATTTCTAGGGAAAACGCACTGGATTTAATTCATAGATGTGATTCTAATTTTAACTTATGCCTGCTCGAGCTAAATAAAGTTATTATGTTTTCGTTAAGTAATAATATTAGTATTGACGAAGCATATAGAAAGTGCTGTGCTGATCGTATTGTGTTAGACTTACCTAAAGAAAGCCTTGAAAAATATATTACTGCGGTTATGAATAAAGATTTTTCTTTAGCTATTGAAATTAGTAATGATTTTGATTTTACAGAAGAACCTCCATTAAAGATATTAGCCTTTTTGTATAATTCATTCGAAGCGTTGTTTGCTGTAGTAGCATATGAGTCCGGTTTGAGTTTGAAAAAAAATGAGTCCGGTGCAAATTTTTGGGCTGTAAAAAATGCTGAAATTTTTGGGATGAAATGGCAAATTAAACAAGTGCGTGATATGATGGATTTCATTCAATTTTTAGAAAGTGGAATAAAGATGGGCATGGTATCTGCAGATGCAGCTATACCAATGTTATCCGCTACATTCATCGCTTTACAAAATAATTTTAAATTTTGTACAAGGTATAAAGATGAAATAAAAGAGCGTAATCGTAAGCTTGTAAAACAAAATCTTAAAATTGCAAAATAAAAAAGCAGCATTTATCTACGCACAAGGGGCAGCATCACGATTAAGGGCAGCATTTGATTTTTGGGGGCAGCATTATGTTTAAAAATATTACACACTGTTTACGGTGTGGTAAACTATTAAAAGATAGTATTTCAAGACAAAGAGGATACGGTGCTGAATGTTGGAAAATTGTATGTAGGAATCGTTCCTTGAAACATCATAATTTAATTGAGATTGGAGAACAAAATGCAAATAGTATCAAAAAAGACGTTAAAAGAACTTGAAAATATTATTATTAGAAATAATAAAGCTCCTAATAATACGAATGTACTGGCTAATTTGACTTATAAGTGTGTAAATGATTTAAAGAATTATTGTTTACAAAATAGCGATTTACATTATAGGTTTTTAACGAATGTACTTTTAACCGACTTCGAAAAAAACAGGGAAGAAAAAATACAAGAGTTTGCTATTGCAAACCAAATAAGCGAAAGCCATGTGTACGTTATACGGCGGGAAATTATACTACGCTTTTTGGTTACCATGCAAAATTGCAAGGCGTATAAATTAAACGAATAAAATGGTTGACATTGCTTTAAAGTTGTGTTATAATGTAGTTAAATAAAGGGGGTATTTAAAATGAAAAAGTTTTCAATTATATTATTTTTAGTGGTATGCAGTTTTTTAATGACTCGACCAGTCGATGAACCTACAGTATATAAACCTGCACCACGAGTTATAATGCAAAACGAAACACATGAGTTTTTAGAAGACCCTGTAACTAAAACCGTTTACAAACGCAACAAGGTAACTGGCGAAGTAGTCGATTTACAAAAAACAAAACAACAATTAATGAAATAGCCTGCATTTTGCAGGTTATTTTTTTTTGCTATTTTTGCAGAATACCCTTTAAACCTTCATATTTTAGTTTTAACGGCTTTTTTGCTTTACAGGTATAAATATATGCGGTGTTGCTAAAAAATTAAATACAGGGCAATTATGAAGGTGAAAGTTATTCACAGGCTGTGGATAAAGTTGTGGATAACTTTTTTATAAAAAATGCTTGACTTTTTAAGCAAAGTCGGTTATAATTAAGTTACAAGGTAAACAAATAATAAAGGGGGCAAAAATATGTTAACTAAAAAACAAAATATTGAATTAGGTCGGTTTGCATTGGATATCGAAAGCCATGATGAACAATTTAAATATATGTTGCTAAACCGACTGCAAACAGATTGCAAATACTATTTAGGCTATGGCAACGGCAATGAATGCCGCTTGTGGGGCGAAACTGTTGAAATGCACATCGAATATATGTACATTATATATGATAGTTTAAAAATTAAGCCAGAATGGCTAACCGAGCAACAAATTAAAGTTTATAGCGATTTAATGTTACAAATTAAAAATGATAAAAATTTTTAAAAAGTGCTTGACTTTATAAGCAAAATCGTTTATAATAAGTATAACAAATAAACAAGGGGGTCATTAATATGGCAAACAACAAACTCGAACAAAAAATTATTAAATTATTGGAGTTAAGCAAAAAAAATAGTAATAAAGAGGAGGCTATTGCTGCGGCGGCAAAAGCCCAGGAATTAATGGCAAAGTATAATATTAGTGTTGCAAATTTAAAAGGTAACGCAAACAAACAACCTGAATTTAGTTATGCAAGTTGCGTAGGGCGTAGTTACCGCTTTAAACTGGCACAAATTATCGCCGACAATTATGGCGTTAAATTGTTGTGGTCGGGTAAAATGGTTGCTGTTTTTTACGGCTACCCCGCAAATGTTACAACTGCCACTAAAGTATACGAATGGCTGTGGAATGTTATTCACCGTATGGCTGACAGTTATCAAACAAAAGTTTGGAAGCAAGGTAACGGCGTTAAAGGTGTGTATGGTAGTTTTGTGCAAGGGTTTTTAACAGGTTTAAAGGAAACACTTGATGCTAATTGTAAGGCATTAAAAATTACAGTCGATGAAAACGTTGTGCAGTTATTTGACGAATATTGTAAACAAAATACAAAAACATTTACCAGTAAAGGTATGAAAGTTAGCCAGTTAAACGTTGAAGCCTTTAACAGTGGCGAAAACGAAGGTAAAAAAATTATGGTAACCAAGCAAATCGGTGAGTAATATGGAAATATTATTAGGTAGTATTATAGTTGCTTTACTAATAAATTACATAATTAAACAGCCTGAAGCCCTTTCAAGGGTTTTGGGCTGGATAGTTATAACCATTATATATATCGCTGGCTTTCCAATATTTATGCTATTAAATCACTGGCAACTGTTAAAGCGTTTTAATAAAACGTATAAAAAGGGGTAATAGGAATTATGATTATTAGTAACGATTTAGTAATTAATGTTGAGTCGTTTTTAAAATGTACACTTGATTGCTACTTATTGAAAGAAAGTAGGCTATGCTGTGATGTATTAGTGCTTACAGAGGAGGAGGTAACGGAATTAATCGAAGCTGCATTCTGTGATTACATAGCAGATTATGGTATTTACATTCAAAGAGTATATACGAAAAAAAGCGAACAAGGAATATTTATTGATTATAAATATGGTACTAAAAAAGCAAAATTACAATATGAAATAATACAATAATTAGGAGGAATTACTATTATGCCAATAGCTGTTATGGCGAAGCCATCGATATAGTGTATAAGTATGCTAGAAATAACGAAAATATTTATTAAAAAAGCTTGACTTTTAAATCAAAACCATGTATAATATAAGTATAGTAAGTAACCAAATTAAATAGGGGGTTTTATTAAATGAAAACTATAAGGCTAGGTTGTACCGACATTGGGGCTATATTGTTTGCAGGGATTGATGACGACAATAATTTATGCAGTACATATATCAGTGTTGGTGGCGATGGTGAATTTGCTGGTTTATTAACAACTAGCAAGGCAGAAATACCGCCAACATATGACCATATGTTTACCAGTTATTATTGGCTAAAAATTTACGATGACAATAGTTTAACTTTTAGTAAATATGCCACAACTATCGAAGTTTACCAAAATGTCGATTTAAGTATTATTATTTTAGTAAACGAATAATAATTATTATATATAAAAATGAGTCCGTTTTAAAAATACAAATTAATAAAATTTACTGAAATTTTTAGGCTGGTTAGGGTACATATAAACACCCTAACCAGCCTATTTACTTTTAATACAGCCTTGTTTTCGTCGATGCAAATTTGTAAATTCGGGCAAAAAATAACCCCCTAATAAAAAGGGGGCATTTTTTATAATATGCAACTGCCTGTGTAAACTATACAGTTTTTAGCGTTTGTATGCCAACTTAAACAGTAGGTATTAGTGCTATATTGGTAATGTTGCACATAAATATTAAAGGTAATGTTGCCATTTTTGCCCTTGTAGGTTTTTAACCTTAAAACCCTAAAGTGCAAGGCTTTAATGTATTGCAGTAAAACTGCAATAACTTTAGTTGCGTGTTGGCGTGGTAAATTGTGTTTGTTTAATTGGGCAAAGTGCCTTTTAAAATAAGTTAACATTATTAAAACCCCCTGTTTTTAAGTTACTTATATTATAACATTAACAAGCAATAATTGCAATATACAATATTAAAAAATTACAAGCAAAATTTGTAAACATATTGCTTATGTTGCAAACAAAAAAGGCAAAAAACAAGCAAATTACAGCTATTTTAATAAAATAAATAGCGTTTATAGGGGCATAAACAGGGCTGTAGGCAGTTTTATGCAATATAGGTATAAATGTAAGCGGGGTGTTAAAAAGTATTAATACAGGGCAATTTTGCTGGCGGCGGTAGGTAAACATTTGTATATTTTGTTGATTTATGAATTAATTAGTAAAAATAATAAAATAATAAATAAAAGGTAATAGTAAAGGTAGGCAAATATGCAAATAAACAGTAAATAAAACAAGCAAACTAGCAATAATTATTAATAAGTAAAAAGCATAAAAAAGCGAGTAAATAAGGCAGGTTTGGCAGGGTAATAAACAATAAGGAAATTGGCATTATTAGTAATAATTATTGATAATGAAGTAATATTAAATAAAATATAATGTAAAGTAAGAAATATAGATAAATAGGTATAATAAAAAATTTAAAACCGCGCGCTAAATGAAATTGTGTGTTTATTAGGAATATAAGAGTAATAGTAGTAATAAGGTAAAAATAATACTATATAAACAAGAAATACTAGCAATTAAAAGTATTATACAAGTAAGCTTTATTAGCTATTGTAGTTATAACAATATAGGCATAAATACCAATATAATAAGGTTTTATAAGGAAAACAAACACTTATAAAACAAGCTATTTTTAATAGTAATGATTATGAATAAGTAATAAAGTATTATTGTAGTTTAGCTTATTTAGCTATAAATATTAGGTAGTAATGCTTATGAAGAGGTATAAGTAAGTAAAGGAGAATAGTGTAAAAAAGGCAAGTAGTTGTAGGAAAGAAATATGTAAAAATAGGTACAAATAATTAGAAAGTAATTAGGTAAAAAAGGCTTTTAACGGCTGGACAGCACATATACTTATAAGCATTTCATATTTTTAACGCCTTTTTACCTGTTTGCACCCCATATTTAACGGTATTTGTTATTATTTTGTGCTTAAATCAAGTAGTAATAATTATTATTAAGCAATAATTGCAAGCAAGAGTTGTTATTACTTGCAAACCAAGTGTATATGCCATGTTTGCCGAGTTAAGTAAGTGTTATTATTAGTAATTATGATTAAATGATTATGACAGAAAATAAGAAAAAGTGTTTATTTTATATATAGGCAAAACACCAATAATACTTATTAGCAACCAATCAAACAAGCAATAGCAATTTATTAGTAATTATTACTAGCAACAATGGCTGACTAATGTGCCAAAAGTACAATAAACAATAGCGACTAGCTGGCAAGCCAAGTTAGATAATAATAAAGATGATACCCCCCTGCGTCCGTTTTAAGAATTGTTGCTACCACCCACCCCATCTATAATACATATCCATTATAGAGTCAATTTTACTAGTCAAAAATATCCTGCCCTATAGAGTCAATTTTACTAATCAAAAATACAAACCCCTATTGAGTCTTTTTTCTTAATCAAAAATATCCTGCCCCATTGAGTCATTTATTCCAATCAAATAATCTACGATTAATTCCCCATTAAGTCCTTATAAATCAAATTTGATAATCAAAATTACAGACCCCCATAGAGTCAAATTTATTAATCAAGTCCCTCTTAAAGCAATCCCCCACTAAAGAACGACTAAAAATATTCTTTTCGTATAAATAAAATGTTGACAATAGCAAACTAAAGTATTATAATAACTATAGTCAAAGTTTTAAATGAAAGTATGAAAAATGCCTTGTACACATTTAAAACTTTACCAATATAAAGTAATAAGGGGGCGTATAAAAAGTGTGTGGTGGGCAAAATTCATTAAGTAAAGGAGGATTAAATGCAAAGCCCAAATGCCTACTGAAGTTCTACATGGAAAAATATCACAAAGATCTATTAAGTTTTGTTTTAACTGCGGGGCTAAAATTAAGGGCTCTTTATGGACTTTGATAGAAGAAGGAATTATTAAGGAGAAGTGAACAATGAATGATGATTTATTGATATTAAAATCACTTATAGCTGAAGCTAATGACATTATATCACAAAGAGCACTTTATCAAGAGGATTCTTTACAATACCTTTTGTTGACTCAAAGATTGATTGATATATTAGGTATTTGTGAACAAGTTTCGTGTAAACATACTAATACTATGAAAAATTTAAAAGAAGCTAATATGATTATTATTGATGATGCTATTAAATCAAAGAAATTGGTAGATAGGGGCGAACAATGATGTTGAGTGGAGAATATGTAAGAAAGTTGAATAAAAAATTTGAACAGGTACAGGAATTGGCGACTAAAAAAGCAAGACAGTATAAAACTCATGAGGCTTTTGCTGCTTTTGAAACTGCCGCTAGATTGAAATACGGCGATGCTCGTTATAATTACCAATATGCCGCACTTAAAGACTTTATGTCAAAACACGTTGCTCATATTTATAATAATGACCTCGATGGCGATAAAGTATCTGAAAGTTTAACTGATATTGCTGTATACTGTATTATCGCTAGTGTTATGTTTGATGAACATTATGCTGAAAGATGTCATATTAATCCGGAGGATGTAACTAATGCTAATAGTTGAACATATGTCAACATGGGGCTTTGAACACGCTATTAGGGGCATGAGAAATCCTATGAATAGTTGGGATAAATCTGACAGTCATTTTCATTATAACGACTGTTTAAGTTGTGTTCACACAAATGAGAATTGTGTTGAAGAGCATAAAATTTGTGGAGATATAGTTTGCTTTAATATTGGCGAAAATGATTTAGATTTAATGCAACGATTATATAAAGCAGGCAACGAACACCGCAAATTTTTACGTCAAATTTTTGTGAGTATGGATATTACAGCCCCGCTTTATTGGTGGAGCGAATTTGATACATATAAAGTAGGTATTGTTGTTAATTCATGCTCTAAAATGCACAAACTACTTGCTAAACCTTTTGAAATGAATGATTTTTCTTTTGATAAATTATTTGGTTATAAAATAGTTGTGAAACAGTTTAGATCAGAAATTGATGAAGAAAATGAAATATGGATTAAATGTAAAGAAAATTCTTTATATGAAGTAAGTAATCAAGGTAGGATTAGACGAAACAAGAGATTTATTTATGGAAGTATTCACAAAGATGGATATGTTTTTGTCAATATGCAAGGAATGCAATTTCCCTTACATCGTTTAGTTGCTGAAATGTTTATACCAAATTTCAAAAATAAACCTTTTGTTAATCACATTGATGGTAATAAGCAGAACAATTGTGCTGATAATTTAGAATGGTGTACTCAAAAAGAAAATATTGAACATTCTATAAAAAATAATTTGCAACCGAAAAATTTATCAACATATAAAGGTAAATTTACAACAGAACAACGTCAGCAAATTAAAGATCAGTGGAATAGTGGGGAGATTAGTATCCGTAAACTTGCTGAAAAATGGGGTGTATCTCATACCTGTATTAGTGATATTTTAAATGATAAATATTTATATGCTGAAAAAGCGAATATATTTAAAGATGTTGCTGTACCATTAATCGATACCTTAAATGAAATGCGGGATTCTTATTTAAGGTGTGAAAATGAAAAAATAAAAAAAGAAATTTGGTACGGTATTTTACAGTTATTGCCGTCAAGTTATAATCAGAAACGAACCATTACCATGAATTATGAGAATGTTATGAATATTATAAATCAACGTCAGTATCATAAATTAGACGAATGGGTCAATTTTGTTAAGTATTTAAGAATATTACCATATATAAAAGAGATAAGGGATGAAGAAAAATGAAAAATATGAATGCTAATACATTTAAATTAATGACAGAAACACTTGCTAGTTTAACTTATGTAATATTACAAAATAATTTCGATTTGGCTCAATTAAAACAAAATGTTTATCGAGATAAATTAAATTTAGCTGCTGTACTTGGTGTATTGCTCAGGCGTGAATTAGTATCTGGAAGTGATGTTGATGAACTTTTGGCAGAAATTAAAAGGGACTCTGAAGTTCAGAAAGAATTACAAAAGTGTCGGGACGACTTAAAGAAAGCACAGGAAACGACTGAAAAATTATTATCATATATGAAAGCTATGGGAGATTAATTATGGACTTAAAAGATTTTATTACTTGCCTTTCTATCGCTCTTAACTGTGCTATTTCTATCGCATATTTAGCAGAACGAAGTACGAAAAATCTGCATATAGCAAGAAATCATGAATTGGAAGTTAGACTATCCAAACTATATAAAGAATATTTAGATAGTTTAAATCAACAAATGATGGTTGTAAAAAAATTAGATGATACATTACATAATCAAAAAATAGTTTGTGATTGTTTAGTTCAGTTTTCTCATAATAACCCGGACAAAGAACAAATTTTGAAAAAATTAAATGGGGTGATTAAACTATGACCTTTATGCAAAAGTTGACAGCGGCTCTTGTATTATTTGGATTATTTGCTAGTATTTATTTACTTAACGAAGGAGCCCCTATAAGTGCTACAGCAGTAAATACTGGACTTATTGTTGTATTACTTTATGATATATTTTGTGAGTTGGGGAAAAAGTAATGAATAAGTTTGTTGTATTTTCAATAATGGTATGTGCTTTCTACTTTTTGATAGAGCCTACTAAAAAATTAATTGACTATATACGTTGGTATTTCGGATTCACATATGGCTATGAGGATAAAGTTTTAGTTCTTGGTATCGGTATTGGCTATATTAAGGGCGTGATTAATGGCAATATGTATTTAGTTGAATTTCCAAATCACCCTTTAAAAATTGTTAGTCACGAGGATATTACAAGAATTTACCGTAGAGGAGAAGAGAAATGATTAGAGTATTCTTACCAGCTATCGCACAAGTATTACTCTGTGTTGTGTGCTGGATTACAGCTGATTTAACTACAAGACCATTGATTTTTACAGCACAACTTTTGTTTTTATGGTATCAATTTATAGTCAAATAAGGAATGGAGTGAAAAAATGACCGTAGGTGAAGTAAGAAAAATTTGTGATGGAGAACCAATACAGTTAATCGGATCTCGTACTGGTAAAAAACTTGCGAATAGCTGGAATAATGTAACGGAAGTATTAGCAAGATATGATAATCATGAATCATGTGGAATATTTGCCAGTATGAGAGTTCAAACAGATAGAGTAAATATGCCAAACTACATAACACCCATTATTTGTATTTGGGTAACAGGAGAATAAGAATATGAAAAAAGTAACAGCAGAAGTTATCGAGAAAAATCGTTACTTAGTCACAGTAGAGGTTGAAGATAATGCTACAGACGGTGATATTTATGATGCAATAGTAAGAGCTTATATAGGAGATGATACTTATATGGGAGATAGTTGTAAGGTTATTGAACAATATATTTATGACGTTACAAATATAAAGGTGAAAGAAAAATGATTAAAGAATATAAATGGATTGGAAATACATATATGACAAATTTAATGATTGATGTTAATAAAGATGCTTGTAACGGTTGGCGACTTGTAAATGTTGTTCACAATGGCGGATATTTTGCTGCTGTGCTTGAACGTGATAAAATATTGAACGGTGAAGAAAATGAGTAAAGAGTATGAATGTTTTAGATATAAAGATATGATGCAGCTAATGAGTGCTATTAAGGCATATGATTATGATGGCTGGCAACTTGTAAGTGTTGGTCATAATGGCAAGTTTTATTTTGCAGTAGTTCAACGTGATAAAATTGAAACAGAGGAGAGTGAAGAAAAATGAAATTCAATGTTAAATCGGAAAAAACTTACACAATTACTTTAGACGATAAAACTTGTTCATTATTAGTGCAAGCATTAAAATATGCAGATTTGCATATAATTGAATTACCTGTAGACGTTATAAAAAGTAAAGAATCTTTGTTAAGTGATATAAGATTCTTTATTAAAGAATTTACATCTAGAATGTCAGAGGAGGAATAATATGAGAAGATTTGAAGCTGTTCAAGGAAAATTAGTTACTTTACCAACAAGAAAAACTATTGGTTCTGCTGGGTATGATTTTCGTTGTCCTTACAGTTATACATTAAACGCAGGGGAAACTGTAGTTTTTAAAACAGGCGTCAAAGCTTGTATGAATCGTAATGAAGTATTATATATTTACATTCGTTCAAGCTTGGGAATCAAACATAAATTAGCCTTAACTAATGGTACAGGTATTATTGATTCAGACTATTATAATAATCCTGACAATGAAGGAGAAATTTTAATTCCTATTACTAATAATGGTAATACCCCTTATGAATTTACTATTGGGGATAGAATTGCACAGGGCATTTTTTCAACATATCTTACTGTAGATGGGGAGAATACAGAAGAATTGCAGGAAAGAGTTGGCGGAGTAGGAAGTACAGGCAAATGAAAATGCCTTTTTAAGGGTATTTATAAAGGGGGTTAAGGTGTTTGTATGTACAGAAAAATGTAATTTTACAGGTTTTAGAGCTGTATAATTTAAAGCCCTATCAAAAGTTCAAGCTTACAGATGGATATACTAAAAAGGTGCTTGGAATGTATTACTTTAACAGATCTGGATATCTATGCCAATGTTTTAGTAAGAAATGGGATAATGATTTTAGTTGTATAATTCGAGATATAAATCATATTCACACTGTAAACATTTTAAATGGTATTCATCTCATTGAATTAAAAGATGGTTGACATTCTTTAAGATTTGTTCTAAAATTAAATAAAGATATGAATAGGTATATCTTGGATATACCTATTTTTATTGATAGGAGGAAAATCATGATTAAACCATTAATATCTATTAAAGATATTCGTTCCGAAGAAGAAGAAGGCTTTTGCATGGATATCGCTCTTGGTGCTGGTTATGCTGAAGCATTTAAACATTGGTTTCCGGAAAGGGCTGAAAAGGTAAAATCTTTAGGTGCTTCCGGATATCAACTTGCACAAAGACCAAAAATGGCAAACAGAATAATGGAGCTTGTTAAGGCAAGAGAAGACCAAAACACTAAAGCATTAGAATGGACAAGAACTAAATCCATTGAAAAGCTTCACTATGTTATTAATTGTTGTCAAGCCGAAATAAATAGGGTTAATAAAGCTTTTGAGGATGAATTGCAGTTTTTAGAAGAACAAATTAATGAAACCTCTGACCCCGCCGAAATTCGTAGACTTGTTAATAAAATGATTAAACTTCGTCAAAAAAGTCATCTTAATAAAATTCAGATTAGCGGTATAACGGATGCTATTGCTGAATTAAATACCATGCATGGATTCAATGAAAGTAATGTCAATATTAATAGTGCGGTTTCTTTTGTTGGGGAAGAAGACTTGGAGGACTAAATGAGTTCAGTTAATATTGCTCAAGTTGTTGGTAAGGGATATAAATCGTTTTGGAATTTTAAAGGTAGATATCGTTGTTTAAAAGGTGGACGCGGTAGCAAAAAGTCTTGTACGGCTGCATTGTGGTATATTTTTAATATGATGAAGTTTTGGGAAAAATATCATTTAAAGCCAAATACAATGGTTGTTCGACGTTATTATAATACACACAGAGATTCTACTTTTCGTCAGTTAAAATGGGCAATTAATAGATTAGGTGTAAATCATTTGTGGAAAGCTACAGTCAATCCTTTGGAGATAACTTATATTCCTTCCGGACAAAAGATATTTTTTAGGGGTATGGATGACGCCCAATCTATTACATCTATCACTGTAGAAGATGGTTATCTTTGTTGGGTATGGTGGGAAGAAGCTTTCCAATGTTCTAATGAAGATGAATTTAATAAGGTTGACTTATCAATTCGTGGTGTTATTCCTGAACCTCTATTTAAGCAACATACATTTACTTTCAATCCATGGTCTGATAAAATTTGGCTTAAAAAAAGATTCTTTGATAAGGCGGATGGTAAAGATATTTTTGCTTTAACAACTAATTATCAATGTAATGAATGGTTAGGTGAAGATGATTTAGAAATTTTCGCTAAAATGAAATTAGAAAATCCTCGTCGTTATAATATCGAAGGCATGGGAGATTGGGGTATCGCCGAAGGTCTTATTTATAATAACTGGCAAGAAATGGAATTTGATATTTCCTACTTCTTAAATGCAAAGGATATGAAAGGTAATCTTATATATCGTGATCTTAAAGGACTTGACTTTGGTTATACTAATGACCCAACAGCTTTGAGTTGTGTATTTGTTGATGAAAAGAAATATGAAATTTATATTTATGATGAAATTTATCGTACTCGTATGAGTAATCAAATGATTTATGATAATATCAAATATAAAGGTTATCAACATCATCTAATTACAGCAGACTGCGAGGATACAAGAACAATTAATGAATTATATTTATTAGGATTAAATCGAATTAAGGCATCTAAAAAAGGTCATGGTAGTAAAATTGCTGGTATTCAAAAATTAATGGATTATAAGATTTATGTTCATCCACGGTGTGTTAATCATATCGTAGAATTAAGTAACTATGTATGGGATAAAGATAAAGATACTGGTAAACCTATTAATGAACCAATTGATGAATATAATCATCTTATGGACGCATTACGTTATGCTACTGAAAAATGCAATGGAAGAACATTTAGTTTCTAAGGAGGTAGAATTATGTTCAAGTTACCCGATTTTATGAGGATTGATCCAACAGATTTAAACGCTGAAAGTATTCGTCGTTTAAGCACTTTCGGAAAACCTCAAGAAGATTTTATTATGGGTGCAGTACAGCAATTTCAAAATTCTAATATTTTTAAAGAACGTGAAGTTGCTAGAAGGTATTTTGAGAATGAAACCGATATTGATAAAAAGGAAAGGTATTATTTTAATCGTCATAAACAAAAAGTTCTTGATGATACTGTAACTAATACTAAATTAAGACACGCTTTTTATCGTAAACTTGTAAATCAAAAGGTAAATTATCTGTTAAGTAAACCATTTACTATCAAATGCAGAAATAAAGAATTTGAACAATTATTAAAAACATATTTTGATAAAAAATTCTTACGTCAGTTACAAAATACGGTTAGAAAGACTGTTGTTACTGGAATAAGTTGGTTACAGGTTTATTATGATGTAAATGGCTCTTTATTGTTTAAACGCATTCCAGATGATGAAGTTATTCCATTTTGGGCAGATGCCGATCACACTGTTTTAGATGCAGTTATCCGTTATTATATTATTTCAGAATATAAACCAAATGGCGATGAAATCCAGCATCAAAAAGTAGAATATTATACTCCTGAAGGAGTGTGGTATTACGAAGTTAAAGAAACTGGTTTAGTAGTTGATCCGGATAAAACGCAACCAACTGATGGTCATTTTAAAGTTAAGCAGAAAAAATTAAATAATGATGGTCTTGTTTTAACAGATGATAAAGGTGATCCCATTTATGTTGCTGAACCTCAAAGCTGGGGACGTGTACCGTTTATTCCTATTAAATATAATAGCGAAGAATTGCCTTTATTACGATATGTCAAAACTCTAATTGATGATTATGATTTTATTACAAGCGATATTAGTGATCAAATTCATGATGTTCCTAATAGTATTCGTATTGTAAAGGGTTATGATGGTACTGATAAAGACGAATTTATTTTAAACCTTAAACAAACGAAAATGGCATATGTAACAGAAGATGGTGACGTTACTAACCTAGATATCCCCTTTAAATTGGAAGGTGCAGAATTGCACTTAAATCGTCTGCGTAAAGATATTTATGAAGATGGTTCTGGCGTAGATACTCAACAAGATGAAATGCGCGATATTAGTGGCGAGGCGTTGAAGTTTAAATATATTGATTTGTCTTTGGATTGTAATGATATTGGTGTACAAGTTACGGAAGCTTTGGAAATATTAGCTTGGTTTATTAAAGAGCATGAAAAAACTTTCAATACTAAAAATTATGATCAAGAAAATTTCGATATTATTTTCAACACTGATATGATTACCAACGAAGCTCAAACAATTCTTGATTGCAAAAACAGTGAAGGTATTATTAGTAAATCTACTATTGTTTCTAATCATCCTTGGGTTTTGGATTCTGAAGAAGAACTCAAGCTTATGGAACAAGATGAAGAAGCAGAACAGCAAAAAGAAATTGAATTACAAACTAAATTAGCACAAGCCACTTATACCGGAGGAGAGGGCAATGAATGATTTTGAGTATTGGCAAGAGCGTTCTGAACAAAATATAATTTTAACAGAACAGCTTGCTAACAGTTACAATGAGCAATTAGCTCGTGAATACAATAAAGTTATAAAATCCTTACAGCAACAGCTTTATGAATTTTATGCTCTATATGCTAGCGAAAATGGATTGACTTTACAAGAGGCTCAAAAGAAATTAAGTTCAAAGGAATTAAAAGAATTAAGGGCTACTATTGATGAATATATTGAAGAAGCCCAAAAGTTTGACAGTAAGAATGCTAATAAATATTTAAAAAATTTAGAAGAATTGCAAGCAAAAGCAAAGGTATCTAGATTAGAATTATTAATGGCAGAATACCGTCATGCAATTGAAATGTTGTTATTGCAACAGGAGGTCGACCAGCCGAATATTTATTTAGAAGGCTATGAATCCTCCTTCTACCATACTTTATATGACATACAAACTTACTCCGGAATAGGGGCAACCTTCACTCGTCCTACAAGAGATATGGTAGTGGCTGCACTTGCCCAAAAGTATTTAGGACAAAATTTTAGTGACCGTTTATGGCAAAATAAAGAAATGCTTATTTATACATTAAAAAAAGAAATAAAGCAAGCCTTTGCCGCTGGTACACCTGCAAAGAATGTAGCAGAAACAGTTGCTAAAAAAATGAATACTCGATTGGGAGTTGCACAAACTCTTGTTCGTACAGAAATGGCGAATGTTGCAAATCAGGGAAATTTGCTTGCATATAAAGAAGCGGGCGTTAAAGAATATAAATTATTAGCAACATTGGATTTTAAAACATCAGAAATTTGTAGAGAATTAGATGGAAATGTATATTTAGTATCTCAAGCAGAAAGAGGAGTAAATTATCCACCATTTCATCCCAATTGTCGTACAACTACCGTTCCAGTTGTTGATGGAGAATCCTATCATACTAGAATTGCTAAAAAAGATGGTTCTTATGAAGTAGTTAAAGATATCACCTATAAACAGTGGTATAAAAAATATGTAAAAGATTAAGAACTATTATAGTGACAATTAAGAATTATCCTGTTATACTTTACTCATAAGGTTTTCCTTATGAGTATTTTTTATGAAAAGGAGAGAAAGTAATGACAAAAGAACAATTGATTGCTCTTGGCTTGACAGAAGAACAAGCTAATAAAGCAATCGAATTACATACCACTGCATTACAAGGGTATGTGGCTAAAGGCACTTATGACGTGCTAAAGGCAGAGGCTGATAATCTAAAAGCTACTAACGATTCTATGAAAGCCGAAGTTGACAAACTTAAAAAGTTCGAAGGCACTAATGCTGAATTAGCTGCTAAAATCGAAAAACTTCAAGGTGATGTGACTACAAAAGAAGAAACTTATAAATCTGAATTGGAGAAACTTCGCAAAATCAATGCTGTGGAACTGGTATTGTTGCAAGGCGAAAATAAACCTTATGATTTAGATTTAGTTAAGGGTCTTGTAGATTTAAGTTTGATTAAACTTGATGGCGATAAAGTTGTTAGCGGTTTAAAAGAACAAATCGATACTCTGCGTACCGATAAAGCATTCTTATTTAATCCTGGAGAACAAAAAAGAGAACCTTTTGGAAATCCTCCGAATGATGGTTTTAAACCTCCCAAAACAGATAATGTAGCTGATTTCGGTAAATCTTTAGCAAAGACTAAGCTCACTATGATGGGCATAAATCCTGAAGGAGGTAATTAAAAATGATGAAATTCACCACTAAAGAATATGATTCTGCTAAACATATTCTTGCGATTCCTGATCATTATGTTGCTATCGCACGCACTGCTGCAAAAGCTACTGCTGCTGGCGGTATGGTAGTATCTGAAAATGGTCGATTTATTATCAAAGCTGGTACTGTTTATCCTGCAAATGATGCAACTGCAATCGGTCTTGTAATGCAAGATTACGATGTAACTGATAGTGATGCTTCTATGGCAATCATTATTCATGGTTTCGTTCGTGCAGATCGTTTGCCCGCAGCTCTGTCTGCAACAGCAAAACCTGTTTTGCCACAAATTACAGTAATCGCTGCAATTACAGATAGCGAAGAAGGAGATTAATCATGGCATCTTATAGCATTTTTGATATTTTTGATTCTAAAGCGATTGCAGCCTATTGGACTGACGTCAATACTGCAATGAAAGATCCGATGATCGGTTCTACATTCTTTCCAGATACTCGTACCGCAAGTTTAGAGTTATCTTGGATTAAAGGTCGTAACAATCTTCCGATTGCTTTGCAACCTTCTGCTTTTGATACTAAAGCAAGTTTGAGAGATCGTATCGGTGTAACCGAGATCTCAACTGAAATGCCGTTCTTCCGTGAAGCGATGCGTATCGGAGAAAAAGAACGTCAAGACATTCAAAACTTGTTAGCTAAAGGTATTCCTTTTGCACAACCTACCATTGCTAGAGTATATGATGACATCGCCAATCTTGTTGATGGTGCTCGTGTTCAGGCAGAACGTATGCGTATGAGTTTGTTAGTAAATGGTAAAATTTCGGTAACTGCCACTAAAGGTACTGGTCGTGACATTACTTATCAGTATAACTATGATCCTAATGGAGATTGGGCAAGTGATCACTCTGTTACTTTAGCAGGTAATGGTACTTGGACTGTAGCTAATAAAGCAACTTCTGATCCTATCGGGGATTTGTTAGATGCTAAAGAAGCTATGGCTGATCAGTATGGCATTACTTTAACTCGTGCTTTGATGACTACCAAAACACTTCGTAATATGTTAGCTTCCGAATCCATTAAAAAAGCAATGAATCCGTTGGGTGCTACCAGCATGATTCTGTTGGATACTGAAGCAAAACGGTATTTAGAACAACAGACTGGATTAACTATTATCACTTATGATAAAATGTTCAAAGACGAAGAAGGCGTAGATCAGAAATTCTATCCTGATAATTATGTAACCTTACTTCCCAGTTATGCTGTCGGAAACACTTGGTTTGGTACTACTCCGGAAGAATATGATCTTATGAGTGGTAATACTAATGCTTCGGTTTCTGTTGTTGGTAGTGGTATTGCAATTACTACTATTAAAGAACCGCATCCTGTAAACGTGTTCACAGTTGTTGATGCAATCGCGCTTCCTTCCTTTGAACGCATGGATGATATCTATGTAATGAAAGTTGCATAATTTTTAGGAGGTCAGTATGGCTAAGGTTAAAGTTCAATTTCCTATCACAGTGAAATATCAGCGTGTAATATATCCTCCATACACTAATATCCTTGCGGATACTGAAGATCTTCCGGACATGAAAAAAGCTGGAGCAGTTATTTTTGAAGAAGAATCTGTTGAAGAAAAGATTTCTGAAGAAGTAGTTGCTCCAAAAACAAGTAAATCTAAATCCCAACGAAAGAATAAATCTGGACGTTTGGTAGAATGATTACTGTTGATAAAGGTTTAATTGCGGACATCGTAAAGACTCAGCTCGGAGTGGATACACCCTCCGAGCCTTTACTGAATTTAACTATTGACGAAGTAGAGCAAGAAATTAAAAACTTCTGCAATATAAAAGAAGTTCCCCGAGAACTCACCTATACTTTCGCTAATATAGTAGTGGATTTATTTAGGTATCGTCAAGAGTTTATAAATGCCACTAAAAAACCTGTTGAGGGTGAAGAAGAAGATGACGATATTACTATAAATGAGGGTAATATGAACTCAATTCGTGTTGGTGATACCACAATTACTTTCGGTTCCGGAAGTGATACTATGGTTTATAATAAGAATATGAGGAGTCATCAGGCAAATTTAGACGATGTCATATTAAACTATAAAGCTCAACTTAAAAAGTTTCGGAGGATGGTGTGGTAAATGGCGATTAGAATTGGTGGAACAAGGAAAATATTTAAAAAATATATGTATAAAGATAGGTTCGAAGTTTATCGTTTAACTCAAAAAGAGAATGATGATTTCACTGTGAATAATCAAGTATTAGAACCTTTATATACAAATGAACCTTGCAAAGTCAGTTTAAATTATCAAGATTTACCTGAGGAAGATTCTTTGTTAGTTAATCCAACAAATCAACATATTGGTATTTTTTGTGATCCAAAACTCGATATTCGTAAAGGCGATAAAATTATAGCTTATATTATGGACGATCGAGGTAATGTATTAGATACCTTTACTGATTTTGCTGGTAGACCTGAAAAACATACTTCCCATCAACAATTTGCTCTTGTGAATAGAGGATATGCTTAATGTCTAGAGTTAATTTTGATTTTAAAAACTTTGATAGGTTTACAAAAAACTTTGAAAAACTTCAAAAAGAATTTGATCCATTTTGTCGAAGATTTCTGTTAGATCAGGCAATGATTGCTCTAGCGGATACTAAGGCAATGACACCAGTTAAAACAGGTGATTTAAGAAATAGGTGGGAGTTATCTCAAGTTTTTAAAACCGCCAAAGGATATTATATTCAAATATTTAATACTTTAGAATATGCCTCTTATGTAGAAGATGGGCATAGACAACAAGTAGGTAGATTCGTTCCTGGGATTTTCGTTGGTGGGAAGTTTGTTTATCAAAAAGGTGCTAAATCCGGAATGGTTTTAAAAAAGCCGTGGGTAAACGGATTTCATATGTGTCGAATAGCTGTTGATCGTGTTCAAGATAATATGCAACAGAAATTTGATCAAGCTTTTAAAAGTTTTTGCGGAAGGAATCAATTATGATTATACCAATAAAGGGAGATTTTATTATTAGCGCCATGGCAACAAAAATGGCACAGTGTCTGAGAAATGATACAGTTGATCCTCCTGTTATTCCTACGATGTATAAAAATAAAATTATGGAAGGGGCTAAAGAACCTTTCTTTTTACTTTCTATTATTGATATGACTCAAGAAAACGGAATGACAACTTCTGCATGGAGAGTATATCGTATGAAAGTTGAATACCATTTAGAGGAAACAGATTACGATCGACATTCAGAGTATAGAGATATGGGTGAAAGACTTCTTGGTATTTTAAGAACGATTGATCTTCCAGATAAATATGAGGGTGATAAAATTATCACTCGCCTAGTGAAAGCTAATAAAATGAGTTTTCAAATTGTTGAAAATGTTTTACAGTTTTTTGTTAATTACAAGATCAAAGTAAAATTAATTTTACCTGATCCAGTTAAAATGCAAGAACTGGAAATCAATCGATTGGAGGTCGATGAATAATGGCAGGCGGAGTCTTTGAAGCTATGAATAAAGTTCGTCCTGGAGCTTATATTGTCTTTCAGAGTGCTTCCCAACCTTTGAATATGGTTGGTGATCGTGGTATCGCTACTTTACCTATTCAAATGAATTGGGGTGCTAATGATACTTTGATTGAACTTACTCCGGAACAATTATTAGATGGCTCATGCGAAAGCATTATCGGTTGCAATATCATGGAAGAAGAATCTTTGATTTATCAACAGGTATTGACTGATTGTGTTAAAGTGTTACTTTTTAGAATGGATACTGGCGGCGTTAAAGCAACATTGACCCTGCATACTTTAACTGCAACAGCTAAGTATGCAGGGACGGCTGGTAATAAAATTGCCGTTTCTATCGTTGAAAATGGGTCTAATTTCGACGTTATAACCTCTTTTAATGGTGCAGTTGTAGATACTCAAACAGGGACATTAGTTGGCGATATCGTGGATAATGATTTCGTTGATTTTAGTGGAACCTCTACTGCCGCCCTTGTTGCAGATGCAGGTAGCGAATTAGAAGATGGTGAAAATGGTACAGTTGTAAATAGCACTTATAGTAAATATTTTGATTTGTTGAAAACTGCAAAATGGAATACACTGGGTATTCCGCTTGAAACTTCTACAGAAATTCAAGCACAGTTAAAAACATTTATTAAATATATGCGTGATACTGTAGGTACAAAAGTTCAGGCAGTTGCTAACAACATTGATGCAGACACAGAGGGTATTATATCTACACTTAATCAAGGATATAAATCAGACCAGTATAATATTACAATTCCGATGTTTGTTGCAAGGGTTACAGGCATGACTGCTGGCTGTGCAATTAATAAGTCTTTGACTTATTATGCTTTTGAAGACGCGAATGAAATTATCGGTCAATTATCCCACGAAGAAATTGTATCGGCTTTGCAAAGTGGTAAATTTGTATTGTCCGCTCGTCAAGATGGTGTTGTTGTTGTCGAACAAGATATCAACACGCTGCATACTTTTACTTCTCAAAAAGATTATTCTTTTAGTAAAAATAGGGTTATTCGTACAATTGACCAAATAAATAATGATATTCGTTTATTGTTTGAAAAGAGTTATCTAGGTAAACAGGATAACAACGATGATGGTCGTACAGTATTTAAAGCAGATATTATTGATTACTGCTATAAGTTACAAAAGATGAACGCCATTCAGAATTTTGATGGTTCTACTGATATTACCATTGCTCAGGGTGCAAATCTTGATGAAGTAATCGTTAAGTTGAATATTCAACCTGTTGATTCTATGGAAAAACTCTACATGACAGTTACGCTTCGTCGTTATTAATAGGAGGGATTTGTAATGTCACAAGAACACGATTATTTACGAGCTGGTGATGCCGTTTCCGGTCAAGAAGGTTGGGCAACAATGACTGTTGACGGCGTTGTACAAGAACTCTTTATGATTAAAGATTGTACAATGACGATGACCAAACGTAAAAAGGAATTTAGAGCTCTTGGTTTTAGGGGTTCTCAACATAAGTCCGCAGGTTGGTCTGGTAAAGGTGAATTTACTATGTATCATGTTAGTTCTGTATTCCGCAAGCTTATGCGTGAATATGCGAAAACTGGTAAAGATATTTATTTCACTCTTACTATTAAAAATAACGATCCAACAACCACTATCGGACAGCAGGTAGCTGCTTTTTACTATGTGAACATCGATGAAGGCGTTCTTGCAAAATTAGACGTTGAAGCTGAAGTATTGGAAGAAACTATGACTGTTACTTTCTCTGACTTCGAATATTTAGAATACTTCAAGAGTCCTCAAAATTAAAGGAGAATATAAATGGAACTTTTAGATTTACTTAAATCGCGTGATATTCGCGCTACTAAAGAAATTGAATTAAAAGGTGAACTGGCTGGTTGTAAAATTACTATTCGTCCTGTAACTACAGAAGAATGGCAATCTGCAAGAGCTCGTTCTATTAAAATCAGTAAAACTGGAGAACCTTCCGTTGATCAGGTTGCAATGGGTATTTCTTTGATGGTCGATGGCTGTGTAGTACCGAACTTTAGATCTACTGAAGTATTAGGTACTTTTACAGTTCCAGAAGAGTTTGTTAAGTATAATTTCAAGCCGGGCGAAATCGAAAGAATTGCTAATGAAATTATGCAATATTCTGGCTATAGCGAGGATGTAAATCAAACTGTAAAAAAGTAAAAAAGCTTTTTTATGATAAAGATTCTGATACGGTAGCAGCTTACTGGTGTTTCCGGAAATTAGGTTGGAAACCTTCAGAATTTTTAGATTTACCGATTGATGAAAAAGCCTGTGTATTTGCTTTTTTAGAAATAGCAGCTAAACAGGCAAAAGAAGCTCAATCACAAATAAAATAATGATTTAAAGATAAGCGAGGTAAAATCATGGAAGTCAGGAACTCAATTCATTTAGATGATGGAATGTCACCTGTTCTCAGTAAGATTTTAGCCTCGCTTCGTCTTACTTTAACGGCTTTAAATAGTACGCCGGGCGAAGCGGGTTTATTTAGGGCAGCACAACGAGATATTTCAAGAGCTAATCAACTTTTGAATGGATTTAATAGCGAATTAAAACAATCACAAGATTTAATTCGTAATCTTGGATACCGAGATGATAATCCAATAGGTAACGTTTTTTCACGAGCAATGAATCCTTTGACTGAGTTAGTTGCTGGAGTTTATTTATTAAAATCTGCAATTGATGAAGTTGGAAGACTAACAACTCTTGGCGATAATTTAATGTTAAATCAGGCAAGATTAAATATTGTCAACGATGGATTAAGAACACAAGAAGAATTATCAAAAGCTATTTATGAATCGGCACAAAGATCCAGAGCAGATTATTTAGCTACAAGTCGTGTTATTGGTCGTATGGGTATTCTTGCTGGACAAGCCTTTAATAATAATGATGAATTAATCGCTTTTACAGAATTAGTTAATAAAGCTTTCCTTGTTGGTGGTAGTACCCAACAAGAACAAAGAGCCGCTATGTATCAATTGACTCAAGCGATGGCATCAGGCAGACTTCAAGGTGATGAAATGCGTACCATTCGTGAATCTGCTCCCTTACTGAAAAAGGCAATTCAAAATTATATGGGTTTAGATGATGCTGCTTTTAAAGAGGCTCAAAAGAATGGTGAAATTACAGCGGAAGTTATTAAAAATGCTGTATTTGCATCTTCGGATGAAATCCAAAATAAATTTAATGAAATTCCTATAACTTTTAGTCAAGCAATGACGATGGCAGGAAACTCCTTATTGACTAATATGGAAGACATATTTACTGGTATTAGTACAAATGGAGTTAGTATGATACAGACTCTAGTTAGTAATTTTGATATTCTTGCAGGTATACTAGGTTATATCGCAGGCGTATCACTTGTTATCTTAATTAGAAACCTAGTAGCCGCACTACCAGCTGCGGCGGCGTTGGCATTAAGTTTCATTGCCATGAATTGGCAGGTCTTATTATTAGTTGCGGCTGTAATGGCATTGTTTAAATTATTTTTAGCCTTTCCTGAAGCATTTGGTGTTTTAATTGGTGGTGTTAAAGCACTAGGAACAGCTTTTATGAACATGGTAAAATTAGTAGCTGATTATTTCTTAATGTTATTTAATGAAATAATTTTAAGAGGTATGAATTTTGTTCTTGATAAATTAGGTAAAGAAAAAATTCAAAAAGTAGAATATTTTGGAATGGAAAGTGTTGGATCAAGTTATCTTGAAGGATACTCTAGCGGTAAAAAATGGGCAGAGGATACAGGGGTTAAATTAGATAACTTTATGACTGGCATGAAGAATACTTTCAATCCAAATACATCTGTTTTAGGCGGAACTGTTCCTAAACCAGTAACAGATCTTGATACTGTTGGCGAAGTTAAAAACATTAAAGGTGGTAAAATTAATCTTGATGACAATAGTATTCAATGGATAAAAGATGCTGGAGCTATAGAATTTGTAAATCGTTTTACAAATATGCGACCTATCTTGAAAGTTAATTTTGGGGACGTACATCAAACGGCGGATGTTAATGAAATTGCCGACGCTATTGCAGATATGGTTGAAAATGCCGTTACAACATCTTTAGAGGGGGAGTGAGTATAAATGGCTGCGCAGTCTGGTAATCCCAGTGAATTGAAGACACTTCTTGAGAGTCTTTCTCCAAATTCGGATTCTATGAGCCAAGCTAAAGGTGATGTAAAGATATTTGTAGTGTATAAAGGGGATACAATACAAATTCCAGTGAATCCAGAAAAGTTGAATATAAGAACTCCCGGAAATAATAAAACTTTTCCGATAGTTTCTTTAGGTGAAATCAATGTTCTAAAAAATCCTAAATTGACCACTATAGGATTTAGTTGTTTTTTTCCAATTCCGGAAAGACAAAATTATCCATATGTATTGACAGGTAATTCAGAACCAACATTTTACACAGCACTTATTAAGCAAATTTTAAATAAACAAAATAAAACTCAATTTTTACCTCCAACTTTTTATACGACATTTTTTGAAAAAATTCGTAATGGAAAAGAACCTGTAAGATTAATAATTACAGGATTGCCTGTTGGGTTTAATAAATTAGTATCTGTAGAAAAATTTGATTATGGTTACGATGAAGGTGACTATGATGTTGTTTATGATATTGAGTTTAAAGTTTATCCTATTTATGCTATTAATGGAGCTACTATTGATGAAGATGGAACAATTACCGTTGATACTGGTGAGTTAAGAACAGATGAATCAGAAAGTTTAACAATGGGAGATGAAGTAAGTGTCACAGGCACTATTTACAAAGATCCCGCTATGCAATTTGTTGATAGGTATGTAAAAAATAAAACTGGCTGTTTTGTTAATTTATTAGATTTTGATAATAATGGGGCTATTCATCTAACAGATAGTGAAGATAGATGGATTGGTTGGGTATCAGAAACAGCTGTAAATAAAGTAACAGGTATTTTATGATGAAAATATTATTAGCAGTTGAAACTCCAGATAATAAAATATTTGAAATATCTGAAGTAGTTTATGATATATCATGGACTACTACATTACTTGAACAGCCGGGAAAATTAAAATTTTCTGTTCCGAGTAATGTTGAATTAGTATTAGATTTTGCAACAACTGTTAATTTAATGGTTGATGAAGTACCAGTATTTTATGGCTATGTAGTTAATATGAATTGTACTGAAGATACCATTACTTATGAAGCAGTAGATCAAATGTTTTATTTAAAAAATAAAGAATCCTATGTATTTTCTGGAAAAACAGCCACTCAAATATTTAAAGCGATCTGTGATGACTGGAAATTTACCTATAAAATTGTAGATGAATGTAATTGGCAGGTATCTACAAGAGTTCATGATGGAAAATCTTTATACTCGATAATTGCTTATGGTTATGATGAAGCTTTGGTAAATACTCAAAACTGGTTTATTATTCGAGATAATTATGGAACATTGGAACAAATCAGTTTATTATCCCTTAAAACAAATTATTATATTTCTGATGACTTAAATGTTACCAACTTTAATTACCGAAAAAGTATTGACAGAGATTCGTATAATCGGGTAAAATTAGTACAAGATAACACCAAAGAAGGTGTTAGAAAAGTATATGTTGCTCAAGATGATGAGAATCAACGAAAATGGGGTATTTTACAATATTATGAAAAAGTTGATAAAAATGCAACAGAAAATCAAATAAAAGAACGTGGTAACGCTCTATTAAAGATTAAGAACAGAGAATTAAAAACAATTAAAATTCAGTGTGTTGGTTTACCACATAATTTCAGAGCTGGACATTGGTTATTTGTTGCGTTAAATCCTTTAACAAAAGCAGGTTTTGTAAATAATCAAGAATACATTGTTGTTGATTGTACACATCAATGGAAAAATAATGAGCATACTATTAGTTTAAATCTTAACGAATACAGTTTAAACGTAGGTGGTTAATGTGGCAGAAAGCACAGCAGGATTCAGATTAGTTAGTATTACAAGAAAAATGATTAAACAAAAAGCACAGAGTACCGATGTGGCTGATTGTGTGTATGGTACAGTTCTTTCTGTAGCTCCATTAAGTGTGCAATTAGACACAAGAACAACTTTACAGGAAGCTCAATTAGTTGTCGGTGCTCTATGCAAAGAAACCATTATTAAGATTCCGTTTCCGGAAAAAGGTCAAATTAAACACAAACATCAGGCAATTCACGATGGTATGCACAATACGACGATGGAATTGCCTGAAATTCAATTGTGGCGAGGTTTAAATACTGGAGATCGTGTTATTTTGCAAAGATTTAATAATGGTCAAAAGTATTTAATCTTGCAAAGAGTGGAGGGAATACCTTGATACCGTCAAATCGTAACCTTATTGTTACTCAAATTGGACAAAATGAAGTTACAAGAACTTATAAAGTTGATTCTTATAATAAAAGAATCATTGGAACAACTGATGGACAGCCTGCAATTGAACAAGCAATTTTAAAAAATTTTGATACAGAAAGATTTGCTTATGTTATTTATTCTAAAAATTATGGTATTGAATTAGAAAAATACATTGGTAAAGATTATGATTTTATTCGTTCAGATTTGCAAAGGGCAATAGAGGAATGTTTATTAGTTGATGCAAGAATTTATTCTATCAATAATTTACAATTTACTCAAGAAGGTCTGGATTATATGTCAATTACAATGGATATAGAAACAGAACAAGGTGTTTTGACTACAACTTTAGAGGTGAAAAAATGAATGCACTTTCAACCTATTTAGAAAAATATTCATATGATTATATTTTATCTGAAGCACTAAAACAAGTTCCGGACACTGTGGATAAACGTGAAGGTGCTATTATTCGAGATGCTTTGGCTCCTTGTTGTTATGAGGCAGCGAAGGCTATTTTGTATCTTGCAGATATTATCGAACAAACTTATGTAGCAACTGCAAATGGACTTTGGCTGGATGGTCGTGTTTTAGAAGGTGGAATTACTCGAGATCCTGCTACATACTCTAAAAATTTAGGTGTTTTTAAAGATCAGTTAGGTAATCCTGTTCAAATTTCTATCGGACAAACTTTCTCGACTGTAGGAGATACCATTTTAAATTATGTTTGTGTACAGGTTTATGTAGATGAAAATGGGGATGTAGTTCCCGGAAGTTATGTATTACAATGTAATACTATAGGGTCTGTTGGTAATAGTTATATCGGTAGAATCGTTCCTAATGATTATATTGAAAAACTTGCTAGCGCTGAAATAACAAGTTTATTATATCCCGGCGAAGAAGAAGAAACAGATGAATCTTTACGTGAACGATATTTAGGTAATATGTTAAAAACAGCTTTTGGTGGTAATGTTGCACAGTATAGACAATGGGCAAAAGAAATTGCAGGTATTGGTGGAGTTCAGGTTTATCCTGTTTGGGCAGGTGGTGGAACAGTTAAATTGAGTATTATTGATACGGATTATAATCCAGCTTCTACAGAATTTTGTCAGACTATTTTAGAAATGTTTGATCCAGAAAATTCCGGAGCAGAAAATACTCGTGGATTAGGTTTAGGTATCGCTCCAATAGATCATAAAATGACAATATCAACTCCTTTACCGAGAACTATCAATGTATCTGGAAAAATCACCTTATTACCCGGATATAAATTAGAAACACTATTGCCTAAAATTAAAGAATCTATTTCTAATTATCTATTAATGTTAAGACAACATTGGGAAGATAGTGACGAACAAAATAATTATTCAGTTATTGTATATTTGGGCAGAATTACAGTTGCTATTTTAAGTGTTGAAGGTGTATCAAGTGCTTATGAATTAAAACTTAATGATACTGATACTGATGTTGTTTTAACAGAAACAAGTTCGTTACAGGAAGTTCCTGTTTTAGGGTCGGTGAATTTCATTGAACAATAAAATTTATAATCGAACTGGGTTATATAGGACAAGAATTGGTCGTTATTTTCCAAAATATTATGAAGGTATTTTGGAAACAGATGAACTAATTAAAGTTGAAAATGATATTTGGAATAATATTTATAATTTGATTGTAAAAGCTAAAAGAAATCAATTTATTGCTTATGCAGATGAAGATGGAATTTATGCTTATGAACAATTATTCCAAATAGTTTCAGATCCCACTACTGAAACATTAGAAGAAAGAAGATTTAGGCTACTTAATAGAGTACAGACGTTGTCTTATTATACAATGAATTTTCTTCGCGAAAAATTAGATAATTTATTTGGCGCGGATAATTATGAAATTCAAATGGATTATCTAAACAGAACTTTATATGTTAAAAGTAATGCTTCTAATTATTTTGTTTATAGCGAAACGATTGCTTTAATTCATAAAATAAGACCAGCCAATATGATTTTTGTTAATGTACCTTTAATTCCGTCAACAGTCGAAGTTGGAGAAGAAATTTATCAACAAAAATGGTGGTGGAATTATATTTTAGGTGGTAAATGGAAAGTCGGTGAAAAACCGATTATTAGTGTACAAGAATTGGCTAAATTAAAATCAGAGGAGGTACAATCCTTGACGCCTTTAATGCTTAATAAATTAAAAGAATTTACAGCAGAAACAATTCAAGCTGTGCTAATCAATGATACCTATAAGGTAACAACATTCGTTCAAAAAATTATTACTGGTGGGTATTTAAGAATCCAGTATAATGTTGAAAATTGGGAACAAATAAAATTAATTACTAATATTAAATTTTTAGACGCTGAAGAATTTATTTTATCAAATAATGCTGTGTATATTCCAGTGGCTTCAGATACAATGATTGAACACAGAATTAATATTCGGGAGGTTACTTCAAATGGCTAATATTATAATGCAAATTACTGATTACATCGCTCATTTATGGCATAACACATCTGATGATATTGTAATGGCTGAAAATATTAATGGTTGGGAAGATACATTACAACAACATTCACAGTTCTTAAAAAGGTTTTCTTGGCAACCGAATACCGCTTATCCAAAAAATTCGGTATTACTTTATCCGTTTGGATTGCATACTAAATTAGTATCTAAAAACGCTGGTACAAGTGGCAGCGTTGAGCCTACATGGTCAGAGGCTACAGGGGTAGAAGGTTCAAGAACAATTCAAGATAATGATATTGTGTGGGAAGAACAGCCTATTCAAATATCTTCAGATACTACACCAGTGGGAACCATTAAACAGCAGCTTTGGAACTCAGCACCTCCTGGATATTTAAAGCTTGATAAAAGTGTAATTCTAAATAGATCAGAATATCCGGAATTGTGGGATTTTGTTCAAAAATATATGCCTTTAACTACAGAAGTTGAATGGCAAAAGATGTTGACTCAAAATGGGACTTCCGTTGGTTTCTTTTCACAAGGCGACGGTTCTACCACTTTTAGAACACCAATTATGATAGATTTTGGTCGTGGTGGCTCCTCTGCTGGTGCTTTCTTTAAAGACCAAAATAAACTCCATAACCATACGGCTAATATTGATACTACCCCTGCACAGGGTAGCTTTAGGTTGTGGAAATTTGATCCTGCCGCTACGGGTGTATTCTCTTCAAGTTATTTAGGAAGATGGGCAAACAGTAAAAACGGCGGCAGTGATTCAATGTATCAAATTAATTTTAATCTTGCAAATGCCTTAAATAATATTACAATCGCTTCTTCGGGAGCATCTGAAGGGTATCCGAAACACGTTACAATGCCATTTTACTTGAGAACTTTAAATATTTAATATTCTTAAATAGTAAGGCATAATGATATGTTTAGGATAGGCTTCTGATCCACCACTATCACTCATGTTTAAATCATGGGAGTGTGTACCATTAAAGTTGACAACTTCACGAGTATCACCTTTATGAGCACAGCTACCAGCCCATATACCAGTTCTGGAAAATACTCCTGTTGTTCGACCTGAATCTTGTCCAACTTGTTGAGCTGCAATAAAACTACCTGTTAAACTTTTAGATTGGATGCTTCCGGAGTGGTTATGGAGTTTATTTTGGTCTTTAAAGAAAGGAGTATAAAGTGATTAAATTTAGAATATTCAACCAACGATTAAGTTATTATGGAGATTCTGAAATAGTTGCAGATAGTAAAGGATATTTAACATTTACGCTTGAAACCTCTGAAGATTGGGCTAATTATGTAGGTAAGACTGTACAATTTACAAGGGACGGAAAAACTTACAGCGTAACCAATATTTCAGACGGCGTAGAGTATACTGTACCGTGGGAGGTACTTGTTGGTGCAGGTGTAATGCAAGTAAATGCGTTCGCTGTATCAATGGTGGGAAGTAAAAGAGCAACTACAAATGAAATCCAAATAGAGGTTATAGACAGTGGATTTAATCCGGATGATCTAGAACCAACAGACCCAACTCCTGATATTTTCGAACAGTATGTTCAACAAGTTCAGGAAAATGCAGATAAAGCAGAACAAGCCGCTAAAGATGCAAAAGATTCTGCGGATACTGCGCAGGAATTAAAAAACAAAATTGATACTATTTATCAAAATGTTAAAGATATTAAGAGTGACATAGAAGATTTATTAGAACAAGTACAGAATTATGCTAATAATGCCTATCAATATGCAGAAGCCGCTAAATTATCTGCACAACAAGCTTCAAAATCTGAAACAGAAGCAGGTCGATATGCAGGCGAAGCGAAGGTATTTTCTCAAAACGCTAAAGAATCAGAAAATAATGCTAAAATCAGCGCAGATTCTGCTAAAGAATCAGAAAATAATGCTAAAATCAGCGCAGATTCTGCTAAAGGTAATGCAGAATTAGTCTTAGCGACTAAAGAAGAGATAGATACTATTTATGCAAATATCGAAATAATTAAAGCGGATATTGATAATAAGTATACACAAATTAATTCACAAGCGGATTCAATAAATTCGATGTATATTCAAATACAAGAATGGTATAATTCTTTTTTACAATCAGCTTCTTATATAAATTTTACAGATGAAGTTTCTGAAGATTTATGGAATGCAGATGAAAATGATTATACTCTATCCCTTGATACATCAGGAAGGGCTATTTTAAATATTCAAATGTTGGACACGAATGGATTATACATAAGAAGTCCTTTTGTAGATATGGAATTTCCTGATGACGTTAGTGTAACAATCAGGGCTATTGCTCCTTTTACTGGTAGACTATGCTTATACGAATTAATGAAAGGAAGCGAAACTAATGCTCAATAAAATTAGTCAAGTTATTTCTGGATTATCCCTAATCAAATTTATTAATTCTGTTATAGATGGCATAAACGCTCATTTATCTGATTATAATAATCCTCATAAAGTAACAGCGGCTCAATTAGGTTTATCTAATGCGTATAAATATAAGGGTAGTGTTGAAACTTATGAGGATTTACCAACATCAGCTGAAAGTGGTGATGTTTATAATGTTGTTAAAGGTGATAAAGAACAAGGTATTGCAGATGGAGCAAATTTTGCTTGGGACGGTACTAAATGGGATAATTTAGGCGGATTATTAACTGGTACAGGTGCAATTAGGGTTGAATTTGTGGCTGCAAGTTGGCAAATTAATTCTTCCACTAATTTATATGAACTTCCATTAAATCTTTTTGAACAAGTGGAAAGTGTTGGTGTTTTAAGTGTTGAGGCTGTTGAAAATAATGAAAGACATAGCGTTTTAATCGACACTGTTGGAAATAAAGTAATTGCTTTGAATGCTTTTGATGGTGCTATTTATTATACGACTTTTCGGGAGGTAACACAATGAAAAAAATTTCTCGCCAGCAAGATGTAACAGTAGCTAATGTTTTAAGATGTTTAAATGAATTAAATGATGAAAATATGGTTTACGTCGGAACAGAACCTCCGGAAGAAGTTAAAAAAGGATTAATATGGGTAAATCCAGAAGAAATAACAGAAGAACCTGAAAAAATTTATGTTGGTCATATGGTTGGGGATATCTATCCTGTTAGTTATACCGAATTAGAATCAGGTCAATTAGTATTAAAAGGTCAGTTAGTTAGTCGTGAAATTTATGGTGTATTATGGGCATGGTTGCAAAAACACCCTAGTTTACTAATAACAGAACAAGAATATACCGAATATGTAAATTCCTCAGAAAATTTATGTTGTCCTTATTTTAGCACAGGAACAACAGAAAATAACTTCAGATTACCTAATTATAATGGCGTATTCTTTAAAGCAACTAATGATACTTCCAAAATTAACGAATATGAAACTGATAAACAGAGAAATATTAGTGGACAATTTTCAACTTATCGCACAAGTTGGGATGATGGTACTGGAGAATTACTTTTTGATGCAAATGGGGCTTTTGGAAAAATAGAAACTGGTAATAATATGGACAGTATTCATCAAGATTCCTCAGACAGACAACAACAAATTGTAAATTTCGATGCATCACGTTCAGTAGGCGCAGAACATACTGGTGAAGAAGTAAAACCTAAATCAATAAATCAAATATGGGTTATTCAAGCTGTAGGAGTAATAACAAACGCCTCTAATTTGGATATTAGTCAATTAGAAGAAGCAATTCAACAATTAACTAATTATAGTAATTATGAAGTTGCCTGCATTAAAAATAATCCAAATTATTATAATCGTGATGAATTATTTACTACAAATAAAACAACAGTAACAATTCCGAAAGATTTAAAAATCAATATTAATGGAAATTGTTATATCAGTACAATTAATAAATCTTTACAATTATCTACAGTAGATACTCCAGCTAATTTAGCAGGTAAAGATGTTTATATTTATGCTTGTGAACCAACTTCAGGAACAGAGCCTATTTTCGTATTATCTTTAAATAGTACAGTCCCAACAGGTTACACAGCTAATAATAGCCGCAAAATAGGCGGTTTTCATTGTTTGTGTAAAGATGTTGGAGTTATAGAAGGGCATACGTTATCTGGATATGTTACAGGAGATATATTACCAGCAACAAGATGGGATTTATTACACAGACCTAAAGGAGATTCAGAGGGACTTGCTTATGATGAAGTTTCTGAATGTTGGTTAAGTATTTATCAATTAAGTTGGGACGGCACTAAATTAGTCAGTGTTTATAATGGAGTTATTGCAGATGGTACTTCAACTAAAAAATGGCATGGTGAAGCTTTTATTGAACAATTAATGAATCAAAAAATGCGATTACCATGGCGACATGAATTTCAGATGGCAGCAAAAGGAAGTAATGAAGGAACAGGAATTAAGAATGCAGCAGATCCTAATACTACAGGTGGTCATGTAGATAGTAACAACAGAAGAATGATTAGTAATATTGGATTAGAAGATTGTTGTGGCTGTTCTTGGCAATGGGCTATGGATTTAGGCTTTGCAGGGGGATCAGGATGGAATGATTCTGTTTATAATTCTAACGTTGATTCTCAAAGATATGGTCAATCCTATGGTACTTTATATCGTTTGCTTTTGGGCGCTTGCTGGTTTTTCGGTTCGAATTGCGGTTCTCGTTCTGTCAATTGTAATGATGGCTCGTCTAATGTCAATTCCGCTTACTCTGCGCGCGGTACGTCGGAGCCGAGGGTTGTCACGAATTTAAACTAATGACCGAGGGAACTATTTTACGAGGAAAACGGTGGCTAGTATGAAATACTAGCCAAAGCTAACTTTTTAGTGTATAATATTAATTAGGTTAATGTATTTTTCAGTAGCTGGCAGTTTTTTCAGGTTTGCTATTGGGCGCTAACTGGAATAACAGTTCGAATTGCGGTTCTCGTTCTGTCAATTGTAATAATGGCTCGTCTAATGTCAATTCCAATTACTCTGCACGCAGTACGTCGGATACGGGGAAAATTAGCAGGTGCGGCTAACCCTCGGCTGATACATTGACCTTGCTGAAAAGCAAAATACGAAAAAGGGTGAAGCAGTGGTTAGTAGTTAATTCGAACGTCATTGCTTCAATTTTTAATAATGAAAAGACATAATAATTTATTTGACAAAATTGTAGACAAAGATAATCTTTTATTAGCGTATAAAAAAGCTAAAAAACATAAAAGCTGGCAACAAAAAGTTATTCGTGTTGAAAAAGATTTGGATAATTTAATTGAAGAATTAAGATTAAGTTTAATTAATGGTACTTACAAAACAGCTGAATACAGAACAAAGAAAATTTATGAACCAAAAGAAAGAACAATTTATGTACTTCCATTTTATCCAGATCGCATTGTTCATCACGCTATAATGAATATTTTAGAACCTATATGGGATAACCTTTTTATTTCTGATAGTTATGCTTGTAGAAAGAATAAAGGTCAACATAAAGGAAGTCAAAAATGTATGGAATTTGTTCGTAAAAATAAGTATTGTTTAAAATGTGATATTAGTAAATTTTATCCATCTATAAATCATGAAATATTAAAATTAATTATTCGTAAGAAAATAAAATGTAAACGCACTTTAAATTTATTAGATACCATTATTGATAGTATTGATGGAGAAACAAATATTCCTATTGGTAATTATCTTAGTCAATGGTTTGGAAATTTATATTTAAACGAATTAGATATGTTTATGAAACATGATAATAAAATTAAATGTTATATTCGTTATTGTGATGATTTTCTTTTATTTTCTAATGATAAAGCTTTATTAAAAGAAATGGCTATTAAAATCAAAGATTATGTTGAAAATATTTTAAAATTAAGATTAAGTAAATGTAATTTATTCCCGACTTCTCAGGGAATAGATTTTTTAGGTTATAGGCATTTTTCGTCTGGATATATTCTTGTTCGTAAAACTACAGCTAAAAGAATGAAGAAAAGAATCCGGAGATTAAAATGGGAATTGGCTAAAAAGAAAATTACTAATGATAGAGCTTTATCTGTTATTGGAAGTATTTCGGGCTGGTTAAAATGGGCTAATACATATAACCTTCAAATTTTCTTACAACTAAATGAATTAAAAGAATCTATAGGAGGTTCTGTTAATGAACAAATTTAGTGATTTTGCCGAAGAAAAATTTATCGGCGAAAAGATTAAAATATCAAAAGTGTTGAATAAAGAAATTAAAGTTTTAGCTTTTCAAGTTAAGAAAAGTAAAATTGAAAAAGATGGTTTTTATATTCAAATGCAAATAGAAGTAGATGATGAAAGAAAAGTCTTATTTACTAATTCAAGTGTATTAAAAGACCAACTTGAAAAGTATAAAGATAACCTTCCATTTATCACTACTATTATCCAACCAAAGAAATATTTTTCATTTAGTTAGGAGGATTATTATGTATGGTTATCCAAAAGCACTAAAAACAAAAGAAGATTATGAATATGTTCGTAATTATTTTCCAAAAGAACTTTGGAAACAAGATTTTCAAGCTTTATTAGATACTCAATATGATTGGTTTTTTATTGATAAACTATTAAAAAATGAAGAAGTTGTTTTAAAGAAAAATCAAAGAATTGAGTATAATGAAGAATTAGATGAAAGATACTTATACGAATATAAGTATAATCCTAATTGTAAATTAGCTACTATTGGTTATTCAGAAGAAGAAGTACAATCAATTTTACAGGAGGATTAATCATGTCAAGTGTAAAAATTTATGATGGCGAAAAATTTGTAAACTTTAACATATCAAATGGTATTGAATTACCTGTAGGATTTGAATACTATGTACCTTACTCAGAATTAGATAGTGGTCAACTAATTCGTGATGGAAAAATTGTAAGTCGTAGTGTTTATAAAGATTTATGGGATTTTGTTCAAACGCATCCGTCTTTATTATTGACCGAAGAACAGTGGCAAGCTGAATTATCTGCTAATGAAGGAATAGTAAATAATTATTATTCTTCGGGTGATGGTTCTACTACTTTTAGATTACCTAAAGCTGGAGTCATTGAATTACCTGTTATCACAGCTGAAAATATTAATAAGTTTAGTACAGATAGTTTTAAATCTCATAATCACGAAAATATAACAGAGCCTATTAGTGGAAAAATATTAAATCCTATATACTGGAATAGTACGGATAATGGGGGAATATTAAATAACGCAAATATTAGATCTCAAAACTCTGGAAGTCTTGCTCCTTATTTTGCGCCACTATCAGGAACTAATATAACTAATGTTGGAGGAACAGAAACTAAACCTAAAACAATAACTAAATTAGCTGTAGTTCAAGCCTTTGGTAGAGTTATAAATACAGGTACTTTAGATATTAATGATTTGGTAAACGATGTAAATAATTTAATTCAGTCTAATCATATTAAAACTTATACAGATTTAAGTCAGATTGGAATAACTAAAGGCACAGAAACCTTAAAGGCAGTAGGAAAAGCTTTGCCTGATAATTCAATGCTTATACTTTCAATATTTCCAGAATCGGGACACAATAATGTTGAATATCCATATGTATCAGGTCAATTTAGATTAATTAAGTCTAAAAATTATTGTTCTTTATATTTTCAGACTGATTTTGGACGTTCTTATGAAAAATACTTTGATGACCGTGATAATTATTATGTTGAAAATAGCTGGAAAAAGATTGCAGATAATAATAAATTAAGTGTTCCTTCTGATATAAGAATCCCTGTCCATTTAGTTAATCAAGGTGACTCTTATACTCCTGATTGTGATGGTTTAATATGGGCAAAGAAATCAGGAACTGATTCTGGAGCATATATGATAATAGCTGATACTCCAGAAATAGAAAATTCTACTTTTGGTCAAGTATTATATGATGATTATGGTGGACAATACGTTTATAATATTCAAGGTTGTTGTACTTTAGCAAAAAATCAAACTATGTATTTCTTTTGGTCATACAATGCGATAGTTAATTTTATACCTTTTAAAAATAACAATTCTACTTTATACGGTGAAGATTATAGAATATATGTTAAAGTTACTGATGCTGACGGAAATATTCTTAAAGGTGCAAACGTATCTATTTTGAATAATGATCAAGTATCGGTATATAATAACATTACATATGGGGATGGTCGTAATTTTATTTTAAAAAAATATATTAATGTATTAAAAAATTTATCTTCATTTATAGTAAAAGCTACTTACGATGGCAAAGAAAATAGTATTTCATATGAATGGTCAAAGATTGATGAAAATAAGATTAATGAAATAACAGTATCGCTTCCTCTCTCTCTGAATTAAAAATAATAAATAATATTGAGCTCATAGTTACTTCTTTCGATCCAATAAATAAACAATTTTCTGTAAATTTATCTAATGGTTTTCCTTTGCCATAAGCTTGACAACATTTATTAAATTTTGTATAATGGAGGTATAGTAAAGATGAAAGATAAAATATTAGCTTGGATGAAAAAGTTATATGGTAAAATACCAAACGCTATAGGCAACAAGTATATTAAACTAATGGTTTGGTATATGATATGCGTATATCTCGGCTTTACTATTTTATTTATTTATGGTTGGTTTTATAACCTGTTTAAACAAAATATAGCAGATTTACCAATTATTATTTCATTCTTTACTGTATTTGTTGGAGCATCAACAGTTGCCGCAATTAGTTTTCTTTTGCAGTTATTTGTTGATAAAAACAACAATAGTATCCCCGATATTTTAGAAAGAAAGGAGGATGAAAAAAATGACAGTAAATGAATTAATTGCTTTAGCTAAAAGAGCAAAAGGTCAAATTAATCGTATTTATTTACATCATACTGGCGGATTGTATAAACAAAATTGGATTGAAGAAAAAGATTATCACATTTGTATTGAAGGCGATGGAACGATTCGTGTAAATGGTGAACTAACAGATTTCAAAGAGCACACATGGCATCGTAATACAAATGCGATCGGAATAGCGATTTGTTGTGCATACAGAGCTAATCCAATTAGTAAAACTGAAGTTGATTGGAATGGTTATCCGCCTCTACCTATCCAAATCAATCAAATGGCTGAAGTTGTTGCTATTTTAGCATCTGTATTAGATATTCCAATTGATAAAGAACATATTATGACCCATGCAGAAGCGGCTGATATTGACGGTTATGGCTATGGGAGTGGAGATCCGGAAACACGTTGGGATTTATTAGTTGTTGATGATCCTGGCACAGGTCAAAAAAATTGTCCTGGTGGTGATGTGATTAGGGGTCTTGCAATTTGGAAGCAAAATAATTAAGGAGGTACTAAAAATGGAATCTATCAAATCATTGTGGAATAAGATTAAGGCTGTCTTTAATCGTTATCCGAAATTAATTTGCTTTGCTATTGGTTTTGCTTGTGGGGTTTATCACTCTTGGATGAAGTTATAAATGAAAAAAAAACTGATTTTATCATTTGTTTTGTGTGGCTTATTATTGGGTTTTGTATCGGTTGCTTCTGCATCGGAATATTATTTAGTTCCAGTGGAAAAATACGAGAAACAGGAACAATTAGTAGCGGAAGCAATATCCCTCAATCAACAATCGATAAACAAGATTCAAATATTAAAGTCACAGAACAAGGAATTAGACAGCAAATTGAAGAAATCCAATCAGTTAATAATAACATTGGAAAATCAGCAGAAGATGTTGAAGGACTCTTACAGCAGCAAAATCGCATACTTAGAGAATTGCAATCAAGCTTTAGAGAAGGAGTCCAAAGAGTACAAAAAGAAGATTAAGAAGCAAAAGCTTGAAAATACTCTTTTGTATAGCGGGCTGGCTATCCTAATAGTTAAAGCAATAACTTAGGAGGATCTGATGAATAATCCTGAAGAACATACAAAACTTGATCAATATTTAGAGCGCCTAATGAAAAAACAGGACGAGATTGATGAAAAAGCAAAAAATGCTCAAATTTATAGAGATTATAATGTAAAGCTTTTAGGTCTTTTAAAAATCATGGTCGTTGGATTTTTATGCTGTATTTTTTTATGCGCTTGTGCAATAGGAATCTCTTCGGTACTTATTGCTAAAGAATACTTTACTTATAAACAGGGTATTGTCAGAACTGTTACTGAAGATTCTGATACTATTTCCGGCTCTGGAAGCAGTGTTATTATGAACAGAAGTAACGGAGCAACAATAAATGGAAAATAGATTAAATTATGAAAAATTAAAAGCTGAAATTCAAAATCTGACTCGTAGAATGGATCAGATGGAGAAAAAAGCATCCATGTATGAAGAACAATTCCGTGAAACCTCGAAAACTGTGCAATCAATAGATTTTAACGTCAATAATTTATTAAAATTATTTGACAAACTTGAATCAAGAATGTCTAACGATCAGGAGATATTACATAAAAGAATAGGTTCTTTAAAACAGGATTTTGAAGATTATCAAATGAAAGATTTAAAGAATTACTATAACTATAAAAGAGTTATAGTAAACACTGTTCTAACTCTAATTATCGGAGGACTTTTTGGTGGAGTTGTTACAGCCTGGAGAGTCTTCAAGATTAATGGTTGAATCAGATTTTAATAAAAAACTTAAAACATTATCACAAATTGCACTAAAGGTGATCATAAAAGGAACTGGCTTAAAAACGAAAAGTGAATTGCTTTTATGGAAATTTTACATAGAAGATAAAACTTATTCCGAAATAGCCGATGACTTAGGAATTGAAATATCTTCAGTTGGCAAAGCCTTATGGAATGCCAAAAAGGAATTAAAAGAAATCATTAATAATGAAAGACATTTAATTCCACAAGAAATCCAACCATATATTGAGCTCTTGTTGCAAAAACAATAGCAAGGGAATAAATAGACAAGCTCTTTACATATTTTAGGAAATATGTAGAGGGCTTGTTTTTGTTATAATAATTACAGGTAATAACCCCTGCGGGGTGTTAAAAAAGTTTAATATCGTCCAAATATGGTGGCGGTATGGGGAGGACAAATGTATGTATCCAACTAATTACATGAATCCAATGAATAATCAGCCAATGAGTCCGGATTATGGTTATAATCGTATGCAACAAGTACAGCAAATGCAACAAGCAATAAATCCTACTGTTCCGAATATGTTTGGTCAGATGAATCAAATGAATAATATGAATCAACAACAGCAAACACCATATATTTCAGCGATTCCTGTTACTTGTTTAGATGAAGCGAAAGCCGCAAGAATTTCTTTAGATGGCACTTTAAGTGTTTTTATTAATATTCAAGATGGTGAAATTTATACTAAACAATTAAATATGAATGGTTTGGCAGAATTAAAAACTTATAAATTAGTCAACCCACAAGAAAATAAGGTTGAATATATTACTTCAGATACCTTTAATGGTTTAGACCAACGTGTTCAAAATATTGAACAATTATTAGCAAGTATAGGAGGAAATAATCATGAATCCAATGCAAATGTTACAAGTATTCAACCAAATACGAGCGATGCAAAATCCTCAACAAGGAATGGAGCAAATGTTCGGAAATAATCCAGTATTTCAACAAGCTAGAAAGATGGCTGAAGGAAAAAGCCCTGAACAAATGAAAGAAACTGTTTTAAATTTAGCTAAAACACAGGGTGTGGATATTCAGCAAATTATGGGTATGTTAAATCAATTTGGAATTAAAATTTAATAGATGCGCACTGTTAAATTTTGATTTAATAAATTAAGGGAGTGTTCAATTATGGCATTCGAAGGGGCTCAAATGGTTCCGGTTTACGACATGAATAAGTCTGACAACGCTGGTATGATGGGCAGCGGAGCTGGCTGGATGTGGGTAATTATGTTATTTTTCCTGCTTGCTTGGGGCGGCTTCGGCGGCGGTGGTTTTGGTGGTGCTAATGGTGCTGTCAATACACTGACTAACGAATTTCTTTATACCAACTTGAACAACACTTTGGATCGTGGATTCAACCAGTTGGCTAATCAAAACTTTGGTATCCAACGTGATATCTGTCAATCCACTGGTGCTATCCAAATGGGTATGTGTCAAGGATTCAATCAGACTAACGCCGCAATAGCTGAAAGTCGTTTTGTTGCTCAGCAATGCTGCTGCGAAACCAATCGTAACATTGATGCTGTTCGTGCAGAAAACTACAAAAACACTTGTGAAATCACTACTGCAATTCATGCAGAAGCTGAAGCAACTCGTGCTTTGATGACTGCAAACGTAATGCAAGAATTGCGTGATCAGTTACAGGCAGCTCAATTGCAACTTGGTAACCTTTCTCAAACTCAAAATATCATTAATGCAGTTCGTCCGTTCCCGCAGCCCGCTTATATCACTTGCAGTCCTTATACCTCTGTAAATGGTTTCGGTTGTGGCAATGGTTGCGGAATTGTCTAATTAGGAGTGATTATTGTGGCTTGTAACCGCTGTGATAGATTTATTAAAAGTTCCAGCATCACAGCCAGTTCTTCTGACGTGATTATTACTATTAGTTCTGCTCCCACTCTTACAAATTTAAAACGATTCTGTCTTGTGCTTGCACAAAATCTTCCCGAAGGAGCGAATACACTACCTGTTCAAATTAGTATTGGCGGGACGACATATCCTGTTTATACAAGGACTGGTAATCTGTTAAGAGCAGATCAAATTCGTTGCCGTAGAGTATATCCGATTATCTTTGGTAATGATCCTAATCATTTCTCTTTATTATGCTGCGTACCTAATACAGTATATACACCACCTGTAGTAGTTCCGACGGAGGGTTAATATTATGTTAGATACCTTATTAAAACATCTCAAAGAGCAAAAAGATGTCGGCTTAACTAATGAAATTTTAATGGAAACCTTTAAGGAGTCCATTAAACCATTAAAATACTCTGATAGAGAAATCTATGAAGAAGTCGTTGATAAGTTGTATAAAGAGTGTTATGGAGAGCATTTCAGTGATTGGTTAGCGGAAAAGGCTGTTGAAAACTTTAAGAACGTAGACGGCACGGAAGGAGCACACTGGACGATTGAACAAATTGATGATGTAATTCGTCAATATAATATTAAATGTGTTGGTTTTAATCGTTGGGATTTATACTATGTAATGAATATGCTTTATAGCGATTATTACAATGTATTAGGCTCGGATACCGCTATCTATGTAAAATTGAGTAAGGCATGGTTTGAAGACCCGGATGTAAGCGAGGGCAAAGCCTACCGTTACTATATGCAAGTAGCAAAAGCCTAATTAAAGAAAGAGTACATTCTTCGGAGTGTACTCTTTTTTATTGACAATTTTAGCTTATTGGAGTATAATTGTCACATAAGGAGGAATCACAGTGGTCAAAATTAATATTAAAAAATCCAGAAAATTTACTGAATTTGAATATAGTTTATTTATTACATTTGATTTTGATATTAAGATTGTAAGTCAATTAAGAAAGTTGACTTATAGATATTTTCATACAGAATCAAACTGCTGGGAAGTTCCTTCTGTACATTATGAAGCCGTATTAAAAATATTAAATGGCACTCAATTTGTCATTACTAATAAAGAATTATTAGAAAAGAATATGCCTGATTATGAATTTAAAACAACTCCATATAATTACCAACTAGAGGGTATTAAATTTGGATTGTCTAAAAATAGATTTCATTTAGGTGATGAACAAGGTTTAGGTAAAACTAAACAATGTATTGATTTAGCCTGTATTCAAAAGCAGAAAAAAGGTGTTCAGCATTGTTTAATTATTTGTGGTGTAGCCACTTTACGCTGGAATTGGCGTGATGAAATTGAAACACATAGTAATGAAGATCATTGTATATTAGGATTGCGTAAACGTAAACGTAAAAATACTATGTATGATGGCGGCACTACTGCAAAGATTGAAGATTTGCAAAGTATTCCGGAAGCGTTCTTTTGGATAATCAATGTAGAAGCTTTGCGTGATGAAACCATAATCAAAATATTAAAAAAATATCATGAAAATGGTATTATTGGAATTATTATTACTGATGAAGTTCATAAAATAAAAAATCCTTTATCTGCACAAGGCAAAGGATATTTGAAGGTTGTAAATATTAAGGATACTGAAGATATTCGTATAACCATTAGTGGTACACCCTTAATTAATCAACCAATGGATTTATATATGATTTTTAAATCTTTGGGCTATGAAAATAATAGTTACACAGCTTTTAAAAATCATTATTGTTTAATGGGCGGTTATATGAATAGGGAGATTATTGGATATCAAAATCTTCAAGAATTAAAGAATCGTCTAAAAAATATTCAAATAAGAAGATTAAAAAAAGATGTTCTTGAATTGCCTGAAAAGTTACCCCAAACAATTTATGTTGAATTAGCAAAAGAACAGGTAGACCTTTATCAGGAAGTAAGAATAGCTTTACAAGATAAAGTTGATTTAATAAAATTAAATCCAAATCCGCTTGCACAATTTACAAGATTAAGACAGGTCACAGGCACTCCCCAGTTAATTAGTTCTACCGTTAGCAAATCTACTAAATTGGATAGGTTAGTAGAACTTGTGGACGAAATTGCCGATAGGGGAGAACAATGCCTTATCTTTAGTAATTGGGCAGAGGTATGTAAAATAATAGTTGATAGGCTAAAGAGTGTTAATGCTTTAGGTTATATTAGTGGCTGTAAGGATTTAAAAGCTATAGAAACAGAATTTAAAGCTAATCCTAATCATGTTGCATTGGTTGGTACTATCAAATTAATGGGTACAGGCTTAACATTTAATAATAGCAACAATGTAATCTTTTTTGATAGTCCATGGACTGATGCAGATAAACAGCAAGCAATTGACCGTTGTCATCGTATAGGACAAACAAGTGATTTAAATATTTATACTCTTGTTTGTGCTAATACTATAGATGAAAAAGTTGAGAAAATTATTCAAAGAAAACATATTTTGTCAGATGGTATTGTAGATGGCGGAAATGTAATGAAACTTGAACAATTAATCAACTTACTCTTATCGTAAAGGAGGGATAATGTGTCAAGAACTCGTAGACATAGAAAACGTCAAGGCTTTAAAAAACGAAATGTTAATTGTTCTTTGTGTCTTTTTGAAGAAAGTTGCAATCTAAAAGATGCTAAAATTTGTCATGGGTTTGTATTAAAGGATACTAAACCAATCGTTACTAATGCTGATACTAAAATAACGAATGTAGACAAAGAAAATCAAGTAGAACAATTACCAATGTACGATCCTGAATATACAGCACCAGTATCAATGTCTGAATGTCTTGCTATGTTTTTATTTATTATTTTATTGTTTATTGGTTGTGCTTACTTAATTTTAAGATAGGAGATGCCTTGAATGAATGAAATTATTGCTAATTTTATCAACGTACACAAACAAGAATCTGTATTAGCTAAAAAATTAAAATCGCTTAAAGAGCAAGTAAAAAACATCTTAAAAGAAGCAAATCAAGATTCTTATATTATTGATGGAGTAGGTAGTGTTTCTATTAGTGAAAGTAAATCATTGCAATTTGATGAACAAAGATTAATGGCATATTTAGAAGAACACTATCCTCAATGTATTATTCAAGAACCTAAAATTGATTATACTTTATTAGATAAATTAGCGTATGAAAATCAAGAAATTATTAAAGAATTAGTTCCTTTTCAATATGAAAAAGTAACAGAAAGGATTAATGTTAAATATGTCAAAGATTAAAGAATTTACAGTTAGTAGTAAACGTAGTGTTCAAATACATGGTGAATTTTTTACTTTTGAATGTTCTGAATTAATTAGTTTAGATGAAAAAGATGATATTGAAAAAGCAAGATTTGAAGCTTGGGAAAGAGTTAATAATGAAGTAGATAATCAAGTTATTGATGCGTCTAAAATGTAAATAAAAAATATTTTTTTTTACGAATAGTTGACAATTAAAAAGGGATATGTTATTATACTTATAGAGCGGTAATGTACTCGGCGGTCTTACTGCCTCATAAGTACATATCGCTCTAGACCCCTATTTATTTAAGTCAAAAAAGGCTCCTTACGACCGCCGAGAAAGTAAGGGGTCTTTTTTGTTGAAAAGTGAAAGTGAGGTTTTTACAATGTTAAAAAAAATGTTAATTAGTGGACTAATGATATTAGCCATTAGCAGCTCTGTAAGTGCCTGCGAGGTGGAGAATAAGGGGGTAACTGCGGAAGGTAATATCATTACTGATTTCAAGCCTTGTATGCAAGAAAGTTGCCCTATGTACCGTAAATATAGAGAGTTAGAAATATTAATAGAGATTGAATTAGGGGAAAATATGTCTGATGAAGAAGTTCAAGCAAGAACAGCTCGTCAAGATTTCGTAAAAGCTAATACTAGAGTAATTGAACCTAAAAAAATCGTATATGGCGAAGTTTCGATGGACGTAAATAAACATTTAAGGAGAAAATGATGACTAATAATTTTTCATTTATTGTTCACTCTTGGATGCTAACTTCATTAGAGCTAAAAGGAAATGAATTAATTGCTTATGCAATAATTTATAAATATTCAGATATTAAAGGTCAAAAGTTTGTTGTTAGTATTAGAAAACTAGCAGAAATTATGAATGTTAGTAAAAATACAGCTCAAACTGTGCTTGATTCATTAATCGAAAAAGGTTTTATTATTAAATGTGCAAGTCTTGATAATGTTATGGGTAGCAATGCCTATAAAGTTGATTTAGATTTAATTGAGAGTTTTGTTGGGTGTGAAAATGGGACTATCCCCAAAAATGGGACACAACAAAAAAGCCAGGAAAAACAAGGCTCTACAGGCATTTCTAATCAGAGCGGTGGGTCAGAAACTGGGACTTTAGAAAACAAGAAAATAAATATTAATAATATAAATAAATTAGCTAATAAGAATACTAGAAAACAAGGGGGTTTATTAAGGGGGGGCAGTACGTCAACATCAAAGTATTCAACCATGTTGGGTCAACTACTTGCATTTTGCAGAACAAATTTTTACACTCGAAAAGAGCAACAGGAATATGTTTTTAAAGCTTTAAAGCAATATTTAGATTATCGCATTAAATTTAAACTCGAGCCTGAACAATGGCAAGCAATTTTAAATTCTGTAAAAGATTTTGACGCTGAAGATATTTCAAGGCGGGTACAAACAGCTCTTGCAGGGGGTTATAAAATTTTAGTGCCGTCATGGGAAGTTAATAAACCGCAAAGAAGAGTTGATAATATTACTCCTCAAAAAGATGACGATAATGATCATCATGATGTTGAAGGAGTGTATTTCTAAATGGCTTATGAATACAAATTTGATCGTGAAAGTTGCTGGTTTAAAAAAGTTTGTACGGCGTATAAGTCAAATACTTGTGAAAAGTTCTGTGTTAGATACATGGAGTTTGACTTTTTAATTTATGCTAGCCGCCTGCCTAAAAAGTTACAGTATCCAGCAAAGCTAACTCCAGAAGATAAAGATTTAGCTTGTTTTACAATGCTTGATGATTTAAGAAGTGATATTGTAACTTTTGTTGAAGAAGGTGAAAATTTAATTATAGCTGGGGCTAATACTGGCAACGGTAAAACTACATGGGCAGTTAAGTTACTACTGCGGTATTTTCAAGAAATATGGGCTTGTAATGGTTTTAGACCTAGAGGATTGTTCATATCGACATCGAGCTTATTCTTTGCAATTAAGCAGTCTTTTAGCAAAGAAAATGATGTTAAAGAAATTTTAGACCTTATTCCGAAAGTGGATTTGATTGTGTGGGACGATGTTGCAGTTAAAAGTTTAACAGCCTTTGAACAGGATTTACTTTATGATTTTATCAATACAAGAATGAATAACGGATTATCAAATATTTTTACGACAAATATTTTGCCTGAAAATTTAGAAGTTGAAATTGGCAAAAGAATTGCAAGTCGAATTATGAGTGGTAATCAAGCATTTATCTTGGGAAGGGATCGTCGTCATGGTTGATCTTCAGATACTTAACAAGTGTATTAGCAGTGGAAATTTTGATTTAGTGGTCAATAATAATCTTACAGAGGATTATTTTGCTGCTTATCCAGACGAATATAATTTTATAAAATATCAAGTTAATCGATTTGGAAAAGTTCCGGATAAAGAAACGATGTTGTTGAACTTTCCAGAATTTACTTTACTTGATGTAAAAGAAACTGATGAATATTTAGTCACTACCATTCGGGAAGAATACCTGTATGGGCAAATGGTTCCTGTGATTACAGAGTGCGCAGACCTTGTTAAAAACGATGCGAATGAAGCTTTAAAGTTTTTAACAAGTAAATTAGCTATATTAAATAGTCAGGCTACTGCTGGTGGTGTGGATATTGTTAAAGAGTCACAAGAAAGACTTGAATTGCATAAGCATAAAAAAGAACATGGTACTAATTATATTAAAACAGGTTTTCCACAGCTTGACGACGCTATTTATGGATTAGAACCAGGAAACGAATTATTGACTATTGCAGGTAGACCTAATCAGGGCAAAACATGGATATTATTAAAAATGCTAGTAGAGGCGTGGAAGCAAGGAAAAACTGTTGCCATGTATAGTGGCGAAATGAATAAATATCAAATAGGGTATCGCTTTGATACTCTATTAGGTAATTTTTCAAATCGTTCATTGATTAATGGAACAGAAACAAATGGCTATGAATCGTTTGTTCTTGATATGCAGAAAGAGAAAGTGCCTTTTTATATTTTTACCCCTAAAAGCTTTGGCGGTAGGGCAACACTATCTTCCATTCAATCAATGATAAACTCTTGTCATGCAGATATTGTTGGTATCGACCAATACAGTTTAATGGACGATGAAAATTATCGTAAAGGAAAAAGTAAAACAGAGCAATTATTTAGTATTACAGAAGGCTTAATGCGTTTATCAGAAAATCATAATATTCCAATAATTGGATTATCCCAGTTAAATCGTGATGGGGAAATATCTAAGGATAATGTAGATGCTGATGCTGATTTATCTAATTTAGCTGATAGTGATAGCATTGGTCAAAATAGTTCGAAGGTATTGTTTATACGGCAAACAGGGGCAGGTTTAAAATTATCTTTAACGAAAAATAGAAGTGGTACGGTCGGAGTAAACTTTATTTATTTTTGGGATATTGATAATGGTAGGTTTATTTATGTTCCTAGTGCAACAGATTCATCTACACCACAACAAAAACAAGAAGCACAACAAACTCAAAAAAAGAAATTTAAAGATAGAAAAGAGGTTTTTTGATGTTTAGTGTTAATGGTAAAACTTTGCTAGAAGATGATTTACATATTTTATCAATGTTGCAATCAGAAATTTATAATCGAACAGGTATAACCTTTTTAGGTAAATTTATTGTTAGTGATACAGATATTCAATTTTGCTGTCCTTTTCATAGCAATGGACAGGAAAAAAGACCTTCTTGTGGTATTACAAGAGTTGAAAAAGGTACAGGTAAAAATAAAATCCCGGCTGGTACTGTACATTGTTTTACCTGTGGAGCGACTACATCACTAGAGAATATGGTTAGTTATTTATTTGGTTTTAATGATGAAGGTATTTATGGGTCAAAATGGTTAATATCTAAATTCTTATCTGTAGAAATTGAAGATAGAAAAGATATAAGATTAGAATTTAATAGATATAAAGCGGATACAATTCTTAAAAAATATGTATCAGAAAAAGAGTTAGATCGTTATAGATATATTCATCCTTATATGTATAAGAGAGGTATGACAGACGATTTAATTGAAAAGTTCGATGTAGGTTATGACCCAGCTTTTAAATTAAAGAAAGGTGAAAAGACATTCCCCTGCATTACTTTTCCTGTAAGGGATAAACAGGGCAATACTTTATTTATTGCAAGACGTGCAATAGATTTCAAGCTCTATCACTACCCCGAGGGAGTAGATAAGCCCTTGTATGGGGTATATGAGCTGGACTACAGTAAAAATACATTAGTTGTTTGCGAAAGTATTATTAATGCAATTACGGCTACTAAGTATGGGGATAACGCTATTGCGTTATTAGGTACAGGAGCAAAGAATCAATATGATTTAATTAAAAAGTTACCATTTAGATATATTATAGCTGCTTTTGATGGTGATGAAGCTGGAGAACGTGGTGCTTATAGGTTAATCAAAAACTTACCTAATAAATTAGTTAAGGTTTTAAAAGTCCCACAAGGTAAAGATATTAATGATTTAACAGAGGAAGAGTATAATAATCTTCCCGAATATTTTTTATCTAAAAGGTATTGACATTGAGATATCTAAGCAGTATAATGTATTTGAAGGTGAAGGTTTTCACCAATAAAATTTATAAAAAGGTGGTAGTATTATGAAGGTAATTTGTACTCGAAACAATGCAGAATTTGAATTTGTAAGAATGGAAGGCGAAGATTATGTATTAGCCGATCCGGAAACTGGTAAAGAAAAAATTATTAATGCAAAAGCATATAAACGCTTTTACAAGGAAGTTGAAGAACCTGAAGATGAAGTTGTTGATGAAGAAGTAGAAGAAACTGAATCTGAAGATGTTGAAGACGAGGAAGCTGAAGAAGAGGTTGAGGAAGCTGAGGAGGAAGAAACTCCGAAAGAAGAACCTAAACCTAAAAAAGCTTCTGCAAAAGAAAAGAAAGTAGCTTCTAAGGCTAAAGAACCTAAACCTAAAAAAGTCAAAGAGCCGAAAGCACCTCGTGAAATTTCTCCTTTGAAAGATATTGTAGAAAAGATTGTTCTTGCAGCTGATTGCACAATTTTTGAAACACAAGTAAAAGGTTTCCATACTTTTAAAGTTGCTGAACATATGTGCATGGCAATGACTTTTAGTACAAAAGGTGTTGTGCTTTGGTTGCGTACTAAAGTATTAAAAGATTTAGATTTGGGAATTAATTACAAACCTATGAAGCATATGTTTGATGCTCGTTTGCCAATTACTGAAGTAACAGATGAAAATGTTGATTTGATTCGCAAACTTGTAGCTGCTCATGTAGAGTATCAAAAGGGCATTAATAAACAACGTGCAGAAAAGGTTTTAAAACAAGAAGCTGCTCGTAAAAAACGTGAAGAAAAAGCTGAAGCCAAGAAAAAAGAAGAAATGGCTAAAAAATTGGGAGTTAAATCTAAAAAATCCAAAAAAGAAGAAAAAGTTGAAAAACCAGTAGAAGCTGAAGTAGAAGAATCCGAAGATGTTGAAGAGGAGGAATAATCAATGGCTCGCGTAAAACTTGAAGATGTCGATAAAGTAGTAACATCATCAACACAGTTTTTTCAAATGAAAAACGATGGGGATATCGAAAAAGTTAATATATTATATGAAACAATTGATGATGTTGAATGTCATTCCCTTCATAAAGTTAAAATTAATGGACGCGATCGTTGGGTTGAATGCTTGCGGGAAGTTGGGGATGAAGTAGAGGCTTGTCCTTTATGTGCTTCCGGAAGTAAAATAGCATTAAGAGTATTTGTTCCATTGTATGTTAATGGTCAGGTTCAATTTTGGGAACGTGGCAAGAGTTTTGTTGATGATTTGAAAAGTTATTGTAATCGTTATAAACCTCTATGCGGTATGAATTTTGAAATTGAACGTCAGGGTGAAAAAGGCAATACTCAAACAAAATATCAATTCTTTCCATTAGAAAAAAATGGCAAAACTTTGAAGGATTTTCCGGAAGTTCCGGAAGTTCCAGACCAGTTCTTGCTTACTAAAACAGCTGATGAACTGTATGACTTTTTAGATACTGGTATTATGCCAGGAGTTGAAGTAACACAAGAAAAGAAACAGGAAGTTCAGCCAAGACGTCGAGAGGGTAGTCCACGAACAAACCGCCGTCGTGAAGTTCAATTTTAATGGCACTGTTTAATTTTAAACCTCGTTCAACAAAAGCAACTGATGCTGAAATAGCGAGTAAGGCTAAATCTAAATTACCTGTTTTATCTTCTGGCGGTGTAAAATTAAAAGCAGGTAATTTAGCTAGTACCATTACTTCCATAAAAGCAATGACCAATAGGTATTTTGCTGATAAAAAAGATATGTATCTTAATATTATGGAAGAAGATATTTTAGTAGGATTAATTGATAAATTTATTGAAAATGGAATTGGAGCAATTGATACCGAAACAACAAGCCTTGATCCTATAACAACCACCTTAGCGGGTGTTTGTATATATACTCCTGACCATAAGGCGGGATATATTCCTATCAATCACATTAGTTATTTAACTGGAGTTAAGATTAAAGGTCAACTTACTCCCGAGTTTGTCCGAAGTCAATTACAAAGATTAAAAGATGCTAATGTAAAGATTGATATGTTTAACAGCGATTTCGATTGCCGTGTATTAAAACATACTTTAGGAATTATCTTGCCTTGTTGGTGGGACGGTTATATTGCACAGCGTTTGTTGGACGAAAATAATAAAGACAATGCTTTAAAACCTTTATGGGATAAGTATGTTAATAAAGGCAAAGACAAGTCCCATACATTTAGTGAGTTATTTAAAGGAATACCATTTACAATGATTCCTTTAGATATAGCCTATTTATATGCTGCAAATGATCCGCAGATAACATATGAATTGGCAGAGTTTCAAAGACCATTTTTAACAGAAACATCACAAGTATGTCAGGAGTATGACCTCGTGGATGTAGCTAAATTATTCCACGAATTAGAAATGCCTTTAGTTCCTGTCGTTTCGGAAATGGAAGATACTGGTGTTGCATTTGATTTAGATGTACAACAGAAACTTTCCATCAAGTATAATAAGCTGGTTGAAGAAGCGAATACAGAATTTAAAGAAACTTTAAAAATGTATGAATCTGAAATTGAAGCTTATAGAATTAAAAAAGGTTCTTCCTGTAAATTACCCGAAGAAATAAACGTAGCAAGTCCTGAACAGATTGCAATTTTATTGTACGATGTTTTAGAACTACCTCCTGCCAGTAAAAAAGAGCCGAGAGGTACAGGTGAAAAAATATTATTACAATATGATAATGATTTGGTTAAAGCGATATTAAAATATCGTGGGGCGGCAAAGTTAGTATCTACTTATGTGGATAAATTTCCGAAAATTCTTAATCCGAAAACAGGGCGTGTTCATGCACGGTTTAATCAATTAGGCACAGTAACAGGTCGGTTTTCAAGCAATGACCCTAATTTGCAAAACATTCCCAGCCACGCTAAAGATATTCGTAAGATGTTCAAAGCTAGTGACGGCTATGTAATGTTATCTTGTGACTATTCCGCACAGGAGCCTAGACTTACTGTGCATTTGGCACAAGACCAAAAAGGTATTCAAGCATACCTTGATGGAAAAGATTTATATGCCGAAATCGCTTCATTAGCGTTTGGAGTACCTTATGAAGAATGCTTAGAGTTCAGACCTGATGGTACACATAATCCTGAAGGAAAGGACAGACGTGGCAGGGCAAAAGCAATATTATTAGGAATTAACTATGATAAAGGTGTTCCAGCTATTGCAGAGGACTTGCGCATATCTAAAAAATTAGCACAAGAAATTTATGATGCTGTATTAAATGCCTTTCCGAAGTTAAGGGATTTCCGTGATGATAGTCGAAGTATGGCAAGGGAATTAGGATATGTTACGACTATATGGGGACGTAAAAGACGTTTACCCGATATGCAATTACCTGATTACGAGTTTTACTGGAAAGATGGTGTTGCTCGTGATTATGATCCTCTTGCAGATGATGAAGATGAAAACACAGAAGTTCCTGAAGAAACAGTAAACTATTATTGGAGTAAATTAGAGAACTGTAAAAGTTTTAAGCAGGTTAAAGCTATAATTGCAGAAGCTAATAACGAGGGAATTAGAGTAGTTGATAATCGAATGAAAATTGCTGACGCAACTAGAATGTGTGTTAATGCAAGGGTACAGGGCAGTGCGGCGGACTTAACTAAATTTGCAATGCTTAAAATTAGTAGATGTGAAGAGTTAAAACAGCTTGGCTTTCGTTTATTAATTCAAGTACATGATGAAATTATTGGTGAGTGTCCGGAAGAAAATAAAGATCGTGTTGCAGAGTTGATAAATGAATGTATGGTAAATGCAGTTAAATTATCTATTCCTTTCAAATGTGATGTCGAAGTTACGAAATGCTGGTATGAAAACGAATAAGACCATTAATAACCATTACGATTGAATCGTAATGGTTATTTTTATTGACATTACTATAATAGTGTAGTATAATAGTAAATAGAAAAGGGGGTTTAAAATGTTTGATTTATACTTCGCAGGTCAAGTAACAGACCATGTTGACAAATGTTTATTTGACATGGGAGCTAACCATCTATTTTCTTTTTTAAATGAAAGAAAAAATATTGATAGATGGATCAGGTGGGTCGATACCTATGGCAAAAGGGGAAAGTTATTTATTGATAGTGGGGCTTTTACAGCGTGGACTAAAGGTACTTATATCAACGTAGATGACTATATTTATTTCTTAAATGATAGGGTACAGTATATTGACCTTTTTGGGCAGTTGGATTGTATTCCTGGAAACATCAGAAATAAACCAACACAGGCACAAGTAAATGATGCGGCTGTTAAAACTTGGAAAAACTTCATTTATATGAGGGAGAGAGTGCTTAACAAAAAAGGTTTATTATTTACTTTTCATGTAGGTGAGCCTATATGGTGTCTACGTAGAGCCTTAGAGTGGAAGGACGAAAATGGGTTGCCATTGGACTATATTGCCCTCGGTGGTATGGTTGGTAAGCCTAAAGATGTACAAAAGAATTTTTTAGATTTATGTTTTGACATTATTAAAAGTTCTAGTAATCCAAATGTTAAGGTTCATGCTTTTGGAATGACAGTAAGAAAGATATTACAGTCATTTCCAGTATTTTCAGCAGATAGTTCTTCATGGATTCAAAGTGGTCACAATGGAGCTATTTATACTCCTTGGGGTACTATTATTATTAGTGCTCAGCAAAAGGATAAAATAGTTCACCCTTTAAATGGTAGTGCGGTTGCTTTAGAAGACTTGAAAAATTATATTTCCAGTAAGAAGTTCGACTTTGAACAACTTATGGAAGATTATGTTCAGCGTGATCTATGGAATGTTACATTCTTAATGGATTGGGCAAAAGATTATACCTATCATGGTGGAAAACTTATCAGGAGGCGATTATTTTGAAAGCAGTAGTATTATTAAGTGGTGGCGTAGATAGTGCCACTTGTTTAGCAATGGCAGTAAATAGTTATGGAAATGACGAGGTTACTGCCTTATCTATTCATTATGGTCAAAAACATGAAAAAGAAATTGAGTGTGCAAGAAAGCTTGCTGAATATTATAAGGTAAAACATATTGAACATGATGTTAGTAGTGTAATGGATTTTAGTTCTTGTCCCTTACTGAAAGATAGAGGAGAAATTGAACATAAAAGTTATGCTGAACAACTTAAAGAGAAAGGCGGGCAAGGAACTGTTGATACTTATGTTCCTTTTAGAAATGGCTTATTTTTAAGCGTAGCTACGGCTATTGCATTAAGTTTGTATGCGAGTGAGGTTTGGTATGGCGCACATTTAGATGATGCGGCAGGCAGAGCCTATCCGGATTGTACAAGCGAATTTGTAGATAGTATGCGTCGAGCAATTCTTGAAGGTACAGCCTATCAGGTTACTTTAAGAGCTCCTTTGATTTTCTTTAATAAAGCGGGAGTTGTTGAAGCTGGTTTACGTTTAGACGTACCTTATCAATATACATGGTCTTGCTATGAAGGCGGGGATAAACCTTGTGGTGAGTGTGGTACTTGTTTAGACCGTCAGAAAGCTTTTGAATTAAATGGTGTTAAAGACCCTGCAATGAGGTAATAATATGAACTGTTTAAAAGGTGAAATTATCAAAGAAATGGAAGCCAAAGCTAAAAGGGCTATTGACCAAAAAGAATATACAATGGGCAATGTTTTAGTCAATGCAGAACAGTTATTAAGCCTTATTCATGAAGTTAAAGTAAAAAGATATCATAATCATATTAAACCAGGAGGAAAGAAATGTACACAGTAATTAAAGATTTAGAAATTTCAGCTTGCCACAGATTAAATTTGAATTATGCAAGTAAATGTACTCAAAGGCATGGTCACAACTGGCATATCAGAGTGATATGTGAAAGTAATGAATTAAACGAAAATGGTATGGTGGTTGATTTTACCCATATTAAACAATTTATTTCAGATATGTTTGATCATCAAGATTTAAACGAAAAAATGGACGTAAATCCTACAGCAGAAAATATTGCAAAAATGATTTGTGATAATGTTGCAAATTGTGTTAGGGTAGAAGTTCAAGAAAGTGATGGTAATTTAGCTATTTATGACAAAACAAGATAAAGTTTATAGTGTAAACGAAATATTTACAAGTATTGAAGGAGAAGGTATTCGTACTGGATTTCTTTCAACATTTGTCAGATTTAATGGTTGTAATTTAGCTTGCGGTTATTGTGATACAAAATATGCACAGGAACCTCAAGAACCTAATATGTCATTGCATGATATATTAGAAGCTGTTAGTCAATCTGGTTGTGGTAGAGTCACCCTTACAGGTGGAGAACCTTTATTTAGGGGTTATATGCAGGAGTTAATTCAAGAATTATCGTGGCTTGGTTATCATGTTAATATTGAAACTAATGGGTCAATTATTCTTCCGGATTGTGTAACATTACCCGGAGTTTTTGTCACAATGGATTGGAAATGTCCGAGTAGTGGTCAAAATGGTAATATGAAATCAGAAAATTTAAAAAAATTAGCTTTAGTAGATGTATTGAAATTTGTTGTTGCTACTGAAGAAGATTTAGCTGAATTTAAACGTATTTATGAACAAGATTTAGTTTGTACTTATGTGTTAAGCCCTGTATTCGGAGCAATTGAGCCAAAAGCATTAGTTGAATTTATTAAAGAAAATAAAATGAATAATGCAATGGTACAAGTACAGCTTCATAAAATTATTTGGGATCCGAATGAAAGAGGTGTCTAAAGTGGAAGTAAATATTGATAAGGAGCAATCATTAAAGCTTCTTGAACAAGCTGGTACGCTTATTTTGCAAGCGTTAAATAAAAATATAAATGAACCAGGATTAATTGAAACTCCAAAAAGATTCGCTAAAATGATTATGGAACAATGCGAGGGCGAATTTGTTACAGACAAAGATATTATTAGAATGTTTGATAAATGTTTCCCACAGGATTCTGAAGATATTGTTACCTGTTGTAATATCCCTGTATTTAGTCATTGCGAACATCATCTTGCATTAATGTATGATATGACTGTAAGCATTGGTTATTATCCTAATGGAAAAGTGATTGGACTTTCTAAGATGGCTCGTATTGCAGATATGGTTGCAAAAAGACTTCAACTGCAAGAAAGAATCGGAAATCAAATTAAAAATATTTTATCCAATATTTTAGAAACAGAAAATGTTATTGTAGTTGTTAGTGGTAAACATTCTTGTATGACTGCAAGGGGAATTAAAAAGCCAGAGGCGGGAACTATAACTGTTCATACTTCAGGTAGATTTAAGTATATTGATGAACAGGAAAAATTTATGGAAATTGTGAGGTTAAGTAAATGAAGATTGACATTATAACTACCGAATTAAAGGATATGGTTGCTCGAGCAATTAAAGGTGCAAGCTGTAATAAAATTCTTCCTTTAACGAATTATATGGGCTTTGAGGTTGTTGATAATACCTTGTATTTAAAAACTACTGACGGCTTGCATTATTTGACAGTATGTAAAGATAAAGTAAAATGTGAAGACTTTGCCTGTGTGCTACCTGTGCAAACATTTGCTAAATTAGTAAATAAAACCACCAGTGAACACATTATTTTAACTGTTAAAGATGGTGTACTTACTGTTAAAGGTAATGGTTATTACCATATTGAGCTTGTACTGGACGAAAATGGGGATATATTGCAATTTCCAGATACGTCTATAGAAATACCTGAAGATATTAAGGCGGTAAAGGTTAAACAGCCAATTCTTCAGGCGGTTTTCGATATTTGTACAGCAAGTTTATCTAAAACAATGGAAAATGCAGTTTTAACAGGTTATTTCTTTGATAAGAATGTAATTACTACAGACAGTATTAAACTTTGCGTTTATTCGGTTAATGTATTTAAAAGACCTGCACTGTTATCTGTAGAAATGCTTAAACTTGCAACTTTAATTCCGGAAGAAGATATATCTGTTTATTTTGTTGATAATGATGTAATCTTTAAAACCGAAACAATGGAAATTGCAGGCGCACAATTAGAAGATATTGAAACATATCCAGTTGAAGAACTTGAATCCTTTTTAGAAACAGAATTTCCTTCAAATTGTGTAGTAAATAAGGGGCTTGTACTTTCTGCCCTTGACCGTTTAAATATCTTTGTATCTGAATATGATAAAAACACCATTAAATTAGTATTTACTAAAGATGGTATGAAAATTATTTCCAGACGTACTAAAGCTGAAGAAATTATTCCTTACATGGAAAGTGAAAGCTTTGAAGAGTTTGAATGTTTGGTAGACATTCAACAATTTAAAGACCAGTTAAATGCTTTAGCAACCGATTCTATCGATTTGTCTTATGGTTCTCCTCAAGCTATTAAGATTGTCGAGGGTAAGGTAGTACAAATTCTTTCTTTGGTTGATGAAGAATAATGGCTAAATCATCTTTAAAAAATTTACTTGCCATAGTAAATGAAACAAAGAAGCAAAGCCCTATTGCAGAATCCTTTTTGATGGACTTAATACAGTCCATCGAAAGGACTGCAAATAAGAATGAGAAAAAACCTAGTCCTCATTATAAGCCCAGCAGTTTGAATTGTATTCGTAATATGTATTATCAAATTGTAGGTCAAGATATGGACGAAAGTATTAAAGAGGCTGTGCTTGTTGGTATTGGGGAAAGTGGTACGGATCGTCACGAACGTATCCAAAAAGCAATTATGCAAATGAAATCAAACGGTTTCGATTGCGAATATTTAGATGTTGGGGAATATGTAGAAGAAAATGAAATTCCAGGATTGATTGTAAAAGGTAAAAGTGGAGTAGAAACACGACTTTTCAATGAACCATGGAATTTAAGTTTTCTTTGTGACGGTATTATTAAATATAAAGGTCAGTATTATATATTTGAATTTAAAACTGAAGTATCTAAGAAATTTTTAATGCGTAAAGATGTTGATGAAGACCATAAAAAACAGGCAACAGCTTATGCTTTATCTTTAGGAATTGATAAAGTTTTATTTGTTTATGAATGTCGAGATAACTGTGATAAAAAATCTTATATGTTAGATGTAACAAATGACATGAAAAAGAATTTAATACAGTTAATTCAGGATTGCGATGATTATGTAGATGCTAATGTAGTCCCGCCTAAACCAAAAGATATTAAAACTAAAACTTGTCAATATTGTAAATATCGCCTAGCGTGCAGAAAGGACGTATAATATGCCTGTATCCCTCGGAAAAAAGTTTGAAGAACACTTTTCAACCCAACTTGAAGACGCTGCAATATGTTTTGATCGTTTTAAAGATGATACCGCAGGGTATAAAGGTATTCGTAATATATGTGACTTTTCTGTCTTTTTTAATGGGTATTTATTTTACATTGAATGTAAAAGCATACATGGCAAAACCTTTAACTATGCTAATTTAACTGATAATCAATACACTGGATTATTGGATAAATGTGAATATGATAAGGTTATTGCAGGAGTTTTAATATGGTTTATAGATTGTGATGTTACGGTATTTGTTCCTATCTCTGTTATCAAACAGCATAAGGAATTATTAAACTATAAATCATTTAAAAGTTATGAAATTCCGGATATGTGTACTATTTTTGAAGGTAAAAAATTAAGAAAATTCTTTAAATATGATATAGATAAAAATTTATCTACGATCATAAGAAAGGCTAATCAATATGGAAGTTGATAAATCATTCGTAAAAAGTAGAATGGAAGATATAACAACTCAGCAAAGGTATTTAACAAGATTTGTAAATCAGGTTGTTAGAGAAGCTTGTGGAGAACTGGATTCTTTGATGTCTACTATTAGAACAAGAATTAAGGATATCAATAATCCAATCACAGATATGGAGTTAGAACACTTTATACTGAACTTACCTGCATTGATGTATTATGCTTATGAATGTCAAGAAGCAATTGGTATTCGGGAAGATTTGGCAAAACAGGAAAAAACTCAAAAATATAATAATAGTTATATGTCAAATGATGGCAATATGCAGGAACGCAAACAACAGGCTGAATTGGATATCATTACAGATTCTTTAGTATTGAATATTTATGTTCGTGCAAGACGGCAAATTCAGAATAAATTAGATACTTCAACAGAGATGTTGCAAAGTCTAAAGAAAATAGCTACTCGTAGAATTAGTGAAAATAATTTTAATAATTTAACCAATTTACCATATAAGGAGGATTAAGATGTATACAGCTGAAATATTTACTAGATATATCAATCAAATTAAAAGTCCGGAAGTAAAGAATATTGTTAAAAGAGGATTAGCAGAATGTCCTGAAGAATTTTATACAATGGCGGCTTCGACTACAGGTAAATATCATCCTAAATTTGCTCTTGGTGAAGGTGGACTTATTCGTCATACATTAGCAGCTTGTTGCTGGGCGGTAGATATGTTGGAAATGGAACAATATGAAGAATTAAGAGCTTATAAAGATTTAATTTTAGCTGCTTTAATTCTTCATGATAGTGTTAAAAAAGGTACAAGTAAAAGTAAATATACTGTATTTGAACATCCAATATTTGCGGCTGAAATGGTAGAAAGAATTAGCAAAGAACTGTATGATGAAACATTCAATGAGGTTTACAAAGAAAAAGGTCATTATATAGCCTGTTTAATTGCTAGTCATATGGGGCAATGGAATGTTAATCTTTATAGTAAAACAATATTACCAAAACCTAAAACTGCAACTCAAAAATTTGTTCATTTATGTGACTATTTAGCTAGTCGAAAAGGTGATGTTGATGTCCAATATTGATGCTGTATTAAAAGAAATCAATAAAAAATTTAAAGCTGAACTTGTATTTCAAGGTAGGGCTGAATATGATGTTAAAGAAACAGAAAAGATTCAGTTTACTAGTTGCAGATTAAATTATATGCTCTATGGGGGCTTACCTCGTGGAAAACTGATTGAGTTTTCAGGAGAAGAAAATTCAGGCAAAACAACTACAGCTTTAGATGCCGTAGGAAATGCACAACAACAATTCATCAAAGAGTATAAAGAACAACTTGCAGAATTGGAAGAAATTCCAAAAAGAAATAAAGCAGAAGAAGAGGCTTATCGTAAATTAAAAGCAAGAGGAGCTTTAAAGGCGTTATTTGTAGATTGTGAAAATACTTTAGATGAAGAGTGGGCGGAAAAGCTTGGTGTTGATGTAGATTCTTTATATGTTGTAAAACCTACTAATCAAACGGCAGAACAAATCTTTGATATTATCGAAAGTCTTGTTGAAACGGAAGAATTTGGAATCGTTGTCATTGATAGTTTTGCAGTTATGTTATCTCAAGATGAATATGATGAATCAGCTGAAAAAAGAACGTATGGCGGTATATCCAAACCTCTAACGAAATTTACTAAAAAAATGATACAGCTTTGCAGTAGGTTAAATGTTACCTTAATTGGTATAAATCAGCTTAGGGACAAAATAAATAGTCCTTATGGGGGGAAAGATACTCCCGGCGGCAGGGCTTGGAAACATAATGCAGTGTTACGTTTATTTTTTAGCAAAGGAACATACTTTGATGAAAATTTAAAAGATTTAACTCGTAACACGGAAGAACCAGCTGGTAATTATGTTATGATTAATATAGCTAAAACTAAAGTTTGCAAACCTGATAGACGTGTCGGTTGCTATACATTAAATTATACATTCGGTATTGACTGGATAAATGATTTAGTTGAAATGGGACTTAAATTAGGTTATATTGATCAGGCTGGTGCATGGTTTAGATTTATTGATGAAGATGGCGTTATTATGTGTGATGAAAATGGTGATGATATTAAATTACAAGGTAAAGCCTCTGTAACCGCTTTTTTAGAAGATGAAGCAAATGCAGATATTTTGCAAGATTTTGACCAATTAATTAATAGTAAAATTTCAAGTAACGTTCGGTAAAAGTAATTGTTGACAACTCTCTCTAAGTGTACTATAATAGTATCACAAGGAGGGAGTTGATATGGCATTATTTGATATTAAAAAATTAGTAAAGAAAGACCCAACGGTTCCTGAAGATATTAAAGCTCTTATCAAACGCAGACGGTTACAACTTATTATTCATAGCTGTATATACTATAGATTGAATAATAACCTTATAACTGATGCAACTTATGATAAGTGGGCAAGAGAACTTGCAAAACTTCATCAGAAGTATGGCGTAATTAAAATTAATTGTTATGATGAATATTTTAATGATTGGGTATTTGCTTTAGGTAAAACCTATTCAGGATTTCAATTACCAATTAATAATTCAGAAATAATTGCACTTGCAGGAGATTTGATATCTTATGAACACAAGAAAGTACAGTAATTTGCAAGAAAGAAGAATCGCTAAAAAATTACAAGGTAAAAAGCAATTAAACAGTGGGGCGACCATGTTTGCAAAAGGCGATGTAATTACCGATAATTTTTTAGTGGAATGTAAGACCAAAATTAAAGATTCAAAGTCTATTTCAATTCAGAAAGAGTGGATTGAAAAATTAAAAGAAGAGTGTTTTGCGATGCGAAAACCTTATTGGGCTATATCTTTTAGTTTTGGGGATAATGAAGATTATTTCATTATCAACGAAAAATTATTTAAACAATTAATGGAGGCTTGCAATAATGAGTAAAAAAGATATGGATAATTATATTAAAGATGTACAAGAAGGCGGTATCATTGATCCTGGTCATGTAAGAGAAATGAATATGCTGGCATATTTGGGAACTCTTCTTGAATTTGATGAATTATTAGGTGGTATGGATAGTGAAAATGTATTATCTATGCAAATAGCACAAGCTAAAGATGAATTTAGTATCAATGTAAATATTAATGGATATGATTATCCATTAGCTTATCTTGGAGTTTTAGGTGTAGTTACAGCAGCTAAAGCACGTGATGTAGACCCGATTGTTATGTTTACAGCTTGTTATTATAAATGGCTTAAAGATGGCAATCTTAAAAGATTAGGAAAATTTAGAACAAAAAGTCCGAATGAGGGTGCTGTTAAAGAAATGATAGACTTTATGGATTTGATGTATTCTTTACAAAAAGAAAGAGGAAAATAAAAGATGATTTCACTCGCTGTTAAATATAGACCAACAAAATTTGATGACGTTGTTTCTCAAGATAGTATTAAAGCTATTTTACAACAACAAATTGAGAGCAAAAATCATAAAAATTGTTACTTATTTACTGGCGGTGCAGGCACAGGTAAAACAACTTGTGCCCGCATTTTTGCCAATGCTCTTAATGCTGGCAAAGGAAATGCCATTGAAATTGACGCGGCTTCAAATAATGGTGTAGAAAATGTTCGTGGCATTATCGAAGATTCTAAACATAAATCTTTAGATAGTGAATTTAAAGTTTATATACTTGACGAAGTTCATATGTTAAGTACAGGTGCATGGAATGCAATGCTTAAATTATTAGAAGAACCGCCATTGAAAACAATTTTCTTAATGTGTACTACAGACCCACAGAAAATCCCTGCAACAATTCTGAGTCGTGTTCAAAGATTTGATTTTCATAGAATACCAACTGATCAGATAGTTCAAAGACTTGATGATATATTGGTTATGGAATTAGAAGAATCTGCAATAGATTGCGAATGGGAAATGGACGCTTTGGAATATATCGCTAAAATTGCAGATGGTGGTATGCGTGATGCAATTACATTATTAGATAAATGTTTATCTTATGATTCTACAGAACTAACAATGCAAACAGTTATTACCGCTTTGGGTGTTATGGATTATTCAGAATTATTTAGTTTATTTAAGGATATTTATCATGCAGAAGATGCGAATATCATTCGTAGTATTGAAGATATTTATATGAACGGTAAAGATTTAAAGCAATTTACAAGACAATTCTTCTTCTTTGTATTAGAGCTTGTTAAGTATAATGTTGTTAAAGATTTCAAATATGTATCAATTCCTAATACTTATGCTGACCAGTGTAGTTTATCTGCTGGGGAACAAGAGTTCGCAATGAGGTTAATTATTAAATTACAGGAACTTGTAAATGTGATTAAATGGGAACAAAATCCAAAACCGTTTATTATTGCAAGGTTGTTGACGATATGATGCAGGAAAAATTAAAGAACCAACTTGATCAAATGAATATAGCAAGGTTTACGATTGTTGTTGGAGATAGTGCAATGGGCTGTGAAGAAATTGCAAAGTGTATTGCAACAAGATGTAATGCGACTTTTGTAGATTGCGGCATTAAAGTTGATGATGTTCGTAATATTATTTCTATGGCATATAAGCAAAGCAGCCCGATTGCATATGTTTTTAAGAATAGTGATTTAATGAGTCCGGCAGCAAAAAACGCTTTATTAAAAGTTATAGAAGAACCTCCAAGACAGGCATATTTTATAATGATTTTAAAAGATAAAGCAAATACCTTAGCTACAATTTTAAGTAGAGGTATGGTTATTACTTTAAATCCATACACAGCAAAAGAGTTAAGGCAGTATGCCCTGCGTAAGAACAAAACCTTAAATAAAACACAGTTAAATTACATTGAAAATACCTGTACAACTCCGGAACAGGTAAATTTGTTATTATCCTATGGCATAAAGGAATTTTATGAGTTCGTTGAGAATGTCGTAGATTACCTTCCTGAAGTAACGATAACTAATAGTTTAAAAATTGCAGGGCGATTAAACTTAAAAGATAAGGAAGAAGAACAAGATAAATATGATGTAGGTTTGTTTTTAAATACTTATACGAATCTTGTTTTGGATAAATTTCTTGATGGTATTTACGATGAAGAACAAATCGAATTAATTATGAATAGTCTTTTAACGATTAAATCGAGATTGAGAGTAGTTGGAATAAATAAATCTTCTTTAGTTAAGCAATGGTTAATGCGTCAATGGGAAATAGTTGGGGGTGAGGATATTGCATGATTGGTTAAATGAGATTGAAATTGGTACGAAATTATATGTAGGCGCACAGTATAAAAATCGGGTATTATATCGAACAGGTGAATATGCGGGTAATGAAAATAATATTTTAAAGTTAGCAACTACTCGAAAATATCGTCATAAATTAGCTAATTTAACATGGGAAATTCCCTTAGATATAGTTCGTTTATGTAAGATAATGGACACCAATGAAATAGTTTATGTAGATCCGGATAGATATGCGCAAAAATAAAATTTATGAATTATATAAAAAGATAATCAAAAAAGAAATTCGTATTTGCAAGTGTGGCAAATTTACGCACTTGCAAATTATTGAAATTGATGGTATTAAATATAGGCAGTATATCTGTTCAAAATGTGGTACAATATATCAGAAGAGGTGGAGTAATGAACATCGCCGAATTAAAAAAAGATATGAAAGCAAATAATTTAGCAGGTTTATATATATTTACTGGAGAAGAAATTTATATTCGCAATCTTTATATTGAGCAAATAGTTGATTTAGGGTTTATTTGGAAAGAATTGCCAACTGTAGCCGAATTATTTAAGTCCGTAGACACAACTAAATTAATACAAAAGCCAACCTTGTATGTTATTAGAGATGATATGGACTTTATTAAACAGGATTCTACAGTTTGGGATAAATTGGTGGCATGGGTAAATAACTCTGTAAATAAAGTAATACTCATTTACAACAATATAGACAAACGTAATAAATTTTTCAAAACTTTTGAAGAAAACACTGTTAAATTTGAAAAATTATCCGAAACGGTTTTATTAAAGTATGTGCAAAAAGAAGCAGATATTTCTAGGGAAAACGCACTGGATTTAATTCATAGATGTGATTCTAATTTTAACTTATGCCTGCTCGAGCTAAATAAAGTTATTATGTTTTCGTTAAGTAATAATATTAGTATTGACGAAGCATATAGAAAGTGCTGTGCTGATCGTATTGTGTTAGACTTACCTAAAGAAAGCCTTGAAAAATATATTACTGCGGTTATGAATAAAGATTTTTCTTTAGCTATTGAAATTAGTAATGATTTTGATTTTACAGAAGAACCTCCATTAAAGATATTAGCCTTTTTGTATAATTCATTCGAAGCGTTGTTTGCTGTAGTAGCATATGAGTCCGGTTTGAGTTTGAAAAAAAATGAGTCCGGTGCAAATTTTTGGGCTGTAAAAAATGCTGAAATTTTTGGGATGAAATGGCAAATTAAACAAGTGCGTGATATGATGGATTTCATTCAATTTTTAGAAAGTGGAATAAAGATGGGCATGGTATCTGCAGATGCAGCTATACCAATGTTATCCGCTACATTCATCGCTTTACAAAATAATTTTAAATTTTGTACAAGGTATAAAGATGAAATAAAAGAGCGTAATCGTAAGCTTGTAAAACAAAATCTTAAAATTGCAAAATAAAAAAGCAGCATTTATCTACGCACAAGGGGCAGCATCACGATTAAGGGCAGCATTTGATTTTTGGGGGCAGCATTATGTTTAAAAATATTACACACTGTTTACGGTGTGGTAAACTATTAAAAGATAGTATTTCAAGACAAAGAGGATACGGTGCTGAATGTTGGAAAATTGTATGTAGGAATCGTTCCTTGAAACATCATAATTTAATTGAGATTGGAGAACAAAATGCAAATAGTATCAAAAAAGACGTTAAAAGAACTTGAAAATATTATTATTAGAAATAATAAAGCTCCTAATAATACGAATGTACTGGCTAATTTGACTTATAAGTGTGTAAATGATTTAAAGAATTATTGTTTACAAAATAGCGATTTACATTATAGGTTTTTAACGAATGTACTTTTAACCGACTTCGAAAAAAACAGGGAAGAAAAAATACAAGAGTTTGCTATTGCAAACCAAATAAGCGAAAGCCATGTGTACGTTATACGGCGGGAAATTATACTACGCTTTTTGGTTACCATGCAAAATTGCAAGGCGTATAAATTAAACGAATAAAATGGTTGACATTGCTTTAAAGTTGTGTTATAATGTAGTTAAATAAAGGGGGTATTTAAAATGAAAAAGTTTTCAATTATATTATTTTTAGTGGTATGCAGTTTTTTAATGACTCGACCAGTCGATGAACCTACAGTATATAAACCTGCACCACGAGTTATAATGCAAAACGAAACACATGAGTTTTTAGAAGACCCTGTAACTAAAACCGTTTACAAACGCAACAAGGTAACTGGCGAAGTAGTCGATTTACAAAAAACAAAACAACAATTAATGAAATAGCCTGCATTTTGCAGGTTATTTTTTTTTGCTATTTTTGCAGAATACCCTTTAAACCTTCATATTTTAGTTTTAACGGCTTTTTTGCTTTACAGGTATAAATATATGCGGTGTTGCTAAAAAATTAAATACAGGGCAATTATGAAGGTGAAAGTTATTCACAGGCTGTGGATAAAGTTGTGGATAACTTTTTTATAAAAAATGCTTGACTTTTTAAGCAAAGTCGGTTATAATTAAGTTACAAGGTAAACAAATAATAAAGGGGGCAAAAATATGTTAACTAAAAAACAAAATATTGAATTAGGTCGGTTTGCATTGGATATCGAAAGCCATGATGAACAATTTAAATATATGTTGCTAAACCGACTGCAAACAGATTGCAAATACTATTTAGGCTATGGCAACGGCAATGAATGCCGCTTGTGGGGCGAAACTGTTGAAATGCACATCGAATATATGTACATTATATATGATAGTTTAAAAATTAAGCCAGAATGGCTAACCGAGCAACAAATTAAAGTTTATAGCGATTTAATGTTACAAATTAAAAATGATAAAAATTTTTAAAAAGTGCTTGACTTTATAAGCAAAATCGTTTATAATAAGTATAACAAATAAACAAGGGGGTCATTAATATGGCAAACAACAAACTCGAACAAAAAATTATTAAATTATTGGAGTTAAGCAAAAAAAATAGTAATAAAGAGGAGGCTATTGCTGCGGCGGCAAAAGCCCAGGAATTAATGGCAAAGTATAATATTAGTGTTGCAAATTTAAAAGGTAACGCAAACAAACAACCTGAATTTAGTTATGCAAGTTGCGTAGGGCGTAGTTACCGCTTTAAACTGGCACAAATTATCGCCGACAATTATGGCGTTAAATTGTTGTGGTCGGGTAAAATGGTTGCTGTTTTTTACGGCTACCCCGCAAATGTTACAACTGCCACTAAAGTATACGAATGGCTGTGGAATGTTATTCACCGTATGGCTGACAGTTATCAAACAAAAGTTTGGAAGCAAGGTAACGGCGTTAAAGGTGTGTATGGTAGTTTTGTGCAAGGGTTTTTAACAGGTTTAAAGGAAACACTTGATGCTAATTGTAAGGCATTAAAAATTACAGTCGATGAAAACGTTGTGCAGTTATTTGACGAATATTGTAAACAAAATACAAAAACATTTACCAGTAAAGGTATGAAAGTTAGCCAGTTAAACGTTGAAGCCTTTAACAGTGGCGAAAACGAAGGTAAAAAAATTATGGTAACCAAGCAAATCGGTGAGTAATATGGAAATATTATTAGGTAGTATTATAGTTGCTTTACTAATAAATTACATAATTAAACAGCCTGAAGCCCTTTCAAGGGTTTTGGGCTGGATAGTTATAACCATTATATATATCGCTGGCTTTCCAATATTTATGCTATTAAATCACTGGCAACTGTTAAAGCGTTTTAATAAAACGTATAAAAAGGGGTAATAGGAATTATGATTATTAGTAACGATTTAGTAATTAATGTTGAGTCGTTTTTAAAATGTACACTTGATTGCTACTTATTGAAAGAAAGTAGGCTATGCTGTGATGTATTAGTGCTTACAGAGGAGGAGGTAACGGAATTAATCGAAGCTGCATTCTGTGATTACATAGCAGATTATGGTATTTACATTCAAAGAGTATATACGAAAAAAAGCGAACAAGGAATATTTATTGATTATAAATATGGTACTAAAAAAGCAAAATTACAATATGAAATAATACAATAATTAGGAGGAATTACTATTATGCCAATAGCTGTTATGGCGAAGCCATCGATATAGTGTATAAGTATGCTAGAAATAACGAAAATATTTATTAAAAAAGCTTGACTTTTAAATCAAAACCATGTATAATATAAGTATAGTAAGTAACCAAATTAAATAGGGGGTTTTATTAAATGAAAACTATAAGGCTAGGTTGTACCGACATTGGGGCTATATTGTTTGCAGGGATTGATGACGACAATAATTTATGCAGTACATATATCAGTGTTGGTGGCGATGGTGAATTTGCTGGTTTATTAACAACTAGCAAGGCAGAAATACCGCCAACATATGACCATATGTTTACCAGTTATTATTGGCTAAAAATTTACGATGACAATAGTTTAACTTTTAGTAAATATGCCACAACTATCGAAGTTTACCAAAATGTCGATTTAAGTATTATTATTTTAGTAAACGAATAATAATTATTATATATAAAAATGAGTCCGTTTTAAAAATACAAATTAATAAAATTTACTGAAATTTTTAGGCTGGTTAGGGTACATATAAACACCCTAACCAGCCTATTTACTTTTAATACAGCCTTGTTTTCGTCGATGCAAATTTGTAAATTCGGGCAAAAAATAACACCTTATGCAGTTATAAAGGCGTTATAGAGTATGTATTTACGAAAATTTTTAATTTGGCGAATATAAGGTTATAGTAAATATTGAAAATAAGCAAATAAAACTAATAAGAAAATAACAGTAATAGGAATAATTATTATAAAAGCATCATTAGCATAATGGCAGCATTATTATTTGGGGCAGCAAAGCAATTAGGGCAGCATCATGTTTTATAACTTAATAGCAGCAAAACACTATTAAAACAATTTACTATTAAACTTAAAATTTTTTATAAATATTGCGTATTATTTAGTTAAAATTGCTATTAGTAATAATTACTATTAATGCTATTTTTTTATGCACCTTAATAATACTGCTTTAAAGGTGACTTGTAAAGGGGTAAACTCGATTTATTTTTTACCAAAAAAATTTATAAAAAATGCTTAAAAAGGGTTGCAATTTATTTAGCAATATGGTATAATGTACTTAACTTAAATAAAGGGGGTAACAAAATTATGTTACAAGCAAAAAGTAAAAACAACAAAACCTATAAAAACATGGTGGCGGTAAGCAACCTATACCAGTACTACTGGCAAACACTGCACAACTTAAAAGTGCCTACTAACAAGGTAACTAACCAGCAGTATATAGCACAATTAGTAACTAATACTATTAGCGCCGAGCTCGAGTATAGCCCTAGTGTGCAACAGGTAACAAATGGCACTACTTATAATTTTAATTTTATGCAAACGCAACCTATAAATAACTGCCCAAATTTAGCCCTATTAATAAATGTAGTTTTAACCGTAAACGTTAATGGTACTGTTATGGTAAACACACTTACTTTAACGTACGAAAGTAAAGTAACACCAGCGTTTATAAGTAATTATAGCCAAATACCATACGGTGGCTATATGCACACAATGTTTAATAATACATTGTTGCAATTAGTAAATTATACTAATTGCGAAAAATTATGGCAAATTGCATTTATTAATAATGGGCAATTAGGTATATTTAATGGTTAATTTTTAAGGGGGTATTTACCCCCTTATTTTTTTTATAATTTTTTGAAGACAGGTAGGATCTTTTATCGTTACCAGTATTTTGTCATATCCATAAATATAATCCTGTTTTTCCACATTTAATAATGTTTTTAAATCCGTATAAATTCTATTTTGAAGCTTATCATAAGCAGTTACCATATCTAGTGCTTTTTCGTCAATTTGGGGTTCAAATATCCCAACTACTGTCACTGGTACGCTTTTTCCACTACTATCTAGTATAATAATTTTATCATCTACATTTACTCTATTCAGCTCTGCTATTTCCCTGCTTAATAATACTGCCCCTTGTTCTTTTGAAGTTAGTGGTCGCCCTTCTATCAATTTTACTTTTCCACTAATAAAATCTTCATTTGTTTTAGAATCATTCGTCGCTACCATTTTTTTTAAATTTTTAAACTCCTCATCAAGAGCAATAGTTCCTTGAATAGACTGTATTCCTTCTACTTGGCACAAAGTTTCCGTTGTTCCATTACAAAACTTTACGCCTTCTATCTCCTCGATTCTTTTTATCAAATCTGAAGATAACTGCTTTGTTGAATACATCAGTATATCTTTTGCACCATTTTCCTCTACTTCTTCTTCATGATAATAAGGATTGTCTTTAGAATATTTAACGTTAATTTCAAAACTCCCTCCTAAGGACTCTCTCAAATGCTCCTCTGAAACTCTAAGAGTTCTTTTTACCGTTAATGTTGATAAAATAAATACACCTATAATAAATAGCATCATAAAAAGCAACAAACATTTGCTTCTTTTCCTAGTAACATACCGTATTGCTCTTTTCCAAATCATCATTAAAACTCCTTTCCGTCAGCTAAATAAACGTTCTGCTTAGGTCAAAAAATATAATAAAAAACCTCTACATATAGATGTTACCAAATATATGTGGAGGCTGTATAAAAGCTATATGGAATTAGTATGAAATTATTTTATCTTGTTTCTAAAGTAGATGACAAACTTCATTTGTGACTCATTTGTATGGTTCTTTCTAAAATCGTATGGAATATCTAATATTGTCAGAATCGTATGTACTATGTACAATCCCAAACCACTACCGCCATGCTCTCGAGAATGACTTGATTCCATCCGAAAGAATGGTTCAAAAATTTTTTTTAAATTTTCTCCTTCTATAATTTCTCCTTCATTTACAATTTCTAACATATATTGCGTATAATTCAATTCCACAGACTTACCTGTTTCTGTATATAATACAGCATTCATAATTATATTAGAAATTGCTTTCCTCAGTAAATTTTTATCAGTAACAATTTCATCATCACTAGATATATTAACAGAAAAATGTATCTTCTTCGCTTTTGCAATCATCTCATAAGGGACTATAATTTCTGATAAAAAATCTGCAATTTTAATTTTTTCTTTAATTATATTCTTTCCTTCTCCATTCAAGCGAGTAGTTTCAAGTATATTTTGTACCATTAAATTCAATTCTTCTATCATCATTTTACATTCTGGTAAATATTTAGAA
>OIYW01000012.1_pt1 | contig 133088 bp, 121 predicted proteins | sample 1588351 | NCBI WGS metagenome assembly OIYW01 (sample SAMN03283268) | human gut metagenome | biome: human-associated habitat; material: feces | host: Homo sapiens | place: USA | collected 2013 | reverse complement strand
GACACCGCAAAAAACCGCGGACACAAAACTGTAAATCCGCGCTAGGCAAAGGGGCGGTTCGCGCCCCGTCCCGCGGCATGGGTCCAGCGTTACGCTGGTCTTTGCTTCTTTCTTTCAAGAAAGAAGAGCAAAAAAGGGAAGGACCGTCCTGCTGGACGGCCCTTTCTTTCTGCTCTTTTTTGTTTTACAGCATGGTGATCACATGGCGGGGGCAGGCTTCCACGCACTGGCCGCAGGCAGTGCATTTCTGCGGGTCCACCTGGGCCAGGCCGTTCTCCACAGTGATGGCGCCGAACGGGCAGGTGCGCATGCACTTGCCGCAGCCAATGCAGCCGATCTTGCACACGGCCATGGTGCCCTTGGCCTTGTCACAGCTGGAGCACCGCACTACCGCCTGCTTTTTCAGGGGCACCAGGGAGATGATCCCCTTGGGGCAGGCGGCTACGCACTGGGAGCAGCCCTTGCACTTTGCAGGGTCCACCTGGGCCAGGCCGTTGCACACGGTGATGGCCCCGTACTCGCAGGCCCGCTGGCAGTCCCCCAGGCCCATGCAGCCAAAGCGGCAGCTGGTGACGCCCCCCATGAGGAAGGCCGCCGCCGAACAGCTTTGAATGCCGTCGTAGAGCATCTTGTCGGTGGTGTTGTCGTAGCTGCCCAGGCAGTGGACCAGGGCGGTTTTGTACTCCATTTCCACCTCGCCGCCGCCCAAAAGCTCCGCGCACTTCTGGGCCACCTCCGCCCCGCCGGGAGAGCACAGGCCGGGCTTGGCCTCTCCCTTGGCCATGGCCGCTGCGTAGCCGGGACATCCCGAGTACCCGCAGGCGCCGCAGTTGGCCCCGGGTAGGATCTCCTCCAGCGCTTCGGCTTTTTCATCCTTGGGCACCGCCATGACGATGGAGGCCACCGCCAAGATTACGCCAGCCAGCAGGCCGATGATGCCCACAATTAAAATGGGAGTGAGTATTTCCATATCCGCGCCCTCCCTTTACAGCAGGTTGTCGACCACGCCGTTAAAGCCCAGGAAGCTTACCGCCACCAGGGAGGCGGCCACCAGGGTGATGGGCAGGCCCTTAAAGGTTTCGGGAATGTCGCAGTTCTCCAGGCGCTCCCGCACGCCGGCAAAGAGCACCATGGCCACCAAAAAGCCGATGCCCGAGCCAAAGGAGTTGACCAAGGACTGCAGGTATCCAAAGGTGGGGTCCTCCGCGCCCTTTTCCAGCACCAGCATAGTCACGCCCAGCACGGCGCAGTTGGTGGTGATCAGCGGCAGGTAAATGCCCAGGGCGTTGTACAGCGGGGGCATGTATTTGCGCAGGGCCGTCTCCAGCAGCTGCACCAGGGCGGCGATGACCAGGATAAACACAATGGTCTGCAAATAGCCCAACCCGTTGGGCACCAGCAAGTAGGTGTACAGGGGCCAGGTCACCGCGGTGGAGATGACCATTACCACGGTGACGGCGCAGCTCATGCCCACGGCGGTGTCCAGCTTTTTGGAGACGCCCAAAAAGGGGCAGATGCCCAAGAACTTGTTCAAAACGTAGTTTTCCGTCAAAATGGCCGCCAGGAAAATGGCCACCAGTTGTTTGATCGTCTGTCCATCCATCAGTGTGCGGCCTCCTTTCCGTGGTCCTTCTCACTCAGCTTGGAGCAGGAAGCTGCCAGGGGGCAGTGGGCGCAGCCCGTGGATTCCGGCGCCTTGCCCTCCTCGGAGAGCTTGCCCGCCAGGGCCACCAGCATGCCGAACACGAAGAACCCGCCGGGAGGCAGCAAGAAGATAATGATGGGCTCCATAAAGTTGGAGAGGATGGGGATGCCGAACACCGTGCCGGCCCCCAGCAGCTCCCGGATGATGCCCATGGCCAGCAGGGTAGCGGTAAAGCCCACGCCCATGCCCAGGCCGTCCAGCAGGGAGGGAAGCACCTTGTTCTTGCTGGCGAACATCTCAGCCCGGCCCAGGATGATGCAGTTGACCACGATCAGGGGCAGGAACACCCCCAGGGCGTCGTCCAGGGCGGGGGAGAAAGCCTGGATGAACAGCTGCACAATGGTGACGAACCCCGCCACAATGGTGATGAACGCCGGGATGCGCACCTTGTCCGGGATGACCTTCCGCAGCAGGGAGATAACCCCGTTGGAACACACCAGCACAAAGGTGGTGGCGGCCCCCATGCCGATGGCGTTGGAGGCGGCGGTGGTCACCGCCAGGGTGGCGCAGCAGCCCAGCACCAGCCGAAGCACCGGGTTTTCCTTGATGATGCCCTTGGTGAACTCGTGGAGCAGGCCGTTCTTCTTCTTTTCCACGGTCACGCGCCTCCTTTCACTTCATAGTATTGCTCGATAGCCTGATTGACGGCGTTGGTCACCGCGGTGGAGGTGACGGTGGCGCCGGTCATGGCCTCAATCTGCCCCTGGCTGGGCGCCTGGTACTTGATGACTGAAAGGCCGCCTTCGGGGGCGGGCTGCAGGTACTGGTTTAGAAAGTCGGGCTTTTCCGCGTTGGCGCCCAGGCCGGGAGTCTCATCGTGGGAAAGGATGACCACGCCGGTAATGTTCCCTTCCGCGTCAATGCCGGTCATCACGCTGACCGTTCCGCCGTAGCCGCTGGCTTCTGTCTCAAACACATAGCCCACGGTCTGGCCGCCGGCGGTGCCGGCGTAGTAGGCCCCGTCCTCTTGGCTCTCAAAGGCTTCCGCCGCCGGGAGCACAATCTTCCGGGAGGCCTCGGCGTTTTCCGCGGCCAGCTGGGCAATGCGGTCCTGGGTCACCAGGTTGGTGCCCGCCAGGGCGGCGGAGACCACCACGCAGATGATGAACAGCACGGCCGTTGGCTTGAGGACGCTTTTAAAATCCAGCTTCATTCCTTCGCGCCCCCCTTCCGGACTTTTTTCGGGCTGCCAAATGCCCGGGGCTTCACATACCGCTCGATCAGGGGGGTGAGAATGTTCATCAGGATGATGGAGTAAGAGACGCCCTCTGGCAGGGAGCCAAACTCCCGAATGACCATGGTCAGGGCGCCGCAGCCAATGGCGAAGATCACGCGGCCCCAGAAGTACAGGGGGCTGGTGGTGTAGTCCGTGGCCATGAAGAAGGCCCCCAGCAGCAGTCCGCCGGAGAGCAGGTCGAACAGGGGGTCCCGGCCGAAGAGGGCGGAGAACACCGCCGCCGTGGCCAGATAGGTCACGGGGATGACCGGGCTGATGACTCGGCGGGCGATGAGGTAGACCCCGCCGATAAGGATGGCCAGGGCGCAGGTCTCGCCCAGGCAGCCCCCGGTGTTGCCCAAAAACAGATCCAGATAGGAGGGCAGCTCCCCTCCGCCCTCCTTCAGAATGCCCAGGGGGGTGGCCGTGGTCACCGCGTCGGCGGTGGCGGCGTAGTCAAAGGGCTGCACCCAATGGGTCATCCGGGAGGGGAAGGAGTTGAGCAGGATGATGCGGGCGGTCAGGGCGGGGTTGACAAAGTTCTGCCCAATGCCGCCGAACATCTGCTTGACCACGATGATGGCCGCCGCGCAGCCGAACACCGCCATCAGCGGGTTCAGGGTGACGGGCAGGTTCAGGGCCAGCAGGATGCCGGTGACCACGCAGCTCAGGTCCCCCACGGTCTGGGGGCGCTTCATGACTTTGCGGCACAGGTACTCAAAGAGAATGCAGGCGGCCACGCAGGTCAGGATCAGCGCTGCCGCCCGGATGCCGAACAGGATGACCGAGGCGATCATGGCTGGGGTTAAGGCGATGATCACATCCAGCATGATGTTCTGGGTGGTCCTCCCGCCGTTGAAGTGGGGGGAGGATGAGACGATGAGTTTTTCCATTTACTTCTTCCCTCCCGCTTTTCTCACATAGCTCTTGCCCAGCCGGATGGCCTGGACCAGCCTTCGGCCCGCCGGGCAGGAGAAGGAGCAGCAGCCGCACTCCATGCAGGTCATCACATGCAGGGACTGCAGGGCCTCTACGTCCTTGCGCTCCGCGGCCTGTTCCAATTTGGTGGGCATCAGCTGCATGGGGCATGCGGCCACGCAGCGCCCGCAGCGGATGCAGGCGGTGGGCTGGCGCAGGGCAGCCTCCCGCTCATCAAAGGCCAGGATGGCGTTGTTCTGCTTTAAAATGGGCAGCTCGTCGCTGGTGATGGCCACGCCCATCATGGGGCCGCCCATAATCAGCTTCTTGGGCTCTGCCTTATAGCCGCCGCAGAAAGCCACCACATCCTTGATGGGGGTGCCCACCGGCACAATGACGTTTTGGGGATGGGCAATGGCAGAGCCGTCTAGGGTCACACGCTTCAGGGTCAGGGGCATGCCGGTGCGCATGTAGCTTGCCAAAAAGGAGATGGAGCCAATGTTCATCACCAGGCAGCCCACGTCGGCGGGCAGTTTCCCCTCGGGGACCTTCCTTCCCGTACAGGCCTGCACCAGCACTTTCTCGGCGCCCTGGGGGTAGCGGCTCTTCAGGGGCAGCACCCGCACCTGGTCCAGGGGGTCCCGCTGGGGGTCGTTGGCAATCTCCGAAAGCCTCTGGATGACGTCGGGCTTGTTGTCCTCCACGGCGATGAGCACCCGCTGTACCTCTAGGATCTCCTTGACCTTATAGATGCCCTCCAGCACGTTTTTGCCGTTCTCCAGGGCCTCCCGGTGGTCAGAGGTGACGTAGGGCTCGCATTCCGCCACGTTGACGATGAGGGTGTCGATCTGCTTGCCTTCGGGGACGTTCAGTTTGACATGGGCGGGAAAACCTGCCCCTCCCAGGCCCACCAGCCCGGTGCTGCGGGCCGCGGCGGCCAGCTCCTCTTTGGTGGTGATGGCCGCGGGGGGATAGATGGCAGGGTCCTTTTCCATTTTTCCGTCAGAGCGGATGACCACCGCCTGGGTCATCTGTCCGCCGGTGAGCATGACAGTGGTGAGCTCCTCCACCGTGCCCGAGACGGAGGCGTGCACCGGTGCGGATACATAAGCGTCGCTGTCGCCTACCACAGTGCCCACAAAGACCGTGTCCCCCTTTTTTACAGTGGGGACGCAGGGGGCGCCAAGATGCTGCTGCATGGGCAGGATGACCCGTTCCGGGGGCGGCATGGTGGCAGTGGGAAGCTCCCATGTATTCTTGTGGTGGGGCACCGCCGCTCCGCCGTGAGTGCGGAAGGGATGCTTTGGAAATTCCATGATGATACCAGCCTTTCCTATGGTTCGGTCAACCAGGCTTCCTCTTAAAAATGGAAGAAGCTTGTACCACAATTCATTGTAACCGAAAACAAGGGAACTCGCAAGATAAATAAAAAATTGTCAAAGACCTGTGGTATAATAAGGGTATCTTCCCGATACCGCGGGAAAAACCGTGGGGAAATTTTTTCTCCTCCCGTGAATGAAACGGCCGTCTTGGTTCGTATTCCCCATAGAAAGGCCCGCAAGGGGCCGGAATATAAGGAGGAATTTTCCATGAAAAAGCTGTTTGCCCTGCTGTTGGCCCTGACGTTGGCGCTGAGTCTGGGAGGAACCGCTGCCCTGGCCGCGGGAGGCCGCCATGGACAGGGGATGGGCCGCGGCCGCCAGGCCCAGAACTTTGTGGACGCCGATGGCGACGGGGTCTGTGACCGCTGGACGGAGGGCCGCGGCCAGAACTTTGTGGACGCCGATGGCGACGGGGTCTGCGACCGCTGGACGGAGGGCCGCGGCCAGAACTTTGTGGATGCCGATGGCGACGGGGTCTGCGACAACTGGACGGGCTGCCGGGGAGGCCGCAGCGTGGGCCGCTGGGCCTGCCTGGGCCAGAAAGCGTAAGGCGCTGAGTTTTTATTGAAAAGGGGGAAGGGGAGTGCGAAGCGAGGAGGAGGTCCGCCGGGCGCTGGACGCCTATGGCGACATGGTGTGGCGGGTGTGCATGGTGCACCTGAAAAACCGGGACGACGCCCAGGACATCCTGCAGAACGTGCTGCTGAAGTTTGCCCAGCACACCCGTCCCTTCCAAAGCCCAGAGCACGAAAAGGCCTGGGTGCTGCGGGTGGCCATCAACGAGAGCCGTGACCTGCTGCGGGACGCCTTCCGCAGCCGCTCCGCCCCGTGGGAGGAGGTGCTCTCCCAGCAGGGCCAGCCGGTGGAAGAGGAGTACCGGGAGCTTTTGCGGGCGGTGCTCTCCCTTCCCCCCAAGTACCGGGACGCGGTGTACCTCTATTATTATGAGGGCTACCGGGCCGCTGAGATTGGAAAGCTGCTGGGAAAAAACGTCAACACAGTCTACACCCTGCTGGAGCGGTCCCGCAAGCTCCTGCGGGACCAGTTGGAAGGAGGCGGCAGTCATGGATGAACAGGTGCGCAGAGCCTTGGACCAGCTGCGCCCCCCTGAAGCTGTGAAAGCCCAAGCCTGGGAGGGGGTCTCCCGGCGCCTGGGGCGCAGGCGCAGGCCCGCGCTGCGCTGGGCAGCGGCCGCAGCGGCGCTGGCGGTGTTCCTGATGACGGCAGGAGGCTGGGTGTACTTCACCCCCACCGTTTACCTCAGTGTAGAGGCGGGCCCCGCCTGGGAGCTGGGGGTGAACCGGTTTGGCACCGTGGTGGCAGTGGAGCCTTCCTCCCAGAGCGCCTGCCTGTGGCAGCCCTACCGGCAAGCGCTGGAAAAGCTCTTAAATGGGGCGGAGGAAGCCTCTGTGACGGTGACGGGAAAGGATGCCTCCCAGTGCCAGGCGGTCCTGAGCCAGGTGGAGGAGGACACCGCCGGGGAAAACGTGGCCTGCCAGTCCGCGGATTGGGAGGAGCGGCAGGCCGCCCAGGCGGCGGGCCTGCCCCTGGGGAAGTACCGGGTCTATGCGGAGATCGCCGCCCTGGATGGGGCGTTCACCCCCGAAGAGGCCCAGTCGATGACCATGCGCCAGCTGCGGGACCTGCTGGAGGAGCTTTCCGGCCAAGGCCAAGCCCCTGCCCAAGAGGAGGGCGTGGAAAGCCAGCCCACGGAGGAAAGCGCCTCCCAAGGCCAGGGGAAGGGCGGCCACGGCCAGGGCCAGAACGGAGAGGGCCGGGGCCAGGGAACGGGCCAGGGCCGCCAACAGAGAAAAGGGAAACCGTCATAAAGAGAGGGAAGGCCCCGGGGCCTTCCCTCCTTTTTCGCAGTTATAGAGTGTTTCCGCAGAGCCTATGGGCGCTGCTGGACGGGCTTTGGGGCCGTCTCCCGCTCTTTGCGCGCCATTTCACGCCAGATGGTCAGCAGCATGGTGATGTAGCAGGCCCCGCCCCCGATGAAGTTGGAGATGGGCTCCGCCAGGAACACACCGGTCACTCCCAAGCCAAAGAGATAGGGGAGCAGCAGCGTCAAAGGCGTGACGATGATCACCTTGCGGAACAGGGAGAAAAACACCGCCTGTTTGGAGCGCCCTAGTGCCACGGCGGCGCTTTGGCCGGCCATTTGCAGGCTCATCATAAAGAAGCCGAAGAAGTAGATGTGCATGCTGGGAACAGCGGCCTCCCGCAGGGCCTCTTCGCTGGAGAACAGGCCGATAAAGAACCGGGGAAACAAAAGCAGCAGCAGCCACACCGCGGTGGTGTAAACCACGCAGACAACCGTGGTGAACAATATGCCCGAGCGCACCCGCCGGTACTTTTGGGCGCCGTAGTTAAAGCCCATCACCGGCTGGGCGGCGCTGGTCACGCCGTTAATGGGGGTGGAGACCACCTCCCGCACCGAGTTGAGAATGGTCATCACGCCCACATACAGGTCCCCGCCAAAGGCCTGCAGGGTGGAGTTGCAGGCCACCTGCACAATGGAGTTGGTAATGGCCATGACAAAGCTGGAAAAGCCCAGGCAGAGGATCTGCCACACCAGCCTGGGGTTCAGCTTCATGGCGGGCCGCTCGATGCGGATGAGGGCCTTCTTCCCCCGCAGGAAGGAAACCGCCCACACCGCCGAGAGGAACTGGGAGAGGATGGTGGCCAGGGCAGCCCCTTGCACCCCCATGCCAAACACGAAGATAAAGATGGGGTCCAGCACAATGTTGGTCACCGCGCCGATGAGCACGGTCATCATGCCCTTGCGCCCAAAGCCCTGGGCATTGATGAACTGGTTCATACCCAGGCTGACCATGACGAATATACTGCCGCAGATGTAAATGGTGATGTACCCATCCGCGTAGGGATAGGTCACGTCGCTGGCGCCAAAGGCGTAGAGCAGGGGCTTTTTGATGAGCAGGATCACCGCCGTCAGCACCACGCCGGTGCCCACCAGCAGGGAAAAGGTGTTGCCCATAATCTGCCGGGCCTTGTCCAGGTGGCCCCGGCCCCGCTCGATGGAGAACAGGGGAGAACCGCCCATGCCGAACAGGTTGGCAAAGGCCGTGACGATGGAAATGATGGGGAACGTAAGGCCAATGCCCGTCAGGGCGTCCGCGGCGGCGTTGGGAAGGTGGCCAATGTACATCCGGTCCACCACGCTGTACAGCACGTTGATGAGCTGGGCCACTGTCATGGGCAGGGCCAGCCGCAAAATGTTGCTGGATACGCTGCCTTTGGAAAAATCGCTGGCTTGGGTGTTGGTCATGGGCTGCATCCGTTCCTTTCTGGGGGAAGTTTGTTGCTTTATCAACTATTTTACAGGAAATCCCCCCAAGATGCAAGCGGCGGTCCCAAAGTGCCCCGCATCCAAAAAGTGCGGGGGCAGCCCGCTCCCTTTTGTCTACAATCAACCAAGGGAGGGAGGGGCGGCAAAAACCCAGGTTTTTGGCCAAATTCGGGCTTTTCAAGCGGGCTGTTTGGTGCTATAATAAATCGGTTAATGTGAAACGAGCGCTTTGTGAAATTGGAATGCGAAAAGGCCTGGAAGCGCCCCCGCGGATTCAAAAAACCAGGCACTCCGCAGAAAGGAACGATGGGATATGGCAAAGAGAGAAGATTTGCGCAACGTGGCCATCATCGCCCACGTGGACCACGGCAAGACCACCCTGGTGGACCAGCTGCTGCGGCAGAGCGGCGTGTTCCGCCAGAACGAGGCTGTGGCCGAGCGCGTGATGGACTCCGGCGACCTGGAGCGGGAGCGGGGCATCACCATCCTCTCCAAAAATACCGCCGTGATGTACAACGGCATCAAGATCAATATTGTGGACACCCCCGGCCACGCCGATTTTGGCGGCGAGGTAGAGCGGGTTTTGCAGATGGTGGACGGCGTGCTGCTGCTGGTGGACGCCTTTGAGGGCTGCATGCCCCAGACCCGCTTTGTGCTGAAAAAGGCCCTGGCCCTGGGCAAGAAGCCAGTGGTGGTGCTGAATAAAATCGACCGGCCCGGGGCCCGCCCCGCGGAAGTGGTGGACGAGGTGCTGGACCTGTTCATCGAGCTGGGCGCCAACGACGACCAGCTGGAGTTCCCCGTGTGCTATGCCTCCGCCCGGGAGGGGTACGCCAGCCTGGAGGCGGACAAGCCCGGCACCGACATGACCCCCCTGTTCGAGATGATCGTCAACGAGATCCCCTGCCCTGAAGGGGATTTGGAGGGCCCCACCCAGGTGCTGTTCTCCAATATCGACTACGACGACTATGTGGGCCGCATCGGCATTGGCCGGGTGGAGCGGGGCACCATCCAGGTGGGCCAGACCGTCACCATCTGCGGCGGCGCCGAGGACCACCACCAGAACGCCCGCATCACCAAGCTCTATCAGTTCGAGGGCTTAAAGCGGGTGGAGCACCCGTCCGCCAGCCTGGGGGACATCATCGCCGTGTCCGGCATCGCGGACCTGAACATCGGCCAGACCGCCTGCGCCACCGACTGCGTGGAGCCCCTGCCCTTTGTGAAGATCGACGAGCCCACGGTGTCCATGCTCTTCATGGTGAACAACTCCCCCTTCGCCGGGCGGGAGGGCAAGTATGTCACCTCCCGGAACCTGCGGGACCGCCTCTTCAAAGAGGTGGAGACCAACGTGGCCATGCGGGTGGAGGAGACGGACTCCGCCGACACCTACAAGGTCTCTGGCCGGGGCGAGCTGCACCTTTCTATCCTCATCGAGCAGATGCGCCGCCAGGGCTATGAGTTCCAGGTGTCCCGGCCCTCCGTCATCTACCACCAGGACAAGGACGGCAAGCGCCTGGAGCCCATGGAGCTTTTGATGATTGAGGTGCCCGACAACTATGTGGGCGCTGTGATGGAGAAGATCGGTTCCCGCAAGGCGGAGCTTTTGAACATGGGCTCCCGTGAAAGCGGCACCACCCACATGGAGTTCAAGATCCCCGCCCGGGGCCTGATGGGCTACCGCTCGGAGTTCCTCACGGACACCAACGGCAACGGCATTATGAACCATGTGTTCGACAGCTACGAGCCCTACAAGGGCGACATCCAGCAGCGGGTGCAGGGCTCTATCATCGCCCACGAGACGGGCGAGGCCACGGCCTACGGCCTGTTCTACGCCCAGGAGCGGGGGCGGCTGTTCATCGGCCCCGGCGTGGAGGTGTACGAGGGCATGATTGTGGGCGCCAACCCCAAGACGGAGGACATCACCGTAAACGTGTGCAAGAAGAAGCACGCCACCAACACCCGCGCCGCCGGTTCGGACGACGCGCTGAAGCTGGTGCCTCACTCTCAGCTGAGCCTGGAACAGTGCTTGGAGTTCATCGCGGAAGACGAGCTGGTGGAAGTGACGCCTAAGAGCATCCGCATGCGCAAGGCGATCCTGTCCAAAGAGCTGCGGATGAAGCAGGCCAGCAAGAAGAAATAACCGGTCCGTGGCCGGACGGGACAAGTCGCGAACGGCGCTTAAAGGCGCCGGAGCTGGCTGAAAGACGCTAGCCCAAAAGCCCGCGCCCGAGTCAGATAGAGACAAGTAAAGTTTTCGCTCAAGCCTTTTTCAAAAGGCTTGCAGAGCGCGAGACAGCGTCTCGTGACCCTAAGGGGGTTGCAAGGGGCAGCGCCCCTGCCTTCCTAAGCGTCAGCAAAAATGGGGGGACGGATGTCCCCCTCTTGGGACAGCACAAAACCTGTTGCCCCAGGGCTTGAGAAATGGAAATGATGAAATGCGGCAAAAAGCCAGGTTTTATGCGGGCTGCGCACTTCATCATATGATGCAGAGCGGGCCGAAAACACTTCGCACTTCATCATGTGATGAAGTGCGGAAAACCCAGGTATTTCCTAGCTTTTTCAGCGCTCTGAATCATTTTGTGATCTCAAGTAGGGCCGGGATCTCAAGCAGGGCAAAGGGAAAAGCCGCCCGGACCGGCCACGGACCCAAGCGAGGGCCGCTTGCCAGCCGCCCTCAGAAAACCCCGCCGCCCCAAAGCGGCGGTCTCGGCTGCCGCCTCGGTCGGTCCTGAACGGTCCCCACCGGGGACCAGGACCGTGACTTGAGTGCCCAGGCACAGGGCGCGGACGTGCGCTGGCTGTCAGCACAGGCGCGGCCGTAGCCGCCGCCCCAAAGCGCGACTTGAGTGCCCAGGCACTGGGCGGCTTGAGAGAGGGAAATGGCACTGTTGGGCTCAAACCCGCATAAAACCTGGGTTTTTGAACAGTGCCATATGGCACTGTTCGGCATGATTTGGCGCACTTTGTAGCTTTAAATTGATAAAGTTTATTTCTAGTTAAGAAATATCCTTTCTCTGAACAGTGCCATTTCCCGTTGAACTGTGCCACCTGGCACTGTTCGCAAACCCGCATAAACACTGGGTTTTTCGCCAACAGTGCCAAGTTTTCATCGCAAGCCGTGGGGGCGCCGGAAAGGCGCTTCCCTCTGAGAAAGATCGATACGTTCTAAAAAAGTAAGAAGCGCCCGGGCAAGGGGAAGAAACCGTTTCCCCGCCTGCGGCGCGCACGCGAGCTAATTGTTTGCACAGGCGTGAGCGTAGCTCACCGCCCCAGGGCGCGAATTGCCAGGGGTGCAACCCCCGCGAACGCGAGCTAATTGTTTGCACGGGCGCGAATTGAGAGCCCAGGCACTGGGCGAAAGGAGGCCTCCGGTTGGACATTGTCATTTTAGACCTGGAGTGGAACGGCACCTACAGCCGGCGGCTGAAGGGCTATATCAATGAAATCATCGAATTTGGCGCTGTGAAGTGCGGCCCGGACCTTTCGGAGAAGGCCACCTTCTCCTGCTTTGTCAAACCCCAGGTGGCAAAGCACATCAGTTCTACCATCTCCACCCTTACCAGCATCACGGATGAAACCTTGACAGGGGGGGCCACCTTTATGCAGGCGGTCAGCCGGTTCAAGCGCTGGGCTGGGGACTGTGTGGTGATGACCTGGGGCACTTCAGATATTTTAACCCTCATTGAGAACTGCCGGTACTTCAGCGGGGATGAGCATGTGCCCTTCCTCTCCCGCTACTGCGACCTGCAGGTGTTTGCCCAAGACCGCATGGGCCTGGGGCGGCGGGAACAGGTGGGCCTCTCCAAGGCGGCGGAGCTTTTGGGGCTGGATGTCTCTGGCATGGAGCACCACCGCGCCCTGGATGACAGCCGCATGACCCTGGAGATCCTGCGGAAGATCTACGACCCCGGGGCCATCGCCCCCTATATCGACCTGTGCGACCGGGAGTTCTACCGGCGCATCACCTTTAAGACCACCTATATCTGCGACCTGCGCAGCCCCCTGGTGGAGAAGAGCCACCTGCGTTTTCCCTGCCCCAGGTGCGGCCGGGAAAGCCGCCGCCTGACCCGCTGGAACGTGAAGAACAAGAGCTTTCGGGCAGATTTCCGCTGCACATGCTGCGGCCACCTGTTTGCCGGAAGGCTCACCATCAAGCAGAAATATGAGGGATTGACTGTGAACAAGAAAACATTTCCCCTGCCGGATATCCAAGCCCCCCGACAGGCTGCCCCCGGACCCCTGGGGAATATGGAGCTCACCCTGCCCCAGGGCGTGGGGGTGCTGCGTTTTTCCGCCTGGAAGGGATTGGAGGGCGTGAACCACGCCTTTACCACCCGCGTGGGCGGGGTCAGTGAAAATGAGTTCGCCGCCATGAACCTGGGCTTTGGCCGGGGCGACGAGCCGGAACGGGTGGAGGAGAACTACCGCCTGTTCTGCGCCGCCGCCGGGTTTGACCCGGACTCTTTAGTCTGCGGCGCCCAGGACCACCACATCAACATCCGCCGGGTGGAGAAGGCCCAGCGGGGCATTGGCATTTGGCGGGAAAAGGATATGGAATCTATCGACGGCCTGTGCACCAATGACCCCGGCGTCACCCTGGTCATCTACTGCGCCGACTGCGTGCCCCTGTACTTCTACGACCAGGAGCACCGGGCCATCGGCCTGGCCCACGCGGGCTGGCGGGGCACTGCCATGGGCATGGCGAGAGCCATGGTGGAGCGCATGGCCCAGGAATTTGGCACCCGGCCAGAGGCACTGCGGGTGGGCATTGGGCCCTCCATCGGCAAGGACTGCTTCGAGGTGGACGAGCCCGTGGCCCAGGAGTTTATGAAGCTGCCCCGTTGGGAGCGGTTCGTCGCCGGGCCCCAGCGGGAGAAATACCATGTGGACCTGTGGGAGTGCAACCGGCAGTTCCTCCTTTCCGCCGGCGTGAAGGAGGAGAACATCGCCGTGGGCCAGGTGTGCACCATGTGCGAAAGCGACTTGATCTTCTCCCACCGGAAGACCAGGGGCCAGCGGGGCAGCAACTGCGCCATGCTGGCGCTGCAGGGATGAAGGCCTGCCGCCTGTGCCCCCGAAACTGCGGCGTGCCCCGGGAAAGCGCCGGGGCGGGCGTGTGCCGCAGCGGGGAGAGGATGCGCATTGCCCGGGCCGCCCTCCACTTTTGGGAGGAGCCTCCCATCAGCGGCGCCCGGGGCAGCGGGGCGGTGTTCTTCACCGGCTGCCCTCTGGGCTGCGTGTTCTGCCAGAACGGGCAGATCAGCCACGGGCCCGTTTCGGGGCGGGAGGTCACGCCCCAGGAGCTGTCCGGCATCTTTTTTGACCTGATCGGCCAGGGGGCCCACAACATCAATTTGGTGACCCCCACCCATTTCGTGCCCCAGGTGCGCCAGGCGCTGCAGGTGAAAAAGCTGCCCGTGCCTGTGGTGTACAACACCTCCGGCTACGAAAAGGTGGAGACCCTGAAAGCCCTGGAGGGCCTGGTGGACATCTACCTGCCCGACTACAAATACGACGGCCCGGACCTGGCGAAGCAGCTCTCCCACGCGGAGGACTATCCCCAGGCGGCCCGGGCGGCCATCCGGGAAATGGTGCGCCAGGTGGGGCCGCCCGTTTACGGGGAGGACGGCCTGATGAAGCGGGGGGTGCTCATCCGCCACCTCATCCTGCCGGGCCACACCAGGAACTCCATTGCCTGCCTGGGCCGCATCCGGGAGGAGTTCCCCGGCATCCCCGTCAGCCTGATGGCCCAGTACACCCCCTGCGGGGACCTCTCCCCCTTCCCGGAGCTGCAGCGGGCCATCACCCGCCGGGAGCAGGAAAAGGTGGAGGACGCCCTCTTTGCCCTGGGGCTGGAGGGCTTTACCCAGGAGCGGGCCGCCCGGGGGAAGCAGTTCATCCCGGACTGGAACTTATAACGCTGCCCCGGCGGGCAGCAGCCCTTTGGAAAAATGCCGGGCCGGTTTATCGGCGCGGCTTTTCTCGCACAGGAGGAAAGGAGGACCTTCCATGCTCTCTGTCACACTGTATTCTTCTCTGGAAAAGCTCCTTCTGGGGCGTCGGGTCGAGGCCCCCTCCCTTGGGGGGATGAGCTGCCTGGGGGGCGAGGAATTTGCCTTTCAGGCGGTTTTGCAGGCGGACGGCTGGGGCATGGCCCCGGTGCGGGTCGCGGTGGATTCCCCCTTGAAGGACAGCATCCAGGTCTTTCAGGTGGGGCAGGTGCCCTGCGCCCTGCCAGCTTATCCCGGCCGCGGGGATGAAAACTACCTCACCACCCAGCCGGGCCTGTTCCCGGACCCCCTGCTGCCCCTGGAGGAGGGCCGGGTGGAGGTGAGCTCCTTTTTCCCCACGGCCCTGTGGGTGAACGGGAAGGTTCCCCAGGGCTTCCCCGCCGGGGAGTACCCCATCACCCTCCGGCTGGAGCAGGGCGGGGACCGGGTGGAGCGGACGTTCTCCCTGCGGGTGCTGGGGGCGGACCTGCCGCCCCAGCGGCTGATCTATACCCAGTGGCTCCACGGGGACTGCCTGGCCACCTACTACGGCGTGCCTGTCTATTCGGAAGAGCACTGGCAGCTGTGGGAAAAGTACCTTGCCGCCGCGGCGGAAGAGGGGATGAACATGGTGCTCACCCCCATCTTCACCCCGCCCCTGGATACGGAACCCGGCACGGAGCGGCCCTGTGTCCAGCTGGTGGGCGTGGAGAAAACAGGGGAGAGCTACCGCTTTGACTTCTCCCTGCTGGAGCGGTTCCTCCAAATGGCCCGGCGCTGCGGCGTAGAGCGTTTTGAGATGGCCCACCTCTTCACCCAGTGGGGGGCTCAGGCCGCCCCGGCCATCTATGGCAGGGAGGAGGGGGTGCGCCGCCGCCTCTTCGGCTGGGACACCCCGGCGGCTTCCCCGGAGTACGCGGGCTTTCTGCGCCAGCTGCTGCCCGCCCTGACGGCCTTCCTGCGCCAGCAGGGCCTGGAGGGCAAGGCGGTGTTCCACATCTCCGATGAGCCCTCTCAGGAACATCTGGATTCCTACCGCCGGGCCAAGGAGCTGGTCAAGCCCTACCTGGGGGACTTCCCCCTGTACGACGCCCTCTCTGACCCGGCGTACTACGACAGCGGCCTGGTGGACCACCCTGTGGCTGCCACAGACCACATCGCCCCCTTTTTGGAGCGCCAGGTCCCCGGGCTGTGGGCCTACTACTGCTGCGGTCAGGGGGTGGATGTGGGCAACCGGTTCTTGGCCATGCCCTCCGCCCGCAACCGCATCCTGGGCTGGCAGCTGCACAAATACCGGCTTTCCGGTTTTCTCCACTGGGGGAACAACTTCTGGTACAGCCAAAATTCCCGCCAAAGGCTGGACCCCTGGCGTGTTACGGATGGCGGCGGGGCCTTCCCCGGCGGGGACCCCTTCTCCGTGTACCCGGGGAAGGAGGGGCCCATCCAGTCCCTGCGGATGAAGGTTTTCCACCAGGGCTTGCAGGACCTGCGGGCCCTGGAGCTGGCCCAGCGCCTCACCGGGGAGGACCCTGGCGGGCAGGTGATGCCGGGGTATGGGACCATGACCTTTGCCCGCTATCCCACACAGGCGGCAGAGGTGCTGGCCGCCCGGGAGAGCCTGAACCGGCTCATCGGGAAGCAAATTTCCGCCTGAGCGGGACGGCGAAGGAAAGGGCCCTCTTGGGGCCATCCAAGCGAAAGGAGCGTTACAGATGATCCATCAACTGTTTGATTTTATCCAGTGTTCCCCTACGGCCAGCCACACGGCGGCTACTGTGAGGGCCATGCTGGTGCAGGCCGGCTTTACCCAGCTTTTGGAGTCCCAGCCCTGGGACCTGCAGCCCGGCGGCCGGTATTACACCACCCGGGGCATGAGCTCTCTCATCGCCTTCCAGGTGCCCAAGGCGGACTTCCACGGGTTCTCCGTCATTGCGCCCCACGGGGATTCCCCCTGCTTTAAGGTGAAGGAGTCCCCGGAGCTGCGGGTGGACGGCCAGTACACCAAGCTGAACACCGAGGTCTACGGCGGCATGCAGCTGGCCCTGTGGACGGACCGCCCCCTCTCTGTGGCGGGGCGGCTGGCGGTGCGCACGGAGAACGGCGTGAAGGGCGTGCTCTGCGACATCCGCCGGGACCTGCTGCTCATCCCCGGGGTGGCCATCCACATGAACCGGGGCGTCAACGAGGGCGTTAAGCTGGACCCCCAGAAGGACACCCTGCCCCTGCTGGGCGGCAGCCAGGCAGAGTTGAAAAAACTGGTGGCGGAAAACGCCGGCGTGGCCCCGGAGGATATCCTTTCCTGGGACCTGTACCTGTACAGCCGGGCCCAGGGCACGGTGTTCGGGGCGGAGAAGGAGTTCATCGCCGCGCCCCGCCTGGACGATTTGGAGTGCGTGTTCGCCGCCGCCAAGGCTTTTCTGGCCGGGGAAAACCGGGAGAATGTCACAGTGCTCTCCCTCTTTGACAACGAGGAGACCGGCAGCCTCACCCGCCAGGGGGCGGACTCCCCCTTCCTCTCCGAGGTGCTGGAGCGGATCTCCCTCTCCTGCGGCAAGAGCCGGGAGGAGCACCTGCGGGCCATTGCCAGCGGCTTTATGCTCTCCGCGGACAACGCCCACGCCGTCCACCCGGACAGCCCGGAAAAGTCCGACCCCACCAACCGGTGCTACTTAAACGGCGGCGTGGTGGTCAAGCACAGCCCCCGCTACGCCAGCGACGCCCTGACCGCGGGCCTCTTCCAGCGCATCTGCCAGAAGGCCGGGGTGCCGGTGCAGGTGTACTACAACAACTCCAAGATCCCCGGGGGCGGCACCCTGGGGAACCTGTCCGGCTCCCACGTGGCGCTGCCCACTGTGGATATCGGTCTGGCCCAGCTCTCCATGCACTCCCCCTATGAGACGGCGGGCGCCAAGGACCTGGACTACATGGTGTGGGCCATGCAGGCCTTTTATGAGAGCGTCATCATCCAGACCGGCCGGGAGGAATACGCCATCCAGTGAGAGGCAGTTACAGGAAGAAATAAGAGAAATTTGATGGATTTTTTATAAATTTCTGCAAACTGCTTTGGCGTATAGACCCTAGTTTTACCAATTTATTGTGAAAATTCCCCCGGAAAGGACTTCCCTTTTTCGGGGGAATGCTTTATACTGGTAGAAAAAGGATGAAGTGTTTTCTGTAAAGGAGGAAGCTGTATGCTGCATGGCAGGCCGGAAAAGGACTGGGCCCAAAGCGCCGTGTTCTATCAAATCTATCCCATGGGGTTCTGCGGGGCGCCCTTTGAAAACGACGGGGTGGCGGTGAACCGCATCCAGAAGGTGAAGGAGTGGATTCCCCACCTGGAGAAGCTGGGCATTGGGGCCATCTATTTCTCCCCGGTGTTTGAGTCGGACACCCATGGCTACGACACCCGGGACTATAAAAAAATCGACTGCCGCCTGGGCACCAACCAGGATTTTAAGGAGGTCTGCGAGGCCCTGCACCGGGCGGGCATCCGGGTGGTGCTGGACGGGGTGTTCAACCATGTGGGCCGGGGCTTCTGGGCCTTCCAGGATGTGAAGGAAAAACGGGAGGCCTCCCCCTATAAGGATTGGTTCCACATCAATTTTGGGGGCAACAGCGGCTACAACGACGGCTTCTGGTACGAGGGCTGGGAGGGCCACTACGAGCTGGTCAAGCTGAACCTGCAAAACCCGGCGGTGGTGGACTACCTGCTGGACTGCGTGGGCGGCTGGATGGAGGAGTTCTCCATCGACGGCCTGCGGCTGGACGTGGCTTACATGCTGGACGAGAACTTTATGCGGCGGCTTCACAGCTATGTGCGGGCAAAGGACGAGGGCTTCTTCCTGCTGGGGGAGATGATCCACGGGGACTATAAGCGCATCGTCAACCCGGAGATGTTGGACAGCGCCACCAACTACGAGTGCTACAAGGGGCTGTACTCCGCCTTTAACTCCCTGAACATGTTCGAGATCGCCCACTCCCTGGCCCGGCAGTTCGGCCCGGAGCAGTGGACCCTCTACAAGGGCATGCACCTGTTCTCCTTTGCGGACAACCACGACGTCACCCGCATTGCCAGCATCCTCCAGGATAAGAAGCAGATGAACGCCTTGTACGCTGTGCTGTTCTGCATGCCGGGCATCCCCTGCGTGTACTACGGCAGCGAGTGGGGCGCCGAGGGCGAAAAGCACCAGGGCGACCCCGCTTTGCGCCCCTGCTTTGAAAAGCCCCTGGAAAACGACCTGACGGAGTTCCTGGGCAAGCTCAGCCGCATCAAGAGCAGCTGCGTGGCCCTAAAGGACGGGGGCTTCCAGAACCTGACCCTGCGGAACAAGCAGTGGATTTTCGTGCGCCAGTGCCCGGCGCAGACCGTCATTGTGGCGGTGAATGCCGAGGAGAACCCCTGCCAGATGGAGTGCGCCTATCACGGCCCCACCACCGAATTGCTTACCGGTGAGAAAACCAGTCTCAACGGTACCGTAGAATTGAAAGGCTATGAGGTGAAGATCTACAAGATGGGATAACAGGGTGCTCAGGTTGGTTTGCAGGGCATGACTGTGCGGGATAATCCGCCGGCCACTTTTGGACGGTATCGTTCTGTGGAAGAGAAAATATCCTGTCCACGCTCTTGTTGAATTGCGCAAAATCCCCCGAACCATTACTGGTTCGGGGGATTTTCATTTTGTGTCTTTAGGGGTAGACCGCTCCGTCCTCGGCGGTCCAAATCAACGTGCACTGGTCTTCTAAGTGGGAAAGGACATAGTCCTGGTCTCCCCATTTCAGGGGATTGCCTGTGTAATAATAGGCTTCCACAACATCGCCGCCGGGGAAGGAACTTTCTGCTTCCTCATAGAGGAGCGTCTCTGTTTCTTTGTCCATTTCAGGTTCATAGCCGTAGTTTACATATGCTTCCGGAGTCAAAGGTGTAAAATAGGACATGGCATTGTCATTCACACCGCCACCCCAAAGAATCTGATTGAGCCTGTTTTCTAGGCTATCTACGGAAGCGAAGACCAGCAAAGTGCCGTCTTCCGTGGAGTTTTCCGTGACAGGGGCCGGGAATGATCCTATCCCACCAGGAGCCACAATTTCTAAGACCAGACGGTCATTTTCCACTGAAATGCTCTTCACAGACTCAATAGGCTGGCTTAAAAGCGGCATTCTCATCACAATATTGCCCACGAATCCCAAGAGAATCACTACCACCAGCGCGGCAATCCCAATTTTCACCCATCTTCGGCGAAGAGTCCGTTTTACCTTTTTCAACCCTTGGGATTTGTGTTCCTCTTCTTCCTTTGCAGCCTGGGGCAAAGGGCTTTCCTCCAGCTTGTGGAACTCCTCTTGGCAGGCTTCGCAGTCTTTCAAGTGTTCCTCCACGAGGGTGCAGCTTTCCGGGGAGCAGACGCTGTCGTGGTACAGGGGCAGCAGGTCACGGATGACATTGCAGGGGACTTTCATTCCAATTCCTCCTTTATCTTCATTCTCGCCCGGTGATAGGTGACCCGGGCCCAGCTCTCGGTCTTTTCAAACAGCCCGCCGATCTGGGCGAAGCTCAGTTCCCCAAAGGTGCGCAGCCAGAACACCTCCCGGTAGGGTTCGGCCAGGCGGTGGAGCACCCGGTGGATTTTCAGGGCGTCCTCCTTGTCCCCCAGGCGCTGTTCCAGGTCGGCGGGGTCGGGCCAGTCCTCCTCCAAGAGGGCGGACCGTTTTCGCTTTTTGAGAAGGGAGAAGTAGGTGTTCTTGGCAATCTGGCACAGCCACACCTGCAGCCGGCACTCCCCGTGGAAGGAGTCGATGGCCTTCAGCGCCTTGAAAAAGGACTCTTGGGTCACCTCTTCTGCCATGTGGGGGTCGTGGGTCAGCTTTAGGCAGTAGCCGTACACCTGGTCGTAGTACTCCGCGTAGATGCGCTCGAAATCGTCCATCTCCTCACCCCTCTCCGTCTATAGGACTCCCTGCCCCTGGTTTCGTTACAGGAAATTTCCCTTTTCCTTAGCATACCTTATGAAAAACACTTTGAAAAGATGGTTTTTTCATTGACTTCTCTTTTCCCCGCGGTATAATCTAACCAGAGGAGGTGTTTGGCATGAGGTTGTTTCTCATCTATTCCTGCATCGCCATCCCGGTGTGGGTAGCCCAGTTCGCCCTGTACTTCTTCCTGCGCCGGGCCGGCCGGATGAAGGAGAGCCTGGCAGCCAAGTGCGCGGGGAGCTTTCTGGCCGTGGGCAGCGCCGCCCTGGGCATGGCCTTTTCCCATGAGGGTCCCGGCACGCCCTGGGTGTTCTGGTTCTTTGTGTTGTGCACCATCGCCGACGCCCTGCTGGAGATCAGCTTCGTCCCCGGCATGCTGGTGTTCGGCGCGGGCCATGTGTGTTTGATCCTCTGGCTGTGGGGGCTGGCCACGCCCTCCTGGTGGAGCCTGGCCCTGTGGGTAGCCGTGTACGTCCTCACCGCCATTTTGTTCCGCAAGGAGCTGCCCACCCTGGGCAAGCTGACGGCGCCCTTCCTGCTGTACCCGGCTTTGCTGGGGGGCAGTCTGGCTTTGGGCCTGCCGCTGGTGTTCCTGCTGGGCTGGGAGTGGTGGCCCGTGGCTTTGGGCACCCTGCTGTTCTACATCTCCGACATGTTGGTGGCGAAAAACCAGCTGGCCCACTGGGACGACAAGTGGCAGAAGCCCATCATGGCCCTGTATTGGGGCGCCCTGTACCTCATCAGCGTGGGGCTGTGGGTGATATAGCTGCCCTTGAGAAAGAGACAATCCCAGGCCACCGCCAACGGGGCAGGGACATGAAAGAGAAAACAAGGAGGAAACTTGTATGGAAATCCATCTTCGCACAGTGGTAGTGGACTGCGAGGACGCCCACCGTGCGGCCCATTTCTATTCCAAGCTGTTGGGCTGGCCCATCACCCTGGAGGAGCCGGACTGGGTGCTCCTGCGGGACCCCAAGGGGGGCACGGGCCTCTCCTTCCAGACCGAGGAGGATTACGTCCGCCCCGTCTGGCCGGAGGAGCCCGGCAAGCCCATGAAGATGCTCCACCTGGACTTCCAGGTGGACGACCTGCCCGCCGCCGCGGCCCACGCTTTGGCCTGCGGGGCGGTCAAGTCCCCCCAGCAGTTTTTGGAGGATCAGGGCGTCATCGTGTTTTTCGACACAGAAGGGCATCCATTCTGCCTGTTCCTGAATTGACAAGCAAAGCGGCAAAAAAGGGAAGGGCCTCCCAGGCGGGAGGCCCTTCCCTTTCGGGGAAATATTTTCAGAGAAGAACTTGTAATCAGTTGGGAAATACCAGGCGCACGGTGGTGCCTTCGCCCTCAGTGCTCTGCAGGCTGACCTTGGCGTTGTGGAAGGCCGCCCCATGCTTGACAATGGAGAGCCCCAGGCCCGTGCCGCCAATCTCTTTAGAGTGGCTTTTGTCCACCCGGTAAAAGCGCTCGAATACCCGGTCCACATCCGCCGCGGGGATGCCGATGCCCGTGTCCGTCACCGTGAGGGTGACTCCCTCGGGCAGGTTCTCCACATTCAAGGTGACCCGGCCGTTGTGCTTGTTGTACTTCACGGCGTTGTCGCACAGGTTGTAGACCATTTCATCCACAATGCTCTTTACGCCGTTGACCATGGCTTTGTCCCCATAGGTGGTGATGACTACGCCATTTTTCTTGGCTGCGGGCTTTAGGCGGGCGGCCACGTCCCGAGCCACGGCAGAGAGGTCAAAATCCTCCCGTTCCAGCTGTACATCCGCCTCATCCAGGCGGGACAGGTTTAAAATGTCGTCCACCAGGGAGATCAGCCGCTGGGATTCCATATAGATGTTCCCGGCAAAGCGGGGGATATCCTCCGGCTTGACGATCCCGTTTTGGATGATCTCCGCGAAGCCGGAAATGGAGGTCAGGGGGGTTTTCAGCTCGTGAGAGACGTTGGCGGTGAATTCCCGCCGCAGGTTCTCGCGCTCCTCCTGTTCGGTGATGTCCAGCACCACAACCACAGCGCCCTCCACTTCGCCGTCCCGCAGAACGGGGTTGGCCATCACCTGGCAGCAGCGGCCGTTCTGCCGAAGCAGCTGTTCGCTGCGGCGCCCTGCCAAGGCCCCGTCCACCGCGCTGCGGAAGCCAGCGCTGCGGTTCAGGGCCAGGGCGCTGCCATGGTTTTCCGCCGGGGAGGAGTCCGCTCCCAGCAGCCGCAGCACACTGGTGTTGTAGGAGAGAATGTCCGTGTTGCTGTCCAGCACCAGAAAGCCCTCGCTCATATTTTCCGTAATGGAGGTGAACTCCTCCTGCTTCTCACGCAGAGAACGCATCTGCTGGGCGATGACCTCATTTTGGTGGTTGATCTTCCCCAGCAGGGGGGAGAGCTCGTCATACACATCGTTGTCCGCGGGGTGGTCCAGGTCCAGCCGGTTGATGGGGGACACAATCTTCTTTGTCAGGAAGTTGGAGAAGAGAACGGTGAGCACGGCCACTACAACCGCCGCGCCGATGATCCAGGGCAGCACGGAGAACACAGCGGCAAAGACGGTGTCGGTTTGGGCCGCCACCCGCAGGACCTGGCCGTTTTCCAGCCGGACTGCGTAGTAATAGGTCTGCTCTGACAGGGTGCCGGACATGCGGGTGGATTCCCCTGCTCCAGTGGTAGAGGCGCGCTGCACCTCTTGGCGGTTTGCGTGGTTCTCCATGGTGGCCGGGTCGGCCTGGTTGTCAAAAAGCACCGTCCCGTCCGTGTCGATCAGGGTGATGCGGTTGGAGGTGTTGGCAACCGTGTCCAGGTACTCCTGGCCAGAGAGCTCCACCGCCTGGCGCACAAATTGGGTCTCCTCCCGCACCTCCGCTTTCATGCGGGAGTCTGAACTGCCGTAATAGACGAAGGTGGCCAGCAGGGAGGAGAGAAGGATGGTCACCAGCGCCAGAAGGCACATGTTTTTAAATATTTTTTTTCTCACAGGTGGTCAGTTCCTTTCTTGCGGCGCGCGGGCCTCACTCCCGCCGGTCGATCTTATAGCCCACACCCCGCACGGTCTCAATCAGAGGGCAGCACTCTCCCAGCTTCTGGCGCAGGGTGCGCACATGCACGTCCACAGTGCGGGTTTCCCCGTCAAAGTCATAGCCCCAGATGCGGGCCAGGATCTTGTCCCGGGTGAGCACCATGCCGTCGTTTTCCAAAAGAAAGCACAAAAGCTCAAATTCCTTCAGGGTTAGGGAGACTTCCTTCCCGTCCACCCTTACCAGGTGGCGGGAGGGAGAGACGTACAGCTTGCCCAGGGTGTACTCTTTTTCCCCTGTCTCTTGCGGCCCGGCCCGGCGCAGCAGCGCCTTTACGCGGGCCATCAGCTCCATCATGCCAAAGGGCTTTGGAACATAGTCGTCGGCGCCGCTGTCCAGCCCCAGCACCTTGTCATATTCGCTGTCCTTTGCGGTAAGCATCATCACCGGCAGCTTTTTGGTGGATGGGTCTGCCCGCAGGCGCTTCAAAATCTGCAGGCCGTCCTCCTCGGGCAGCATAATATCCAGCAGAATCAGGCTGGGGGTTTCCTTCTCCATAGCGGCCCAGAACTCCGAAGGCTTGGAAAAGCCGACGGCCTCAAAGCCGGTGGAGTTCATGGTGTAGACCACCAGTTCGCGGATGCTGTTGTCATCTTCCAAAAAATAGATCATAGCTTTTCCCGGCCCCCAGGGCCGGACCGTCCTTTCTCAGAGGGATCCTTTCAAGCGCTCTCCTTTTTGCCAGTGAGGGAGTACTGCACCCATTCGGCCACGTTCACCGCGTGGTCCCCAATGCGCTCGAAGTACTTGGCCACCATCAGCAGGTCAATGCAGAACTCGCCGCTCTGGCGGTTTTCCGCAATCAGATGGATCAGCTCCATCTTGACTTTGTTGAAGAGTTCGTCCACCACATTGTCATACTGCATCACCTGGTGGGCCAGGGGCAGGTCTTGGCGGACAAAGGAGTCGATGGCGTCGGTGACCATCTTGATGGTGGACTCTGCCATCTCCTTGATATGCACCTTGCTGAAGGAAATGTCCCCCTTCTGCAGGTAGGGCAGCAGCTCCGCGATGTCAGAGGTCTGGTCCCCAATGCGCTCCAGGTCGGTAATCATCTTCAGCGCCGAGGAGATCTGCCGCAGGTCGCCGGCCACGGGCTGCTGCTGCAAGAGCAGCCGCATGCACAGACTTTCAATCTCCCGCTCTTTTTGGTCAATCTCCAGCTCGATGGGCTTTACCTTTTTGGCCAGCTCCATGTCGTTTTCCAGCAGGGCCTTGGCCACCGTGGAGATAGCGTCCTCGCACAGGGCGCCAGTGGTGATCAGGGCCACATTGAGCTGCTCCAGCTGCTCGTCAAATTTCGTTCTCATATTCCCGCTCGTTCCTTTCTGTATCAGCCGAACCGGCCCGTGATGTAGTCTTCCGTGCGCTTGTCCTTGGGCATGGAGAACACGGTCTCGGTGGGGCCGAACTCCACCAGCTCGCCCAGCAGGAAAAACGCGGTCTTATCAGAGATACGCGCCGCCTGCTGCATGTTATGCGTCACGATAACGATAGTATAGTCCGATTTCAACTCCATTGCAAGATCTTCGATCTTGGAGGTGGAGATGGGGTCCAAAGCAGAGGTGGGCTCGTCCATCAGCAGCACCTCCGGCTCCACCGCCAGGGCCCGGGCAATGCACAGGCGCTGCTGCTGGCCGCCGGAAAGGCCCAGGGCGCTTTTCTTCAGCCGGTCCTTCAGCTCGTCCCAGATGGCCGCGCCCCGCAGGGACTTCTCCACAATTTCATCCAGCTTCACCTTGGAGCGGATGCCGTGGGTGCGGGGGCCATAGGCGATGTTGTCGTACACGCTCATGGGGAAGGGGTTGGGCTTCTGGAACACCATGCCCACCCGCTTGCGCAGCTGGTTGACGTCGATGTTGCCGTAAATGTCCTCTCCATCCAGAAGGATCTCGCCGGTGATCTTGCAGCCCTCCACCAGGTCGTTCATGCGGTTTAAAGACTTGAGCAGGGTGGATTTGCCGCAGCCAGAGGGTCCGATAAAAGCCGTTACCTCGTTGGGGGCGATATTCATGTTCACTGTTTTCAGGGCCTTAAAGTCGCCATAGTACAGGTCCAGGTCTTTTACTGTGATTTTATCCATAAGAAAACCATCCATTCCATTAGTTCATCATACAGGGCGGCACAGGGTGCGCCCGCGTTTCCGTGTGATTACGCCTTGGTGAATTTTTTCGCCACAAAGGAGGACAGGGCGTTGATGCCGATGACCAGCACCAGCAGCACCACCGCGGTGGCGTAGGCGGCCTCGCGGGCCAGGCCCTCGTTGAGGAGGTTGTACATGTGCACCGCCAAAGTCCGGCCGGAGTCCATGGGGTTCAGGGCAACGTCCGCCACCGAACCAGAGGTGAACATCAGGGCGGCGGTCTCGCCTACAATGCGGCCGATGCCCAGAATGATGCCGGAGAGGATGCCGGGCATGGCGCTGGGCAGGATGATACGGAACACCGTGCGCAGTTTGCCGGCGCCCAGGCCGAAGCTGCCCTCCCGGAAGGAGTCAGGCACACTCATCAGGGCTTCCTCGGTGGTGCGCATAATCAGGGGCAGAATCATAATGGCCATGGTCAAAGCGCCGCCCAGCATGGAGTAGCCCCAGCCAAAGGAGACGCCGAAGAACAGGAAGCCGAACAGGCCGTACACGATGGAGGGAATGCCGGAGAGGGTCTCGGCGGTGATGCGCACCACACCCACCAGCTTGTTGCCCCGCTTGGCGTACTCCACCAGGTAAATGGCGGAGAAAATGCCGATGGGCACCGCCACAATCAGGGACATGAGCGTCATAATCACCGTGTTGATCAGGGCGGGCAGCAGGGAGGCGTTCTCGCTGGTGAACTTCAGCTCAAACAGGGAAGGCCGCAGGTTGGGCACGCCCATTACCACAATGTACGCTACCAGGAACAGCAGAACCGCCACAGTGATGAAAGCCGCCATGGTGACGATTACCCGCAGAAACAGGGAGAAGGGAGACTTCTTATACTGTTTGATGGCTTGCTGCAGGGTGGGCTTGTTCACCGCTACGATGTTCTCTGTAGATTTCACTTGTTTCATATTTTCAGCCATATCGCTCACGCTTTGCTCTCCTTCCGCTTGATGATGGAAAACAGCAGGTTGATGATGAGGATGAACACAAACAGCACCACGCCGGTGGCGATGAGGGCCTCCCGGTGCAGGCCGGTGGCATAGCCCATCTCCGTGACAATGTTGCCGGTCAGGGTGCGCACACCGTCCAAGAGGCTGTCGGGGATGCGGGGCTGGTTGCCGGCAATCATAATGACAGCCATAGTCTCGCCGATGGCCCGTCCCACGCCCAGGATAATGCCGGCCATGATGCCGCTTTTAGCGGCGGGCACCGTGACAAAGAACACGCTGCGCTCGTGGCTGGCGCCCAGGGCCAGGGCGCCCTCATAGTAGCTGTCGGGCACGGCGCGGATGGCGCTTTCAGAAACGCCTATAATCGTAGGAAGGATCATAATGCCTAAAAGGATGGAGGCGGTAAGGATGCTCTTGCCGCTGGTGTTGGGGAACACTTTTTGCATCAGCGGGACAATCACCATCAGGCCAAAGAATCCGTACACGATAGAAGGGATGCCCGCCAGCAGGTCCACTGCGGGCTTTAAGACCTTGTACAAGGGGGCGGGACAGAATTTGGCCATGAAGATGGCGGCCAGCAGCCCCAGGGGAACCCCCACGATGATGGCGCCGGCGGTGACATAAATGCTGCCCAGGATCATGGGGAAGATGCCGTAGTGGTCGGCGTTGGGCCGCCAGTCGGTGCCCAGCAAAAACTGGAAGGGGCCGATTTCCGCGATGGCGGGGATGCCGTTGGCAAACAGGTAAATGCAGATCAGCGCCACGGCCAGGATGGAGATGCAAGCGGCGATTAAAAAGACCACCTGCATCACGTTTTCACGCAGCTGCCCGCCGCGATGTGTTTTGCTTTTTTTGTTCATAGAATATTCACTGCCCTCCTACAGAAAAAGGGCTGTAAGGTTACAGCCCTTTCATGTGTTCTGCGATGTTTCGGGTTTAGCCGATCTCGGACCAATCGGTGATGTTGCCCAGATAGATGTCCCGCACCTGCTCGGTGGTCAGGTCGGTGATGGGGGACTCGTTGTTGACGATGATGGCGATGCCGTCAGTGGCAATGACAGTGTTCACCAGGCCGGCGTCCAGCTCTTCCTGCTTCAGTTCGCGGGAGGCCATGCCGATGTCGCACATGCCGTCGATGGTGTTGGTCATGCCGGTGGTGGAGTCATTGGTCTGCAGCTCGATGGAAACGTCGGGGTTGACGGTGTTGTAGCCCTCAATCAGCTTCTGCATCAGGGGAGAAACGGAGGAGGAGCCGGACACAGTGACAGAGCCGGTGGCGCCGTTGCTCTCAAAGGGCTCTACGCCGGACACAGGGATGTAGTCTTCCGCCACAATGGCCTGGCCCTCTTCGCTCATGATGTAGTTCATAAAGTCCTGAGCGGCCTCGTTGGTCAGTTCGCCCTTGGTGGCCACGTTGAAGGGACGGGACACGGTGTAGCTGCCGTTCTCAATGTTCTCAGCGGTGGGCTCCACGCCGTCGATGTTCACACCCTTCACGGTGTCGTCCAGAGAACCCAGGGAGATGTAGCCGATGGCGCCGGTGTTGCCGGCCACAGACTGGATCACAACCTCGGTGGAGTTGGAGATTTCAGCGTCCACGGTGGTCATGTCGTTGTCTTCCTCGTCCACAACGCCAATCAGCTCCACAAAGGCGCCGCGGGTGCCAGAGCCATCCTCACGGGAGACCACAGTGATGGGGCCGGAAGCGGAAGTGCCCTCGGCAGAGGCCTCGGAGGAGGAGCCGCTCTCAGAAGCGCTGCTCTCGGAAGAGGTGCTGCTGGTGGAAGCGCTGCTCTCAGAAGCGGAGCTGTCCGCGGCAGAGGAACTGCTGCCGCCGTTGCCGCCGCAGCCTGCCAGCATAGAGGCGCACAGGGTAAGTGCCAAAATGGTGGAAAGAACTTTTTTCATGGTGATGACCTTCCTTTTAAGTTTTTGGTATGTCCTTTTTCCTTACCTTACGGCATACATGATATACACGCAATGTAAAGTGCGACAGGGGGGTTATGTAAAATCTATGTAAAGCCATTTAACATTCTACAAAACAGCGCAAACCGGCATTTTTATTGACAATAACTTGGTAAAAGAGTATGATAAACCCATGCTTTTTTTACGCAGAGACCGGGTGTTTTCCCGGGAAAGGAAGTGCTTGCTATGAAGTTGGCCCAGTTGCTGGCCCCTCTGGGGATTACAGAGGGTTTTAAGGATGTGGAAATATCCGATATCGTATACGATTCCCGCAAGGCAAAAGCGGGGTGCGCCTTTGTGTGCCTGCGGGGCTCTGCCGTAGACGGCCACAAGTTTGCCGCAAACGCGGCGGCGGCCGGGGCGGCTGCCATCATTGCCCAGGAGCCGGTGGAGGCTTCTGGGGCCCAGGTGATTCTTGTGGAGGACACCCGGAGGGCCCTGGCCCTGATGAGCGCCGCTTTCTTTGGCAACCCGGCGGAGGGGGACATCTCTGTCATCGGCGTGACAGGAACCAAGGGAAAGACCACCACCGCCTATATGATCCGCTCTATTTTAGAGGCCGCCGGCCACAAGACCGGGGTCATCGGCACCATAGGGGTGCTTATGGGGGAGGAGCTGATCCAGACCGACAACACTACCCCCATGAGCTACGACATCCAAATGTACCTGCGCCGCATGGCGGACGCCGGGTGCGAATACTGTGTGATGGAGGCCTCCTCCATCGGCCTGAAGGACCTGCGGGTCTACGGCTTCCCCTTTACAGTGGGGGTGTTCACCAACTTTTCGGAGGACCACATCGGCGGGGTGGAGCACAAGGACATGCAGGAATATATGGAAAGCAAGGCAAGGCTGTTCTCCCTGTGCAAAACCGGTGTGCTCAATGCGGATGACCCCAGCCTGGAGGGCATCCTCCAAGGCCACACCTGCCAGGTGAGGACCTTTGGCTTTGAGAAGCCCGCAGACCTGCGGGGGGCGGGCTGCCGCCACCTGAACAAGCCGGGCTTTTTGGGCATCGCCTTTGAGGTCTCCGGCGAGGAGAACTTCACCGCCGAGGTGGATATCCCCGGCCGGTTCAACGCTTACAACGCCTTGGCGGCCATTGGCGCCTGCCATGAGCTGGGCATCCCGGTGGAGGCCATGAAGCAGGGCCTCTCCACGGTAAAGGTCAAGGGCCGGGTGGAGCCTGTGCCTGTCCCCGGCAGCTATACCCTATTATTGGATTACGCCCACAACGGGGTGGGCATGGAGAACATCCTCACCACCCTGCGGGAGTACCACCCCAAGCGGCTCATCTGTATGTTCGGCGCGGGGGGTAACCGGCCCAAGGTGCGCCGGTATGAGATGGGAGAGGTCAGCGGCAGGCTGGCGGACCTGTCCGTCCTCACCGCCGACAACTCCCGCTTTGAGGATGTGAAGGACATCATCGCCGACATCAAGGTGGGCATGGCCAAAACAGAGGGCAAATATGTGGAGATCCCCGACCGGCGGGAAGCCATCCGCTGGTGCTTGGAAAACGCCCAGGAGGGGGATATCATCGTCCTGGCGGGCAAGGGCCACGAGGATTACCAGGAGATCCAAGGGGAGAAGCGCCCCTTCGACGAGCGGGTGGTCATCCGGGAGCTGTTGAAGGAGATGGGGACGCCCCAGCCCCAAGCAGCGCCGTGAACCTCCGGGAGGTAGTCCCCCAGGTGTTGGAGGCCCTCCGGCAGTCGCGCGTCTGCCTGGAGGATGGGCCCGCCGCGCTGGTCCTGTCCCACAAGGGGAAGCGGGTCCCGGTCCGGGTGGCAAAGGCGGGGGACCGCCTGAAAATTACCACCGGGCGGGTGTTCCGGCGCACCGTGGAGGTCCCACTGGCCGGGCCGGGCAGCCCCTTCCTGTGAAAGCGGCTGTTGGCGGGCCCCGCCATGGAGGAAAATTAGGAGCACGGCCCTTAGGGGCCCGCTCTGCACCAGAGCTATTATATTATTATAGAAAAAAGAAAGGAATGGATGGGCTATGGAGAAAAACCTTACATTAGAACAGCTGGACGCGTACGAGAAGTCCTTCGATGCCGGCCGGGCCAACCAGGTGGCCATGCGGGCCGTCACCACCAACGGCGTGGTAAAGGCCGCCACCAACGGCGCAGTCTACCGCCGGGACCGCCACCAGTTTTCCGTCTCCCTGGAACAGGGAAACATCACCAACCAGAAGCAGAGCGGCCGCTGCTGGATGTTCGCCGCCCTGAACACCATGCGCTTTGCCGTGATGAAGAAGCTGGACCTGGATACCTTCGAGCTTTCTCAGAACTACACCCTGTTCTATGACAAGCTGGAGAAGGCCAACTACTTCCTGGAGAGCATCCTGGAGACTTTGGAGGAGCCCACCGGCGGGCGGCTGATGGCCCACCTGCTCATGGCCCCCCTGAACGACGGCGGCCAGTGGGATATGTTCTGCAGCCTCATCGAGAAGTACGGCGTGGTGCCCAAGGACGCCATGCCCGAGACCGCCTGCTCCTCCGCCACCCGGGAGATCAACGGCTACATGACCCGCAAGCTGCGGGAGTTCGCCTGCACCCTGCGTACGGGTCACCAGAATGGCAAGGCCTTAGAGGAGCTGCGGGGCGAAAAGGAGGGGATGATGCAGACCATCTACAACATGCTGTGCATCGCCCTGGGCAAGCCACCCAAGACCTTCACCCTGGAAGTGCGCAATAAGAAGAAGGAGTTCCTCCGGGACGAGGGCTTGACCGGCAAGGAGTTTTTCCAAAAGTACATCGGCTGGGACCTCTCCCAGTATGTGAGCCTCATCAATGCCCCCACCGCCGACAAGCCCTACCACAGAACCTACACCGTCAAGTTCCTGGGCAATGTGGTGGAAGGCCGCCCCGTCAAGTACCTGAACCTGCCGGTGGAGGACCTGAAGGCCGCCGCCATTGCCCAAATGAAGGATGGCCAGCCCGTGTGGTTCGGCTGCGATGTGGGCCAGTGCTCCCTGCGGGAGGGCGGCGTGATGGATCTGGAGGCGATCAAGGCCGATGAGCTTTTCGGCACGGACTTTACCATGGACAAAGCCCAGCGGCTGGACTATGGCGAGAGCCTAATGACCCATGCCATGGTGTTCCAGGGCGTGGACCTGGATGAGAGCGGCAAGCCCACCCGCTGGCGTGTGGAAAACAGCTGGGGCAAAGAGGCCGGTGAGAACGGCTACTATGTGATGAGCGACGAGTGGTTCACCCAGTACACCTACCAGGTGGTGGTGAACAAGAAGTACCTCACCGCCCAGCAGGTGGAGGAGCTCTCTCAAGAGCCCATCCCGCTGGAGCCCTGGGACCCCATGGGCTCGCTGGCTTAAAGGGAAAAATTAGAACATACTACCGGGGGAAACGTATGCGACTGAAACTATCCGACATTCTAAAGGCCACCGGAGGAACGCTCCTCTGCGGGGACGAAAACACGGCTGTCACCAGCTTTATCACCGACAGCCGCCAGGCCAAGGCCGGGGCCATGTTCGTGCCCATCCGGGGCGAGCGGGCCGACGGCCACGACTACATCCAAAGCGTGCTGGAAAGCGGGGCAGCCGCCTCCTTTGCAGACCATCCGGTCCCCACAGGGGAGAAGCCCGTCGTCCTGGTAAAGGACTGCCGGGAGGCGCTGCAAAAGGCCGCCGCCTGGTACCGGGACCAGTTTTCCATCCCCATTGTGGGGGTTACCGGCAGCGTGGGGAAAACCACCGCGAAAGAGATGGTGGCCCAAGCCCTTTCCGCCAAGTTCCGGGTCCTAAAGACCGCCGGCAACCAGAACAGCCAGGTGGGGGTGCCCATCACCGTGTGCGGCCTGCGGAAGGACCACACTGCCGCTGTGGTGGAGATGGGCGTAAGCATGCCCGGGGAGATGGCCCGCATTGCGGCGGTGGTGAAGCCCACCTGCGCCGTGATGACCAACATCGGCGTCTCCCACATCGAGTTTATGAAGACCCGGGAGAACATCTTAAAGGAAAAGGCCCACATCGCCGACTACCTGCCCTGGAGCGGCACCCTGTTCGTCAACGGGGATGACGACCTGCTTCCCACCCTGAAGGAGACCCTGGGGAACAAGGTGGTCACCTTTGGCTTGGGGCCCAACTGCGATTGGCGGGCCTACAGCCTGAAGGAGGCGGATAAAGGCACCTTTTTCACCTGCCAGTCCCCCACTGGGGAAAAGACGGAGCTGTTTGTCCCGGCGGCGGGGGAGCACAACGTGCGCAACGCCCTCTCCGCCATGGCAGTGGCCCGGTATTTAGAGATCCCCGCCGAGGATGCGGTGCGGGCCATCGCCGCCTATAAGGCGCCGGCCATGCGCCAGCAGGTGATTGAGGCAAACGGCCTGCTCATCATCGACGACAGCTACAACGCCAGCCCGGATTCCATGCGCAGCGCCATCGACGTGCTCTCCACCCGGCAGGTGCCGGGCAGGAAGGCCGCCGTGCTGGCGGATATGCTGGAGCTGGGGGACTTTGCCCACCAGGGCCACCGGGAGGTGGGAGAGTACGCCCGCAGCCACGGCGTGGAACTGCTGGTGGCTGTCGGTCCCCTTTCCAAAGAGATCGCCGCGGGCTATGGAGAGGGCGCTGTGTGGTTTGAAACCAACCAGCAGGCTATTGAATATCTAAAAGGGACCTTGCGGCCGGGGGACGCCCTGCTGGTGAAGGGTTCCCGGGGCATGGCCACCGACCAGATTGTGGCTGCCCTGAAAGAATAAGGAGGAATTGTAAATGGAGACCGCGAAGGAATTTCAAAAGCTGTGCAAGGGCTTGCAGCATGTGGGCATCCCCACAGCGGACCTGCAAAAGACCCTGGCCTTTTATGAGAGCCTGGGCTTTGAGAAAGCCTATCTGGCAGGCAGCGTGGAGGGCGGCCGGGCGGTGGCTTTTTACCGCTTGGGAGATCTGACGCTGGAGATCTACGGCAACGGCCCGGCGGCGGGTGTCTCCGGCGCCATCGACCACATCGCCCTGGATGTGTCCGATATCGAAGCGGCCTACGCTCTGGTGCAGGGGCTGGGCTATCCCGTGGTGAGCCAGGGGATTGAGTCCATGAATGTGTGGGAAAACGGCGTGCGCTACTTCACCATTCTGGGCCCCAACCAAGAGAGAGTGGAGTTTAACCAGTACCTGTAAGCCCTTGAAAACCAGAAGAAGCGCCCTCTTCCATCCGGGAGGGCGCTTCTTCTGGCATACAAGGGAGTTTGGGAATATGGGAACGCGTCAGCGGTAATAGGCGTGGGGCTGCATGCTTAAAAATTGGCGGAGCACCGTGCTGTTGACCTGGTTGTAGTAGTGGAGGTAGTCCTTCTTTTTCTGGCGCTCCCGTTTGTTCCTCGCCTGGAGGAGCTTCCATTTGGCGCAGTTTTTGTGGCAGCCTTCGCAGTAACGGCCGCAGGTGGACTGACAAGGGATCATGGACGGTCTCTCCTTTCTGTTGAGAACAAAAACAGCCGCTCTCTCCCAGGAGCTGGCGCAAGGGCGCGCCGGCTCTGAGAAAAGCGGCTGTTCCAACTGGCTTTTTTGGCCCCAGCTTGGCAGGGCCGGGTCTGCGGCGCTGTCATACGCCCACCCCCTTTGAAAACGGTTTGAGTATATTATAGCGGAAGGGGAAAGGAGAATCTATCAACATTTTGTTAAGTTTTCTGAAGGAAAGTGCGGAACCCCTTCCAAAAGGGCATCCCCATTCCTTTTGGTTATGGTTTTGCATAATAGATAGGTATTTGCTATTTTAAAGGCTTCGCGCTATACTAGTATGTGGGAAAGAAGAGCTCCGCCCGGATGGGCGGGAAAGGCGGCCGGCCCATGGAACCGGCGCGGCGTGGAGAAAGCGGTTTTGCTATTTGTATTTGTAGAAGCAAGCAGGAGGTATCCCAATGAGAACCATTCAAAACCAGACATTTGACGAGGAACGGGCCCTTTACGGCCTGCAGGAGACCTTGGTGCGGGATTGCACCTTCGACGGCCCCGCGGACGGGGAAAGCGCTTTTAAGGAGTGTGCGGACGTGGAGGCGGACCACTGCTTCTTCAACCTGCGGTACCCCTTCTGGCACGACGAGCACTTGACCGTCCGCAACTCGGAGATGACGGAGCTGTGCCGGGCAGCTTTGTGGTACTCCCACCACATTGAAATTGCGGACACCAAGCTCCACGGCATCAAGGCCCTGCGGGAGTGTTCCGATGTGAAGATGACCAGCTGCGACATCGTCTCCCCGGAGTTTGGCTGGTCCGTCCACAATATCGAGATGGAGGACTGCGACGCCCAGGCGGAGTACTTTATGATGCGCTCCACGGGCCTGCGTTTCCGCAACGTGCGCATGAAGGGGAAGTACTCCTTCCAGTACATCGAGGACGCTGTATTCGAGGACTGCGACTTCGACACCAAGGACGCCTTCTGGCACGCCAAAAACGTGGTGGTGAAAAACAGCACCGTCAAGGGCGAGTACCTGGCCTGGTACTGCGAGAACGTCACCTTTGAGAACTGCACCATCATCGGCACCCAGCCCCTGTGCTACTGCCAGGGTTTGAGGCTCATCAACTGCAAGATGGTGGACTGCGACCTGGCCTTCGAGCGCTCCCATGTGCAGGCCAGCCTCACCGCGCCCATCCTCAGCATCAAGAACCCCCTCACCGGCAGCCGCATCACCGTGCCCCAGGTGGGGGAGATCATCCGGGACATCGAAGGCGCCGGCGGAGAGGTGGAGGTCCAGAAGGGGCCCGAGAAAAAGGAATGTCACTGCGCTTAAAAGTAGGGAGGCCCGCCGCGGGCCTCCTTTTTCCTTGGGCTTTTTTGTATAAAGGGCGTCCCTCCCAGCCAAACTAAGGGCAAATGCCAAGGGAGGGACACTGTGTGAAAACCGTTTCCAAACAGGAGTACAGCCGCCGTGTGGAGGAGGTCTCGCCCCCTTCCCCGGTGGGGAAGGACTGCCTGCTGGCCTTCCTCTTTGGGGGGGCCGTCTGCACCCTGGGCCAAGGGCTGTGCAGCTTCTACCAGAGCTTGGGGCTGGAGATTTCCCAGGCCAGGACCGGGGTGTCCATCAGCCTGATTTTCCTCTCCGCCCTGCTGACCGCCCTGGGCCTTTATGACCGGATGGCCAAGTACGCCGGGGCGGGCACCCTGGTGCCCATCACGGGATTTGCCAACTCCATGGTGTCCCCGGCCCTGGAGTTCAAGTCCGAGGGCTTTGTCACCGGCCTGGGAGCCAAGCTCTTTTCCATCGCGGGGCCGGTGCTGGTGTTTGGCGTCAGCGCTTCGGTGCTGTACGGGCTGGTCCTGTTTGGCCTGTCCCTTCTCACAGGGGGCGCCCGATGAAGCGCCTTGGAAAAAGGACCTTGGAGTTCCGCCTGCCCCCCACCATCCTCTCCCACGGGGCGGTGGGAGGAAAGAAGGAGGCGGAAGGCCCCTTGGGCGGGGACTTCGACCAGACCTTTCAGGACACCACTTTGCAGAAGGAGAGCTGGGAAAAGGCGGAGGCCCAGCTGCAGAAGGAGGCGGTAGCCCAGGCCCTCTCGAAAGCGGGGACCCGGCCGGAGGAGGTGGACTTCATCCTGGCGGGGGATTTGCTGAACCAGTGTATCTCCTCCACCTTTGGCCTGCTGGACTTCCGCATCCCCTTCCTGGGCCAGTATGGGGCTTGCTCCACCATGGCCCAGACGCTGCTGGTGGCGTCCATCCTGGTGGAGAGCGGCGCCGCCCGCCGGGCGCTGGCCGTCACCAGCTCCCACTTCTGCTCGGCAGAGCGCCAGTTCCGCCTGCCTTTGGAATACGGCGGCCAGCGGGCCCCCACCGCCCAGTGGACCGCCACCGCCGCGGGCTGCGCCCTGGTGGGCTTGGGCGGGCCGGTGGTGATACGCCGGGGCCTGGCAGGGACCATTCAAGACCTGGGAGTGAAGGATGCAGCCAACATGGGGGCGGCCATGGCCCCCGCGGCGGCGGAGAGCATCTTCCAGTTCCTGGAGGACACCGGCACCTGCCCTCAGGACTACGACGGCATCTACACGGGGGACCTGGGGGCGGTGGGCTCAGAGCTGCTGTACCAGTGTTTGGGGGACAATGGCATCGACCTGCGTCCGGTCCACCAGGACTGCGGCTTGCTGCTCTACGACCGGGAGCGCCAGGATGTCCACGCGGGGGCCTCAGGCTGCGGGTGCTCGGCCTCGGTGCTTTGCGGCCACCTGCTGCGCCGCATGGAGCGGGGAGAGCTGAGGCGCATCCTGTTCTGCGCCACGGGGGCGCTGATGTCCCCCACCTCCTCCCAGCAGGGCCTGGCCATCCCCGGCGTGTGCCATGTGCTAGAGCTGGTCTCCCAACAATAAAAAAGGCCCCGCAAAGGGGCTTTCTTATCCGTCCTTTGGCGGCAGGTCCAGGGCCCAGAAAAACTGTTCCATCACGGTCATTAGGCGCTGGTATTCCTCCTCGTTGAGCCGTTTCAGGCATTGGAGATCCCGTGCCAGGTCAAAGTCGGTGACACGCCCCAGCAGCAGTTGGTCCGCGCTGACCTCCAAGCCCTCTGCCAGCTTGGCCAGGCTTTCTGCCCGCACGTTTTTCCCGCCGGTCTCCACCGAGGCGAAAAACTGCAGGGAAAGACCGCAGCGCTCGGCGGCCTTTTCCTGGGTGAGCCCCAGTTCCTTCCGCCGCCGGGCGATGCGCTTTCCCATTTCCTTGGCAAAAAGCAGATCTCGTTTCATGTTACAGCTCCCTTATATCCAATAATAATAAGTCTACTCCTTTTTGGATGAAATATAATTGCCAAACAAAGAACTCTCTTATACAATCGAAGATAAAAAGGGGGCGCTTTTATGATGGACAAAGAAAGAAGCGGCCTTTTCTGCCGGAGGATACGCTACGATGGGGCTTGGGAGACGGTCTATTTCCTGGAGTCCGGGGGAGGGCTGTGGCTGCCCGAGCCCCGCTGCGGGCCCGGGGGCTTTTCCCGGGGAGACGTTTGGCGGTGGGGAAGGTGTGCCCCCAGTCGGTAGAGCTTTCCCTTGAGGCAGCCGGCCCCGCCGCTGTGGAGGCGGGGGCTTTCTCCGGGTCCCCATGGAGGTGTGGTCCCGCACCTCTATGGAGCCGGGGCTCTCCTGGCTGGCCCTGTTCCCCCTCTCTTCCAGCCTATTCCTAATGGACCGGGGGATACTGTAAAAATGCCCGCGCTGGCGCAGCGTGGGCATTTTCAATCGCGAAGTATGGGGGTGCGTCATCCCTTGGCAAAGCGCACCATGGGGGAGATGTCGATGCCCTCTGGGCAGCTTTCCAGAAAGGCCAGCAGCTTTTGCCCAAGGAGCTTCACGCCGCCGGGGGCGTCGCTCTCCAGGTTGACGGGCAGGATGGGGTCGTGGACGGAGAGCCGCAGCAGGAACCAGCCTTCCCCCTCCCCTTCCGGGAAGGAGACCCGAAGGCCCTCCCGGTTGTCAGGGGCGATGGCCCAGCCCTGGGCTTTGGCGTATTCCTCCAGGGCGGCGATCAGCGCTTCGCCCCGGGCGCGGAAGTCCTCCTCGGTGATGGGAAGCCGCACCTCGGCAGCTTCCACCGGCTCCCGCAGGGGGGCCAGCAGGTCCTCCAAGTCCTTGCCCTCCCGGCGCAGGGTGGCCATTTTGATGAGGATTTTGGTCACCAGGTAGGCGCCGTCATCCAGAAAATGGTTCTCCCCCATGGCGGCATGGCCGCTGGTCTCAATGGCCAGGGGGCAGTCCACCCCTTCTTGGTTCAGGCGCAGGGCCTCGTTGATGACGTTCTTGTACCCCCGCTTAAAGCGGTGGTGTTTCCCGCCCAGGGTGGTTTCAATGTACTCCTTCAGCCCGTCGGAGGTGATGGAGTCCGTGACCACAGTGCCGCCGGGATGGCCCTCCAGGGCAATGGCGGAGGCCAGGGCCACCAACCGGTTGCGGTTGATCTCCTGCCCCCGGTGGTCCACTGCCGCGCCCCGATCCACGTCCGTGTCGAAAATGACGCCCAGGTCGGCGTGGGCGGCCTTTACCGCCTGGCAGATGGAGGCCATGGCCTCCTCATTTTCCGGGTTGGGCACATGGTTGGGGAACATGCCGTCTGGCTCTAAAAACTGGCTGCCAGAGATGTCCGCCCCCAGGGGCTCCAGCACATCGGTGGCGTAGAAGCCCCCGGCGCCGTTGCCGGCGTCCACCACGATGTGCAGGCCCGCCAGGGGATGGCTGTAGTCCGGGGCGTTCACCCCCTCTTGAATGGTGCGCCGCAGCCGGGCAGCGTAGTCCTTCATGTACCCGCAGGGCTCTACAGAGCCGGGGGCTTCCCGTTCCGGATGGGCGCCCTCCTGGGCCAGGGCCAGGATCTCCGTGATGTCCGGGGCGTCTAGGCCCCCCTGGGGGGTGAAGAATTTCAGCCCGTTGCGGTGATAGGGGTGGTGGCTGGCTGTGATCTGCACTGAGCAGTCGCAGGGCAAATCCAGGGTGGCCCAGAACATGGAGGGCGTGGAAGCCAAACCGCAGTCCAGCACCTGGACGCCGTACCGGGCGAATACCCGCTGCAACGCGGCGCTGATGCGGTCCGCGCTGATGCGGGAATCGTGGCCCACCGCCAGTTTCAGTCCGGCGGCAGCCTTGCCCAGGTGTTTTTCGCACCACACCAGAAAGGCCGCCGCGATGGTTTCCACCACTTCATCGGTGAGGGTGACCGGCTCGCCGGGAACGCCCTCCACCGCCACGCCTCGAATGTCCGTGCCGCTTTTCAGTTTGCTGTATTCCATATCAGGGATTCCTCCTTACTTATATTTCTGCTGCCCCATATCCTAGATCCCGCAGCCAGGCTTTCACCTGTTCCAGGTCGGGGCTGCACAGCATGGGCAGGGCCTCCGCCAGGGCGGCGGGGTCCCAGTCCCACCACTTTGCCTCCAAGAGGAGCTGGGTCAGCTGGGGGTCGAACCTGTTTTTCAAGAACCGGGCGGGGTTGCCGCCCACCAGGGTGTAGGGGGCCACGTCCTTCGTCACCACGGAATAGGCCGCTACGATGGCCCCGTCCCCGATGTGCACCCCGGGCATGACCACGCTCTCCCGGCCCAGCCACACATCGTTGCCCACAACGGTGTCCCCCTTGCGGGGCAGCTGGTCCAGGTGGGGCGGGGCGTTTTCCTCCCAGGCGCCGCCGAACACGGCGAAGGGGTAGGTGGTCACGCTGCACAGCCGGTGGTTGGCCGCCCCCATGACGAAGGTGGTGCCGCTGGCCAGGCAGCAGAATTTCCCAATGGTGAGCCTGTCCCCAAACTCCGGGTAGTTGAACAGGATGTTGTTTTTCTCAAAGCCCGTGGGGTCCTGGGGGTCGTCGTAATAGGTGTAGTCCCCAATGGTCACATTGGGGGCCTGCACCACGTTCTTTAAAAAGCAGGATGTCTTGTATGCGTTGGGAAAGACCGCGTTGGGGTCTGGAATCTGCAGTGCCATAAAATAACCTCGTTTCTGTTTGTGATTCACCTCCAAAGCAGAGTTTTCAGGGCAGTGGCCACGGCCCTCTTTTTCCGAAGTTCCTTCATTTCCGTTCACCAAATCTTCAATTGTGTTTGCAGGATAGGGGTCTGTGTTTTGATTTCCCCTCCTGTATCTTATCAAAAATAAAAAAGGGATTCAACGCCTCTGCCAAATTTCCGGCCGTGAAAGAAAAATCCGCGGCCTTTACTGGCAGCTGTTTGGGCGGCAAGCTGCCGCGGCCAAGCCGCGCACATCCCGCTGTGGGACAGGGCCCTCCTGCGCCCGCGCTTTTCATTTGCAGCCATTTTTGTCATTTCCCGGTCCGCAGCCGCCTGCGCGACGTGGGGCCGGCGCAGCCGGTTGCATCTTCTGGGAGTTTGTGGTATGATAAACACAGCGCAGGCCCTGGGTCCCAGAAAGGGGAGGGGCGGCGCTCCCTGCCGGGAACGGCGGGGACGATACGGAACATAGGCAAAGGAGGAATAAGTATGTCTCCCAAAATGGTAGAACTGCATGACATCGACGTGCCCGCCTTTTTGAAGGTGCTGGACAGCTGCGAAGGGGAAGTGTACCTGATGACCCGGGACGGCGACCGGCTGAACCTGAAAAGCAAGCTGTGCCAGCTGGTGGGCCTGACTGCGTTGATCGAGGGCGGCAAGATCGCCGAGGCCTTCGTCATGTGCGAGAAGGAGTCCGACGAATCCAAGCTGTTCCGGTTCAATCTGTATAAGCACTCGGAGGACGAGGAAGAGTAAAAAGTTGCGGGGGGCGGCCGGAAGCGTGTCTTTGGCGCGGGCCGCCCTTTTTTGCGGGAAACCAGCCCCAGCCGCGGGGAAGAAAGGATGCTGTTCCATGCTGACGGAAAAGAAAAAAGAATTTATCGAGTTCATGCTCTCGGCCCAGGTGCTGCGCTTCGGCCACTTTGTCACCAAGAGCGGCCGCAACACCCAATACTTTGTCAACACCGGCAACTATAAGACCGGCGCCCAGCTTTCCCGGCTGGGCAGCTACTACGCCGGGCTTGTGAAGGATACCGTGGGCGGAGAGTTCGAGGCCATGTTCGGCCCGGCCTATAAGGGCATCCCCCTGGCCAGCGCCTGCTCCATCGCCCTGTACAACGACTACGGCATCGACAAGCCCTATTTCTTCAACCGCAAAGAGGTGAAGGACCACGGCGAGGGCGGCGGCACGGTGGGCTATGCCCCCCAGGACGGGGACCGCATCCTCATCATCGAGGACGTGATCACCGCCGGCACCGCCGTGCGGGAGACTATGCCCATTCTGAAGGCCTGCGCCGATGTGCAGGTGCCCCACATGTTCATCAGCGTGGACCGGTGCGAGGTGGGCCACACCCCCGGCAAGACCGCCATTATGGAGGTGGAAGAGGAGTTCGGCGTGAAGGTGCACCCCATCGTCACCGTGGTGGATATCCATGAGTACCTGAAAGAGCAGGGCACCGACCCCGAGCTGCTCAAAGCCATGGAAGGCTATATGGAGCAGTACTGCGTGCTGTAAACTTCTAAAAAGCAAAAAGTTTCCCACAGGGCTTTGGCAGCCTGTGGGAAACTTTTTTATTTCCGGTTGGGTCTCCGCTTGAGGGCCAGCAGTTCCATGTACTCTGCAAAGTTGCTGGTGCCGGTGGGAGAAAACATCACCCATTTCCCGTCGTGATAGGTCTGGGCCGCCTCATACTGGGCGCGGACAGCCGGGGAGAGGCTCTCCCAGATGGCTTCCACTTTGGCCCGCTCCGCTTTCCCAAAGATCACCAGGAATCCCATGCACTGGCTTTTGGCATAGAGGGAGCACAGGGTCTTGCCGCCCCGGCGGTATTTGTACTCGTAGGTCCAGCTTTTGCCGCCGGAGTCCCACAGGCGGTCCATGTCATAGCGCTCCTCGATGGCCTGGCACAGCGCCTGCCAAGCCGCATACAGCGCCGGGCCCAAAAGCTCCTCCAGCATGGCTGGGGTGGGGATGGTTTTCAGCATAGCGTTCCTCCGCAGGGTTCAGTGGGTTTTGTGCCGCCGCCCCTTGCGCTTGCCCAGCTGCCGCAGGGGGCTTTGGGCATTGGCGATGATGTGGTCCACAAAGTGGAGCAGGGCCAGCATCATCACAATGGCGAACAGCAGCATGGGGGCCAGGGCGATGAGCATGGGCATGGTCAGGTTTGTCAGGGCGAAGAAGTCCCGCAGGAAGAGCAGCGAGGCCACAAAGCCGGAGAGCAGCACCCCGAACAGGGCGCCCCGCAGGCCGTTGAAGGGGGTGCTCACCTTAAAGAGCATGATAAAGCCCGTCAGGCAGGTGAGGATTACCGCCAGGGTGGACATATCCGGGTTGGAAAGGCCCAAGGGCTCGCTGAGGGCGCACAGCAGCACGATGTTGGCGGTCATGGTCAGGGCCGCCGGGATGCTCTGGCGGATGACGTTTAAGATGAATTTGCCCCGCAGCCGCTCTTTGTTGGGCTCTAAGGCCAGGATGAAGGAGGGTGTGCCGATGGTCAGGGTGGAGATCAGCGTCTGCTGCACCGGCTGGAAGGGGTAGCTGTAGTTGATGAAGATGAACAGCACGGCGATCAGCGCCGAGAAAATGGTCTTGGAGAGGAACAGGGCGCTGGAGCGCTGCAGGTTGTTGATGGACCGGCGGCCCTCCTGCACCACCACGGGCATGGAGGCGAAGTTGGAGTCCAGCAGCACCAGGCTGGAGACGGTGCGGGCCGCGTCGCTGCCGGAGGCCATGGCGATGGAGCAGTCCGCCTCCTTCAAGGCCAGCACGTCGTTGACGCCGTCGCCGGTCATGGCCACCGTGTGGCCCTGGGCCTTCAATGCCTTGACGAAGCTGAGCTTCTGCTGGGGGGTCACCCGGCCGAAGACGGAGTACTCACTCACCGCCCGGCGGATGTCCTCCTCGGTGCGCAGGGTGGTGGCGTCCACATACTTGTCCGCGTTTTCCAGCCCCGCCTTCCGGGCGATGTGGGCCACGGTGACGGCGTTGTCCCCGGAGATGACCTTCAAATCCACCCCCTGGTCGGCAAAGTACCGCAGGGTGCGGGGGGCCTCCCGGCGGATCTTGTCGCTCAAGAGCACCAGGCCCATAAGCTCCAGCTTCTCCGGCAGCTCTTTGTCCGCAAAGGGCTGGGGGCTGCGGGCCAGCAGCAGCACCCGCTGCCCCTGCTGGGAGTAGCCCTCCACCTGCTCCCGGATGGCGGAAAAGCCGCCGCCCAGGATAAATTCCCCCGCGCCCATGACGTAGGAGCCCCGGCCGGGGAAGAAAGCGCCGCTCCATTTGCGGGCGGAGGAGAAGGGCACCAGGTCCCTGGCCCGCCAGGGGCTTGGCTCTGGAAAGCGCTCCTGAATGGCCAGGGAGGTGGGGTTGCCGTCGCTGAGGTTGGAGACCAGGGCCGAGAGGGCGGCGGCCATGTCCTGCTCGGATACGCCCGCAAAGGGCACCAGCTCGTCCACCTGCATGGTGCCCTCGGTGATGGTGCCGGTCTTGTCCAGGCACAGGGTGTCCACCCGGGCCAGGGTCTCCACGCAGTACAGGTCCCGCACCAAAGTCTTGCGGGCGGAGAGCTTCACCACGCTGACGGCAAAGCACACGCTCACCAGCAGCACCAGCCCCTCGGGAATCATGCCCACCATGGCGGCGGTGGTGCTCACCACCGAGTTCTGCAGGGTGTCCCCCAGCACGAAGAACTGCTTCCAGAACAGCAGGGCCCCAATGGGCAGAATGCCGAAGCCCACCCACTTGACGATGCGGTCGATAGAGTCCATGATCTCGGAGTTGCGCTTTTTAATGTACTTGGCGTCCCCGGCGATCTTGGTGGCGTAGTTCCCCGCGCCCACATGCTCCACCTGGGCGTGAACGCTGCCGCTGACCACAAAGCTGCCGGAGAGCAGGCTGTCCCCCGGGCGCTTGAGAATGGGGTCCGATTCCCCGGTGATGAGGGACTCGTTGACCTCGCACTCCCCGGCGGCCACCGCAGCGTCAGAGCAGATCTGGTTCCCCGCCGAGAGCACCAGGATGTCGTCCAAAACCACCTGCTCCACGGGGATCTCCTTTTTCACGCCCTCCCGCAGGACAGCGGCCTTGGGGGCGGAGACGATGGAGAGCTTGTCCAGGGTGCGCTTGGCCCGGATGCTCTGGAAGGAGCCGATGAAGATGTTGGCGAAAATAACCCCCAGGAACACCGCGCTGCGGAAGGAGCCCACCAGGATGACCGCGGCGGCCAGGGCAAAGTTGAGGATGTTGAAGAAGGTGAACACGTTCTCCCGGATGATCTGGCCCTCGGTTTTGGTTTTGATGCCGCTGATGCCGTTGTGCAGGCCCTGCTGCACCCGCTGCCGCACCTGCTCTCCCGAGAGGCCCACCCGCGGGTCGGGGTGGAAGCGCCCCACCGGTGCGGCACGGCGGGCGGGCGAAGGCGCGGCCCGGCGTGGTTCGCGGTCTCGATTCAAACGGATTCCCCCTTTTCGTTCCAGTGAATATATCCAGTATACACCATGAAATAGCCGTTTCCAAGCAAGTGCGGGCCATATTTTCAGAAAATTTCCGCTTTTCCACAATTTCAGAGCACCGGGCCTCCCGCAGCTTCCAAAATATAGCCAAAAAGCGGCGGCAGATCCCCCCGCAAACGGCAAAAAACCAGGTTTTTCGCGGCCTGCGGGGATTTGACAGGAACGCTGGAAAAGAATATAATGCAGGCAAGATCGCTTTCGTAACATGATTCTTTAGAAGGTATAGAAAGGATGTTTCACACATGGCTGGCAAAAAAACAGCGGAATTTATGATCGTGAACCGCAGAAGCGGCAAGGCCCTGCAGGCCACCGGCCTGGACAACGGCCTGGTCGTGGAGCAGAGAGAGCCTGTTAAGGCCGACGCCCAGATCTGGACCTCTGTGGAGGCAGAGGGCGGCATCAAGCTTTTCAACAAGGCTTGCGGCAAGGTTTTGGATGTGATGCAGGGCGGCACCGCCGACGGCACCTGGGCCCAGACCTGGGAAGATGTGGGCGGCGAAAGCCAGCTGTGGCAGCTGGTCAACGTGAGCTCTACTTATAAGAAGATCGTCAACGTGCACTCCGGCAAGGCGCTGGACATTGTGGACATGAGCAGTGAGGACGGCGCCCCCGCCCAGATTTGGGAGAGCGTAGAGGGCGAGGGCCAGCAGTGGAAGTTTGTCTCCATCCAGGAGAAGGCCCCTGCCAAGACCGTGCGCAAGACCGCCCCGAAGAAGGCGGCCCCCAAGGCGGAGGAGAAGGCTGTGGAAAAGGCCGCTCCCGCCAAGCGCGCCCCCCGCAAGGCCGCGGAGAAAAAGGCCGCCGCTCCCAAAGCGGTGGAGGCCAAGGCGGAGGAGAAGGCCCTGAAGGCAGAGCCCGCCAAGGCCATGAAGAAGCAGGAAGAGGCCCCCAAGGCCCTGCAGAAGGCGGAGCCCGCCTCTAAGAAGCCTGCCGCGCCCGCCAGCAAGGCGAAAAAGTAAGATGGAAAAAGAGGACGGTCCCCCTGCGGGGACGGTCCTTTTTGCTTGGGCCCGCCCTTTTTCGGGGATTTTTCCATTTACAAGAGGGCGGAAAAACGGTATGATAAGGGTAAGAGATTTTCCTGGAAAGGTGGTTTTCTATATGGCGGACCTTGTTTCAATGGGCGAGCTCCTGATCGACTTTACCCCCGTGGGGGAGACGGAGGACGGAAGGCTCCTCTTTGCCCGCAATCCCGGGGGCGCCCCCGCCAACGTGGCGGTGCAGGCCCACCGGGCCGGGGTGAGCGCCGGCTTTCTGGGCCGGGTGGGCCTGGATATGTTCGGCGGTTTCCTGGCGGACACCTTGAAGGGCTGCGGCGTGGACACCCGGGGCCTCTCGCAGGACCCGGACTACGCCACCACCCTGGCCTTTGTGCAGCTGAGCCCCGAGGGCGACCGGGACTTCAGCTTTTACCGCAACCCCGGCGCGGACACCCGCCTCTCCTTTGCGGAGACGGACCTGTCCATTGTGGAGGAGTGCAAGCTGCTGTGCTTCGGCTCTCTGCTGCTGACGGCGGAGCCCTCCCGCAGCGCGGTGCACCAGCTGGTGGACCATGCCCGCGCGCTGGGGAAGATCACCTCCTATGACCCCAACTGGCGGCCGCCCCTGTGGAAGGGCCGCGAGGCGGAGGGTGTGGCCCAGATGAAGAGCCTGGTGCCCAAGGCGGACATTATGAAGATCTCTGGGGAGGAGCTGGAGCTTCTCACCGGGAAAGAAGTGGTGGAAGAAGGGGCCTGGGCCCTGTTGGAGCAGGGGGTCTCCCTGGTGGTGGTCACCTTGGGCGCCCGGGGCTGCAAGGCCTTTGCGCCCGGCCTCACCTTGGAGAAGCCCACCTATGACACCAAAGTGAAGGACACCACCGGCTCTGGCGACAGCTTCTTTGGGGCGCTGCTGGCCAAGGTGATCCTTTCTGGGAAGCGGCCGGACCAGCTCTCTCCGGAGGAGCTGGGGGATTTCCTGGACTTCGCCAACGCGGCTGGGTCCACCTGCGCCACCAAGACCGGGGCCATCCCCGCCCTGCCCACCACAGAGGAGATTGAGGCCTGCCGGAAGAGCGTGCCCCTGCTCCACGTGTAAAGCGAGAACCCCAGATGTAGAACGCGCGCAAAAAGCCTGTCCTCCCGGGAAGGGGGACAGGCTTTTTCTGTTTTCTATTTCGTGCGCGGGGAGGGCGCGCTTTTCGATGGGAGGGCCTTACGGCTTCTTCTCCCCGGGGTTTTCCAGATACTCCTCCACCCGGTAGCGGGGGCGGGCCTTTACCTCGCTGTAGATCTTGCCGATATAGCCCCCCACAACCCCCAGGCAGAGCATCTGCAGGCCGCCCAAAAGCCAGATGGAGCAAACAATGGCGGTCCAGCCTGTGACAGCCCAGCCGGCAAAGTAGGAGATCAGGGCGTAGAGCAGGCCGAGAATGCTCAGCACCGAGATGAGGATGCCCAGGTTGGAGATCAGCTTTAAGGGCTTCACGCTGAAGCTGGTGATGCCGTCCAGGGCGAAGGAGAGCATCTTCTTCAGGGGGTACTTGCTCTCTCCGGCGAAGCGCTCGTGGCGGTCGTAATAGACGTAGTCGCTGCGGTAGCCGATCAGCGGCACAATGCCCCGCAGGAACAGGTTGACCTCTTTGTACTCGGAGAGGGCCTCCAGGGCGCGCTTGCTCATCAGGCGGTAGTCCGCGTGGTTAAACACCACATCCACGCCCAGCAGCTGCATCACCTTGTAGAAGCCCTCGGCGGTGGTGCGCTTGAACCAGGTGTCCGTGTCCCGCTTGTTGCGCACGCCGTAAACCACGTCGCAGCCCTCTTGGAACTTCTTTACAAACTGGTCCAGGGCGTCGATATCGTCCTGCAGGTCCGCGTCCATGCTGATGGCGGCGTCACACCGGGGCAGGGCGCTCATCAGGCCGCAGAGCAGGGCGTGCTGGTGGCCCCGGTTGTGGCTGAGCTTTACCCCCTCTACCCAGGGGTTTTCCCGGTTGAATTGGGAGACCAGCTCCCAGGTTCTGTCCTTGCTGCCGTCATCCACATAGAGAATGCGGCTCTTTTCTCCGATAAGGCCGGCGGCCCGCATGGCGTTGAGCTTGTCCGTCATGCGGCGGGTGGTTTCGGGCAGCACGGCCTCCTCGTTGTAGCAGGGGATGACAAAATATACGGTGGCTTCCATACGATCTCTCCTTTATTCCAAGGACCTTTGGTCCGGGTCGTTGACGGGCGGCGCCTCATCGCCGGGCGGGGGAGGGGCCTCCTTGGGGGGCGGGTCCTCTTCCGGCACGGCGGCTTCCCGCTGCACATGGGGCGTCATGGCCCCGGGGCGCCGGAAGGAGGCGTGGCGGCTTTTGGCGTACTGAGAGAACCGGCCCACCCGCAGCATGCTGGGCCCCCGCTGGGGCTGGGGCCGGGGGCGCACCCGGTTCATCAGGGTGAGGTAGGCCACCAGCACCGCCAGGGACACCAGGGTGATGCCAAAGCCCAGGGCCATGCCGGGCGTGTGGTAGGTGAACTCAATGGTGACGCTTTCCCCCTCGGGGACCACCACGGCCATAAAGCCCACGTTCACCCGTTCAATGGCGGCGGGCTCCCCGTTGACGGTGGCGCTCCAGCCCGCCTCGTAGGGCACGCTGAAGAAGATGAGCTGCTCCTTGTCAGAGTCCAGCTGGGCGGTGAAGCCGGTGTTGGTGTATTGGAAGGAGGAGCAGGCAGAGGCGGCCCGGTCCTGGCAGTCCTGCAGGTAGTCCTCCTCGTTGAAGACGCGCATATCCTCGGGCAGGTGCTCCAGAATGCCCTCGTAATAGGGCACCCGGTCATCCTCGATGACCACGGCCCGCAGCATGCTGAGCTCCCGGTCGCCAATGGTGTCCTCGCCGCCCTCGCTCAGGGCGTTGTACTCGCTGCGGGTGATGTAGTAGTCATAGGAGAAACCCATGGGGATATAATACTGGTTCTCCCAAATGTCAAAGCCGTTGGCGTTGCCGTAATAGGCAAAGCCGGGCATAGAGGGGTTGGAGGAATCCTCCCCCGCAAAGTAAGCGTCGTCGTGGTCGTCGTCAAACAGCCAGTGCACGCTTAAAAGCCCGCGAATGCCGTAATGGGCCGTGGTGGGCCGGGAGGCCACGTCCCGCTGCACGCCGATGGAGTCGTAAAACTCCATCAAAGAGCCGGGCACCACGCTGTGGAAGGCCTGGATGGTGGGGATTTCCCAGAACATGCCGGCGTTGTCCAGGGACTCGTAAAAGTCCGAGCGGCACTCCCGCAGGTCCGTCAGGTCGATGTCCTTTCCGCCGTTGAGGGAATAGGGGATCAAATGGTCCCAGGTGTACTCCGACTGGGTCTTGCCCAGGGCGATGAAGAAGATGGAGTAGAACACAGAGACCAGGGAGACCCCAATGAGGGTAGAGCGGAAAAAGGCCTTTTTGTGCCTGCGGCAGAAGCAGAACAGGTACACCACCCCCGCCAGGGAGACCAGGGCGATGGCCACATAGCTCCAGAAGCGGGTGGGGTAGTCCTCCAGGCCGAAGGTGACCGTCTCCTGGCCGTCGGTGGTCTCCAGGGTGGGCATAAAGCCGATGACCACCGTAATGGCCAGGGTGATGACCAAACACCAGGTGATGGAGCGCTTCCAGTTGACGCGCTCGTTTTCCAGGGCCAGCACCGTGGCCATGGCCATCATCAGGGTGAGCATGTAGTACCACCGGGCGTAAAAGGAGCTGTTCATCATCTGGAAGGAGGAGTTCAGGAAGGGCACCACCGCCATGAGGAACAGGACCCACAGCAGCTTTTTCAGCCAGTGCTTGCGCCGCAGCTGCAGCCAGCCAATCACCCCCGTCATGCCAAAGAGGGGCAGCCACGCCCCCAGAGAGGCCCACTTAGAGCCGGAGTCCGGGGTGAAATTGGGCCGGGCGGGCAGGTCCGGCGGGAAGAAGAAGCAGCTGAGAATGTGCAGGTAGCGCTGGTTCTGGTTGTAGAGCACGGCGTTCCAGCCGTTGATGTAGCTGGAGGTGCGGTAGTTCTGCACCACCACCAGCACCGAGGGCACCAGCAGCACGCAGGCAAGCCCCAGCCCCAGCACGGCCTCCAGGGCCAGCAGCAGGAAATCCTTTAGGGAGATGCGCCAGCTTTTGCACAGCAGCCGCAGGAAGAAGTAGATGACCGTAAAGGTGACCATGCCCACGAAGAAGTAGTAGTTCACCACGCAGCAGGCGGCCACCGCCAGGGCGAACAGGCCCCGGCGGCGGGTGGCCATGTACTCATCCAGGGCGGCCAGCAGCAGGGGGAAGAAGACGATGGCCTCGTGGAAATGGTTGAAGAAAATATTGTAAATGGAAAAGCCTGAAAAGGCGTAAAGCACCGCCGCAATCAGGGCGGAGTCCCGGTTTTTGGTGTAGCGGTGGATGTAGACATAGCCGGTAAGGGTGGCGCAGGCAAACTTTAAAATGAGCAGCGGCCCCATCAAATACTGCACCCATTCCGAGGGGAAGGGGATGGTCAGCCAGAAGAAGGGGCTGCCCAGCAGGTAGAAGCTGTAAGAGCCGATGAAGTTGGCGCCCAGGTCTGTCAGGTGGCTCCACCCCAGGTTGCCAGAGCGCACGGCGTCGTGGGCCAGGCGGTAAAAGGGCACCTGCTGGACGTTGAAGTCCCCGTAAAAGAGGAAGCGGCCCCCGTCCACCACAATAAAGGGGATGAACACCAAAAAGGAGAGGCCAAGCCCCAGGAAAAAGGCTTTCAGAAAGTAGTTGTTCCGAAAGCCCCCTTTTTTTTCTTTGAGAGATTCCATAAAAGCGCGTACCTCCGAACCGGATTCAGGCAAGGCGGAGCGCCCGCCTGCCTATAAGTACTCCCATTATAGCACAGAAACCAGGGGGGATAAAGCACTTTTTCGGCGGAAAGGCCCTTGGGGCAAAAGAAGAAAGAAAAAGATTGCAATTTGGTAACAAAAGAGGGGGAAAATATTGTATAATAAAAAAGTCCGGCGAGAACCCCTTGCCGGGAGCTGTGAAACCAGAGAATGGAGGGAGCCCGCTTGTACCCGTTTTTCGCCATGCTTTCCCGCATGAAATACATCAACCGCTGGGGCTTGATGCGCAACACCCGCAGCGAGAACATCTGCGAGCACAGCCTGGAGGTGGCGCTGATTGCCCACGCCCTGGCCACAGTGGGCAACCAGAAGTTCGGCAAAAGCTACAACCCAGAGCGGGCCGCCCTGCTGGCCGTGTTCCACGACGCGCCGGAGATCATCACCGGGGACATGCCCACGCCGGTGAAGTACCACTCTGAGGAGATCCGCAGGGCTTACGGCGAGGTGGAGGACATGGCGGTGGAGCACCTGGTCTCCATGCTGCCAGAGGAGCTGCGGGAGGAGTACCGGAAGATTATGACCATGAGCGGCCCCCAGGACGAGGCCTTAAAGCCCCTGGTGAAGGCGGCGGACAAGATCTCCGCGGTCATCAAGTGCGTGGAGGAGCGCATCAGCGGCAACCGGGACTTCTCCAAGGCGGAGCAGACCATCACCCAGGCCATCCGGGACATGGGGCTGCCAGAGGCGGACTACTTTATGGACCAGTTCCTGCCCAGCTACGGCCTGACCATCGAGGAGCAGGACTACACCCGGGAGGCGGGCCTGAAATTTTCGGAGAGCTCCCAGCTGGTGTTTTCCAAGGTGCTGCCGGAGAAGGGGCCCCGGAAAAAGAAGCGGGGCTGAAGCCCCTGGCCGGCTCTTGCCCAAAACACAGGGGGCAGGGCCGGAGAAATGGAAATGGACAAGTGAGCCAAAAACCCAGTGTTTATGCGGGTTCCGGCATTTGACCACATGGACGATTAAAGTGGTAACGAATTAACTTGTTAAAGTAAAATCCCAGTAAGGACAGGGCTCTCTCTAGGAAGAAAATGCAAGAAATGGATGAGCGCGCTTCAAATCGCGCGCCAAAAAGCGCTTCACTTGCCCATGTGGTCAAGTGCCAGGAGGCGCTTAAAACCTGAAGATTCTCTTCACTTGTCCATTTCCCCACCTTCGGCCCTGCTGGGAAAATTTGAAGGACAGGCTTTGTGGCCTGCATAAAGCGGGAGGGGCGCCCGCTCTAAGACGGTTTTGCCGGTCCCCGTTGGGGAAAGGGGAAACCGTCCGCTGTCCCACGAAAATTGGAAGGAGATCAGGAGATCACATCATGCGTATCGGCAACATTGAGATCACGGGCCGGGCGGCCCTGGCCCCGATGGCGGGGGTCACCGACGCCGCCTACCGCCGCCTGTGCGCGGAGTTTGGCGCGGCCTACACCGTCACGGAGATGGTCAGCGCCAAGGCCATTCAATACAGCTATGAAAAGACCGCCCGGCTGGCGGATACCTCAGGAGACCGGGGACCGGTGTTCCTGCAGCTTTTTGGCAGCGACCCCTTCGACTTTGGCCTGGCGGCCCGCAAGGCGGCGGAGTCCGGCCCGGCGGGCATTGACATCAACATGGGCTGCCCCGTGCCCAAGGTGGCGGGCAACGGCGCGGGCAGCGCCCTGATGAAGGACCCGGCCAAGTGCGCCGCCATTGTGGCCGCGGTGAAGCGGAACACGGACCTGCCCGTCACCGTGAAGATCCGGGCCGGGTGGGACAAGGACCACAAAAACGCCGTGGAGGTGGCCAAGGCCTGCGAAGAGGCGGGGGCTGCCGCCATTGCGGTCCACGGCCGGACGAAAGACCAGATGTACATGGGCCAGGCAGACTGGGACATCATCCGCCAGGTGAAGCAGGCGGTGCAGGTGCCGGTCATCGGCAACGGGGATGTGACCGACGGCCCCTCTGCCGCCCGGCTGCTGGCAGAGACCGGCTGCGACCTGGTGATGGTGGGCCGGGGCGCCCTGGGAAACCCCTGGGTGTTCCGGCAGATCAACGCCTATCTCACCGATTCCTGCACCCTCATCCCCCCGCCGGGGGTGGCGGAGCGCATTGTGGTCATCAAGCGCCACATAGACGCCCTCTGCGCCCTGAAAGGGGAGGACCGGGCCCTGCGGGAGGCCCGCAAGCATGTGGGGTGGTATCTCCACGGCCTGCGGGGGGCGGCCCAGTTCCGCCGCCGGGCGGGAGAGCTGTGCACGCTGGCGGATTTGGACCAGCTGCTGGCCCATGTGTACGCGGCAAACCAAGGGGAAGGATAGTCCCTGTATTGTATTGTGAAAAGGAGCCCCACGTTATGAAACTATTAGTATTGGACGGCAACAGCATTTTGAACCGGGCCTTTTACGGCATCAAGCTGCTCACCACCAAGGCCGGGGACTTTACCAACGGCATTTACGGCTTTCTCACCATGCTGAAAAAGCTGCTGGACGAGACCGCCCCCGGCGGGGTGGCCATCGCCTTTGACCGCAAGGCCCCCACCTTCCGCCACAAGGCCTACGCCGGGTACAAGGCAAACCGCAAGGGCATGCCGGAGGAACTGGCCCAGCAGCTGCCGGTGCTGCAGGAGCTGCTCACTGACCTGGGCTACCGCATTGTCTCCTGCGAGGGGTGGGAGGCCGACGACATCCTGGGCACCCTGGCCGCCGCCTGCGAGCGGGAGGGCAGCCAGTGCCTCATCGCCACCGGGGACCGGGACAGCCTGCAGCTGGTGTCTGACTCCACCTCGGTGCGGCTGGCCACCACCAAGTTCGGCCAGCCCCAGGTCACCCTCTACGATGTGGAGAAGATTCAAGAAGAGTACGGCGTCACCCCCCGCCAGATGATCGACCTGAAGGCCATCCAGGGGGATTCCTCCGACTGCATCCCCGGGGTGGCGGGCATTGGCCCCAAGGGCGCCGGGGAGCTTATCCAGAAGTTTGGCAGCCTGCAGTATCTCTACGACCACCTGGAGGAGCTGGACATCAAGCCCGCCATGAAGGCCAAACTGGAGAAGTCCAGGGACAACGCCTTTTTGAGCTACGATTTGGGCACCATCCGCCGGGACGCCCCCATCGACACCGACCTTTCCCACTATGAAAAGGGGGAGGGCGACCCCCAGAAGGCCGCCGCCCTGATGGTGAAGCTGGAGCTGTTCTCCCTGCTGGACAAGTTCGGCCTGTCCTTAAACGCCCAGCCCCAGGAGGAAGCCCCCGCCGCGGAGCGCCCCGGCCAGAAGGACTATGAGGACGGCGCCCCCCTGCTGCCCATGCTGGAGGACGCGGGAGAAGCATATTTCTACGCCCAGTGGGAGGCGGGGGAGCTGGCCAGCCTGGTGTTTGCCCACAAGGGGGAGGTCCACCGGGTAAAGCCCGACGAGGCCTTCCTGCGGGCCTTCTTCAAGAATGACCGCATCCAGAAATACACCTATGACACCAAGCCCCTCCACCGCCGGGCCCTGGAACTGGGCTGCAAGATGGAGGCCGTCCGCATGGACACGGCCCTGGCGGGGTATCTTTTGAACCCCTCTGCCTCCGGCTACGACGTGGAGCGCCTCTGCGCCGAGTACGGCGTGGCCCTGGCGGACTTCGAGGAGCCGGAGCTGCGCTTTGGGGCGGCCATGCCGGGGCTGTGCCAGGCCCTGGAACAGGCCATTGCGGAGAACAGCCAGCAGGAGCTGCTGGAGGCCATCGAGATCCCCCTCAGCTTTGTGCTGGCCCAGATGGAGCACATCGGCTTCTATGTGGACAAGGAGAGCATCCAGGCTTACGGCAAGGAGCTGGAGGCCCAGGTGAACCAGCTCCACGGCGAGATCATTGAAGAGGTGGGGTACGAGTTCAACATCAACTCCCCCAAGCAGCTGGGAGAGGCGTTGTTCGGCAAGCTGGGCCTGCCCCACGGGAAAAAGACCAAGAGCGGCTGGTCCACCAACGCCGACGTGCTGGAGGAGCTGCGGCTGCTCCACCCGGTGGTGGACAAGGTGCTGCGCTACCGCACCGTGGCCAAGCTGAAATCCACCTACTGCGACGGGCTGCTGAAGGTCATCGGCCCGGACGGGCGGGTGCACTCCACCTTCAACCAGACGGAGACCCGCACCGGGCGCATCTCCAGCGCCGAGCCCAACCTGCAGAACATCCCCGTGCGCACCCCCATCGGCCGGGAGCTGCGGAAGTTCTTCGCCTCGGAGCACGGCCTGCTGGTGGACGCGGACTACTCCCAGATTGAGCTGCGGGTGCTGGCCCATGTGGCGGATGACGCCGCCATGAAGGAGGACTTTTTAGAGGGGCGGGACATCCACACTGCCACGGCGGCCCGCGTGTTCCAAATGCCCGTGGACATGGTCACCAAGGACATGCGCTCCAAGGCCAAGGCCGTCAACTTCGGCATCGTCTACGGCATTGGGGCCTTCTCCCTGTCCAAGGATATCGGCGTCACCCGCAAAGAGGCGGACGACTATATCAAGGAGTACCTGAAGAACTACTCCGGCGTGGACGCCTATATGAAGCGGGTGGTGGAACAGGCCAAAGAGCAGGGCTATGTGGAGACCCTTTTCGGCCGGCGGCGCTATCTGCCCGAGCTGAAAAGCGGCAACTTCAACATGCGGGCCTTTGGGGAGCGGGTGGCCCGGAACATGCCCATCCAGGGGGCGGCGGCGGACATCATCAAAATCGCCATGATCCGGGTCAGCGACCGCCTGGCCCGGGAGGGCCTGCAGGGCAGGCTCATCCTCCAGGTCCACGACGAACTCATCGTGGAGTGCCCCCCAGAGGAGCGGGAGCAGGTGGAGCGCATCCTCCAAGAGGAGATGGAGGGGGCGGTGAGCCTCTCCGTGCCCATGGTGGCGGAGGCGGGCTCTGGCCGCACCTGGTTCGAGGCCAAGGAGTGAGCCCATGGAGGAGATGTGCTTTTGCTGCCCCCTGTGCGGCGGGCCCCTGGCCCGGCAGGAGCACCGGGCGGTGTGCCCCCAGGGCCACAGCTTCGACGTGGCCCGCCAGGGGTATGTGCACCTGCTGCCGGTGAACAAGATGCACGCCAAGCTCCCGGGGGACAGCCGGGAGATGGTGGAGAGCCGCCGCCGCTTTTTGGAGGCGGGCTATTATGAACCCTTCCGGCAGGCTTTGTGCCGCCTGGCCGCGGAGTGCGCTTCCCAGCTGGGGAGCCCGGCCGGGGAGGGCTTGGCCCTCTGCGATGCCGGATGCGGGGAGGGCTACTACACCGCCGGGCTGGGGAAGGCCCTGCCCCGGGCCCGGGTCTGCGGGTTCGATATCTCCAAGCTGGCGGTAAAGGCCGCCGCGGGAAAGCACAAGGGCATCCCCTTTGCGGTGGCCAGCTCCTTTGCCATCCCCCTGGGGACGGGGAGCGTCCACCTGCTGACAGATGTGTTCTCCCCCCTGGCACAGGCGGAGTTTGCCCGGGTGGTGAAGCCCGGGGGCTTCTTCCTCTACGCGGTGCCGGGGGAGAGGCACCTGTACGGCCTGAAAGAGATCCTGTATGAGGCGCCCTATGAGAACCCCCACCGGGAGACGGCCTATGAGGGCTTCCGCTTTGTCCGGCGGGAGCAGGTCCGGGATGAGATCTCCCTCCCGGATGGGGAGGCGGCCATGGACCTGTTCGCCATGACCCCCTATTATTGGAAAACCGGCGTGGAGGGCGTAAAGCGCCTGCAAGAGGCCGGGGCCTTCCAAACGGAGATCGCCTTTGACTTTTTGGTGTATGAGAGACTATAACGCCGGGCCCGGCCCGGATGGCCTTATAGAAAGGAAGAGATTGGATTGAAAATCTTGTTTGTGTGCACCGGCAACACCTGCCGGAGCCCCATGGCGGAGGGGATCTTCCGCAAAATGATGCAGGAGCGGGGCATGGAAGAGCGGGTGCTGTGCCAAAGCGCGGGGCTTTCGGCGGTGGACGGCATGCCCGTTTCAGAAAACGCGGTGGCTGCCTGCCGGGAGATTGGGGTGGATATCTCCGAGCACACCGCCCGGCGCATTACGGGGGAGGAGCTGCCTGTGTGGGACCTGTACTTCCCCATGTCCAAGACCCACGGCTACATACTGGGCCAGGCAGGCGTGCCCCAGACAAAGATCTACATTCCCAAGTACATTGCCGACCCCTATGGGGAGGGCCTTGAGGTCTACCGGGCCTGCCGGGACAAGCTGTGCCAGCAGCTGGAGACCTTTTACGAGGACTTTGTCACCCGGCTGCTGGTGTTTGACAACACCCTGCAGCCCCCTCCCTTCCAAAGGGGGAACCGGCCCCAGCCCTGACAAGGGCTTGCGCCCCGGGAAAACAAGGGCCCATCCCTTGAGCCCAGGAACGCGCTGCCGCTGCGCCGCAGAACCTTGCGGCAGCAGGGTGGCGCGTTCTTTGCGCTGGGGGGCGGCTTCTCAGAAATTTGCCGCCCTTCCTTGAGTTTTGCCGCCTCACAGTTTATAATAGCTGTGTTGCACATGGAAACCCGCAGAGTGTGGAAAGGATAGAAGAAGAGACCTATGCAGATTGTGAAAATGGAGAAGGAGCACTGTGAGATTCTGGCGGAGCTGGAAAAGCTCTGCTTCTCCCGCCCCTGGAGCCGGAAGGCTTTGGAGGACGAGGTGGACAACCCCCGGGCCTATTTTGTCACCGCGGTGGACGGGGACAAGATTCTGGGCTATGGGGGCATGCACTGCTCCCACATGGAATGCTACATCGACAACATCGCCGTGTTCGGCCATCACCGGCGCAAGGGGGTGGGCTCGGCCATTGTGGAGGCGCTGGCCGCAGAGGCCCGGCGCCAGCGGGCCGAGTTCATCTCCCTGGAGGTGCGCCCCTCCAACCGGGCGGCGGTGGGGCTTTACACCAAGCTGGGCTTTGCGGAGGAGGGCCGCCGCCGGAACTTTTACAACGACCCCACCGAGGACGCCCTCATCCTCACCCGGCGGTTTCCCAAGGAGGGTGAAGCATGATCCTGTTAGGCATTGAAAGCTCTTGCGACGAGACCGCCGCCGCCCTGGTGGAGGACGGCAGAACCATCCTTTCCTCTGTGATCGCCTCTCAGGTGGAGGAGCACAAGATCTACGGGGGCGTGGTGCCGGAGATCGCCTCCCGCCGCCACAGCGAGGCCATTGTGGGCGTGGTGCAGGAGGCTCTTTCCCGGGCGGGCAAGTCCCTTGCGGACCTGGACGGCATCGCCGTCACCTATGCCCCGGGGCTGATCGGGGCCCTGCTGGTGGGGGTGAACTTCGCCAAGGGGTTGGCCCTCTCCACGGGCCTGCCCCTGATCCCGGTGCACCACCTGCGGGGGCACATCGCCTCCAACTATTTGAGCAGCCCGGGGCTGGAGCCCCCCTTCCTGTGCCTGGTGGTGTCGGGGGGGCACAGCCATATCGTCCAGGTAGAGGACTATACAAAGCTGAAAATATTGGGCCGCACCCGCGATGACGCCGCGGGAGAGGCTTTTGATAAGGCTGCGAGAGCCATGGGCATCCCCTACCCCGGCGGGGTGGAGATGGACCGCATCGCCGAGGAGGGGAACCCTGCCGCCTACAAGCTGCCCCACCCCCATGTGGAGGGCGCGCCTCTGGACTTCAGCTTTTCCGGCCTGAAAACCGCCGTGCTGAACCTTTTGAACAACGCCCGGCAAAAGGGAGAGGAGATCTCCGTGCCGGATCTGTGCGCCTCCTACCGGCGGGCGGTGGTCTCCTGCCTGACGGAGAACTTCTTCCAGGCCGCGGAGATGACCGGCGCCAAGACCCTGGCCGCCGCCGGGGGCGTCTCCGCCAACCGGCTGCTGCGCCGGGAGCTGGAGCGCCTGGCCGGGGAGAGGGGCTTAACCCTCTACCTGCCGGACAAGTCCCTGTGCGGGGACAACGCCGCCATGATCGCCTCCCAGGGCTATTACGAGTTCCTGGCGGGGAACACCGCGGGCATGGACTTAAACGCCTGTGCCCAGCGGTCTATTGAGTGAGGAGGCGGGTAGGATGAAAAAGCGACTGTACGCCCTCCTCGGCGCCTGCCTATTGGGCCTGTGCCTTTCCGCCTGCGGCGGGCAGGATGAGGTCTCCAGCGCCGCGCCTCAAAGCCAGGAGAGCCAGGCTGCCCTGCCGCAGAGCCAGAGCCTCCCGGAGGAGAGCCCGGCCTCGGAAGCGCCTGCTTCCAGTGGGGCGCAAAGCGAGGGGGAGCAGAGCGCCCAGGAGGCTGTGCTGGTTTTGGTGCAGCAGGATTCCGGGGCGGAGGCGGGCTACGAGCCCACCCTCACCCTGTACCAGGACGGCAGCTTCCAGCTGGCCGCCACCTTCTATGACGGCACCGCCCTCATCACCGGGACCTACACCCAGGAAGGGGGCGCCTATGTGCTGGCCCCCACGGAAAGCACCGCCCAGGGCGTGGCGGGCAGCGACGTGGGAGAGATGCGCCTTTCCCCCAGCGGGGAGGGCTATACCTATTCCGGCGGGCAGCTGGGGCTCACCTTTGACGGGGCCTCTTTCCTGCCGGAAGGAGCTTGAGGGAGATGGGAACGATGCTCACAGGCGGAGAGATTATGGTGAAATGTTTGGAGGCAGAGGGGGTGGACATCCTCTTTGGCTATCCGGGGGCGGCCATCTGCCCCTTTTATGACGCGCTCTACGATTCCCCCATCCGGCATGTGCTGGTGCGCTCTGAGCAGAACGCCGCCCACATGGCCAGCGGCTATGCCCGGGCCAGCGGCAGGCCGGGGGTGTGCGTGGCCACCTCGGGCCCCGGGGCCACCAATTTGATCACCGGCATTGCCACGGCCTATATGGACTCCATCCCCATTGTCGCCATCACCGGCCAGGTGAACCTGGAGCAGCTGGGCCGGGATGTGTTTCAAGAGGCGGACATCACCGGCGCCTGCGAGTCCTTCACCAAGCACAGCTACCTGGTGAAGTCTGTGGAGGACCTGCCCCGGGTGTTTAAAGAGGCCTTCCACATCGCCGCCACGGGCCGGCCGGGTCCGGTGCTCATCGACGTGCCCGAGGACGTGCAGGAGGCGCTGGCGGAGTCCTTCCACTATCCGGAGGCGGCGGACATCCCCGGCTATAAGCCCAAAACGGCGGGCCACCCCCTGCAGATTAAGCGGGCGCTGGAGGCCATCTCCCAGGCCAAGCGGCCCGTTATCTGCTGTGGGGGCGGGGTGGTGCTCTCCGGCGCCCGGGAGGAGATGACCGCCTTTGCCCAGAAGAGCGGCATCCCCATTGTCTCTACCATGATGGGCATTGGGGTCATGCCCATGGACAGCCCCGTCTACCTGGGGATGATCGGCAAGTTCGGCCGCAGCTACGCCAACCGGGCCATTGGCGAGGCGGACCTGATCGTCCTGTGCGGGGCCCGGGTGGGGGACAGGGCCATTGCCCTGCCCAACCAGATCGCGGAGCAGGCCAAGGTCATCCACATCGACATCGACCCGGCGGAGATCGGCAAAAACATGCGGGTAGACGTGCCCATCGTGGGGGACGTGAAGCAGGTGCTGGCCGCCCTGGCGGAGAAGGTGCAGCCGGTGGAGTGCCGGGACTGGGTGGAGCGCGTTCTGCGCTACAAGCGGGAGTTCGTCCCCCGGGGCCAGGACCGGGAGGACACTGTGGAGCCCCGCTCCTTCATCCGCGCCCTCTCCGCCATGATGGAGGAGGACGCCATCCTCACCGCCGACCCGGGCCAGGGGCAGATTTGGGCGGCCATCAACTTCACCCAGAAGGAGGGGCGCTTCCTCACCAGCGGGGGCCTGGGCACCATGGGCTACGCCCTGCCCGCGGCTTTGGGGGCCAAGCTGGCAAAGCCCCGGCGCCAGGTGCTGGCCGTGTGCGGAGACGGTGCCTTTCAAATGAGCCTGTGCGAGCTGGCTACGGTGGCAGCCTCTCACGCGCCGCTGAAGGTCGTGGTCTTTGACAACCGCCGCCTGGGCATGGTGCGGGAGTATCAGAACAGCCGCTACGCCCGGCGCCACATCGGCACCCACATGGACGGCAACCCGGACTTTGTGGCGTTGTGCCGCGCTTACGGCATCCCCGCCGCCCTGGCCAAAAACAACCGGGAGGCGGAGCGCCTGGCAAAGGAAATGCTCCAGTCCCCCCGGCCCTATGTGCTGGTGTGCCGGGTGGACCCGGAAACCCCCTCGGTGTGAAAGGAGAGATGCTGCCGTGAAATACACTCTATCCGTGCTGGTGGAAAACCAGCCAGGCGTGCTCTCTAAGGTGGTAAGCCTGTTCGCCCGGCGGGGCTACAACATCGACAGCCTGGCCGTGGGCACCACCGAGGACACCACCATGTCCCGGATGACCATTGTGGGCCAGGGGGATGACCACATCCTGGAACAGGTGGAGAAGCAGCTGAACAAGGTCATCCCGGTCATCAAGGTGCGCTCCTTGGGGCCGGACGCTGTCACCGCCGAGCTGCTGCTGGTGAAGGTGGCCTGCGACCCCGCCACCCTGGGCAAGGTCAACGAGATTGCCGCCCTGATGAAGGCCGAGGTGGCCGATGTCTCCAAGTCCACGGTGACGCTGAAATACGCCGGGGAGCACGAGCGCTGCGAGACGCTGCTGGACCTGCTGCGCCCCTACGGCATCCGGGAGATCTCCCGCACCGGGGTCATCGCCCTGGAGCGGGGCTGACTGGAGAAAAAAGAAAGGACCGCCGTCCCGGTTGGGACAGCGGTCCTCTTTGCTTTTTGCCGGTCTGGGGGAGCTGGCCTTCTCAGGCCGGCGCTTTAGCCCCCCTGTCTGTTCGGCGGAGCTCAGGAGATGACAATGTGCTCCACGGGGATCTGGCCCTTGGCCACATGGACCTCTGCGGCCCCGTTGCGAAGGGTCACCGTGCCGTAGCCGGTGGCGGTGCACAGGAACAGGGTGAACTCCTGGGCGTTTTGGGAGCTCAGGTACAGGGTCTTCCCCACGGCGTCATAGCGCATGCCGCCGTAGGCCTGCAGGTAGGAATAGGAGGCCAGCGCCCGGGCGTACCAGTGGCCGCACTCGTACTCGTCGTAGGGGTTCCGCTTCTCCCCGTCATACCGGCCGCGGCAGGCGGATAGGATGTCCTCCGCCTCCTTCATGCAGCCGAACATCATCAGGTGAGAGGCCACCTGGTGCTCGATGCCGGTCCACACCTCGTCGCTGTACACGAAGGGGAGGGAGGGCCGCCCGCCCCGGGGCCAGGAGCACAGCAGCAGGCCCCCCTCATCCCCCAGGGCATAGCCGGGCCGCTGGGGATTCTCGTGGGTGCTCAGGTCCCGCTTGAAGTTGTACCGGTACACGGAGAGCAGGTGGCTTTTCACCTTTTCCGGGTCCAGGATGTCGCCCAGGCCGCAGACCTTGGCCATCCACGCGCCCAGCACGCCGTCGGAGATGCAGCCCTGGCCGTACTGGTACTTGGGGCCTTCCCGCTCCATCAGCGCCCGGCTGGAGGCGGGCTCCTTCTCCAGGTCCATCTTGGCCTCCAAGGTCTCCCACTCCACCTGCTGGTAGAAGTATTCCCCGTTGAAGAGGCGGGTCTCCAAATACTCCCGCCCCCGGCGGTACAGCTCCTCATACTCGGAGACGTCCTGGCCCAGGGCCTTCCCCATGCGGCTCATGGCCGCCAGGGCCCCCAGATAGAAGGAGGAGCACATGCCGTCCGCGCCCCAGAATTCAATGTCATAGGTGTTGTGGTGGGGCTCTTTCAGCACGCCTTCCCGCTTTTTGTCCCAGGTGCGGATGCAGTAATCCAGGCTCTTCTTCATCAGGGGCCAATACTCCTGCAGGAACTCCAGGTCCCCGCCGATGCGCCACTCCCGGTACATTTTCATAATGCCCCCCAGCTGCCCGTCGGAGGCGGCGTGGAAGGTGTTGCCCGACTTGCGGATGGGCAGGGCAGAGCGGAACTCCTGGTGCCCCTCCTCGTTTTGGTCCTCGTGGAATTCCGCGTTGCGGAAGGTGCGCTCCAGCATGGGGAACAGGTGGGGGATGGCCTGGGCGTAGTTCCACACGTGGGTGCAGCTCCCATGGCAGCTGCCCACCGTGTCGCAGCAGCCCTCCCAGGCCCAAAGCCTGCCGTCCGTCTGGCGCAGGACGGTGGGGGACTTCAAGATGGACAGGTTGGCGCTGACGGCGTCCATGGCCTCCTCCGGCAGCGTGGAGGCGTGCAGGGCCTGGCTGAACCGTTTTGATTCCTCATAGAAGAAGGATTTTTGATGGGGTTCCCGCTATTTTTGGATATTTTCCCGCTGGGGTGGCTTATCCCAGCTCTCCCTCCAGCTCGGTCATCAGGGGCCAAAACCGCTTGGGGCACAGGCTTTGCCGCAGCTTGGGGTTCCGGCGCCCCTCTACGGCGATGGTGCGGTAAAACACCTTCCACAGGTTCTGCCAGCAGAGCTCTTCCCCGCTGGGCGGCGGCAGTTCCACTTGGTCCGCCTGGAAAAACTCCCCTGCCCGCCCCTCGCGGCCCCGGTAGAGAAAGCCCATTTGGTGGGTCTCGTCGTAGATCATAAAATTTTCGCTGGGCAGGCGGTCGCAGAAGTGGGGCGCCACCAGGGGCAGCACCGCGTTTTTGGGGGTGATGCGGGCCGCCAGAAATTCCCCGCAGTCGGCAAATCGGAGGAACTCCAGGGTGTGGTGGGCCTCGTTTCGCAGGGCAAGGGCGGCCTTTTCCAGGGTGTGCACAACGGGCTCTGTGGTGAGCCGGACCACCTGCCCGCCGTATTTGTAGCCCATCAGCAGAAAGCGCAGCAGGGCCATCTCCCGCTGGGGCAGGCAGGTGAGAAACCCCTCCCGCACCAGGCGGTGGGCCTGGGGGGAGATCTTCCGGGGAATGGACCGCTCCACCCGCTGGGCCAGGTCCAGCCGGGTGGGGATGTCCCTGCGGCCGAAGAGGCTCTGCTGCTCGTCCTCTTGGGCGCGGATGTCCACGGGCAGCTCCTTGGCCTGGAAACACTGGGCCACGCAGCACAGGAACCCCTGGTAAGAGCCGTCGTAGTGGTAGATCAAATTTGTCCGGTAAGGCATTTTACACCATCCTCCTTGGTGGGGGCGAAGAGGGAGAGCTGCTCCGGCTGGTCCAGGGCCAGCCCTCCGCCCGCTTTCCCCGGCAGCTGGGTGCGGTGAAAGGGGGACCCCTCCCGGATGGCCCCCGCAACGACCGCCGGGTCATCCGTGGGCAGGGGGGAGAGGCTCTTTCCCCGGCAGATGAGGAAGAACCGAGCCCGCTTCAGCACCACCCCCAGTTTTTTCAGATCGGGGAAGTCCAGTTTGGCATACCGCCGGGCTGCCCGGATGCGCCGGGCGCTCTTCACCCCAATGCCCGGCACCCGCAGCAGCATTTCATAGGGGGCGCTGTTCACCTCTAGGGGGAAGAGCTCCATGTGGCGAACCGCCCAGCAGCATTTGGGGTCCAGCAGGGGGTCAAAGTCCGGGGCCTCCTCGTCTAAGATCTCCGCGGCGGTGAAGCCGTAGAACCGGAGGAGCCAGTCCGCCTGGTAGAGCCGGTGCTCCCGCAGCAGGGGAGGCGGGGTGTTCCGGGCGGGCAGGTTCCGGTCGCTGACCACGGGCATGTAGGCGGAGTAGAACACCCGCTTCAGCCCGAATTTTTGATAGAGCCCCTCGGTCAGCCGCAGGATCTGCCGGTCACTTTCGGGGGTGGCGCCAATGATCATCTGGGTGGACTGCCCGGCAGGGACGAACTGGGGCGCGTGGCGGTAAGCTGCCAGGGCGTGGCTGTTTTCCTGGATGCCGTCCCGGATGAGCCCCATGGGGGACAGGATTTTCTCCTTGCTCTTTTGGGGCGCCAGCAGCTTCAGGCTCTTTTGAGAGGGCAGCTCGATGTTGACGCTCATGCGGTCGGCGTACAGGCCCAGCTGGTAGGTCAGCTGGGGAGAGGCCCCGGGGATGGCCTTTACATGGATGTACCCGCCAAACCGCTCCACCTGGCGCAGGCGCTTGAGCACCGCCAGCATCCGCTCGCAGGTGTTGTCAGGATTTTCCAGCACCGCCGAGCTGAGGAACAGCCCCTCGATGTAGTTGCGGCGGTAGAACTCCATGGTCAGGCGGCACAGCTCCTCTGGGGAGAAGGTGGCCCGGCGGCACTCCAGCGAGCGGCGGTTGACGCAGTAGGCGCAGTCATAGGCGCAGTCGTTGGACATGAGCACCTTCAAAAGGGAGATGCAGCGGCCGTCGGCGGCAAAACTGTGGCAGATGCCCGCCTTGACCGCGTTGCCCACAGTTCCCGGCCGGCCTGCCCGGTCCACCCCGCTGGAGGTGCAGGCCACGTCGTACTTGGCCGCGTCGGTGAGAATTTCCAGTTTTTCAAACATGTCCATGACCATTACCGCCTTTGTCCATCCATCCGAAGCGGGCCGCGCCTCACTTCTTGTCCCGGTTTTTTGTTTCCAACGCGGTGCCGCGGCGCACGCTTCCCCCGCCGAAGCGTTCCCGCAGGGCATCCACGGCGGTCTCCAGCCGCTCTTCCCGTTCCAGTCCCTCGGTTCGGTCAAAAAAGCTCAGCTGGGCCCCGCTGGCCTCTACCAGCTTTCCCGCCCGCAGGCCCAGCAGCCGCACCGACCAGCGCCGGTCCTCCTTGCGGTACAGCTCCAGGGCGGCCCGGTACAGGGAGCGGGCGTCGCACACGGCGGGCTCCAGCCTGCACTGGCGCTGATACTCTTGAAAGTCCCCGCTCTTCACCGTCAGCTGTACCTCTCCCGCCTTCATCCCCTGGTGCCGCAGGCGGCTGGCCACGGACTCCGCCAGCTCCAGCAGGGTGCGGCGGACCTCCTCTTCCGTAGTCACATCGTGGGGCAGGGTGGTGCTGTTGCCGATGGTCTTGGGGGGTTCGGCGGCGCCTGCCGCCGCCACAGGGGAGGTGTCCAATCCGTTGGCGTAGGTCCACAGGGCCTCCCCGGCCCTGCCCAGCATCCGGCGCATGGCGGGCAGCTCCATGCGGGCGATGTCCCCAATGGTGTGGATGCCGAATTTCTCCAGGGTCTTCCCTGTGTGGGGCCCCACAAACAGCAGGGCCTGGGCGGGCAGCTTCCAGATGACGCTTTCCATCTGCTCCCGGCCAAAGACGGTGACGGCGTCCGGCTTTTTGTAGTCGCTGCCCAGCTTGGCGAACACCTTGTTGTAGGACACCCCAATGGAGACTGTGAGCCCCAGCTCCTTTTTCACGGTCCGGCGGATTTGCTGGGCAATCTGCTCCCCATCCCCGAAGAGCCTCTCGCTGCCGTAGACATCCAGCCAGCATTCATCCAGGCTGAAGGGCTCCACCAGATCCGTGAACCGGCAGTAAATCTCCTGGGCCATGCGGGAATACTCCGCGTACCGCTCCCGGTGGGGCTTTACCAGCTGAAGCCCGGGGCATTTCCGCATGGCCTGCCAGATGGGCTCCGCTGTCTGCACACCCATTTTCTTGGCCAGCATGTTTTTGGCCAGGATAATGCCGTGGCGGCTCTCCTTGTCCCCGGCCACAGCCATGGGCACGTCCCGGTACTCCGGGGCGAACAGCGTCTCCACCGAGGCGTAGAAGTTGTTCATATCCACATGTAAGATGCCATTTTCCACGGGGAACCCTCCTGATCGAACGTGTGTTTGTATTTATTATAGAACGTGTGTTCTAAATTTGCAAGAGGCAATTTCCCCAGGGCAGAAAAAGATCCCCTGCCGCAGGGCAGGGGGTCCGTTTTCCATAGTTTTTGAAACTCAATAGTTTTCGGCCTTGATCTGGAAGTAGGCCTGGGGATGGGCGCACACGGGACACACCTCGGGGGCCTTCTTGCCGATGACGATGTGGCCGCAGTTGGCGCACTGCCAGATCACGTCGCCATCCCGGGAGAACACCAAGCCGTCCTCCAGGTTCTTCACCAGCTTGAGGTAGCGCTCCTCGTGCTCCTTCTCAATTTTGGCCACGCCCTCGAACAGGTCGGCAATGTGGTCAAATCCTTCTTCCCGGGCGGTCTTGGCAAAGCCGGCGTACATGTCGGTCCACTCATAGTTCTCACCGGCAGCGGCATCCTTCAGGTTGTCGATGGTGTCGCCAATGCCGCCGTGGAGCAGCTTGAACCAGATCTTGGCATGCTCTTTTTCGTTGTTAGCGGTCTCCTCAAACAGGGCGGCAATCTGCACATAGCCGTCCTTTTTGGCCTTGCTGGCGTAATAGGTGTACTTGTTCCGGGCCTGGGACTCCCCGGCAAACGCGGTCATCAGGTTGGCCTCGGTCTTAGAGCCTTTCAGTTCGGGCATGGTCATGTTCCTCCTTAAAGAAAATTTGGAAACTCCTGGATGTTTCTAAACCCAGTATAAGCCTTTTACATCTAAATGTCAAGGGAATTTTTAAGAATAATTCTCGTTTTTTAGCAGGGCCTTGAAATGCTTGAAATGTAAATTTATCGTGAAGGGTGGGCGGCGGCGGTTGAAAAACGCACGGGGCAAAGGTATACTAAAATAGAACGGCCGCCCCCTGGGGGCCGGCCCCTTGAAAGGATGTGTTTTGGGTGCTGTTCCAAAAGTTCCAGCAGTTCATGTATGGGCGCTATGGCGGGGATAAATTCAGCTTGTTCCTGCTGGTGATAGCTTTAGTATTGTCCCTTTTCGGCGCTTTATTCTGGCCCATTGCCCTGGTGGCCGACGTTGTCTTCATCTATGTGCTCTTCCGCATGTTCTCTCGGAATCATGCGGCCCGCCAGCGGGAATACTACGCCTTTATGAAGGTGTGGGGGCCGGTGGAGCAGTGGTTTCGGTTCCAGCGCACCCGCTTTCGAGAGCGGAAAACCTATAAGTATTTTCACTGCCCGCACTGCCGGCAGCGCCTGCGGGCGCCCCGGGGGCGGGGGAAGATCCAGGTCACCTGCCAGAAGTGCCACAACGTCTTTGTGACCAAGACCTAAGGCTTGGAATGCTGCCCGGCGGGAAACCGGGCTTTTGGAAAAGGAGGAGTGTTCATGCGCCTGAAGGATATTGGCATCAGCCTGCGGGATGAGAAAAAGGTGCTGCGCAACGGTATGATCCTGCTGGTCTTTGCCGCGGTGCTGGTGCTGGTTTTAATGCGGTTTGACCAGGTGTGGGGGGCGGTGCTCACGGTGGTGGGTACGGTGGCCCCGGTGTTTTACGGCATTGTGCTGGCCTATATCCTCAATGTGTTCGTGCATTTCTTTGAGGATGTGGCCTTCAAACCCCTGCGAAACGTCAAATCCAAGCTGTGGAAGAAGGTGCGCCGCCCGTTGGCGGTGGCCTTGGCTTACCTGCTGGTGGCCCTGGTGCTGGTGTCCATCATCGCCTTCATTATCCCCGGCCTGATTGAATCCATGGGGATTTTGGCCGATACGGTCCAGCAGACGGTGCCCGGCTATGTCACCAGCGCCATGGACTGGCTGAACGAGTTTGCCCAGGAAAATGACCTGACCTTTATCCAGGATTTCCTGCGGAACTTCAACTGGAGCAACGTGCTTTCCAGCGCCAGCGCCGTGCTGCGGGATTTCCTCTCCTCCCTGGTGGGGGTCACTATCAATGTGGCCTCCGGGGTGTTTGCCGCGGTGATGGGTTTCATTTTCTCAGTATACATGCTGATGGGCAAGGAAAAACTGCTGCGGGGGGTCAAGTCCACGCTGCTGGCGTTCCTCCCCCGGCCCACAGCCCAGAAAATTGGCCAAATCGCCACGCTGACCAACCGCATGTTCTTCAACTTTATTCGGGGCCAGCTGCTGGAGTGTGTCATTCTGGGCTCCCTGTGTTATGTGGGCATGAGTATTTTGCAGCTGGATTATGCCCTGCTCATCTCTTCCGTGGTGACTTTGGGGGCGCTGATCCCTATTTTGGGCGCTTACATTGGCGCGGCGGTGGGAGTGCTCATCCTGCTGCTGGTCCACCCCATTGACGCCCTGATTTTCCTGATCTTCCTGCTGATCCTCCAGCAGGTGGAGGGCAACATGATCTACCCCCGCGTGGTGGGCTCCTCCATTGGCCTTCCCCCCCTGTGGACCCTGTTCGCGGTGGTGTTCTGGGGCGGCGTGCTGGGAATCCCCGGCATTCTTTTCGGCACACCTGCCACGGCGGTGATCTACCAGCTGCTGCGCACCTCGGTGCGCAGCAGGCTGCGGCAGAGGAATATTGATCCCAAGGATCCCCAGTTCCCTCTCCCGCCCGAGGAGGACGAGGCTTCGCAGATGCCTGACCAGCAGCGCTTGGACGATGTGTGAGACACCAGAGTGTGAAAAAAGCCCGGCAGAGATTATCTGCCGGGCTTTCTCTTATGGCTTGCACACTTTGCAGGCGCTGCGGCCAGAGGCAATGGCTTCTGCAATGGTTCCGCGAATCAAGTTTTTGGAGTTGTCGATCGTCGGGCAGGTGGGGCGGTGATAGGCTTTTCCCGAAGGCGTCCAATACACGATATTCGAGGCAGGGGTGGAAGGAGTTGGCGTAGGCCGCACAGTGGGCCGGGGCGTGGCAGTGGGAGAAGGAGTCGCTGTGGGAGCAGGGGTAGCCGTAGGCGCTGGTGTGGCAGTGGGCTCTGGAGTGGGCAGCAGCTCGGTCTTGACCAGCACCTTCTCCGCGTTGTGGAGGATGGCGGCAATCTGGGCGCGGGTGGCAGTGCCCTGGGGATTCAATTTGCCGTCGCTGCCGTTTATAATGCCCTGAGAGGTGGCCCACTTCAGGGGCTCCACGGCGTAGGAGGATACGGCGGAGGTGTCCGGGAAGCTGTTGTAAACCGAAGCGCTGTAGCTGGTGTCGTTGCCGGTGCGCTTGGCGTAGTTGTACAGCATGGTGGCGGCCTGCTCCCGGGTGACAGAGTTCTCCGGGCCGAACTTCCTGCCGCCCAGGCCGGAGACAATGCCATTTTCCGTGGCCCAGTTAATGCGGGAGGCGTAGTACTCAGAAGCGGGCACGTCGTCAAACCGGCTGCCCGGGTACAGGCCGGTGTCGATGCCGGTCATGTTGCCCAGCACGGTGACGAACATGCCCCGGGTCATGGAGGCCTCCGGCCCAAAGGTGGTTTGGCTGGTGCCGTTGAGAAGCCCGTTTTCCGCCACATAGTCCACATGGGTGTAAAACCAGTCGCCAGAGTCCACGTCGGTGAACTGCTCCACGCTGGCGGCGGAAGCCGGCCACACCGCGGTGGAAACCAGCAGCGCGCCGGAGAGCAGCAAAGCAATGAATTTCTTTTTCATAATCTATGCCTCTTTTCTGAAAAAGTGGCCGCGGTGGGTGCCGCGGCGCTGCACAAAACGCGAAAACAGGGCCATCCCGAAAGGGATAGCCCTGTTTTTGGTGACCCATCGGGGATTTGAACCCCGGACACCCTGATTAAAAGTCAGGTGCTCTGCCAGCTGAGCTAATGAGTCATGGAAGCTGTCCAAGATGGACAGCTTATTTATTATAGCAAGGAAATCCCGCTCTGTCAACCGTAATTTATCGAACCACGAAATGCTTCATAAAGCTGTCGCCGTCGTAGTTGTTGGCGTAGTCGTAGGCGGAGAGATCAATGCCGCCGTGCATCAGCAGGGCGCCGGAATAAGCTTTGCCGGTTTCCTCGTCCACATAGATTTTGTCGGGGTCCAGGCCCGCCAGGCACACGGACTGATACAGGTTGGGGGGGCGCCGCATGATGACCCGGCAGAACAGGGCCTCGTTTTTATCCGGGCTGACGAACTGCCAGTCGGCCAAATAGGGGTTCTCCGTGGGGGCAGTCAGGCGGTACAGGTCGCCAAAGTGGATGAGGTCATAGTACTTGTGGTAGTCAGCCACCTGCTGCAGCACCACTTCCCGCTCCTCATCGGTCAGTTCAGTGCGGGGGTCCAGCTCATAGCCAAAGGTGCCGCTCATGGCTACCACGCCCCGGGTCTTTACGCTGGCCCGGCTGTTGGCAGAGACATGGGCGCCCATAGCCGCCACAGGATAACACAGGGAGGCGCCAAACTGGATGGTCAGCCGCTCAATGGGGTCGGTGCAGTCGCTGGTCCAGATCTGGGGGGCATAGTAGAGCATGCCTGCGTCAAAGCGGCAGCCGCCGGAGGAGCAGTTCTCCAACAGGATGTGGGGGAACGCGGTGGTGATGCGGTCCATCAGGTCGTAAACGCCCAGCACATACCGGTGGAAGAACTCGCCCTGCCGCTCGGGGGGCAGGGTGGCGCTGGCCGCCTCGGTGATATTGCGGTTGCAGTCCCACTTGATGTAGTCGATCTTGTTCTGGGAGAGTACGTTGTACATCTGCTGGAAGATGTTGTCCCGCACATCCTTGCGGGTCATGTCCAGCACGCACTGGTACCGGGAGATGGAGTGCTCCCGCCCCTTGGCGCGGATGGCCCAGTCCGGGTGGGCCCGGTACAGGTCGCTGTCGGGATTGACCATTTCCGGCTCGTACCAGATGCCGAATTTCAGCCCCAGGGCGTTGACCCGCTCGATCAGATGGGACAGGCCGCCCTTGAGCTTCTTCTCGTTGACATACCAGTCGCCCAGGCCCCGCAGGTCGTCATTGCGGGTTCCGAACCAGCCGTCATCCATCACCAGCATCTCAATGCCCAGCTTCTTGGCCTCTTGGGCAAAGGCCACCAGCTTGTCATCGTCAAAGTCGAAGAACGCGGCTTCCCAGCTGTTGATGAGCAGGGGGCGCTTCTTCTTGGCCCATTCGCTGCGGCACAGGTGGTCCAGGTAGAAGTGGTGGAAGGTGCGGCTCATGGCACCCAGTCCCTTGTCCGAATAGACCAGCACGGCCTCGGGGGTCTGGAAGCTCTCGCCGGGCTCTAAGCGCCAGCGGAAGTCCGTGGGGTTGATGCCCATGAGCACCCGGGTGGTGCCCCGGGTATCCACTTCTGTGTCAATGGCGAAGTTGCCGCTGTAGATAAAGTTCATGCCCCACACTTCTCCCGATTCCTCCGTGGTGGAGGGGCGGGCAAAGGCTACAAAGGGGTTGTGGTTAGAGCCGGTCATACCCCGCTTGGACTGGATGGAGGTGATTCCGTGCTGCAGGGCGCGGCGCTCGGTGTTGTTCTCGTTCCACCACTTGCCCCACAGGTGCACCATATCCAGGTCCATGGTGGGCAGCTCCACGCAGGAGCTGTACGCCCGCTCCAGCACCACAGGGGCCTCTCCGCCGTTCTCCAGGCGCACGCTGCGGGTGATGACGGGGTAGTCCTCAAACACGGTGTACAAAAGGGTGGCTTTCACACCGGTGACAGCGTCAACGGCCTCCACTTCCAGGGTCTGGGCCTGCCCCTCCTGGGCGAAGGTGGCGGGCAGCCCGGGCAGGGAGGGCTTGCCGTCGTAAATTTTATGGGAGACATAGCGGATGTCCGTTACCGCGTCCCCGCTGCCGCCCCGCACAGAGAGGGCGGAGATGCGGAAATCCCCGGCGCCGTTGGTGGGATACTCGAAGGGCTGAATGTCCGGGGAGAAGAACAGGTCCTCCACCTTGGGGTTATAGGGGCTCAGGGAGTCGAACTTGCCCCGGTACATCAAATAAGAGAGGTCGGTGTCCGGGAGCTTGGCGCCGTAGTACAGGTGTACCAGGTAGTTTTCCTGGTAGACCATGAAGGCGTAGGTGGATACGCTGGTATCCAGCTTAAAGACATGGTGCTGCTGGTCAAAGGTGATCGGCATGGCATTTACCCCTTTCCAAATCAAAATTCCGGTTTCTTTTGTCTATCTTATCACAGATTCCCGGGCTGCGCAAGCGTCAGGCGGGCTTTCCGTTACCACCCAAAAAGGTGGCTCAGTCCCACAAGGTCCAGGGTGGTAAGAGAGGCGTCGCCATCCAGGTCCGCCGCCCGGCGGTAGGGGTCCTCCCCGCCCACGGATTCCCCGTTTAGAAGGAGCCGCTGGGCCCGGCGCAAGTCCGACCGGGAGACCGTGCCGCTGCCATCGGTGTCTCCCAGAACCACCAAGGTGTAGTCACCCGCGGTCATGCCGGTGGCCAGCCGGCCAGAGGTCACGGCCTCCCCCTCGGGGGTTTGGATCAGCACGGCGTCCGGCGCGAAGTAAGCCAGCAGTGTGTCCACCGTGACACCCTGGGGCATGAGAAGGTAGCTGTCCTCCTGCACAATCCCCTCCGGTGTGGGAGGAGGGCTGGGAGAGGGGGACTCTGTGGGCGCAGGGGTTGGGGTGGGTGTCGGAGAATCCGTGGGTTCCGGGGAGGGAGTAGGCTCTGGAGAGGGAGTAGGCTCTGGGGAAGGAGTAGGTTCCGGAGAGGGCGTGGGCTCCGGCGTAGGCGGCGTGGGAGTGTCTTCCGGCTCCAGCGAGGGGTCGGGGGAGGGAGCGGGCGTCTCAGAAGGAGTGGGCGTAGGCGTTGGCTCCGGTGTGGGCTCGGGCGATGGGGTGGGCGGTTCCTGATAGAACTGGATTGGCAGAAACCAATAGGCGTTCTCCTCCTGCCACAGGACACCGCTGCCGCACAGGGCCAGCAGCTCGCCCTTTACGGGCACAGAGCCCACAGTTTCTCCCGCCAGGGTGGCGCACTCCACCGAAAGGTACCCCGCGCCGGGGAACAGGAACTGCCCGTCCCGGTCCAAAGCGTAGTGGAGCGGGGAGTAGGGCATATCTACGAAGAACCCCAGATCCACCGGTTCCACGGTTTCGGCGCTGTATTGGTACAGGCCGCCCAACTGGTCCAGGAAATGCTCCTCCCCCAGCAGACAGAAGGGGGAGGAGAAAAGGAGGCAGGAGTTCCAGGCGCTGGGATCTTGCGAGGGGCCCCAGAAAAATTCGGAGGCCGTGAAGGCGGCCGCCGTGCCCTGGGGAGTGGCCTCCAAAAAGCTGACGCCAGTGCAGCCCTCCACTTGCCGCGGCTCCCCTCCCAGGTCAGAAAACCACAGGGAGCCTTGGGCATCCGTGTAATAAAAACGCCCCGCCCCGTCGCAGTCGAAAAGCGCGCGCTCTTCCACAGCGGCGGGCAGGGCCCATCCACCTACAAGGTTCAATTCAGGCAGGGAAAGCTGCGAGAGGACAGCCCCATTTTCCCCTTCTTCCAGGGCGAACACAGAGTCTCCCCGCAGGGCAGCCCACACAAGGCGGCCAGAAAAGCCGGTTTGGGAAGCGGCCTGGCCGGTGCGGCGATCCAGAGCCATCACCGCGCCGGAGCCGGCCTCGCTGCCGCCATAGGCCAGCAGGCACAGGTCCTCCCACTCTTCCAGCAGGTAGACCGCGCCGCCTTGGGGCACAGCCGCAATCTGTACGGGCAGGGGCCCGCCGCTGGTAAAAAGGGCCAGCATAGAGAGAAGAGCCAGCAGGGCGCAGAGTGAAAGGGCAGTCCGCAGCCAGCCCCTTGTGAGGTGAACCCTCCAGCGTGCAGTAGCCTTCCTCTTCATGCCCGCGCCTCCCCTCGGCTTCCATCCAGGGGGCAAAAGCGCCCCGCTTCTTTTAAGACCGGTGTTCCCGCTCTTGAAAATACTCCCTTGCCAGCGCGGTGTCCCCTGTAAGGGTGGCCATCACCAGCTGATAGAGCCCTTCCGGGTCCTGGAAAAAGCACTCCCGCACCATCTCTGCCTGGGCCTTGTCCGGCACATAAAGGGAGAGAGTCATCAGGTCGGTGTCCCCGCCGGACACATGGCAGGTGACCTGCAGGCCCTGTTCTGTCTCCCGCAGGTCCACCCGGTTCTCCCGCTGGGCCCTGGCGTGGGCCAGCAGGGTAAAGGCGGCCTTCAGGGCTTTGTCCCGCACAGAGAGGGGCAGGGCGGCGTCCAGAGAGTGGGCGATTTCCCGCCCCGCCGCCGTGACGGTGTAGCAGCCGTCGGGCTCTTGGGCCACATTGCCCTGGGCCACCAGAGAGGCCAGGGCGTCCTCCGCCTCAAAATAGTTGGCCAGGCCCTTTTCCTGGATGATGCGCGTCAGGTCTTGGCGGGCCAGAGGGGCATTCACGCTGGCCAGGATATAGCAAAGCAAAATGCGGATATCGTTTTTGTTCCAAAGGCCGCCGGGCTCCACCCCGGCGCTGAAAGCGTCCTGCTTCATGGCAGAGGTCCTTTCTTCTAATATAGCTGTTATCAGTATAGCGATTTTTAGAGAAAATAGCAAGGGGTTTTAAGCGGGCAGGCAGAAAATCCGGCCGCCCCGGCAGTGGGTCATTGGGGGTTGCGGCTGGCGCCCATCAGCTTCCGGTTTTTCACAATGACCACCAGCCGGAAGGCCAGAATGCTGCCCTCCGTCACGCTGGTGAGCAGGCACAGTGTCACCAGGTTGATGCCCACGGTGAACCAAAGCAGCAGCGCCCCCAGCAGGTACACCGCTGTGCCGAACACCACGGCGATGTTGGCGTATTTGGCCAGCCCCATGGCCCCCAGGGTGGGGTAGCCCAGCACATAGTTGGGGAAAGAGAACACGGCCACAGGGATGAGCAGCCGCAGGGGCAGCACCACCTGAGAGCCCTCTGCCCCCAGCCAGAATACCAGCAGGGGCTCGGCAAAGAGAAACACCACGGCGCAGCCCAGCAGGATCACCGGGTAGACGATGAGCATGGCTTTCTTGATGAGGCTGAAATTCTTGTGCTTCATCATGTGGGGGTACAGGCTGTCCGCAATGGGAGACATGCCGCTTTTTGCTGCGCCGATGACCTTGTCCGCGTTGGCGTACAGGCCGGTGGCGGCGGGCCCCGCCAGGGAGTTGAGCAGAATGCCGTTTAAGTTGGAGTTGATGGAGGCCGCCACCTTGGAGAGGAAGAATTGAGAGGAATCCTTCAGTTCTACCCAAATCTCGCGCCAGGTGACCCGGCAGAAGTGAATGCCCACCCTGCGGAACAGGTGCCAGTAGACAAACACAATGGCCCCCAGGTTGCCCACCGCTGTGAACAGGGGCACCAGGAAGTAATCCCCCGGCTGGTGGACAAAGAGGAAGATCATCAGGGTGGCGAAGAATTTGATGGCCACCGCCCGGATGGTGATGGTGGACATCTGCTCCAGCCCCCGGTACATAAAGTCTGGCAGCAGGGCGTAGGTGCACACGGAGATCAGGTAGAAAGCGTACACCAGCACCTGGCTCATGTCCGGCAGGGTGGGGGCGATGAAAGCGAACAGGATTAGGAACGACACCGCCATAAACATGGCCTTGGCCAGGATGACGCAGGTGAGCACCTTGTTGAGCACATTTTTATCCTCCCGGAACCGGGAGACCTTGGCGGTGGCGGAGTAGATGAAGCCGAAGTCAATGAGGATTTGGAAAAAGTTGGTGGCGTATTGGGCCGCGCTGAGCACGCCCACATTGTCCAGGCCCAGCACCCGCATCTGATAGCCCTGGGTCAAAAGCCCCAAGGCCATGTTGGAGAACTGCAGGATGTAGAGCATCACCGTGTTTTCCAAAAGCCCGCCCCGGCGGGGCCTGTTCCATTTCAGTTTCAGGTTCATAGGGTCTCCTTTCAGCCCAGCCGGCTTTTGACGGCAAACAGCAGGGCGATCAGCCCATAGCAGCGCTTTTCCAGCAGGGAGAGGAGCAGCCTGTGGCTGCGGCTTAGGCGGGAGAGGTAGGGGCACTGGCGCCAGTCCGGAAACCAGCGCTCCAGGGACTCCCGGAACTCCCGGAGCAGGGGGTGCTTCCGGTCGATGAGCAGCACCCGCACCGAGGCGGTTAGGAAAGCGTGGTACACCGCCAGGTAGCACAGCTCCTGCCGGTAGCGCTCCAGCAGGCCCTGGGCCCGGAACCAAGAGAGCAGGTCCTCAAAGGCGTCTAAAATTTCCCGGTTCCTCTCGGCATTCTGGTTCTTGGTGATGGAGCCCGTGCGCTGAAAGTAGTTGTAGCCTACAAAGTCCAAAAACACCACTTGCTTGGACTGGGCCAGCAGCTTGGGCGTGGTGCGCATGTCCTCATACCACACCCGGGGCGGGAAAAGGATTCCCGTGCGCGCCAGCAACTCCCGGCGGTACAGGCGGATGCAGGCGGAAGGAGAGGCGAGCAGCAGGTCTGGCTGCTGTTCCAGGGAGAGGGCCCGGTCCTTGGGCGCCTCTTCCAGGAAGGTCTGGAGAGTGCGGCCTGCCTCGTCCACCGAACGGTAGCCGAACACCACCAGGTCAGCTTCCTCCCGCAGGCCGGCCTCCAGGGCCTTTTCCAAGGTCTGGGGCTCAATCCAGTCATCGCTGTCCACCAGCAGGAGCCAATCTCCCACGGCGGCCTGGATGCCCGTGTTCCGGGCGCCGCCCAGGCCCTGGTTTTCCTGGTGGATGACCCGGATGCGCCCGTCCTTTTCCGCCAGCTTGTCGCACAGCGCGCCGCTGCTGTCGGTGGAGCCGTCATCCACCAGCAGCAGCTCAAAATCCGGCTCTGTCTGGGCCAGAATGGAGTCCACGCATTTTATTAGGTAATTCTCCACGTTGTAAACCGGTACGACCACGGTTGCTTTTGGCAATCGAAACACCTTGCTTTCCCATGTATTTCACCGTTCAAGAAATTCCAGCTTAAAATCTTATTATACACATTCCCCGGGGGTTTTGCAAATTTGAAGGGAATTGCAAAGTTTGCTTGACAAGATATGCAAAGTATACTATACTAAAATTGCAAAGTAAACTTTGCAATCCAAGAAAGGGGGGAGCGGCTATCAAGACACGTATCCCAGAGCTGAGAAAGGAGAGAAAGCTCTCCCAGGAAGAACTGGCGCGGGCGGTGGGCACCACCCGGCAGACCATCACCTCCATCGAGGTGGGGCGCTACACCGCCAGCCTGCCCCTGGCCTATAAAATCGCCCATTATTTTGACCTGACTATCGAGGAGGTATTCGACTTTTCAGAACTGGAAGGAGAGGTGCGCCGTGGAAGAGTATAAACGGAGATTGAAGCGGCAGAACGTCCTGCTGTGGATTGGCATTGTATTGCTGGTGGTCCTGGATGTGCTGGTGGGCATCTTTTGGGACAGCCTTGGCTTTTTGGATACCCGCTTGATGACAGAGAGGGCCCGCCACATGCAAAGTATGCTGCTGTTTGGATTCCTTGTTTACTTAGTGGTAAAGCTGGTGGGGAACAAGCGCCGGCTGAAAAACCTGTGGCAGTATGAGGAGGAAGCCCGCTGGCAGAAGGACGAGCGGCGCATCCTCATCGGGGAGAAGGCCGCCAAGCTGGCGGCGGACCTGGCCCTGGTGGGGCTGGTGGTGGCGGCGTTTGTTGTCAGCCTGTACAACATGGACGCTTTCAACGCCCTGTATTACACCTTGCTGGGCTTTGTCCTGCTGCGGTTTGGGTGCTGGCTCTATGTCCGCCGGAAATATTGACCGCCCCCGCCGGATGTGCTACAATAAGCAAAAGTGCGCGGCGGGTGCGCCCGGGGCGGCTTGAAAATGCAGAACAGAAAGAGTGGATTGACACATGGTTAAGATCGTGACCGACAGCTCCTGCGACCTCAGCCCCAAGCGCTGCGCGGAACTGGGCGTGGATATGCTGCCCATCACTGTAAATTTTGGGGAGAAGAGCTACCGGGCCAATATCGACATCTCCAACGAGGAATTCTACGAAAAGCTGGCCGCCGCAGAGGAGCTTCCCCACACCGCCCAGATCACCCCGGCCCAGTTCCAGGAGATCTTTATGCCCTACAAGGAAAGCGGCGATGACGTGGTGTGCCTGTTCATCTCCTCCAAGATGAGCGGCACCTTGCAGTCGGCCCGGGTGGCCGCCAATATTTTAGGGGCGGAGAACATCCTGCTGCCCGATACCCTCCACGTCACATTCGCCTTGGGGCTGCTGGTGGAGGAGGCGGTGAAAATGCGGGACGCCGGCCTTTCCGGCCCCCAGATTGTGGAGAAGATCCAAGAGCTCATCCCCCGCATCCGGCTGTTCGCCATGATTGAGGATTTGAAATACCTGAAGATGGGCGGGCGGCTTTCGGCCACCAGCGCCTTGGTGGCCAGCATTTTGGGCATCTGCCCCATCATCACCCTGAAGGACGGCCTGGTGGAAGTGGTGGGAAAGGCCCGGGGCAAGAAGGCCGCCTTTGCCGCCATTCGGAAATTTGTGGAAAAAGAGCCCATCTCCAGCGACTATTGCGTGACGGTCGGCAACGCCAACGTGCCGGAGAACAGCAAGGCTTTCGAGGAGTATATGGAGGACCTGCTGAAAAAGCGGGAGGTTCATGTTTCGTCCATTGGCAGCATTGTGGGCACCCACACCGGCCCGGGGGCCGTGGGGCTGGCCTATATCAAAAAGTGAACGGGAGCGGGCCCACGGGCCCGCTTTTTGCTAAGGAAGGAGGCGCGGCATGGAAAAAGAGACCCGGCGCAGGCTGCTGCGGGTGGCGTTGGCAGCCTTAGCGCTGGCTGCTGCTGCGGCGCTGTTTTTGGCCCTGAGGCCCCCTTGCCTGATCTTGAAGTCTACTGGGCTCTACTGCGGGGCATGCGGCTTCACCCGCATGGTGGAGGAACTGCTTCAGGGCAATGTGGGGGCGGCCTTCCGCCAGAACCCCTACATGTTTGCCCTCCTTCCCCTGGCGGGGGCTTACCTGGCGGGAGAGGCGGCCTGCTATCTCCGGCAGCGGCCGCCCTTGTGGAAACGGAAATGGATGCAGGCGCTGCTGGCAGTGGCAGTGGGGGCGGGGATTGTGTTTACCGTGCTGCGGAACCTGCCGGGTTTTGAGGCCTTGCGTCCCCAGTAACCGGGCAGGAAAATTTGGCGTGAAAAGGGGGAACGGACCGTGAAGGGAAAGCTGGGCTGGCTGGGTGAAAAGCTCTGCCTGGGCTTTGGCCTGCTGTTTTCCGGCGTTGTGCTGGTGCAAACATTCCTCACCGCCTGCCGGGGCGGGGGATTTTTTCTCTTCTTTGCGGCGGGCGCGCTGGGGATGGGGGCGCTGGTGCTCCTGGGCCTGCGGTTTCTAAAGCCGGCAAAGGCCTATCCCCTGGCCCTGTGTTCCCTGCGGTTTCTCATTGCCCTGGGGGTCATCCTGGTGTTCGGCGCCCAGCCGGTGCAGGATTTCAAGACCATGTATGACGCCGCTTGCCAGATGGCCCGGGGCAGCGGGGATTATTTGCAGAACGAGTACTTCTACAACTGGGCCTACCAAACGGGCTTCACCGCCTATGAGGCCCTGGTAATCCGCCTGTTTGGAGAGGGGCTTTTGCCCCTGCAGGTGCTCAACGCCCTGTGGATGGCGGGCACGGGCTGCCTGGTGTACGGCATTGCCCGGCGGTTCCTCCCGGAGACGGGGGCCATGACGGCCTCCCTGCTCTATGCCTTGTACCCGGCGCCTTATTTTCTGGCCGCGGTGCTGACCAACCAGCACATCGCCGTGTTCTTCTATTACTTGGGCTTTTGGCTGCTGGTGCGGCGGGAGCGGCTCTCCCCGCTGCGGGGGGTGCTGGCAGGGGTTTGCCTTTCCCTGGGCAATGTGATGCGTCCCCTGGGGGCGGTGATTGTGCTGGCCCTGCTGTGCTGGGCGGCGGTGCGGATGCTCCGCTGGAAGGGCCCCGGCGTGCTGCGGGAGGGAGGCTTGCTTCTGGCCGCGGCGGTGGCCTATTACGCCAGTGGGGAGCTGTTCAACTGGCTGGTGCGCGCCACGGGCCTGAACCCGGAGGGCCTGGCCAACCACCTGCCCCTGTGGAAGTTTGTTTTGGGCTTCAACTTGGAATCGGGCGGCGCTTGGAACCAGGCGGACTACGACGCCTATTACCTCCTCCCCCGGGAGGAGGCCCCCGCCGCTATGCGGGCAGCTGTGGGAGAACGCCTGTCCTCTTTGGGGTTTTCCGGCTTTTTGGAGCTGTTCTGGAAGAAGAGCCAGACCATGTGGGGCTCTTTGGAATACCTGTACTGGGGCTTTGGCCATTTGGACGGCAGCGTCCAGGTGCTGGGAGGGCTGACCCTCTCTCAGTGCCTGAACGCGTTGAATTACTTTGACCGGGGCGTGTTTTTCCTGGCGTTTTTCCTGGCGGCCGCGGCGCTGCTCCTGTGGCTCCGGCGGGGCGCGGGGGAGGGGCTGCGCCTGCCGGTCATGCTCTCGTTCCTGCTTTGCGGGTATTACGCCGTGCACCTGCTTATCGAGGTCCAGTCCCGCTACCGGTATTTTCTCATGCCGGTGGTGTTCCTGCTGGCGGGCGCGGGCGCGCAGCAGCTGCTTCGCTGCTGGCAGGGACGGAGTTCCCGGGGGGCGGGGCAGAAAAACATGGCCCCTGGCAGGGAGGGCCGGCATTTTTTGGAAAAAACCGGGAAAGGGCCTTGACTTAAAGTGTCCTTCAAGCGCTATAATCAAATAAAGATTTCTGAAAAATGCCCCATCGGGCGAGGGAGGAACGGACAATATGGCAGAAAAATATTTGGGAGAGAGCATTAAAAACCTGGGCTTTGGCCTGATGCGCCTGCCCATGAAGGGCGACGAGATCGACATGGAGCAGACCAAGCGCATGGTGGATGCCTTCATGGCGAAAGGGTTTACCTACTTTGACACGGCCTATGTGTACATCGGCGGCAAGAGCGAGGTGGCCTTGAAAGAGGCTGTGGTGGACCGCTATCCCCGGGACAGCTTCCAGTGCGCCACCAAGCTGCCTCTTTGGGATTTGAAGGACCCCGGCGAGATGGAGAAAATCTTTCAGGAGTCCCTGGACCGGGCCGGCCTGGAGTATTATGATTTCTACCTGCTTCACGCCCTGAGCGCCGAGCGGGAAAAGCAGGCCGACGAGCTGGGCGCCTGGGACTTTATGAAAAAGCTGAAGGCGGAGGGCCGCGCCAAGCACATCGGCTTCTCCTTCCACGACACTGCCGAGGCTTTGGAGCACATCCTGCAGAACCATCCGGAGATGGAGTTTGTACAGCTGCAGATCAACTATGTGGACTGGGAGAGCGAGAGCGTCCAATCCCGCAAGTGCTATGAGGTGGCCCGCAAGTACAACAAGTCCGTCATCATCATGGAGCCGGTGCGGGGCGGGTCTTTGGCCATTATGCCGCCCCAGGTGCAGGAGGTCTTTAAGAAGGCCGAGCCGGAGATGAGCGTGGCCTCCTGGGCCATCCGCTACGCCGCTTCTTTGGATGGGTTGATTACGGTGCTCTCTGGCATGTCCACCGAGGAGCAGCTGAATGACAACGTCTCCTACATGGAGAATTTCCAGCCCCTGAACGAGGTCGAGCGCGCCACCGTGCAGCAGGTGGTGGATATCCTGAACAGCCTGCCCACCATCCCCTGCACCGCCTGCAAGTACTGCGTGGATGGATGTCCCCAGAAGATCAACATTCCCGGGATCTTCAAGACCATGAACGACCTGACCCTCTACAACAACGTGGAAGGCGCCAAGCGCTCCTATGAGAATGTCACCAAGGAGGGCGGCAAGGCCGGGGACTGCGTCCAGTGCGGCGCCTGCGAGGCCCACTGCCCCCAGAAGATCCAGATTATCGAGACATTGAAGAAGGCTGCCCAGACCTTTGCGTAAGCAGCGCGATAGACATACCAAGGCCGGACCCGTGGGGTCCGGCCTTTTGCGTTTTGGGGAGAGGCGGAAGAGGGAGGGGGAAGGGGTGGAGGGGGAGAAAAGGGCAGCGGCGGCTGAAAGACAGAATTTTACGGAATCTTTGCTTTTTTCAAATCACTGTGCTATAATACCCGTAACTATGGTCATAAACGAGCGATGAAGCCTTCATTCACATCTTTTTTCTGCATAAGGACGGTATTGCCATGCACACCATCAAAAAGCTGAAGCGGACCATCGTCTTCATTTTGAAGCTGGCGCTGTTTGCCTCTCTGTTTGGCATCTTTTTCGGCATTTTCGGCATCAACAACCCCTGGCTGTTCAACCTCTCCCGGACCACCGGCGTCACCATGGTGACCTTTGTGGTGCTGGGCATCGCGTTAATGCAGGTCTATGGCGGCTATGCCATCGGCACCCAGAAGAGCCGCCCCATCGTGCACTCCATGGCCTTGGCCACCATCATTACCGACTTGGTCACCCACCTGCAGCTCTCCATTATGAACACCAGCGAGAAGAACAACGACCACTTCGTTTACGAGACGCCGGAGCGCCTTCTGCTGGTGATTCTGCTGCAGCTGGTGGTGATTGTGTTCTTCGCCTACTTTGGCAACTATATCTACTTCTCCCTGGAGCCGCCGGAGAAGTGCTGTGTCATCTCCTCCTCCCGGCAGAGCCTGGGGAACATCATCCCCAAGGTAGACCGCTTCCGCAAGCAGTATGAGCTGGATGAAATCGTCCGCTATGATGACCCTCATGTGCTGGATGTCATCGCCCGCAATGACACAGTGTTCCTCTATGATGTGCCCATCAAGGAGCGCATCCACCTGATTGAGTACTGCTATCAAAAGCAGAAGAATATCTATTACAACTTCGAGATGATTGACGTGGTCAGCCAGGGGGCCAAGTACGTTACCCTGGATGACAAGTCCCTGGTGATGTACACCGCCAAGGACCTGACCATGGAGCAGCGCATCGCCAAACGGCTGATGGATTTGGCCCTCTCCCTGGTGGGCCTGGTCATCGCCAGCCCTATCATGCTGGCCTGCGCCATCGCCATCAAGGCCGAGGACGGGGGCCATGTGTTTTATAAGCAGAAGCGCCTGACCAAGTACGGCCGGGTGTTCGAGGTGTACAAGTTCCGCACCATGAAGGAGGAAAACTCCATCCACAAGTCCGTTACGGAGAACGACGACCGCATCACCAAGGTGGGCAAGTACCTGCGGAAGTTCCGTGTGGACGAGCTGCCCCAGCTGCTGAACATCCTCAAGGGGGACATGACCGTGGTGGGCCCCCGGCCGGAAATGCTGGAGAACGTGGAGAAGTACACCGAAGAGCTGCCGGAGTTTTCCTACCGGCTTCGGATGAAGGCGGGCCTGACGGGCTTAGCGCAGATTTCCGGCAAATACAACACCTCTCCCAAGGACAAGCTTGTGATGGACCTGATGTATATTGAGAACTACAGCATCTGGATGGACATTAAGCTGATTTTCCAAACCATCACTGTGTTCTTAAAGGCTTCAGAGAGCACCGAGGCCTTCGGCAGCCAAGAGTTGTACGATTTTGACGAGGACCGGGAGCGTAAGCGCAAGGCGGCCCAAGAGGGGAAAGACGCCCCCAAAAACGGGGAAAACGGGAAGAAAGGGTGAGCCACATGGCCATCAAGGAATATTTGCGCCGGGTGTTTCCCGGCACGGCAGAGGAGTTCTGCCAAAAAGCGGGCCAGGCCATGGTTTCGGGGAAGCGGCTGTTCGTCATCACCGCCAACCCGGAAATCCTCATGCACGCCGGGGAAGACCCGGCCATCCGGGAAATGCTGCTGGATGAGGAGACTGCCGTGGTGCCTGACGGCATCAGCGTGGTAAAGGCCATGAACCTGCTGGGCTTCCCGGCTGCGGAGCGCATCACCGGGGTGGATTTGGCGGAAAAACTGCTGAAGCTGGCAGGGCAGCAGGGGAAGAACGTCTACCTGCTGGGCGCCAAAGAGGAGGTGGTCTCTGCTTTGGCGAAGAAGCTGCGGGACCAGTACCCCCAGATCCAGGTCCGCTACAAGAACGGATATGGGAAGGACAAGGACGCCGACTTCCGGGAGATTGAGGCGCTGCAGCCGGACCTGGTGCTGGTGGCCCTGGGCGTGCCCGCCCAGGAGAAACTCATCGCCCGGCATTTGGGACATTTCCAAAAGGGTGTGTTCATCGGCGTGGGGGGCTCCTTCGATGTGCTCTCCGGCAGCAAGCGCCGGGCGCCGGCCCTGTTTGTCAAGACCAACACCGAGTGGCTCTACCGCATTCTGCGGGAGCCCTCCCGCCTGAAGCGCTTCTACCGGAACAACGTGCGCTTTCTGGGCCAGGTGCGGCGTGAAGCCAAGGGCTGAGGCCCGCTTGAACCCCCGGAGGGACGTTTTGGGCCCGCTGGGTAAAGGGCTCGTTAGAAATTTGTAAGGGCTTTGTTGACAAGAATTTGAGAAAAAAACGATATAGTACGGGAAGGACGGGATACTGTGGAGAAAATCAAGGTCATGTCCGTGTTCGGCACCCGGCCGGAGACCATTAAGATGGCCCCGTTGGTCAAAGAGCTGGAGAGCCGTGAGGAGTTTGAGAGCCTGGTGTGCGTCACAGCCCAGCACCGTCAGATGCTGGACCAGGTGCTGGAGGCCTTTTCCATCACCCCCCAATATGACCTGAACATCATGCAGCCGGGGCAGACCCTTTCGGATATCACCGCCCGGGTCTTGAAGGGCCTGGAGGGGGTCATCCAGAAGGAGAAGCCGGATATGGTGCTGGTCCACGGGGACACCACCACCACCTTTGCCGGGGCCCTGGCGGCCTATTATGGGCAGACGGCGGTGGGACATGTGGAGGCCGGCCTGCGCACCTATGACAAATACTCCCCCTTCCCGGAGGAGATGAACCGGCAGTTCGTGGGGTGCGTGGCAGACCTGCACTTTGCCCCCACAGAGGGCGCCCGGCAGAACCTCCTGCGGGAGGGCAAGCGGCCGGAGACCATCGTGGTCACCGGCAACACGGCCATCGACGCCCTGAAGACCACCGTGCGGGAGGACTACTCCGATGAAATCCTGGAGTGGGCCAAGGGCTCCCGGCTCATCGTACTCACCGCCCACCGGCGGGAGAACCTGGGCGAGCCCATGCACCGCATGTTCCGGGCTATCCGCCGGGTGGTGGAGGAGTTCCCGGATGTGAAGGTGGTGTACCCCGTCCACTTGAACCCACTGGTCCAAAAGGCCGCGGAGGAAGAGCTGGGCGGCTGTGATCGGGTGAAGCTCATCGCCCCCTTGGAGGTCATCGAGTTCCACAACCTGCTGGCCCGGTCCACCCTCATCCTCACCGACAGCGGCGGCATCCAGGAGGAGGCCCCTTCCCTGGGCAAACCGGTCATCGTCCTGCGGGACACCACCGAGCGGCCCGAGGGCATTGCCGCCGGCACCTTGAAGCTGGCCGGCACCGATGAGCAGACCATTTATTCCCTGGTGAGGGAGCTGCTTACCGACCGGGAGGAGTACGCCCGGATGAGCCACGCCAGCAACCCCTATGGGGACGGGCTGGCAAGCGCCCGCATCGCCGGCGCCATCTTGGCGTGGAAGCGCGGGCGGGCGTAAGCACCAAGAGCGCCTTGCAGTAAGGAGCCGTGGGGAAATTTCGCGTAAGGGAGCGGATATTCAGTCCATGGAAACGAAAGAACAGATAGAGCGGCCCTCTCTGGAAGAAACGGGGGCCGCGGCGGGGAAAAAATGCAGCCTGGGCTTAAGGCTGAGCCGTAAAAACCTGCTGGCTGCCGCGGGGGTGCTGGCCCTTGCGGGAGCCCTGTTTGGCTGGCAGGTGTTCCTCTATCAGACGGCGGAGGAACAGGAGCTGCCGTTAGGGGCCTTTGCGGCCTATGGGGCGGGCTTTTGGGCCCTGTCCCTCGCGACGGCATTTGTGTGCCTGTGGAAGGTGCGGCTGCCCCTGTGGGCCAGCCGGCTGGCGGGATGGGTCCTGCTGCTGGCGCTTCCGCTGGGGGCCTTTTTCGCGGTGGACATGATCAACTCCACCCGCATTCTCACCTTTACCTTTGAGAAAATATTGGCCAACTACCTGTGCTATCTCATGGTGTTCGCCCTGCTTTATGCCATCTCCCGGCGGGTTTGGGTGACAGCCTTGGCGGGCGGCCTTCTCTTTTTGATTTTCGGCATTGCCAATTACTTTGTGGTGCAGTTCCGGGGGCAGCCTATCCTGCCCTGGGATATCCAGGGCTTTGGCACGGCGCTGACCGTTTCCGGCGGTTACACTTATGAGCCCACCCCGGCGATGACCGTGGCGGTTATGGGCTTCCTGCTGACAGTGGCCCTGTGCGTCAAGCTCTCCCCCCGGGAGAAGCCCACCCGCTCCCTGTGCCTGACGGAACGGGGCGCGGCCCTGGGGGTGGCGGCGGCCCTGTTCGTGATGCTCTTCCCCATGAACATCATGTCCGGGCTGGGCATTTCCGTGTGGGCCTGGAACCAGAAGACCAGCTCGGAAATCACCGGCATTACCGCGGGCTTTTTCGCCAACATCCAGTACCTGATGGTGGATAAGCCAGAGGGCTACTCCACCACCGAAGTGGAGCAGGTCTCGGAAGAGGCCTCTCAGGTGGAGGACCCTGAGCCTGCCGGCGAGCCGGAGCAGCTGCCCACCATCATCGCCGTGATGAACGAGTCCTTTACCGACTTGGGCGCTGTGGGGGAGGACACCATCTTCCTTTCGCAGGACAACCTCCCCTTCCTTCACTCCCTGCAGGAATCGGGAGAAGTGATTTGGGGCACGGCGTATTCCTCTGTGTATGGGGGCAATACCTGCAACAGCGAGTATGAGTTTCTGACGGGCAACACCACTGCTTTCCTGCCCACGGGCAGCAAGCCCTATCAGCAGTATGTGGATCACGACCAGACCTCTCTTGTGTCCCTGCTGAAAGATACCTACGGCTATACCTGTACGGCCATTCATCCTGGCCAGGCCAGCGCCTGGGACCGGGAAACGGCCTACGAGTACCTGGGTTTTGATGAGTTTATCGACCGCACCAAGTTTGATGTGGACCGGGAGCTGAAACGGGGCCTCACTACGGATATGTCCAGCTACCAGCAGGTGATTTACGAGTATGAGCACCGGGACGAGGACACCCCCCTGTTCCTGTTCAATGTGACCATCCAGAATCACGGCGGGTATGAGGACGAGGACTACGAGACCACCGTGCGGGTGGCCAACGCCTCTGGAAAGTATCCCCAGACAGAGCAGTATTTGAGCTTGATTCAGGAGTCCGACCAGGCGCTGGAATATTTGGTGGAGTACTTCTCCCAGCAGGAGGACCCGGTGGTCATCCTGTTCTTTGGGGACCATTGGCCCAACCTGGAGGAGGACTTCCTCACCCAGCTGCTGGGGGAGGATTCCAGCAGCCTTTCCTTTGAGAATATCATGCGGGAGTATCAGGTGCCCTTTTTCATCTGGGCCAACTATGACCTGGAAGGGGAGGAGATCGAGGCCGTCAGCCTGAACTACCTTTCCGGGCTGCTGCTGCGGGCCGCCGGCCTGGAGGGCACGGACTACACCAATTTCCTAGAAGAGCTGCGCCAAACGCTGCCGGTTATCACCGCGATGGGCATTATGGACAAGGATGGGAATTGGTACAAAAACGGGGACCCTACCCCCTATGACAGCCTGCTTAACGAGTACAACATTTTGGAATACAACAATGCGTTCGGAGGGAAGAACAAGTCGATGGAGACCTTTACCCTCCGGCTTGGAACGGGATAGGAGAGGAGAAACGCCCATGGCCAGAACAGCTGTGCGCCGTGCCAATGAGTGGGACGGCCCTTCCATGCTGAAGGTATACGCCCCTTATATAGGGACCCCCGCGGCTCCGGAGAAGGAGCTTCCCGCGCTACAGGACTATGTCCAGCGCATTGACCGCTATACCTACGGGCTGGGCTGGCTGCTGTGCGAGATTGACCACCAGACTGCCGGCTTCTGCCATCTGAGCGAGGACCCCTCCCATCCCGAGGACTTGTTCTCGGTGGAGATCCAGCTGTATGTGCGCCAGGATTTGCTGCGCCGCGGCGTGGGCAGCGCCCTGTGGAGCCTGATGCGGGATATGATGGAGATGGGGAACCGCCGCCGGGTGCTCTGCCGGGTGGACCGGACCAATGACCGGGCTTTGGCGTTTTTCCAGGCTATGGGCTTTGCCCCCCTGCAGGGGGAGCCTCCCCAGGAGCCGGAAAAGCTGTGGCTGGCGTACACCCTGCGCCCCTGGGCCCCAGGGGCGGAAAAGCCCACCAAGCCCTATTTGGTGGAAGCCGCGGACTATGAGGAGGCCCGGGAGCGGGCTGCAGAGCAGGTGGATGTGACCGGGCTCTGAACACGTTGGAAAGAGGCAAGGCTGGCGGAACTTCCGCCAGCCTTTTCCCTTGCCAGGACTTTTGCAGGGAGGGAAAAGCCCCGGGGACGGCCGCGCCGGGAGATTGAAAAAGTTTTAACAAATTTATGAACAGGGCATTGCCAAACCGGTGGGTTCGTGCTATGATAAATGTGATTTTGATAAAATGCGGAAGAATGGTGTTTTTTCAAGATCCGACCGTTGTTAGACGCAGTTTTTATCATAATGTCATGGCGAAGGGAGGTACAACAGTATGCCAGAACCCAGTATGCTCCAAGTTGTCCTGATGGGCCTTATCACGGTGTTCATCGCGCTGATCTGCCTGATTATCATTATTGTGATCCTGGGCAAGATTATGGTTGCGGTCACCGGGAACAAGACCGTTGAGACAACCCAGGCGCCGGCTCCTGCCCCGGTGCAGGCCGCTCCCGCGGCTGCCCCGGCCCCGCAGCCTGGCAACCAGCAGGTGGTGGCTGCCATTGCGGCTGCCATTGCGGAGGACATGGGCGAGGATGTGGACCACATCCGGATCCTGTCCATCCGCCGGGTGTAACACCCACGGAAAAGAAAATGGAAACCCAAAAGTTTATCTGGAACAGAGAGGGAATCAATTATGAGAAAGTACAATGTCAATGTCAACGGCACTGCTTATGAAGTTACCGTAGAAGAAGTCAAGGGCGGCGCTGCCCCCGCTCCTGTGGCGGCCCCCGCGCCCGCTGCCGCTCCCGCTCCCGCCCCGGCCCCCGCTCCTGCAGCTGCGCCCGCCGGTGCCGGTGAGCAGATCACCGCGCCCATGCCTGGCACCATTCTGGATGTGAAAGTGGCCGCCGGCCAGACCGTCAAGTCCGGCGACGTGCTGATGATCCTGGAGGCCATGAAGATGGAGAACGAGATCATGGCTCCCCATGACGGCACTATTACCGCCGTGTCCGTCTCCAAGGGCGCTGCCGTAGAAAGCGGCACACTCCTTTGCACCATCGCCTAAATCCCCTTCAAGCGAGGTGCTCCTTCCCGCAAAACTATCATAAGGAGTGAAAGAATCCAATGGACGCTATTATCAACTTTTTGCAGCAAACGGGCTTCTACATTGTGCAGCAGAACCCCCTGAGCCTTATTATGCTGGCGGTGGCCTGCGTGCTGCTCTACCTTGCCATCGTCAAGAAGTTCGAGCCCCTGCTGCTGCTGCCCATCGCCTTCGGCATGCTGCTGACCAACCTGCCCGGCGCGGGGATGTACCATGCCGAGTTCTTCGCCAACGGCGAGGTGGACTGGGCCAGCCTGGGCGCTTTGGACGGCGGCCTGATTGATTACCTGTATCTGGGTGTAAAGCTGGGCATCTACCCCTGCCTGATCTTTGTGGGCGTGGGCGCGATGACGGACTTTGGCCCCCTGATTGCCAATCCCAAGAGCCTGCTGCTGGGCGCTGCCGCCCAGCTGGGCATCTTCATCACCTTTGTGGGCGCCCGCCTGCTGGGCTTCACGGGAGCGGAGGCTTCTTCCATCGGCATCATCGGCGGCGCAGACGGCCCCACGGCCATCTTCACCACCAGCCAGCTGGCCCCGCATCTGCTTGGGCCCATTGCGGTGGCGGCGTACTCCTACATGGCTCTGGTGCCTGTGATCCAGCCTCCCATCATGAAGGCTCTCACCACCGACGCGGAGCGTAAGATCAAGATGAAGCAGCTGCGCCCTGTCTCCAAGACCGAGAAGGTGCTGTTCCCCATCATCGTCACCATCTTTGTGTCCTTCCTGGTGCCCTCAGCCGCCTCTTTGATCGGCTGCCTGATGCTGGGCAACCTGATGCGCGAGTGCGGCGTGGTGGACCGTCTGAGCAAGACTGTCCAGAACGAGCTGATGAACATTGTCACCATCTTCCTGGGCATCTCTGTGGGCGCCACTGCTACGGCAGAGAACTTCCTGAACTGGCAGACCCTGATGATCCTGGCGCTGGGCGTCATTGCCTTTGGCTTTGGCACCGCTGGCGGCGTGCTGCTGGCCAAGGTGATGAATCTCTTCTCCAAGGAGAAGGTCAACCCCCTGATCGGTTCCGCCGGTGTGTCCGCGGTGCCCATGGCTGCCCGCGTGTCCCAGGTGGTGGCCCAGAAGTACGATCCTTCCAACTTCCTGCTGATGCACGCTATGGGCCCCAATGTGTCCGGCGTGATCGGCTCCGCTGTGGCGGCCGGTGTGCTGCTGGCCCTGTTCGGCGCTTGAGAAACGCTTTTTAGGCAAACATATCACAGGGAAAGGAAATGGCTTAAAAAATGGCAAAAAATCCCCTTAAGATTACGGATACCATCCTGCGCGACGCACACCAGTCCCAGGCTGCTACCCGCATGAAGATTGAGGACATGGTGCCCATTCTGCCCGTATTGGACAGCATTGGGTACTGGTCCTTGGAGTGCTGGGGCGGCGCCACGTTTGACGTGTGCATGCGCTTTTTGAACGAAGACCCCTGGGAGCGCCTGCGTACCCTGAAGAAGGGCCTTCCCAACACCAAGCTGCAGATGCTGCTGCGCGGCCAGAACATTCTGGGCTACCGCCACTACGCGGATGACGTGGTAGAGGCTTTCTGCAAGAAGTCCATTGAAAACGGCATTGATGTGGTGCGTATCTTCGACGCCCTGAACGACCCCCGCAACATGGAGGCCGCCATGAAGTTCGTCAAGGAGTACGGCGGTATGGTGGAGGCTGCCATCAGCTACACCCAGAGCCCCGTGCACAACGAGGAGTACTTTGTGAAGCTGGCCATGAAGCTGGAGAAGATGGGCGCCGACACCATCTGCATCAAGGACATGGCAAACCTGCTGCTGCCCTATGACGCCTATTCTTTGGTGAAGAAGCTGAAGGAAAACGTGGGCGTGCCCATCCATCTGCACACCCACAACACCACCGGTACCGGCGACATGACCAACCTGATGGCCGCCCAGGCCGGTGTGGACATTGTGGACTGCGCCCTGTCCCCCTTGGCCAACGGCACTTCCCAGCCTGCCACCGAAAGCCTGGTGGCCACCCTGCGGGGCACCAGCCGCGACACCGGCCTGGATATGAACAAGCTGGTAGAGGCTGCCGCCCACTTCCGTGACGTGGCCCAGAAGCTGGATATCAACCCCAAGGTGCTGAAGGTGGACGTGAACACCCTGCTGTACCAGGTGCCCGGCGGCATGCTGTCCAACCTGATCTCCCAGCTGAAGCAGGCCAACGCCGAGGACAAGTACTACGAAGTGCTGGAGGAGATCCCCCGCGTGCGGAAGGACTTTGGCTATCCGCCCCTGGTCACCCCCACCAGCCAGATCGTGGGCTCTCAGGCTGTGCTGAACGTGCTGGCCGGCGAGCGCTACAAGATGATTACCAAGGAGTCCAAGGGCCTGCTCCGCGGCGAGTACGGCCAGCTGCCCGGCGAGGTCAACGAGGAAGTGCGCAAGAAGGCCATCGGCAACGACGAGGTCATCACCTGCCGCCCCGCCGACTTGCTGGAGCCCGAAATGGACAAGCTCCGCGCCGAGTGCAAAGAGAGAAACCTGGGCCACTGCGAGGAGGACGTGCTCAGCTACGCCCTGTTCCCCCAGGTGGCCGAGAAGTTCCTCAACTGGCGTGACAACCCCCACAAGGAAGAGGAGGCCCCGGCTCCCGCCGCTGCCCCCGCTGCCGCCCCCAAGGCTGCCCCGGCCAACAACGGCCCCCGCACCCTGGTTGTGGAGGACATGACCAACGGCGTGTTCTAAACCGAATTTTTACAGGGAGAGTCCCGCGAGGGGCTCTCCTTTTTCGTTTCTCAAAGCTTTCCCGTTCAAGAAATGTTTGCTTGTGTTTCCCTTACGGCGGGAGTATAATCAAGTCAGAGAGCCAAGGCTAGTGTTGTATGGATGGGGGGAGAAGCCATGTGGTATGAGGAGTTTGTGAAAAGGATGCCCTTAGAGGCGGGCTATGTGCATATCCGTGAAATTTGTGATATGCTAAGAGAGGCATACGGCGCTGTAGAGCTGCCAGAGGAGCAGATCCCCAGCCTGAAATGGATGCACAGGTTTAACGCCCTTCATACTCCTGAAAACCAGGAGCATCTCCATCTGAAAGAGGGGCAGCTGCATATTCGGGCCCTCCAATTTCCCCAGGAGGCCGGATATAGCAGCCGCGAGGGAAATTGTGAAAACCACCTGGTGTATCTTGCCTTTGAAGAGCAGGTAGGATATATCTATTCAAACAGTAACGAGTTGTTTTTAGAAGTGGACATTGCCCGTGGCTGCAACCGCCAGGACATAGAGGGTAACACGGAACGGTACAATGTGTGGAAAAAGTCCTGTGTCCGGTATTGGCGGGATACCGGCCGCGAAGTGGGCGGCGTGCAACAGTGGAAGGAATTATATAAGGATTGAACGGAAAAAGGAGGTCCTTCTCATGTTAAAAAGTATTCGCAACAGTTTGGTGCTCACGTCCCTTTTGTATGTGGTTTTGGGGTTGTTGCTGCTGCTGTTTCCCGGGCTGTCTTTGGGGCTGGCCCGGCTGCTGGTGGGCGGTGTGACCCTGATTTACGGCGTGGTCCGCATCGTCTCCTATGTCAAAGGCGGCCAGCAGGACTCTTTCGAGCTTTTTATTGGTGTGTTGCTGGCGCTTTTGGGCCTGTTCCTTTTGGCTTTTATGCAGTTTTTCATGGCCCTGGTGCCCTTTGTGCTGGGGGTGTATATTCTGGTGGACAGCATTGGGGCCGTAAAACGCTCCCTGGATATGAGGGCCTTGGGCTACGGGCGTTGGTGGCTCTCCTGCCTGGTGGCGGGGGTGCTGGCAGTTTGCGGCCTGGTGATGGTCTTCGACCCCTTCTCCACATTGGAGGGGTTGGTGATGTTCATTGGATTGGGCTTCCTTTTTGATGGGGTTTACACTTTGGTAAATACCCTTCTCTTTGAGCGTTTGAGCCGTTGAATCAAGAAAGGCCCTTCCCTGCGGCGGGAAGGGCCTTTTACTGTTTGGGGATTATAAGCCGGCTTGCCGGGCCAATTCTTTCACATAGGCCAGGGAAGAACGGGCTTGCCAGAGCCCGCCCCGGGTGTCGCCCTCTAAGGAGAGCCGGCCTGTATAGCCGATGGACTGCAGGGCTTGGAAGAAGGGGAGATAGTCCTCCCCGTCCCAGGGCTGGGGCAGCAGGCGGTGGTTCCGGGCGCTGGCAATGTGGCAGTGGCCCAAATGGCCTTGGTAGCGGGAGATCACGGACAAGGGCTCCTGCTCCAGGTCAAAATGGAAAAGGTCCACCAGCAGCTGAACGCCGGGCCGTCCCACCGCCTGCACCAGCTGGAAGGCCTCTTGGCTGCTGGTGAGGATGTTGCACTCTCCCCGCTGCAGGGGCTCCAGGCAGCACACCATGCCCTGGGCCTCCACCGCCGGGGCGATGTGGTCCCGGCACAGCTCTACCAGCTGGGCAAAGGCCTCCTCTTGGGGGAAGCCTTCCGGGACCCTTCGGGCGCCGCCGCTGCCAAATACCAGGGTTTTTACCCCAAAAACAGCGGCTTTGGGCAGGTTTTCCTCCAAATACCGGTCCACGGTGGAAAACTCTGCCTGGGGCCCGGTTAGCTGGAAGTCCCCTGGGAACAGCAGGTTCATTACAGGGGTGTCCAGGCCGGCCCCAGCCAGCTGGTCTGCCCGGGATTTTACCTGTTCCAAGGTCTTGTCCCGCAGGGAGGAAAATCCCCCCTCTGCGTAGTCCGCCCCTGCGGCGGGAAGCTGCAGGGCCAGCTCCTCCCACAGGGAAACACAGCAGCCGATTTTCATTGCAAGTGCCTCCTTTAAATTTACGTTGAAGGCTGTCACCTTTTTGGGGTTGCGGGCGTCTAAAAATGGGGTGGGTTTACAGCCGGTAGGCCAGCAAAGCGTCCTTTTCCGCCCGCCCCACCCGCCGGGATTCCCGGACTTTCTGGATGGACTTGTTCTGCACCCAGGGGTCCAGCGTTTGTTGGGCCAGCAGCTCCTCCACCGCCTGGGGGAATTTCACATACCAAACGGACAGCGCCCAAGCCACCGCCATCTTGGCGTAATAGCCGGGGTGGCCCACCTGCTGGAGAAGGGCCAGACCTTCCTCTACATGCTCCTGGTCCACAAAGTGGGAGAGCTGCACCACACAGGCGGTCCGGGCGAAGTACTCCTGCCCGCTGGCGTACAGGGGGTGGAAAAACGCCCACATTCCCCGCCGGTCCTCCGGAGAGCGGGGCTTTAGGGAGTTGCAGAAGGTATCGCACACAGCCCAGTTGTCAATGCGGGGAAGAAAGTCCTCCACCCAGGGGCGCTTTCCTTCCCAGGGGAGGTTCAGCCCCCCGATTACCAGCCCGCGGAGCAGTGTCTCCTCATAGGAGCCGGGCTGGGTTTTCTCCAGAAAGCCCACTGGATCCCCCCGGAGGAGCTTTTTTGCCAGGCCTCGCAGGGCTGGAAGCCGGACGCCCCAGGCCATGCTCACGCCGGGGATCAGGCCCTCGTGGAAGGCCTTGTACTGGGGGTCCGCCAGGCTTTCCAGCTCCTGCAGCAGGGCCTGATACTCCTGGGAGGTGAAGGGCGCGCTCACGGCTGGGCCTCCACCAGCTGCCGGATGAGGGCCAGCAGGTTGGGGATGGACTGGGACTTGTCAAAGTGCTGGCAGTTCTCCCGCATCTCCTGCAGCTTTTTCTTTTCCTTAATCAGGGAGGAAATCTGGCCGGCAAAATCCCCGTCCTTCTGCAGGCGCACGCCCATGTCATGGATTTTCAAGAAGTTGGCGTTGTCCTCCTCCTGGCCGGGGATGGCGTCGAACACGGCCATGGGCAGGTTGCAGGCCAAAGCCTCGCTGACGGTCAGGCCGCCGGGCTTTGTCACCAGCAGGTCGCTGGCGTGCATGTACTTTTCCACCTCATCAGTGAAGTAGATCAGCCGGGTGGGAATGCGCTCCCCGCCGGCCAGCTCCCGCTCAAAGGCCTCGTACAGGCGCTGGTTGCGGCCGGTGATGACGATAATCTGCATTTTTACCTCGGTGTCGGCCAGCTCCCGGTAAAGCTTGATGATGTTGGAAACCCCAAAGCTGCCCGCCATGAACAGTACGGTGGGCAGCTCCGGGTCCAGCCGCAGGTCCCGCAGGAGCATATCCCGGTCCTCCCGATGGAAGAAAACACCGTGCACCGGAATGCCAAAGGGGTAGATTTTCTCACGCTTCACCCCAAAGCTTTCCAGCTCTGGCACCATATCCTCGCTGGCAACCACATAGGCGTCCACATAGGGGGCAATCCAGGCCCGGTGCACGCCGTAATCCGTCAGGATGCAGATGAGGGGAACGGTGACCGAGCCGTCTTCCTTCAAATCAGAGACCATCTCTGTGACGAAGGGATGGGTGGTCAGGATGACATCGGGCTGATAGCGGGCAATGGTGGGGTACAGCATGTTGCTGAAGGCGCCGCTGAGCTTGGGCACCAGCCCAGAGAACAGGTTTTCCCGGTTGGTCTGCTTATACAGCCGCCCAAACACGGCGGGAACCCGCTTTGCCATAAAGCGGTAGCTGTCGCAGACGGTCTTGTCGAGAAAGCGGTTGATGGCCTTTAAAAAGTCCACTGTGACAACCTCATAGCCGGTGTTGTCCCGGATGTACTGCTCCACTGCGGCAGAGGCCCGTAAATGCCCTCCGCCAGTGGCCGCGGTTAAAAGCATAATCTTCACAAAAACTCCTCTTTTCCCGGGCTTTTCCAAAGAAGCCGGCAGGCAGCCGCGGCTCTTTTTGGAAAAACCCCGCATGGTAGGAATATTGTAGCATGAACAGCGGAAAAAAGCCAGTTTTTTCGCAGCTGGAAAAAGCTTTCACGCTTTACATTTTCCTTGGGGAAAGGTATAATGAAAAGGATTTCTCAAAGATTTTTATAGAGAGAGGGGAAGGGTTTCCCCTCTGTGTGGATAGACGAGGCTTTTTGATGAAAGGATGGGTGAGATGGACTACAGAAAATTGTGGACGCGCTTTGCGGCGGCGGCCGCGGCGCTGCTTTTGCTGGGCGGGCTTTGCGCCTGTTCCAACCAGCCGGAGGAGAGCTCCTCCATGGTAGAACAGCAGGAGGATTTGAGCCTCTTCCCAGAGGGGGCCAGCATCGGTGGGAAAAGCATTGCCGGGAAAACTGTGGAAGAGGCCCTGGAGATTGCCCGCTCCGCCGTGCAGGAAGCTGTGGACGGGCTGGAGATCACCGTGAAATTCCGGGATGACACCATTGTCCTCTCTGGGGAGGATTTCGCCTCTCAAGACCTGTTGGAGCTGACCTTGCCCAAGCTGCTGGAGTCCCGCCAGGCGGAGGATTCCCCCCTGAACTATGTGGTGGACCTTTCAGAGGCGGGGGAGCAGAAGGTGCTCTCCGCCGCCCAGGATTGCGTGACCCAGGCCAAAAATGCCACCGTCACCGGCCGGGACGAGAATGGCTTTACCTTCTCGGATGAGCAGAAGGGCAGCCAGGTGGACCTGGTGAAGACGCTGGAAAGCGTGCGCCAGCTGCTCTCCCAAAAGCGGGGCGGGGATATTCAAGCCGCTTTTATTGAGACTGAGCCAACCCTGACGAAAGCCTATTTGCAGGAGCATTTTACCAGGCTTTCCAGCTACAGCACGGTTTCCACCAACACAGCCAACGGCAACAGCAACATGGCCCTGGCCCTTTCCAAAGTCAATGGCACCATTCTGGAGCCGGGCCAGGTTTTCTCCTATAACACCACACTGGGAGACAGCACCGATCCCAACAACGGGTGGCTGCCGGCGGGGGGCATCTCCGGAGGCGTGATTGTCCAAATGTATGGAGGCGGCATCTGCCAGGGTTCTTCCACGCTGTATATTGCCGCTTTGAAAGCCGGCATGGAAATTGTGGAGCGGTACAACCATTCCATGCCCTCCAGCTACTGCCCCATCGGGCTGGATGCCACGGTGGACTACGGCAACTTGGATTTCCGCTTCAGCAACCCCCTGGAAACCCCTGTTTACATCAGCGCTTGGATGGACGGCACCACCCTGTATGTGGAGTTCTTCGGCTGCTTCCCCGAGGAGTGGGACAGCGTGGCGGTCACCTCTGAGCAGACCGGCACATGGGGGCCGCTGGATACCGTCACCTTCCGGGAGGACAGCAGCTTGGCCTCTGGCCAGTATGTGCGCCGGTCCTCGGGCAACACAGGCTACACCGCCCGGGCTTACCGCAGCTATTACAAGGGGGAGACCCTGGTGAAGAGCGAGGAGCTTTCCCCCTCGGAGTATCCCGCCACGGGCAAGGTTTACGCCGTAGGCCCCGGCACGGATACGGATAAGGTGGATACCTCGAAGGAATCTGGCAGCACCGCAGAGGCCAGCGCCACGCCTACGCCCAGCCCCACCGCGGCGCCCTCTACCCCCACGCCGGCCACCCCTGCGCCGGATACTCCCGCCCCGGAGCCGGCCACTCCTACGCCGGTACCTGTTACGCCTACTCCGGTGCCGGCCACTCCCACGCCGGCACCCTCCACGCCCTCTCCGGAGGTTCCTGCCACGGAGCCTCCCGCCCTGGAGGGGACCGTGTAACCGTGTGCCTAAGGTCCCCAGCGCCTGTACCGGGCGCTGGGGATTTGCCGGTCCCGCCCCAGGGGTGGGACACCTTCTGCCCCGAAAGGGATTTGGATGAGCTAGAAAGGATGATCGCTTGTGAAAGATGGATTTTTCCGTGTTGCCGCCGCCACCCCTGCTGTCTCTGTAGCGGACGTGGAAGAGAACCTGGAACGGATTGAGGAGCTGGTCCAGCAGGCAGCGGCAGACGGCTGCGGGGCCGTGTGTTTTCCTGAGCTGGCCCTGACCGCCTATACCTGCGGGGACCTGTTCCGGGATGAGGCCCTGCTCTCCGCGGCAGAGAGGGGCCTTGCCCGCCTGATGGAGGAGACACAGAACCTGGATATCCTCTGCGCGGTGGGCCTGCCCGTGCCCTGGGAGGGAGCCCTGTACAACTGCGCGGCCGTATTCCACAAGGGGAAGCTGCTGGGCTTGCCCGCCAAAAGCTGCATTCCCAACTACTCCGAGTTTTACGAGGCCCGGCACTTCACCCCTGCCCCAAAGGCGGTGCAAGTGGATTTTGCCGGGCAGCGGGTTTGGCTGGGAAAGGGCCTGCTGTTTTGCTGCGAGAATGTGCCCGGCCTGAAGGTGGGGGTGGAGATCTGTGAGGACCTATGGAGCCCCCTTCCCCCCAGCGTGAGCCTGGCTTGCAACGGGGCTACGCTGGTGCTGAACCCCTCCTGCTCGGATGAGACCATCGGCAAGGCGGAGTACCGCCGGGAGCTGGTGCGCCAGCACTCTGGGCGGCTGCTGTGCGCCTATGTGTATACGGACAGCGGCCTGGGCGAGTCCACTACGGACATGGTCTTTGCCGGGCACGATCTGATCGCGGAGAACGGCTCCCTGCTGGAGGAGAGCGAGCTTTTCACCACAGGGCTCATCTCCGCCGAGGTGGACCTGGAGCGCCTCTCCCAGGAGCGCCGCCGGATGAACACCTGGCAGCCCGCCTTTGACCAGGACGTGGTGCGCGTCCCCTTCCGCTATGAGGAGGGGACCTTGGCGGCCTTTGTTCCCCAGCGGGACTTTGCCCGCACCCCCTTTGTCCCCCAGGACGCGGTGGGCCTTTCCGACCGGTGCCAGCGGATCTTGACCATGCAGAGCGTGGGCCTGGCCACCCGGCTGGAGCATATCCACTGCAAGACGGCGGTGGTGGGCCTTTCCGGCGGGCTGGATTCCACCCTGGCCCTGCTGGTGACGGCCCGGGCCTTCGACCGGCTGGGCCTGGACCGCAGGGGCATCCACGCCGTGTCCATGCCCTGCTTTGGCACCACCAGCCGCACCAAGTCCAACGCCCAGCGCATCGCGGAGGAGCTGGGGGTGGACTTCCGGGAGGTGTCCATCGAGCGGGCGGTGCGCCAGCACTTTTTGGATATCGGCCAGGAGGAGACCTCTCTGGACGTGACCTACGAGAACTCCCAGGCCCGGGAGCGCACCCAGGTGCTGATGGACATTGCCAACCGGCTGGGGGGCATTGTCATCGGCACCGGGGACTTGTCGGAGCTGGCTTTGGGCTGGGCCACCTACAACGGGGACCACATGTCCATGTATGGGGTCAACGCCTCCATTCCCAAGACCCTGGTGCGCCACCTGGTGCGCTATGTGGCCGACCACAGCGAGCCCCGGCTTCAGGCGGCTTTGCTGGACGTGCTGGACACCCCCGTTTCCCCGGAGCTGCTTCCCCCCAAGGATGGGGAGATCGCCCAAAAGACGGAGGAGCTGGTGGGGCCCTACGAGCTCCACGATTTCTTCCTGTACTACATGCTGCGGTTCGGCTTTGGGCCGGGGAAGATCTACCGCATGGCCTGCCGCGCCTTTGCCGGAGAGTACGACGGCGCCACGGTAAAGCGGTGGCTCACCGCCTTTTACCGGCGCTTCTTCACCCAGCAGTTCAAGCGCAGCTGCCTGCCGGACGGCCCCAAGGTGGGCTCGGTAACCCTCTCTCCCAGGGGGGATTGGCGCATGCCCTCCGACGCCAGCTGGCGGGTTTGGGAGCGGGAACTGCAAGATCTGTAAAAAAGCCTTGGGAGGCGTCCAAAACGCCCTTCCCAGCATTTGATAAATGAGGTGTTAACTATGGAACCCAAACGCGTACTGGTCACCCTCCCGGTGGAGGAATCCCATGTGGACCGCTTGAAACAGTCCGCCCCCGGCTGGGAATTCCGTTTCCGGGGCTCGGACCGGCTCTTTTCCGGCACCGACCTGGAGCGCCCCCCTGTCACCCGGGAGGACGTAGCCTGGGCCCAGGTCATTCTGGGCAATGTGCCTGCCCAGATGCTCTCTGGCTCTTCAGAGCTTTTGTGGCTGCAAACCAACTCTGCCGGTGTGGAGCCCTACCTCCAGCCCGGCGTGCTGGGGGAAACTACCCTGCTTACCAACGCCACCGGCGCCTATGGCCTGGCCATTGCCGAACACCTGCTGGGCATGCTGCTAGAGATCTTTAAAAAGCTGGAGCTCTACCGCGATGCCCAAAAGCAGGGCGCTTGGCAGTCCCTGGGGCAGGTGCGGGCCGTGTACGGCGCCACCGTGCTGGTGCTGGGCATGGGCGATATTGGCGGCGAGTTCGGCAAGCGCTGCAAGGCCCTGGGTGCCAAAGTCATCGGCGTGCGGCGCAGCCCCCGGGCGTGCCCGGACTATGCCGATGAGGTCCACACGCTGGAGAATTTGGACAGCCTGCTGCCCCGGGCCGACGTGGTGGCCGTTACCCTGCCGGGCACCCAGGCCACCTCTGGGCTTTTAAGCCGGGAGCGCATTGCCCGGATGAAGGAGGGGGCTGTGCTGCTGAACGTGGGCCGGGGCACCATTGTAGATACGGAGGCCCTGTGCGACGCTTTGGAGAGCGGCCGCCTGGGCGGGGCTGGGGTGGATGTCACCGACCCGGAGCCCCTGCCCCCGGAGCACCGGCTTTGGCGCCTTCCTACGGCGGTGGTCACCCCCCATGTCTCCGGGTTCTACCACCTCAAGGAAACCCACGAGCGCATTGTGGATATCATGGTGGAGAACTTGAAGCGCTTTCAGGCAGGAGAGCCGCTGAAAAACCAGGTGGACTTTTCCACCGGCTACCGGAAACTGACCTGAAAAGAGGACAGCTTTATGGAAGCGCAGATGGAACATTATCTGGACAACAGCGCCACCACCCAGGTGCTGCGTCCCGTGGCGGAAAAGGCCCTGGAGCTGATGGTGCAGGAGTACGGCAACCCCTCCTCCCTGCACACCAAGGGCTTTCAGGCGCGAAAGCAGCTGGAGGAAGCCCGCGTCCTGGTGGCCCGGCGGCTGGGGGCCCAGCCCGAGGAGGTCGTCTTTACCAGCGGCGGCACAGAATCCAACAATTTGGCCATTTTCGGCGCGGTCCAGGCCCGCAGGCGCTTGGGGAATAAGATCGTCACCACCGCGGCGGAGCACGACTCTGTGCTGAACCCCTGCCGGGAGCTGGAGAAACAGGGTTTTGAAGTGGTGTACTGTAAACCGGACCCTTCTGGAAAGCTGCCGGAAGAGGCGCTGGCAGAGGCCATCGACGGGAAAACCATCCTGGTCAGCGTGATGCTGGTGAACAATGAGACCGGGGCCATCTTCCCGGTGGAAGCTGCCGCCCGGGCCATCCGCCGGAAAAAAGCCCCCGCTCTGCTCCATGTGGACGCAGTCCAGGGCTTTGGAAAGCTGCCCTTCACTGTGAAGCGTCTGGGCGCCGACCTCTTGACCCTTTCGGGGCACAAGCTCCACGCGCCCAAGGGTGTGGGGGCACTGTACATCAAACGGGACATACGCATCCTGCCCAGGACGCTGGGCGGCGGCCAGGAGAGGGGCCTGCGCTCCGGCACGGAGAGCGTGCCGCTGGCCTGCGCGTTGGGCGAGGCTGTGCGCCTGCTGCCGGACCCCCAGGAGGCCCTGGAGCATGTGGGTGCCCTGAACTGCCTGCTGCGGGAGCGGCTTTCCCAGCTGCCGGGGGTGGCGTTCCACTCCCCGGAGGACGCCCTGCCCTATGTTTTGAATTTCTCCGCAGGGACTGTGCGGGGGGAGACCATGCTGCATTTTTTGGCCCAGCGGGGCGTGTATGTGAGCTCTGGGTCCGCCTGTGGAAGGGCTAAGCCCAGCCATGTGTTGGAGGCCATGGGCCTGCCGGGAGCGCAGGTGCAGAGCGCCCTGCGGGCGAGCTTTTCCCGCTTTAGTACAGAGGGGGATGTGGAGGCCCTGGCAGAGGGGGTCAAGCAGGGCCTGGAGACCTTGGCCCGGGGCGCGTAACGCGCCTTGGAAGGGCTTTATCCTTGCGGGTCCGTCCGGCCTTTGCCCTCGCTCCGCCTTGCGGCCTATCTTTTTTGTTTTTGGAGTGTGTTATGCCACAAGAAGTCATTTTATTGAAATTGGGTGAGATCGCCTTAAAGGGCCTGAACCGCAAAGCCTTTGAGGACGTTCTCTTGAAAAACATCCGCCGCCGCTTGCAGGATGCCGGAGAGTTTTCCGTATCCTCCCGGCAGTCCACCATCTATGTGGAGCCCAAGGATTCCGCCGCCGACCTGGACCTGGCGGAAGAGCGCGTTTCCAAGGTGTTCGGCGTGGTGGGCTATGCCCGGGCGGGTGTGTGCGAAAAAGATCTCGCTGCCATCTGCCAGCGGGCGGGGGAGTACTTGTCCGAAGAGCTGGAAACCGCTTCTACCTTTAAGGTGGAGTGTAAGCGCAGCGACAAGCAGTTTCCCTACAAATCGCCAGAGGTCTCCGCTGAGGTGGGCCACCACCTGCTGGAGCAGTTTCCCCACTTGCGGGTAGACGTGCATCATCCCGATGTGATCGTCCGCGTGGAGGTGCGGGAGCGTTACGCGTTTGTCCACGGGGACACCCGGCCCGGCGCTGGGGGAATCCCCGTGGGCACCGGCGGCAAGGCGGCTGTGCTCATCAGCGGTGGGCTGGATAGCCCTGTGGCCGCCTGGATGATGGCCAAGCGGGGGGTAGAGCTTACGGCGGTTCACTTTGCCAGCCCCCCCTACACCAGCGAGCTGGCGCGGGAAAAAGTGCGGCGGCTGCTGCGGAAGGTGGCGGAATACGCCGGGCGCATCCGGTTTGTCACGGTAAACCTGACCCGCCTGCAGGAGGAGATTCGGGATAAATGCCCTCAGGAGCTTTCCACGGTCATCCTGCGGCGGTATATGCTGCGGGGCGCCCAGCGGGTGGCCCAAGAGGAGGGGTGCTCGGCACTTGTCACAGGCGAAAGCCTGGGCCAGGTGGCCAGCCAGACCATCCAGGCCATTGCCTGCACCGACGCCGTGGCTACCATGCCAGTGTTCCGGCCCCTTATTGGGGCGGACAAGTCCGAGATCGTGAAGGTGGCCTATCAAATTGGAACCTACGATATCTCCATCGAGCCCTACGAGGACTGCTGCACCATCTTTACGCCTAAGCATCCCCGCACCAAGCCCATCCTGCACTTTGTGGAGGATGGGGAGAGGGCCATTGAGGGAGAGGCCCTTCTGGAAGAGGCCCTGGCCCAGATGGAGACCGAATGGGTCTATCCCCGCTGAGAAGGCTGTTTTTGAGAGAGGAGGGTGACCCCTTGCGAAAGGAATTGAACCGCCAGGTGGTCCGCTGGCTCAAGGAGCGGGCGGCCGGGCCCTTTGCCGGGGACCTCTCCCTGGTGGCCGCCTACGGCTCCCACTTCAACGGCACGGAGACCGAGTACTCCGATGTGGACTGCTACTTCATCCCCAAGACGGACCGGGGCTGGGAGTTCGCCGCGGACTTTCTCCTGGCGGGGGTAGGCTATGACGTCTTCCCCCTTTCCTGGGAGCGGGCCCGGGGCATCGCCCAGCTGAAAGAGCCCCTTGTCCCCCTGGTGGGGGATGCGGTGGTGCTCTACGCCGGTTCTCCGGAGGATGCGAGCCGTTTCCAAGCCCTTCAGGAGGAGCTGGCCCGCTGTTTGAAGGACAGGGCCTACTGCTGTGCCATGAGCTGGGAACGGTTCCAAGAGGCGGCCCGCCACCTTGCCCAGTTGCGGGCCCAGGAGGCGTTGGTTCCCAGCCGGGTTCAGGCCGGGCAGCTGCTGATGGCTGCGGCGGAGGCGGTGGCCCTTCAGAACGGGACCTACTTCCACTACGGCCTGAAGCGCCAGTTCCAAGACCTGCAAGCCATGGAGCAAAAGCCCGCCGGATTTTTAGAGGGATACACGGCGGTCGTCCAGGCGGAGACGGTGGAGGAGCTGAGGGCCGCCTGCCAGTGCCTGATGGCCTCTCTGGGAGAGGCGCTGGGGTGGCAGTGGGACATCCCCGCTGTTGAGCCCCCCGCTGTGCCCCAACCGAAAAAGGAGAAGGTGGGGGAGCTGGCCCCCTGGTATGAGGAGATCAGCGCCACCTTCCAGAAGCTCCGCTCCTGCCGGGAGCGCAACGACCCTGTCCTGGCCTTTCTTTCCGCAGTCTGCCTCCAGAGGGAGCTGGATGGGGCTGGGGAGGAGTATTCCATCCCCCGGTATCCCCTGTTGGACGCCTACCATTTTTCCGACTTGACGCCCCTGGTACAGGCGGCGGACCGGGTGGAACAGGACTTGGTGGAGCGGATCGAACAGGGGGGCGGCAGGATCAAGCGCTTTGGCTCTGTGGAGGAGCTGGCGCTGTTTTATCCGTGACAAAGGGAATTCCGGGCCCGGCCCGTTTCCATAATTTTTCTTGCAAAGGAGAATGCAGTTTGAAGAAGTGTTGTGCTCTTGTGTGCTGACCGGGAGGTCAGCGGCGCAAATATCCACGACCGCGCCTCCCAAAGGATGATTTTTACCCTATCATCTTTTCAGGAGGTCTATCAACGTGAACCGAGAGAACAAACGAAAGAAGTACGAAAAAGGCTATTACAAGAACCATCCCTGCCAGGAGAGCTTCACCTGCAAGGTGTGCGGCCGCCTGGTGACCCCCGGCGGCGCTGGAAGCGATCACCGCAACCACTGCCCCAACTGCCTTTCCAGCCTGCATGTGGACATCGAGCCCGGGGACCGGGCGTCTGACTGCGGCGGCATTATGGAGCCCGTGGCCGTGTGGGTGCGCAAAGGGGGAGAGTGGGCCATCATCCACCGGTGCCGCCGGTGCGGGGCCCTTTCCTCCAACCGTGCGGCGGCGGATGACAACCCCATGAAGCTGATGAGCATTGCCATGAAGCCCCTGGGCAGCCCGCCCTTTCCCCTGGAGTACCTTCAGGAGATGACCGACCGCATGGGCGGCCAGGGCGACCTTTCCGTCTGGGAAACCCAAGCAGGAAGGGGGGATGGATGACATAAGAAAAAGGGGGAGCTCGCGGGGGCTCCCCTGTTTTTGGGACTTTCGGCCGCAAGGGGCGGAGAAGCCCCTTGGGAGCATATACCAGCTTGTAAAGGAGGAAACATAGATGAACGCTGAAATTATCTCTGTGGGCACCGAGCTGCTGCTAGGCCAGGTGGTCAATTTGGACACCGCCATTGTGGCCCAGGAGCTTTCCGCCCTGGGCATCGACCTGCTGTATTCCGCCGTGGTGGGCGACAACGTGGAGCGCCTGCGCCACGCGGTGAACACCGCCCTTTCCCGCAGCGGCCTGCTCATTATGACAGGGGGCCTGGGGCCCACCACCGACGACCTGACTAAGGAGACCACCGCCGCCTGCGCCGGGAAAAAATTGGCGCTCCACCAGCCCAGCCTGGAACGCATTCAGAATTACTTCAATGAAAAGCACGTCAGTGAGAACCAGGAGAAACAGGCCTGGCTGCCTGAGGGCTGCCATGTGTTCCAAAACGACAACGGCACGGCCCCCGGCTGTGCCTTCCAGGCCCAGAGCGGGTGCCTGGTCATCATGCTGCCCGGCCCTCCCAGCGAGCTGACCCCCATGCTCCGCAACTATGTGGTGCCCTACCTGAAGCAGGGGCAGGAGTACGTCATCGTCTCCCACAACGTGCACATCTTTGGCCGGGGAGAGGCCCCCGTGGCCCAGATGTTGGATGACCTGATGGACGGCCAGAACCCCACCCTGGCCCCCTACGCCAAGGAGGGCGAGTGCTACATGCGGGTCACCGCCAAGGCCCACACCGCAGAGGAGGCCGACACATTGTGCCAGCCCCTCATTGAGGAAATCAAGTGCCGGGTGGGGGATTTCGTCTACAGTGTGGATACCGAATCCCTGGAGGAGCTGGTGGTCTCTGAGCTGAAAGCCCAGGGCAAGACTCTGGCCACCGCCGAGAGCTGCACCGGCGGCCTGCTGTCCAAGCGGCTGACGGATGTGTCCGGCGCCTCGGAGGTGTTCCACATGGGCTGTGTCACCTACGCCAACCAGGCCAAGGAGGACCTGCTCTCTGTCTCCCACGGGACCTTGGCCCAGTACGGCGCTGTCAGCGAGCAGACGGCCCGGGAGATGGCCGAGGGCATCGTGCGCCGCTCTGGCAGCAGCCTGGGCGTGGGCATCACGGGCATTGCGGGCCCCGAGGGCGGCACCGCCGAAAAGCCTGTGGGGCTGATCTATATTGCCCTGTCCGATGGGGAGCGCACCTGGGTGACCAAACGCAGCCCCATCGGCCGCACCAAAAGCCGGGAGTGGCACCGCCACTGCGCCGCCAGCCAGGCTTTGGATATGGTCCGGCGCTATCTGGAGGGCCTGCCCGTGGAGGCGGACTACTGAAAGGCCGCCCAGTCCGGCCGGATCGCAGAAATGGAAAAGGACATCCAAGCCAATGCCTTGGGTGTCCTTTTTTGTGTGTTTCTTTAGCGGCTGCCAGAGAAGAGAGACCCCGGCAGGGAGATGTCCTCCCGGGGCAGCTTTTCCCAGGCGAAGAGGGGAAGCAGCTCCTCCGGCCAGGCGGGGGCGGGCTCTGGCAGCAGGCCCCCCAGATAGGCCAGGCCCCCCACCACGTCCCGGGGGGAGTAGCCCCGGGAAAGGATGCCAGAGAGGCTCTGGTCCCCGTCCCGCTTGGAGAGCCGCCGGCCGTCGCCGGCCAGCAGCAGGGGCGTGTGGCCAAACTCCGGCACGGGATAGCCCAGCAGCCGGTACAGCAAGATCTGCCGGGGGGTGGAGGAGAGCAGATCCCTGCCCCGCACCACCTGGGTGACGCCCATGGCGCCGTCGTCAGCCACCACCGCCAGCTGATAGGCGTACACGCCGTCGCTGCGCCGCAGGATGAAGTCCCCGCAGCCAGTGGGCAGGTGCTGGGCCTGGGGGCCGTAATGGAGGTCCGTGAAGGCGATGGTTTCCTCCGGCACCCGCAGCCGCAGCGCCGGGGAGCGGGTGCGGCTTTTCTCCGCCACCTGCTCTGGGGTCAGGTCCCGGCAGGCCCCATTGTACAGCAGTTCCCCGTCCGAAGCGTGGGGCGCGCTGGCCGCGTGGAGCTGGGCCCGGCTGCAGAAGCAGGGGTACACCCGGCCCTGTGCCTCCAGCTTTTCCAGCTGGACGCGGTAAAAGTCAAAGCGCTGGCTCTGGTCGTAAGGGGAGTGGGGGCCGCCCTTGTCCCCGCCCTGGTCCCAGAAAAGCCCTAAAGCGTCCAGGTCCCGCTGGGCTTGCAGGGCATACTCCTTCCGGGAGCGCTCCACATCCAGGTCCTCGTTGCGCAGGATTATCTCCCCTCCTCGGGATTTGGCCGCCAGCCAAGCAATGAGGGAACAGAACAGATTGCCCAGGTGCAGATAGCCGCTGGGCGTAGGGGCAAAGCGCCCCACGGGCCGTGCCATAAGAGAGCCTCCCTTCCCGCATAAAGCTAGTACGATTATAACGTCCTGGCAGCGGAGATGCAACCCAGGGCGGGAAAATCCTTACAGTTTTCTAACAGAGGGCCCGGCAGCCGCTTTTTTTGATTGAACTCCCAAGGGTTCTGGATTATAATAAACAAATACGCGGCAGACCGCCGCGAACCTTTTGAGGCAGAAAGGGGACCTTTTATGAAAGAAAAGAATACAGGCGTGTTGCGCTTGGTGCTGCGGGTGCTGCAGGGAATGCTCATTGGCGTGGGCGCCGTGCTGCCGGGAATCTCCGGCGGGGTGCTCTGCGTGGTGTTCGGCATTTACAAGCCCGTAATGGAGCTGCTTTCCAGCCCCGTTAAAAAATTTAAAACCCATGTGCCCCGGCTGCTGCCGGTCATTGTGGGGGCGGCGCTGGGCTTTTTGGGGGTGGCCAAGGTGCTGGCCTTCTTCCTGGAGAAATACCCCGACCAAAGCGTGTGCCTGTTTGTGGGGCTGATTGGCGGCATGCTGCCCTCCCTCTTCCGGGAGGCCGGGGAGCAGGGCCGCACCCGGGGCAGCTGGGTGAGCCTGGTGGCGGCCTTTGCGGTGGTGCTGGCGCTGCTGCTCTCCTTAAACGTGCTTTCGGTGAGCATTGCCCCCAGCTTTGGGTGGTACCTGTTCTGCGGGTTCTGCATGGCGCTTTCCATCATCGCCCCTGGGATGAGCTTCTCCACCCTGCTGATGCCCCTGGGCTTGTACACCCCCCTGGTGGACGGCATCGGCAACCTGGACCTGGGGGTTCTAGCCCCGGCGGGCATCGGGGCTTTGGTCACCATTGTGTGCCTGGCCAAGGCTATCAACGCGCTGTTCACCCATTTCTACAGTTATGCTTTCCACGCCATTGTGGGCATCGTCATCGCGGCGACCCTCGTCATCATCCCCTTTGGGAGCTTTGCCCAGGGGGTGGGTCCGGCGGTGGCCAACATAGTCTGCCTGGCAGTGGGTGTGGCGGCTGCCCTGGCGCTGGATACGTTCAACCAGAGCGTACCCAAAGAGGCTTAACCGGTCGTTCTTGAAGGGGTCCCCCGGCAAAGCCGGAGGGCCCCTTCTTTGCCGCCATCTAGCCCTTGACTTCTGCCCGGCTTCCTATTACAATGCAGGAAGAGAAAGCCCTTAATATATTTTAAGAACTGTTTAATTAGTTTAAGGGCGAAGGCCCTGTCAGTTTAAGAACTGCCTGCTAGAATAATCCTTGTCAAAGGGAAACGGAATTCCCAACGGCAAATTTCAAAGCAAGGATGTGTTCTTTATGACAGGACGTAAGTTCAAAAACAATCGGATACGGATCGGCGCGCTCCTTATGGCGGTATTGCTCTCCTTTTCCATGCTGGCTGGCTGTGGCGGCAGCAAAAAGGCGGGCAGCGGCACAGGAAAGCCCTCTCAAAGCCAGAGCCAGAGTGCCTCCTCTAAGAGCAAGAAGGATTCCAGCAAAAAGAGCTCCAGCAAGAAGAACTCCAGCAAAAAGAGTTCCAGCAAGAAGGACTCCAATAAGAAGGGGTCCAGCAAGGCGGATGCCGGCCAAAGCAGCAGCTCCAGCAAACTGGAGTCCAATCAGAGCGGCGCCTCCAGCCAGAGCGGCAGCTCTGCCAAAGAGGATTCCGGCAAGCGGGGCTCCAAGAAGAGCGGCTCCAGCAAGAACGAGTCCAGCAAGAGCAGCGCTTCCAGCCAGCAAAGCCAGTCTTCCTCCAGCAAAAAAGGGAGCTGATTGCTTTTCTTCCGCCTGAGAGGCTCCTGTTTCCCCTTTAGCGCCTTTCGCTTTCCCGGCGAAGGGCGCTCCTCTTTCCCCGAAGCGTATCCCCGTTTGAGAAAGGAGCAGCCATGAAGAAGCAGCAGACGATCCTCATTGTGGAGGATGAGGCAGAGATCCGGGAGGGTATCCGGATTCTCCTCTCTGGCGAAAGCTACACCATCTTAGAGGCGGAAAACGGAGAGCAGGCCCTGCGCAAGATGAACCCCCAGGTGGATCTGGTCATTTTAGATGTGATGATGCCGGGGATCTCCGGCCTGCGGGTGTGCGAAGAGATTCGAAAGACCAGCACCGTCCCCATCCTGTTTTTGACCGCCAAAGCGCAGGAGTCGGACAAGCTCATCGGCCTGACCGCCGGCGGGGACGATTACCTGGTAAAGCCCTTTTCCTACGCAGAGCTCATCGCCCGGGTGAAGGCCCTGCTACGGCGCTACTGCGTGTACCAGGGCAAAGGGCAGCCCGGCGCCACCTATGAAAACGACACCCTCTCGGTCTGCGGGGTCACCATCGCCCTGGACCACAACCAGGTGTGGGTAAAGGGCGAGGAGCGGGATTTGACCGAGATCGAGTACCAGATCTTGCGGCTGCTGATGCAGAAGCCCCAGTGGACCTTTTCCGCCCAGGCAATTTACGAGAGCATTTGGAACGAGCCCTACTTTCCCATTTCCAACGGCACGGTAATGGTGCATATCCGAAAGCTGCGCACGAAAATTGAGGAAAACCCCCAGAACCCCGTTTACATCCGCACGGTGTGGGGAAAGGGCTACCGGTTTGGATGGGAGAGCAGTTATGGGCCAAAATAAGAAGCGCCGCAGTATTCTGGCAGAGTTTTCCATTTTGCTGGTGGCGCTGGGGGTTCTGTGCGGCAGCCTGTTTTTCGCCCTGAACAAAGGTGTGGGCGCCGCCTTGGAAAACTACCTGCTCTCTTCCGATGTACTGGAGCAGGCCACGCAGCAGCGGGTCAGCAATCTGCAGGAATATGTGACGGAAAACCAGGTTTCCACCAGCGATGCCCAGGCGCTCACCCAATGGATCAGGGGCAAGCCCCTGACCCTGATGGAGGTCTACCGGGACAGTGTGCTGGTCTATTCCTCCTCACCCTCTTATAGTGTGGAGTCCGCAGGAGACACCTGGACAGCCACAGAATTAGAGGAGGCGCCCTATTATGACTGGATCTCCTATTACACGGTAGAGTTCGCGGATGGGGAGGCGCAGGTTGTCCTTTACAGCAACGAGCTTTTCCAATATTCCACCTACGCCACTATTGTAGAGATTATTTTTTGCGCGGCGCTGTTCCTGACCGGTTTTTTGGTGGCCTTTCAAAGGACAGCCCGGTATATCCGGCAGCTCAGCCAAGAGATTCAGGCCATGGAGTCCGGAGACCTGGATCGCGCCATCACTGTGCGGGGCGGCAACGATTTGACCGCCCTGGCAGAGAGCCTGGACGCCATGCGGCTGGCCTTCCGGGCCCAGCAGGAGCGGGAGGCCCAAACCTATGCCGCCAACCAGGCGCTGATTTCTGAGATGTCCCATGACCTGCGCACCCCCCTGACCACGCTGCTTCTCTATACAGAGATCCTGCGGTACGGAAAATACCAGGGGGAGGAACAGCTGCACGCCTATCTGGACAGGGTGGATGAAAAGGCCCAGCAGATCAAGCAGCTGGCAGAGAATATCCTGGAGTACTCCCTGGCGGCCCAAAACCGCCCGGTGGAGCTGCAAGAGCCCCTTCCCGCCCAGGAGGTGCTGGGCGAAGCCCTTCACGAGGCCCTCACCTACCTTTCCCAATGCGGCTACACCTACGAGCTGGCCCTGGACTTTGGAGAGGCGCAGATTGCGGTGCACATCCCCTATATCCGCAGGCTGGTGGACAATATCTCCTCCAATATTTTGAAGTACGCGGACAGAAGATTCCCCGTTCAGGTCCAAGCGGGGACGGAGGGCCCCTGGTTCTTCCTGCGCTTTCGGAACCGGAAAGGCCGCGGGGAGCTTGCCGGGCAGGGCACCGGTGTGGGGCTTTCCAGCCTCCGCTCCATGATGGAGCGGATGGGCGGCTCCATCCAGGTGGAGCAGACGGGAACGGCCTTTCAAATCACCTTGGAATTCCCCCTGTCCCACGAGAAAAAGGAGAATGCATAAATTCCGCAAGGGCGGATGAAGGCCCTTTGGAAGAATGAGCCCCGCGCCTCTCTTGTGAGGCGCGGGGCTCTGTACAGGGATGGGAAAAGTTCTCCCCCTCCCTCCTCCCCCCCAGGGGGAACCCCTCCCGATGCCGGGGCGTGCTGCGCCAATGGCGCGGGCGGGATTCCTCCCTTCCCTTTTGGCGCAGGGAGGAGTATACTAAAGGAAAAAAGAAAGGATGAGATAGATGAAGGTCTTGATGGTCAACGGCAGCCCCCGGCGGGATGGCAACACCAGCCTGGCCCTGGCAGAGATGGAGAAGGTGTTCCAGCAGGAGGGGATCCAGGTGGAAAAGGTTTCCCTGGGGACGCAGGATATCCGCGGGTGCATCGCCTGCAACTCCTGCGGCAAAACGGGAAAGTGCGCCTTTGATGACCTGGTCAATGAGACAGCCCCCAAGCTGCAGCAAGCGGATGGCCTGGTAGTGGCAAGCCCGGTCTATTACGCCTCTGCCAACGGCACGCTGGTCTCCTTTTTGGACCGCCTGTTTTACAGCACGCCTTTTGACAAGAGCATGAAGGTGGGGGCCAGTGTGGTGGTGGCCCGCCGGGGCGGCCTTTCCGCCACCTTTGATGAGCTGAACAAATATTTTACGATCAGCGGCATGCCGGTGGCCTCCAGCCAATACTGGAATTCCGTCCACGGCCGGGAGCGGGGCGAGGCCCAGCAGGATGAGGAGGGGCTGCAGACCATGCGCACCTTAGCCCGGAACATGGCCTTTTTGATAAAGAGCATTGCCCTGGGCAAGGAGGCCTATGGCCTGCCCCAGCGAGAGCCCGCTCAGTTTACCAATTTCATCCGGTGAGCACGCCTTTTTAAAATCCCCTGCCCTTGGGTGGGGGATTTTGCGCAGGGCCTGGCCTCTCCCATTGGCGTTCCAGCCTGCGGAAGAATCGCCGGGACAGCATGCCTGCGGCCCATACCGCCAGCCCTGTGGGCAGCAGCACACACCAGGGGGCCTGGGAGAAGGTGTCGAACAGGACGCCGTACAGCAGCTGGCCCAGGGGTTGGGCGCACAGGGACAGGGTGAACACAAAGGACATGACCTTTCCCATCAGCCGCTCCGGCGTCCGGGCCTGGATGGCGGAGATGGCACAGGTGGAGAAGACGCTGCACCCCGCCTGGCAAATGCAGAAAAATACCAGCAGCACCCCATACCGCCCCAGGGCGCCCAAGGGCAGCAGGAAGGCCAGCCCGCAGGGGAGCAGGCACAGGCCAAACCCGGAAAACACCCCGGCCAGCCGTCCCAGGCGGAGGCGCTCCCCCAGAAGTCCCACGCAAACGCCGCCCAAAACGGCCGCCACCCCCAAGGCGCTTTCGGCGATGCCGTAGAGCGCCGCCGAAAGGCCCAGCACCGTCCGCACCAGATAGGGAAACCCCACCACCATGGCGCCGGAGACGAACAAGCTCACCAAAGCGGCCAGCAGGAGCAGCTTGCAGATGCCTGGCTCCTGGCGGATGAGAAACTCCATGCTTTCCGAGAGGTCTTTCCGCAGCGCCGCACCCACCCCGGCCTGCCGGCTGGGACGTCTATAGTCCAGCTGAAGAAAGCACTCCAGCAGGGCGGTGAGGAAAAAGCAGGCCACTGCCCCCAGAAAGATGGGCTGGATTCCCAGGGCCGTGTACAGCACACTGCCTAAAAACGGGGTGACCAGAGAGGCGGCCGCTTGAATTTGGCTTACAGCCGCGTTGCCTTGGAGCAGCCGTTCCCCAGAGAGCATCTGGGGCACACAGGCCTGCACCGTGGGGGATTCGAAGGCCCCCAAAATGGAGAGGGCCACCAACAGCGCCCCCACCACCAGCATCCTGTCTCCCAGGGAGAGCAGCAGGCAAGCCAGCAGCACCGCCAGCCCGGAGAGGCTGTCCAGGGCCACCATGATGGACTTCCGGTTGGCCAGGTCCGCCAGGATGCCCCCCAAAGGGGAGAGAAGGATGGTGGGCACCATGGCCAGCGCCAGGATCGTGGCGAAAACCGTGGCGGAGCCGGTCTCCTCCAGGACGAACATGGAGAGGGCAAATTTCAGAGTGTTGTTCCCCAGCAGGGAACTGGCCTGTCCCACGAGCAATAGGGTGAAATTCCGGGTGAAGAGTTTTTCTTTCATGGCTTCCTCCTAAAAAGCAGGGGAGAGACGAGCTCCCACAGGATGGCTGCGGTTCCGGCCAGGGCGCACCACAGGGCCCACGCCCGGCGGCCTGCGTGCAGCAGGTGGCAGGCGCCCCCCAGCAGGCCGGCGCCTGCCGCCAGGGAGAGCCCCCGGCAAAGCCGCCGGAAGGCGGGCCTTTCCTCCCAAGCGGTGGTGAGGCCCCTTTCAAACCGGCCAGCGCCCCGTTCAAGCCTCTCTTCCAACTGGCCTGCCCACTGTTCGATCCTTTGGTCCAGTTCACGTTCTGTCAAGGAAAGCACCTCCTGTGAATTTTTAATACCAACCGTATGAATGTATATTGGTAAAATAAAACTGCCTTCCGGCAGCTTTATTCCGTTTCGGGGATCTGGTCGAAAAATTGGTCCACAAGGGCCCGGATGCCCTCATCAAACAGGGGCACGCCTATGCGGTCCAGCATCTCCCCCAGAAAGGTGAACTTCCGCCGCATCTCCGCCTTGGTGGCGGGGAACACCGCAGGCATCAGCCACAGGCTGGTGAGCAGGGGTAGCAGCTCGGCGATCTCCTTGGGATACTCCGTGTGGAGGGAGCCGTCCCGGTTGCCCTCCTCTAAAAGCTCCAAAACATAGGGGGTGAGCACCCGCCGGTTGGAGTCGATCATCTCCACCAGCAGGTGGGGGTTCTTGCGCAAGGGCAGCATTTGGATGGTGAGCTGGGTGCGGGAGGTGTCAGACTGGTTCAGCCGCACGGCCTCCCGCAGCTTTTCCAGGCCGTTCAGGTCCTTTCGCTGCTTCACCGCCTCGAACGGGTTGTTCTGAAAGAACAGCTGGTCCCCCACCTTGTCCAAGATCTCCTCTTTAGACTTGAAGTGGTGGTACACCGCGCCCTTGGTCAGCCCGCCCAGCTCATTCACAATGTCCTGGATGGTGGTCCTGTCATAGCCCTTCTCCAGAAAGAGCCGCTGGGCCGCCTCTAAAATGCGCTCCTCGGTGACCTCCGGGTATTTATTCCGCGCCATGGAAGCCTCCCTTTCCTATACATTCTTTTAGTATGTATTCATAGTACCAGAGGGGAGGGCCTCTGTCAAGGGGGAATTTTCTCCACCCAGTCCCCTTGCCGGGGAGAAAGGGGCTTGACAAGGGGAACTTCCTGGTGTAAAATGCCAGCATAAAGACAAGGGCGTCTTTGAGCCAAGGCTCAAAGGCGCCTTTTTCTGTCTTGAAAAATTGGAATGGGAAAAGCGTTGGAGAAAAGAAAAGTACCGGGAGCACCCCGTCCCCAGAGAGCGCGGGCAGGTGAAAGCCGCGCGGCGGGCCCCCGGGAAGAACCCTTTTCAAGCTGCAAGCTGAACGGGCCCGGCCCCAGTAGGTGCGCCGTCCCGCCCCGCGTTAGGGGGCAGAGCCTTGTCCGAGGCGGAAACGAGAAAAAATATAGGTGGCACCGCGAGCGCAGCACTTGCCCTATAGGATGCTGAATTCTTACTACTTGTTTGGAGGGATCTGTCATGTGTTCTATCATGGGCTATTGCGGCCGCGGCGCGGATCTGGCCGCTTTTCAGAAGGGGTTTGACCGGACTCTCTCAAGGGGGCCGGATGACAGCCGGATTGTGGATGTGGGCGGGGGCATACTGGCCTTCCACCGGCTGGCCATCATGGGGCTGTCCCCTTCGGGAATGCAGCCCTTTGAGCTGGGCGGCAGCTATGCGGTGTGCAACGGGGAGCTGTACGGCTTTGAGGCCATGCGGACTTCCCTGGAGAAAAAGGGCTACACCTTCCAAAGCGGCAGCGACTGCGAAATCCTTCTGCCCCTCTACCGGGAGTATGGCACGGCCCTGTTCTCCATGCTGGACGCGGAGTTTGCCTGCATCCTCTACGATGGACAGACCGGGGAGTTTATCGCCGCCCGGGACCCCATCGGCATCCGTCCCCTGTACTATGGCTACGACAAAAAGGGCGTCATCGTCTTTGCCAGCGAGCCCAAAAACCTGGTGGGCCTTTGCGGCAAGATCCTGCCCTTCCCGCCGGGCTGCTACTATCAAGGCGGCGCGTTCCACCGCTACCGGGACATCGCGGCAGTGGAACAGGTCTGCCGGGATGACCTGGACACCGCCTGCCGGAAGATCCACAACAAGCTGGTGGCCGGGGTGGAGAAGCGGCTGGTGGCGGACGCCAAGGTGGGCTTTCTGCTCTCCGGCGGGCTGGATTCCTCCCTGGTGTGCGCCATTGCGGCCCGGAAGAGCAAGGCGCCCATCCGCACCTTTGCCATCGGCATGCGGGCGGACGCCATCGACCTGAAGTATGCCCGCCAGGCGGCGGAATATATGGGCAGCGACCACACCGAGGTGTACATGACCCCGGAGGAGGTCATTGCCTCTTTGGAAAAGGTCATCCAGCTGCTGGGCACCTTTGATATCACCACCATTCGGGCCAGCATGGGAATGTACCTGGTGTGCAAGGCCATCCACGAGGGGACGGACATCCGGGTGCTGCTCACCGGGGAGATCTCCGACGAGCTGTTCGGCTACAAGTATACGGATTTCGCCCCCAGCGCCCAGGCCTTCCAGGAGGAGGCCCAAAAGCGGGTGCGGGAGCTCCACATGTACGATGTGCTCCGAGCGGACCGGTGCATCTCCGTCAACTCCTTGGAAGCCCGGGTGCCCTTTGGAGACCTGGACCTGGTGGAGTACGTCATGTCCCTGGACCCGGAGCGGAAGCGGAACCGGTACGGCAAGGGCAAGTACCTGTTGCGCCGGGCCTTCCAAGAGGGGGGCTACCTGCCCCCCGAACTGCTCTGGCGGGAGAAGGCCGCCTTCTCCGACGCGGTGGGCCACTCCATGGTGGACTATTTGAAGGAGTACGCGGAGAGCAGGTACACGGACGGGGAGTTTGAGGCAGGCTGCCGCAAATACAGCCACGCCCGTCCCTTCACCAAGGAGTCTCTTTTGTACCGGGACATCTTTGAGAAGTATTACCCTGGCCAAGGGGAGATGGTCGTGGACTTCTGGATGCCAAACCGGGCGTGGGAGGGCTGCGATGTGGACGACCCCTCTGCCCGGGTGCTCTCCAACTACGGGGACAGCGGCAGATGAGGAGAGCTGCTGTTAAGAATTTTATTTGTGTAATTCTTGCATAAAATTTTATATATCCAGGATTTTTACCGGAATTTTGAAAGAATGATGTGTTAAAAATTCAAAATCCCGTTGACAAACGTCTGCTTTCGCGGTATCATACAGAAAGCAGACAAAGGCGTCTGATCCCGTGGGGATGTTGTATCCCGGCGGTGGTCAGGCGCCTTTTTGCATGCTGCGGGGCCTCCATGTAGGGGGCGCGCGGCGTATGGCAAAAGGGCCCGGCGGCGCCCAGGGGCTGGGCAGCGGCGGCCCGTGAGAAAGGCAGGTTATGAGCGATGCTGCGAGAAGGTCTGGACGGGGTGCGCATCCCTTCGGGGTGCGCTGTATCCGCCATCTTTTCCAAAAGCGGGGAGCGCCGCAGCGGGGAGGACATTATCAAGTCCATTGCCCTGATGCACGACCGCTCCAACGGCCTGGGCGGCGGCTTTGCCGCCTATGGCATCTACCCGGAGTACAAAAACCTCTACGCCCTCCATGTGTTTTACGAGGGGAAGGGCCCCAAGGATGTGTGCGAGGCGTTCATCAACGAGCACTTCGATGTGGTGAACCTCTCCAAGATCCCCACCCGCAAGACGCCGGCCATCAAGGACGAACCCCTGATCTGGCGCTATTTTGTAGAGCCCCTGCACACCAAGCTGGCCGAAAGCCAGCTGGATGAGGACACCTTTGTCTCCCGGTGCGTCATCCGGGTGAACTCCCAGATTGAAGGGGCGTATATCTTCTCCTCTGGCAAAGACATGGGTGTGTTCAAGGCGGTGGGATATCCGGAGGATGTGGGAGAGTTCTACCGCTTAGAGGACTATAAGGGCTATTGCTGGACCGCCCATGGGCGGTATCCCACCAACACCCCGGGCTGGTGGGGCGGGGCCCACCCCTTTGCCCTTTTAGACCGCTCCGTGGTCCACAATGGGGAAATCTCTTCTTACGATGCCAACCGCCGCGCCATCGAAATGTACGGCTATGAGTGCGACCTGCTGACGGATACGGAGGTCATCACCTACATCATCGACTTTTTGGTGCGGCGCCGGGGCCTGACCTATGAGGAGGCCGCCAGCGTGATGGCCGCCCCTTTCTGGAGCACCATTGACCGGATGGACGGCAGGGAGAGGGCCCGCATGACCTACCTGCGCAGCGCCTTTGGCGGGATGCTGGTCACCGGGCCTTTCTCCATCATCGTGGGGTTTACGGGGGGCATCATGGCCCTGAACGACCGGCTGAAGCTGCGCAGCATGGTGGTGGGCGAACGGGGCAGCACCGTCTACATCGCCAGCGAGGAGAGCGCCATCCGGGTCATCCAGCCGCAGCTGGACACCCTGTATGCGCCCCGCGGCGGGGAACCCGTGGTGTACCGCCTGGACGAAGCCGCGACGGAACAGAGGAGGTGAGAGCATGGCGCTGAACATGATATATCCCGAATTTGAAGTGGTGCGGAACCCGGACCGGTGCATTGCCTGCCGGGTGTGCGAGCGCCAGTGTGCCAATGAGGTGCACCGCTATGACCCCGATCTCAAGAAAATGCTGGCGGACGAGAGCAAGTGCGTCAATTGCCACCGGTGCGTCACCCTATGTCCCACCCGGGCGCTGAAGATTGTCAAGACCAGCCACACCTTCCGGGAGAACGGGAACTGGTCCGGCCAGGCCATCAACGAGGTGTACCGGCAGGCCCAAAGCGGCGGCGTGCTGCTCTCCTCCATGGGAAACCCCAAGGAGTACCCCGTTTACTGGGACAAAATGCTCATCAATGCCTCCCAGGTGACCAACCCCTCCATCGACCCCCTGCGGGAGCCCATGGAGACCAAGACCTTCCTGGGGCGCAAGCCCACTCACATCCACCGGGACGCCGAAGGGGACATTGTCCCCAGCCTGCCTCCCCAGCTGGAGCTGTCCACTCCCATCCTGTTTTCCGCCATGAGCTACGGCTCTATCAGCTACAACGCCCACGCCAGCCTGGCCCGGGCGGCGGAACAGCTGGGCACCTATTACAACACCGGCGAGGGCGGCCTCCACCAGGACTTTTACCAGTACGGGAAAAACACCATTGTGCAGGTGGCCTCTGGCCGGTTCGGCGTCCACAAGGACTATTTGAGCGCCGGGGCGGCCATTGAGATCAAAATGGGCCAGGGCGCCAAGCCCGGCATTGGCGGGCACCTGCCCGGCGCCAAGATTGTGGGGGATGTATCGAAAACCCGGATGATCCCTGAAGGCACCGACGCCATCTCGCCCGCGCCCCATCACGATATCTACTCTATCGAGGACCTGCGCCAGCTGGTGTTTTCCTTAAAAGAGGCCACCCACTATGAGAAGCCGGTCATCGTAAAAATTGCCGCAGTGCACAATGTGGCGGCCATCGCCTCGGGCATTGCCCGCAGCGGGGCGGACATCATCGCCATCGACGGCTTCCGGGGCGGCACCGGCGCAGCCCCCACCCGCATCCGGGACAACGTGGGCATCCCCATTGAGCTGGCCCTAGCCGCTGTGGACCAGCGGCTTCGGGACGAGGGGATCCGGGAAAACGTCTCCCTGGTGGTGGGGGGCTCCATCCGCTCCAGCTCCGACGCCCTGAAGGCCATCATGCTGGGGGCGGACGCGGTGTACATCGGCACGGCGGCCCTGCTGGCTTTGGGTTGCCACCTGTGCCGCAGCTGCCATGGGGGCAAGTGCAACTGGGGCATCGCCACCCAGCGGCCAGACCTGGTCAAGCGGCTGAATCCCAGCGTTGGCACGGAGCGCCTGGTGAACCTGGTACATGCCTGGACCCACGAGATGAAGGAGATGATGGGCGGCATGGGCATCAATTCCATCGAAGCCCTGCGGGGCAACCGGCTGATGCTGCGGGGCGTGGGCCTCACCGACGCGGAGCTGCGCATCCTGGGCATCAAGCACGCCGGGGAATAAGGGGGGACTGCCATGAAACGCGTGTATGTAGAGGAGCAGTGGTGCCTGGGGTGCCATCTGTGCGAATATAACTGCGCTTTTGCCAATTCCGGCTTGGACAACATGGCGAAGGCCTTGAAGGACAAGGAGATCAGGCCCCGCATCCACATCGAGGACGGGGAGGATATCCACTTTGCCGTGTCCTGCCGCCATTGCCAGGACGCCATCTGCATGAAGAGCTGCATTGCCGGGGCCATTTCTAAAAAGGACGGCGTGGTGTGCATCGACAAAAACAAGTGCGTGGGCTGTTACACCTGTGTGCTGGTGTGCCCCTACGGCGCCCTGCGCCCCTCCCCGGAGGGCCCCATGGAAAAGTGCGAGCTGTGCGTGAACAATTCCTGCGGGGAACCCGCCTGTGTGGCGGGCTGTCCCAACCGGGCCATCATCTTTGCGGAAAAGGAGGGGGCGTAAATGGAATACGTCATCATCGGCAATTCCACAGCGGCGGTGGGCTGCATCGAGGGCATCCGCTCCGTGGACCCAGAGGGCGCCATTACCGTGGTGGCCAGCGAGCCCTACCACACCTACTCCCGGCCGCTGATCTCCTATTTGCTGGAGGGGAAGACGGATGGGGAGCGGATGAAATACCGTCCGGATTCCTATTACAACGAGATGGGTGTGAAAGCCAAACTGGGAATCAAGGCTGTGAAGCTGATGCCGGAAGAACACAAGGTGGTTCTGGAAGATGGGGAAGAGCTTCCCTACGGCAAGCTGCTGGTCGCCACGGGCTCTACCCCCTTTATCCCATCTTTTGAGGGCCTGGATACCGTGGAGAAGAAGTTCACCTTCCTGTCCCTGGATGACGCCAAGGCCCTGGAGGCTGCCCTGACCCCGGAGAGCCGGGTCCTCATCTTGGGGGCAGGGCTCATCGGCCTGAAATGCGCCGAGGGCATCGCCCGGCGGGTGAAGTCTATAGAGGTGGCGGACTTGGCCTCCCAGGTGCTGCCCAGCATCCTGGATGAAGCGGGCGCCAAACAGGTGCAGGCCCGCTTGGAAGGGCAGGGGCTCACGTTCCATCTGGGGGACACTGCCGTGAAGTTTCAGGGCAACACCGCCCACTTGAAAAGCGGCGGCACGGTGGACTTCGATGTGCTGGTGCTGGCGGTGGGGGTGCGGCCCAATGGTTCCCTGGTGAGGGAGGCTGGGGGCAAAGTGGATCGGGGCATCCTTACGGATGACACCGGCCTCACCTCCCTGCCGGATGTATACGCCGCTGGGGACTGCTGCGAAAGCTATGATATCACCAGCGGGGAACGCCGGGTGCTGGCCCTGCTGCCCAATGCCTACCTCCAGGGGGAGTGCGCCGGGAAGAATATGGCGGGGGAAAGCTTCCACTTCACCAACGCCGTGCCCATGAACGCCATCGGTTTTTTCGGCCTGCACCTGATTACCGCAGGCAGTTACCGGGGCGAAAAGCTGGCCGCTCAGGATGGGGACAATTACAAGGCCTTCTTTGTGGAGAACGGGCTTTTGAAGGGGTTTATCCTGATCGGGGACTGCCTGGAGAACGCCGGGGTTTACACGGCGCTCATCCGGGAGCGGACGCCCCTTTCCACGGTGGACTTTGGCCTGCTGCGGGAAAAGCCCCAGTTTATGGCCTTTTCGGCCTCGAAGCGGCGGGAGCTGTTCGGGCGCTGAAGAGAAAATAGCATATCCCCGGGAGGCAGGGCCTTCAAAGGCGGGGAACCGGCGGCAAGCGGGCCGCCCTAAGAGAAAGGCGGGAGCATTGTTATGCAAGCACAACAGACAGAGTTTGCCATTGGCCAGCGGTATATCGGCGCGGGGGCAGGCAGCGGGGAGATCGCGGTTCATCAGGTGCCGGGCAACGCCTTGGGCGCCTATTTGGACGGGGCCTCCATCCAGGTTTACTGCAATGCCCAGGACGCCACCGGCGACACCATGAACGATGGCGAGATTGTCATACACGGCTCCAGTGGGGATGCCACCGGCTACGCCATGCGGGGCGGCGCCATCTATATTGAAAAGGACGCGGGCTACCGCTGCGGCATCCACATGAAGGAGTATGGCGCCAAGGTGCCCAGCATCGTCATTGGCGGGCGCTGCGGCAGCTTTTTAGGGGAATACCAGGCCGGGGGCGTGATTTTGGTGCTGGGTATCGGCTGGGAGGACCGCTCCCCTGTGGGGAACTTCTGCGGGACGGGCATGCACGGCGGGCGCATCTACCTGCGCACCACCCACCTGCCCCCCGACCTGCCGGCCCAGGTGGCGGCCTCAGAGGCGGGGGAGGAGGACCTGCGGCGCATCGAGCCCCTGATAAACGCTTACTGCGCCCATTTTGGCGCGGATAAGGGCAGCCTGCTGGCCTCCCACTACTATGTGCTGGCCCCCAATACAAGCAACCCCTACAAGCAGTTATATGTCAACAACTGAGCGGGGCTTCCCTCCCCGGCCGGTTTCGTGTATACTGAAGAAAACATCCTTTGGGAAAGGCGGCGGCGCCATGCGCTATTCAGAAGCGGATATCCAGGAATTTATCCATGACAACGATGTGAAGTTCATCAAATTTTCCTTCTGCGACGTATTTGGGAACCAGAAGATCATCTCTGTGCTGCCCTCGGTGCTGCCCCGGGCCTTCAGCCAGGGCATTGCGGTGGACGCCTCCCGCATTGAGGGCTTTTACAAGCGGGGGGACAGCGAGCTGTTCCTTTTTCCCGATACGGACACCATCTCCCTGCTGCCCTGGCGGCCCTCCCACGGGCGGGTGGCGCGGTTTTTCTGCCACATCAAGGACCAGGAGGGCAGCCCCTTCGCCCAGGACGGCCGGAAAATCCTGCGGGACGCGGTGGCTTGGGCGAAGGACCGGGGGATTGAAGTGAATTTCGGCGCGGAGAACGACTTCTACCTGTTCCGCACCGATGAGGAAGGGGAACCCACGGACCTCCCCTTTGACAATGCGGGCTTTCTGGATGAGGCCCCCGAGGACCGGGGGGAGGACGTGCGCCGGGACATCTGCCTGACCTTGGAGGCCATGGGCATTGAGCCCCAGTACTCCCAGCACATCAGCGGGCCGGGGCAGAACCGCATCGACTTTGCCCCCGGCCCCGCCCTGGAGTGCGCGGACAATGTCATCACCTTCCGCTCCGTGGTGAAGATGATGGCCGTGCGAAACGGGCTGTGGGCCACCTTTTCCCCCAAGCCCATTCCCGATGCGGCGGGCAACGGATTCCGCGTTGCCATGCGGCCCATGCAGGGGCAGGCGGGCTGCTGCGACGCTTTTATGGCGGGCATCTTGAAGCGCTTTCCAGAGATGCAGGTGTTCTTCAATCCCCGGGAGGAATCCTTCGAGCGGCTGGGCACTTTTGGCGCGCCGGACAGCATCTCCTGGTCGGATACAGGCCGCATGAGCCTGCTGCGCCGCAAGCCGGGTGGCCGTATCGAGCTCTCCGCCGCGGACGGGGCCGCCAACCCGTACCTTTGCTTTGCCCTGCTCATCTACGCCGGGGCGGATGGGGTGGAACAGGGGCTCTCCCTGCCAGAAGCCCCCAGCGGAGAGCTGCTGCCGTCCTCTTTGGCGGCGGCCAGGGCCCTTTGCCGGGAGAGCGCCTTCCTCCGGGAGCTCCTCCCGCGGGAGATCCTCCGTGCTTACGCCGGCGTCTAAGGGCGGCGGGGACCAGGGACGCCGGGTGCTGGTGGCCGTTTCAGGGGAGAAGGGCCGGGCTCAGTGGGAACGCCTCCTGCGGGAGGCGGGGTTCCAAGAGGTGGGTCTTGCCGCCAGCGGCGGTGAGGCCCGGCGGATGCTTCTCTCTGGCGGCTGGGACACCTTGGTGATCCACACGCCCCTGCCCGATGAATTTGGCCGCCAGCTGGCCATGGACGCCTCTCAGGAGGGCCCTGGTGTGCTGCTGGTGGTGAAGAGCGAACTGTGGGAGGAGGCCAGTGCCCAGGTCTCTTCTTTTGGGGTGCTCACCCTGGGCAGGCCCTTCTCCCGGGGAGCGCTGGCCCAGGCCCTGGGGCTTTTGGCGGCTTCTCAGGCGCGGCTGCGGGAATGTCAGCAGGAAAATGCCCGGCTGCGGCAAAAGCTGGAGGAACTGCGGATTATCTCCCGGGCCAAGTGCCTTTTGGTGGAGTACCTCCATCTCAGTGAAGAGCAGGCCCACAAATACATGGAGCGCCAGGCCATGGAAGAGCGGAAGACCCGCCGGGCCGTGGCGGAGGAGGTCCTGCGGGAGTATGGCTGAGGCCGCCCTGCCGGGGGAGAGTTTCCCCACAGGGAGCAAAGTTTGTGGAAAACGAGATAGCAAAACACATCCGAAGGGAAAAAGCCCTCTGCAAGAGGGCTTTTTCCCTGGGCGGACTAGGACTGGGTGAAAGGATGGAAGCGCGCTATGATGGAAGGAAACCTTGGGAAGCTCCACGAGGAGTGCGCCGTGTTCGGCGTCAGCCTGCGGGAGGGCTGGGAGCGGGAAGAGGCCCCGGGCATCTGCTACAATGGCCTGCTGGCCCTGCAGCACCGGGGCCAGGAGGGGGCAGGCATCGCCTGTGCCCGGGAGAACGCCCTGTACTGCCACAAAGACGTGGGCCTGGTGACAGAGGCGTTCCCGCCCCAGAAGATGGAGAAGCTGCCCCCTGCCCGGCAGGCGATCGGTCACACCCGCTACTCCACCACGGGGGGGAATACGGTGAAGAATGTGCAGCCCTTTGTCACAGAGTTCCTCACGGGCCGCATTGCCACGGCCCATAACGGCAATGTGGTCAATGCCAGGGAAATCCGGGAAAAGCTGAAGCCCTTTGGCTTGGACTTCTCCGCCACCAGCGACAGCGAGGTGGTCTCCTCCCTCATCGCCTACCGGGTGATGCGGTGCGGGGACCTGGTCACCGGCGTGAAGGAGGCCTGCAAGCTGCTGCGGGGTGCCTTTTCCCTGGTGGTGCTCTCAGGGGACGGAAAGCTAGCCGCTGTGCGAGACCCCAACGGCTACCGGCCCCTGTGCCTGGGAGAAAACGCCTCTGGCATGGCGGTGGCTTCAGAGAGCTGTGCCCTGGACAGCTGCGGCTTCTCCTTTGTGCGGGATATCCGCCCCGGAGAGGTGGTCCTTATCGAGAATGGGAAGGTGACCCACAGCGAGCTCTGCCTGCGCTCGACCCAGCAGAGCCTGTGCGTGTTCGAGTATGTGTACTTCTCCCGGCCGGATTCCGTCATCGACGGCCTCAGTGTCTACGAGGCCCGGCTGAATATGGGCCGCATGCTGGCCCGGGAGCACCCGGTGGAGGCGGACGTGGTCTGCGGCGTGCCGGACAGCGGCTTGGAGGCGGCCATGGGCTATTCCCTGGAAAGTGGCATCCCCATGGGCACCGCTTTTGTGAAGAACCGGTACATCGGCCGCAGCTTTATCTTCCCCACCCAGGCCCAGCGGGAGAACGCCGTCACCCTGAAGCTGAATCCCCTGCGGGCCGCGGTGGAGGGGAAGCGGGTGGTGCTGGTGGATGACTCCATCGTCCGGGGCACCACCTGCGCCCGCATCGTGGCATCTATGCGCCGGGCCGGCGCCAAGGAGGTGCACCTGCGCATCTCCTCCCCGCCCTTCCGCCACACCTGCCATTTCGGCACGGACATCGGCAGTGAGGAGAACCTGATTGCCAACTGCCTGACCATCCCGGAGATCCAGGCGCGCACCGGGGCGGACACCCTGGGCTACATCAGCGTGCAGGGCCTTTTAGAGGCCTGCCGCGGCAGCGGGCTGGACCTGTGCACCGGCTGCTTTACCGGCAGCTACGCCACAGAGGTGGAGGGCCCTGCCTGCCAAAAAGAAGCATTGGGCTGCTGAAGACCGCGCCCGCCTTTCTGCTCCCCGGAAAGGCGGGCGCTTTTTGCTTGCAGGCGCGGCACAGCCGCCATAGGATGAGCCCAGAAATGGGAAAAGATTTTGAATTTTTTTGTGAAGAGGGTGCATGTTGCCCGTTCCTGTGGTATGATAGAAGCAGCTTTGGCCGCCCGTTCCATCCAGGCGGCCCTAGATTGAAACAGAAAGAAGGAATGCGCATGATGAAGCTCCACAAAGAAGGCGTTTATCTGGTGGAGGGCGCCCAGCTGGTGCCCGCTTCCCAGGCCCAGGGGCATCCGCGCCTGCAAAACGTGACTCCCGAGGCGGCCAAGAAGACCACCATTGCCTACGGCATTTTACAGGCCCACAACCAGAGCGGTGACCCCGATGCCCTGCAAATCCGTTTTGACGCCCTGGCTTCCCACGATATCACCTATGTGGGCATCATCCAGACGGCCCGGGCCTCTGGCATGGAGAAGTTCCCCATGCCCTATGTGCTCACCTGCTGCCACAACTCCCTGTGCGCGGTGGGTGGCACCATCAACGAGGATGACCACATGTTTGGCCTCACCGCCGCCCAGAAGTACGGCGGCATCTATGTGCCCCCCCATGTGGCAGTCATCCACCAGTACATGCGGGAGATGCACGCCGGCTGCGGGAAGATGATCCTGGGCAGCGACAGCCACACCCGCTACGGCGCTTTGGGCACCATGGCCGTGGGCGAGGGCGGCGGCGAGCTGGACAAGCAGATCCTGGGCGACACCTGGGACAGTCCCTATCCGGAAGTGGTGGCCATCTACCTCACCGGCAGGCCCCAGCCCTGGGTTGGCCCTCACGATATCGCCCTGGCCATCTGCCGGGCGGTGTACGCCAACGGCTATGTGAAGAACAAGGTCATGGAGTTCGTGGGCCCCGGCGTGGCCTCTATGGACACGGACTACCGCAATGGCGTGGACGTGATGACCACCGAGACCACCTGCCTTTCCTCCATCTGGCAGACCGACGGCGACACCCAAGCCTGGCTCACGGAGCACGGCCGCGGCAGTGACTACCGGGAGCTGAAGCCAGGGGCGGTGGCCTATTACGACGGCTGCGTGGAGATCGACCTCTCCCAGATCAAGCCCATGATCGCCCTGCCCTTCCATCCCTCCAATGCCTACACCATCGACGAGCTGAAGGAGAACCTCACCGACATCCTGCGGGAGACGGAGAAGGCCGCGGAGAAGGTCAGCCAGGGCCGGGCCCCCTACACCTTGCTGGACAAGGTAAAGGACGGCCAGCTCCAGGTGCAGCAGGGCGTCATCGGAGGCTGCGCCGGCGGCACCTTCACCAGCATTGCCCAGGCGGCCAATGTGCTGCGGGGCAAGGCCATCGGCGCCGGGGAGTTCACCCTGAACGTGTACCCCTCCTCCATCCCCGTGTACATGGAGCTGATGAAGAACGGTGCCCTGGCGGACCTGATGGCCGCCGGTTCCGTGGTGAAGACCGCCTTCTGCGGCCCCTGCTTCGGCGCGGGGGACACCCCCAACCACAACGGCCTGTCCATCCGCCACACCACCCGGAACTTCCCCAACCGGGAGGGCAGCAAGCCCGGCCAGGGACAGATGTCCGCCGTGGCTTTGATGGACGCCCGCTCCATCGCCGCCAGCGCGGCCCGGGGCGGCCTGCTCACCAGCGCCGAGGAGTTCGCCGGGGCCTTCGCCGCGCCCCCGGCCTACCACTTTGACCCCGCCCCTTACCAGGCCCGGGTGTACCAGGGCTTTGGCAAGGCCCAAGAGGACGCCCCCCTGTTCTACGGCCCCAACATTAAGGACTGGCCCCAGCGCCCCGCCTTGGAGGAGAACATCCTGCTGAAGGTCTGCTCTAAAATCTTGGACGAGGTCACCACCACCGACGAGCTCATCCCCTCGGGGGAGACCTCCTCCTACCGCTCCAACCCCCTGGGCCTGGCGGAGTTCACCCTGTCCCGCCGGGACCCGGAGTATGTGGGCCGCGCCAAAGAGGTGGATGCCCTGGAGGCCGCCCGGGAGAAGGGAGAGGACGTTCTGAAGCTGGCCCCGGAGCTGGAGGGCGTGTTCGCCGCCATCCGCACCATCCCCGGCCAGGAGCAGGTGGACCCCCAGGCGGTGGAGATTGGCTCTGTGCTCTACGCCAACAAGCCCGGCGACGGCTCTGCCCGGGAACAGGCGGCCAGCTGCCAGCGGGTGTTGGGGGGCCTTGCCAACATCACCCAGGACTACGCCACCAAGCGCTACCGCTCCAACGTGATGAACTGGGGCATGCTGCCCTTCCATCTCCAGGGGGAGCCCACCGCCTTTGAGGTGGGGGACTACATCTACGTCCCCGGCATCCGCTCCGCCCTGGACGGCGACCTGTCCCACATCCCGGCCTATGTGCTCAGGGACGGCCGGGCGGTGGAGATCGCCCTCTACTGCAAGGACATGACCGAGAACGAACGGGCCATTGTCAAGGCCGGGTGCCTGATCAATTTCAACCGGGACCGGAACAAGAATTGATTTTGGGAGGAACATTACAATGGCAAAGCTGTACTATAATTGTCCTGGCGGCGCCTTTGGGGACTGCATGCCCTTTGGAAAGGACGGCGTCTTCTATCTCTATTACTTAAAGGATAACCGGAAGCCCCAGGACCAAAAGGACCCATTTGTGTGGGATTTGGTGACCACTCCAGACTTTGTGCATTACACAGAGCAGGGCACGGCCATTGCTGGCAGCGGTCCCAACGACCAAGATCAGGACATCATCTCTGGAAGTGTGATGGAGGGGATGGGGCAGTACCATGCCTTTTACACAGGGGCCAATCTGTCTTTCTCAGCCAAGGGCCTGCCCAGCCAGGTACAGATGCACGCCACCAGCGATGACCTGATTCACTGGACAAAAGACCACAGCCTTCACCTTCCGCCTCAGCCAGGATATGACATCAGCGACTGGCGTGACCCCTTTGTGATTTGGGATCCGGAAGAGGAGCAGTACCTGATGCTCTTCGGCGGCCGCAAGGCGGGCCCCAAGACCCAGCAGACCGGCCGCACGGTGCAGTTCGCCTCTAAGGACTTGGAGCACTGGGAGTTCCGGGGGGATTTCTGGGCCCCCGGCCTTTATACCATGCACGAGATGCCCGATCTGTTCTACATGGACGGTTGGTGGTACCACATCATCACGGAATACAGCCACCGCAGCAAGATGATCTACCGCATGAGCCGCACGATGCACGGCCCCTGGCTCGCCCCCAAGGACGACGCCTTCGACGGCCGTGCCTATTACGCGGGCCGCACCTTTGCCATGGACGGCAAGCGCTATCTCCTGGGCTGGGTGCCCACCAAAGTGGGGGACAGCGACAAGGGGGCCTTCCAGTGGGCGGGCACCTTTGTGCCCCACCAGCTCTACCAGCGGGAGGACGGCACCTTGGGCTGCGCCATGCCGGACACCGTCCGGGCCGCCTTCGTGGAAGGGGAGAACCTGGACGATGTGACGCTGGCCGCTGCCCCTGCCCGCCAGGAGAAGGTCCTGCGGGAGGACGGCGGGGACTTCTTCAAGCTGGAGCTGGACGTGAGCTTCCAGGAGGGGACGTCCACCTTCGGCCTGCGGTTCTACGGAAACCAGGAGACCGGGGAGAGCTACCAGTACCTGTTCCATGTGGAGGAAAACCGGGTGGTCTTTGAGAAGAGCCCCAACTGGCCCTGGCCGGATGAACAGAACATCGGGCAGGAGCGGCCCATCCACTTGGAGCCCGGAAAGACCTACCATGTGGACCTGATCGTGGACGGCACCATCGCCACCCTGTATGTGGACGGCGTGGCCCTGAACGCCCGGGCCTACCGGAAGTTCGGCACGGCGGTCAGCGCCTTTGCCACGGACGGGACCGTGGAGCTGAAAAACATCACCCTCTCCCGGGATCTGAAGTAAAAATAGCACATTTCTCTATCGCGAAAGGTCCGGCCCCGCAGAAGGTATGCCTGCGGAGCCGGGCCTTTTTTTGAAACACTTCCTGAAAGCGGTTTTTCTTAACGCAGTAGATGAATAGTTTCCCTTTCTGGAGGAAGGGATTTTTTCAGAAGGAGCCGTAAAACACAATCCCAATGGAAGAAGGGGCCCTTGCAGGCTTGCATGCCTGCGGGGGCCTTCGCTTTTTGAGGGAAGATGCCGCAAAAACACGGGAAAACAGCGATATTGTATGCGTTAACGGTATTTAGGCAAAACGCTCAGAATGTCAGATTTTTTGCACGACATAAGTAACGAATTTTATATCGTTTTTTTTTTTTTTTTTTTTTGCTAGAATGACGAAGAATTGAAAATCCCTACAGTTAAAAGGGCAAAACTGTGCAGTTTGCCGAGCTGTTCTGGCCCTTGGGGCAGAGGAACGGGGACGCTTTGGTGTAAAGCCTTTCGGCTTCACATAATCTATATCTTTGGGAGGATGAAACCTATGAAACGAAAGATCGCGGCGGCGTTGCTCGCCATGGCCATGCTGGTTTCCACCACTGCCTGCAGCAGCGGCGGTTCCAGCAGCAGCTCAGAGGCGCCAGAGAGCTCTGCACCCGCAGAGACCAGCAGTGCGGCAGAGGAGAGCACGGCCTCAGAAGCGGGCGGGGAGAGCAGCGCGGCCGGAGAGGCTGCCACAGACTCCACCCTTACCTACGACGGGGAAGAGGTGACCATCACCTATTGGCACACCCACAGTGACCAAGAGGCAGAGGTGCTGACCGAGCAGATCATCCCCGAGTTCGAGAAGCAGTTCCCCAGCATCCATGTGGACGCGGTGGTCATGCCCTATGACAGCGTCAAGCAGCAGATGATCCAGGGCGTGGCCAGCGGCACCGGCCCGGACCTGATGCGTATGGACATCATCTGGACCACCGAGTTCGCCGAGCTGGGCGCCCTGGTGGCGGTGGATGACCTTCCCGGCTTTGCCGAGATGAAGGACACCCTGTTTGAGGGGCCCCTGAGCACCAACTATTACGAGGGCAAGTACTACGGCCTGCCCCTGAACACCAACTGCCTCAGCGGCGTGTGGAGCAAGACCCTGCTGGAGCAGCTGGGCCTGGAGGAGATCCCCTCCACCTATGACGAGATGCTGGAGCTGAAGGACCAGCTGGGCGAGGGCCAGTACCTCATGTCCACGGAAGATGTGAACACCTGGTCCATCGCGCCCCTGTTCTACTCCCTGGGCGGCACCTACACCAACGAGGACTACACCCAGGCCAGCGGCTACCTGAACAGCGAGGAGAGCGTGAAGGCGCTGGAGACCCTGGTGCAGTGGTACGATGACGGCACTTTGGGGCCCGCCACCATGGCCGGCAAGCCCGACGTGGCCAACGGCGCCTTTAACGGCGAGTACCTGCTCACCTTCCAGGGCCCCTGGTTCTTCACTGGCAATAAGGAAGAGGACATCGCCAAGGTGCAGTCCGGGCTGCTGCCCGCCGGCGAGGCCGGTTCCCTGTCCGTGGTAGGCGGCGAGAACCTGTGCCTGTTCAGCAGCGGCACCAAGCAGGAAGCCGCGTGGGTGTTTGCCCGCTTCCTGATGGGCGAGTTCGCCCAGAAGGCCCAGGCCCTGGGCGGCGGCCACCTGGTCCCCACCGTGAAGGAGTATGCCAACTCGGAAGATGTCATGGCTGTGGAGAACATGGCCGTCTATGTGGAGCAGCTGGAAAACGCCGTTTCCAGAACGCCCCATCCCAATTGGGAGAAGATGTCCGACCAGCTGAACAAGATGTTCCAGAGCTGCATGCGCCATGAGGACGAGCCCAAGGCCGCCCTGGACAAGCTGGCCCCGGAAATTGACGCCTTGCTGGCCGAGACAGAATAAGCCGGGCTGAAAAACACAGAGAGGTTGCGGCTGGAAAGCCCCCAGCTTTCCAGCCGCCCTTATTTTTAGGTGAGATGGGAGGAAGAAGCAAGTGAAAAAAGACGCACTGGCGGTGCGCTTCCGCAAGGGTCTGCGCCAATGGGCAGCAGTGCTGCCGTTTATCACGGTGGGCCTGGTCCTGTTCATAACCTTTGTGCTCTACCCGCAGATCAAGAATATCTACATCGCGTTTACAGATTACAGCATCATGCCCGGAGCGGAGACGCCCTTTGCGGGGCTTTCCAATTTCCAGCGTGCCTTTGAAGGCATGTTTGAACGGGGCACCGACGCCTATTACTTCTGGATCTCATTCCGCAACAACATCCTGGCGGTGCTGGTTACCGTGCCGGGCCAGCTGGTTTTGGGCCTGCTGGTGGCGGTGATGATCCACAACCTGAAGTTTGGCAAGAACATCTATAAGAGCATGTTCTATATCGCGGTCATCTGCGACTGGGTTGTGGTGGCCAACATTTTCGACTATATCTTCCAGCCCGATGACGGCAGCCTGGTCAACTACATCCTGCTGCAGCTGCACATCATCAAGGAACCCATTGCCTGGCTGCAAGAGACCTGGACCGGCAACTTTGTCATCTGGGTGTTCAGCATCTGGAAGGGCTTTGGCTGGGTTATGATCATCTATACCGCGGCATTGCAGGGCATTTCCAACGACCTGTACGAGGCGGCCACCATCGACGGCGCCAACACGGTAGAGAAGTTCTTCTATGTAACCCTGCCCAGCATTAAGGGCACCACTTTCTACCTGCTGATCAACTTGATCAACGGCGCCATGAACATCTTTACACAGGTGTTCCTGCTGACAAAGGGCGACCCTGTGGGCACCACGGATGTAATGATGAACTATATCTATACCCGGGCCTTCAACTATTTCGAGTTCAGCTACGCGGCGGCCTGCGGCCTGATGATGGGCGTCTTTGTCTTCGCCACATCCATGTTCCTCAAGCGCTATCTGCGCTATGGGCAGGATACCTGAGAGGGGGCGCAGTGATGAAACGGAAAAAGACAGCGGCCCAAGTGGCCCTTCATGCGGTGCTTATCTTTTTGGCGGTGGTCTGCCTGACCCCCTTCTTATCCATGATTTCCTCTTCCTTCATGGATATCCGGGGCGTGCTGCCGGACATCCCGGTGATCCTTCCGCAGCCCCCCCTTTACACAGAGAACTATGTGGAAGTGTGGACGCGCAATAACTTTTCCCGCTACTTTGTGAACACCGCGTTTCTTTCAGTAAGCGGCATGATCATCAACGTGGTGGTTTCCATCACCATGGCCTACAGCTTTTCCCGGTTTAAGTTTCCGGGAAGGGAGGTCATCTTCAACATCTTCCTGCTGACCATGATGATCCCCACACAGCTGGCTTTGATCTCACAGTACACAGTGCTCAACAGCCTGCACATGATTGACAACTATGGCGGTGTGCTTTTGCTGTGGGGCGGCACCTGCGTGGCGGGGAACACCTTCTTTTACAGGGGCTTTTTCGAGAGCGTTCCCAAGGAACTGGAGGAATCCATGTTCCTGGATGGGGCCTCCCGCCTGGGGGTGCTGCTGCACTGCATCATCCCCCTGACCAAGCCCGCCATTGCCACCTCTGCCATTTTTGCCTTTAACGGCTATTGGGGTAATCTGTTTGATATTCTGACCTTTATCAAGACGGAGGAAAAGCGCACCCTTTCTGTGGCGTTGCAGCTGTTCCGGGGCCAGCACACCACCGAGTATGGCCTGATGTTTGCGGCGTCCGTCATTGTGATTGTGCCCGTCATCGTAATCTTCATCATCTTCCAGAAGCAGTTCATGCAGCAGGGCCTGGTAGAGGGCGCTGTAAAGGGATGAGAAAAGTAAAAGAAATAACACTAAAAAAGTAAAAATATTTCTAGGATTTTTGAGCGGGCCTGATAAAATTGGGACTAGCTCAAAACTGACAGGAAAGGAGAGAAAACAATGGCGATTCGAGTGACAGTGTGGAACGAGTACCTGCACGAGGTGCAGTTCCCGGAAGTGGCAGAGGTGTACCCCAAGGGCA